>Ga0153954_1000349_pt1 | contig 38614 bp, 32 predicted proteins | sample TSFL038MetaG_FD_102277 | JGI IMG/M metagenome (GOLD analysis project Ga0153954, IMG submission 102277) | Attine ant fungus gardens microbial communities from Florida, USA - TSFL038 MetaG | ecosystem: Host-associated > Fungi > Mycelium > Unclassified | place: USA: Florida, Wekiwa Springs State...
GACCAATTCTGCTTTGCCATTTCAGCCATCGGCTGCTCATGCACTCATCCCCTCTTCGGACTAGCGTCTCTCAGGGGGGCCCCTTTCGTGTCAATCGCAGACATATCTTGGGAGGGCCCTTTCACTTCGCTTTGCTCCGTTCACCCCTCTCCCACCCATGCTTGGAGCATAATGATTGGTCAATTCAAGTCCCCACATGGGTGGGGGAGGGGGTGTAGGGGAGATGGGTGAGCGAAGCGAAGGGGTCTCCCCCAAAAATGACTGAGAGCGACACGAAGGGGTCCCCACCGATAGACGCCAGTCAGAGGTAGGGGAAGAGTTGCGCGGTTCAGCCGATGGCTGAAATGGCAATGCAGAATTGGCCCGAACGACTGAGGCTTGTGTTCCACACAGCCGAGGGAGGGAGGGCCGGTTATGTGAAGCCAGTTCAGCTCAAGGGGTTGCAGGGGTAAGGGCTACACTTACCCCGACAAATAAATGAGTTCCCTTTTCCAGAACACACTTTTCATTTTGGTCGGACACGGAATTTGTTAAGGGACGGAGGTTTCGTAAGTGAAGGCAGGGTTCATTTGGCATAGGTGTTTGGCTTGGTCTTGGGGAGCGCAAACTAAGCTCAGCATTAAAGCTTGGTGTGTGAGCCCATCATGAAAAGCCATTTGTTGCAAATAAGCCAAGGCAAGTCCAAATTCCCCTAACTGGAAAGAGGCAAGACCTGCGACTCGCAAAGCCCCTTCATTTTGAGGATCAAGTTTCAAAATCCAGCCCGCGTGCATCTTGGCTGCAATGTAGTTATTAACTCTGTATAAATATTCAGCATCAGCGGTGTAGTTAGCAAGAGTTGATTTGGAGATCAGCTCTTGCCGATTCATGCCAAAATGACCCATAGTGTCATAAACGATCAACAACCTACTGATCATATTACTACTTTCTGCTTGCTTAAAGAGGGTGATCAAAAAATGGGAGATCTCATTTTCGATCATGGGATGCCGATTTGAAAGCAATAGGGCAATTTCCATCAGATTTTGCCCTTTTGTTTCTTGCTGCTCAAAATGCCAAAAGGTTTTTGCAAAAATAAGAAGATCCCCAGCAAGCAATTCTTTTTCGCAGGGTGAGCGTCCTAATTTTTCCCAAAAAACTAAATAATTGCGTGTGCGCGTCAGGGAAAGATTATCTTTTCTGATCATCTCAAAAATTTCATCTGCGGTCAAAGCAGCCACCCGTTTCGCCGCTGCCAAGGGATTTGGAACTAGTTGTTCTATTTGAGCCCATGAACTGAATAAATCGTCAATTTCTCCCGATCTGACATCCTTAATCAAATCTCCCAACATTTTTTCAGTCAGCATTTCGTAAAAGGGAGTGCCTTGGAATTCTTCACAGACCTTTTTGCACAGCTCAACACTACTTTCATCTTTTTGCTGGTAAAGGTGATGGGATAAGCAGTCTACAAGCCTCTCGATAGACCCTTGAGCCTTCCAATCTTGTAAAATATGGAGGAAATCGAATCCCCACTGCTTGTCGCCATTCATTTTATTAATTGATAGAAGCCGTTTGGTTTCTTCTTCGATGTGGGGAATGATCAAGTCTTTTTCAAGTGTCAGCTTAGCTGTGAATTTCACTCTTTCAAAATAAAATTGGGCCAATCTGTAGTAGGAACCCCTTTGGTCGTATGGGGTTTGGCCCGCTTCTTTCAGATAAGAAAGCCCTAACATGAGGTGAGCGAGTTGTTGTGTAACTTCCTCATGACCTGCAAGACAGCTTGCATTTTCGATGATTTCTTTGGCGTTAGTGATATCTCCTAACTCAATGAAACAATGAGCGGCATGCAATTTTCTCCAAGCTGATGGAAATAAAAAGTTTAAAGTGTTGTCAAACCATTTGCTGTCGTCATGTGTGTTAGTATCCAAATTCCAATGCAGGAGAGCATCAGCGTACGATTTGTTTAGGTAACATTCTAATCCCTCAAAAAAAGCAAGAGAGTTGTGATTGTCATTAGTTATTCGGGCTTTTTGTAGGTATGTGCAAAATGCTTGTAGTTCACCTTTATAAAAGGAATTCATAGCTTGTGCTAAAGCAATTTCACTCTGAAGGTGCAACTGATGTTCTCTAATCGCTTCTTTTTCCGCAGTCTCTAAATATTGCCCAGCTAATTCGAAACGGGATCGGGACATCTCAAGATACCCACAGCAAAGAGCAGAATGAATGGGCAAGGAAAAAGTTTTTAAAAGCTCTTCAGCCTGAGAATATTGGCATAACAAAACGTGTTGCAGTGCCTTGTCCATTTTTCTTTGGGGTTGATAAACTTGCCAGATCCAAAATCCCCCTCCAATCATGGCAAGTGCCCCGAGAAGTAAAAATAAACGTTTATACATGAGGTGATTTCCTTATTAAACTTTGACATAGTATCGATGACTAAACTTTCTGGCAAATTAAAATATAAAAAATAAGATTTTGTAAATTCTTGCAATAAGGGTTTGTAAAGATGTTTAGAATCATGAAAAATTTTTCTAAAAGATTCCCATTTATAAAAAATTCATGTTAGTAATAGACTAAAAATATAAAGGGGAAGAGGAAAGCATGACTCAAAAGAAGAGTATTTTGTTGATCGAGGATGAAGAAGACATTGCTGCGCTCATCAAATTGCAGGCCGACATATCCGGATATAAACTGCACGTCGAAACAGACGGAATCAATGGCTATAGATCTGTGGAGCGTGAAAAGCCTGATCTTGTGGTGCTCGATATTATGCTACCCGGACAAAATGGTCTCGATATCTGCCGAAAAATGAAACACAACCCCGAGCTTAAAAATATCCCTGTGATCATTATTTCTGCTAAAAATGAAGAACTAGATGTAGTTTTAGGTCTTGAGTTAGGTGCAGACGACTATGTCGCTAAACCTTTTTCCCCAAAAATTCTTTTTTCTCGCATTAAGGCTGTGCTTCGTCGTGGTAGAGAACCACAAAAAGTGGCGAAAACCTTATCCTTTGGGGATTTTATCCTTGAGGTTGACCGCTATCTCTTACGCAAAAAAGACAAATATATTCCAGTCACTCTTTCAGAGTTTGGGATCCTGCGTCGTTTTTTAGCTAATAGGGGCAAAGTTTTGACGCGCAATCAGTTATTAGACGATGTGCAAAATGATGATGCCTTTATTATGGACCGAAATATCGATGTTCATATCGCCGCGCTACGCAAAAAATTGGGACCTAATTTTCATTGGATTGAGACAGTGAGAGGTGTTGGTTACCGTTTTAAAGAAGAAGACACTGAAGACATTCTCTAAAGTTTGCGCCAGAGCGCCCTGATCACTATCACACCGAGACAACAAAGAAGGGCGGATGTCCATAGCGGATAGCTGTCGTTTGAGACAGCCTGGCTGTTGAACAAGGTGTACTTACCCTCTACACAATATAAATTTCCTCCCATTTGCAAAGGCTTATAGGAAGACAGATCTGAAAAATCTTTGTCTAAACTGACTTGTGAATCTTTTTTATGCAATGCGCCCATACAACAGCTCTTTAAGCCTGGCTCTGAAGATAATATCCATGAGTGATCAGGTGATTGGAACAAAAACCCTTTAAGCTCGATGTACGCACCCTCAGGAGTGTCTTTCAGTGCTTCCCATTGCATATGTCTAATAATTTACATTATAATCCGGTTCGGAATCACTTATAAGATCATTGTATATTTTATCTAGATCGGCTTCTTTTTGTTTTTCTTCTAGGGTTTGAATGATACCAAATGGGACAGCAATCAAGATAGATATTCCCAGGGTTGTTCCGCCTATATAACTCAAGGCTTCCCAGAGAGCAAATTTATGATCTAAAATATTTTTAATAAAAGGGATCGCGTCTTGTTGAAGCCATTGATCCACATCAGGAATTTGAGCAATTCCATACCCTGCAGCTGCCATAAATGCCAAAATCACTAAAACAATACCTGTGATTTTTAGGGTTTGTTGTGTAGGAAGCATCTCTTTTAAAGTAACCCAGATTGGTTCCGGTTCATTAATGATATCATACAGCTGTAAATGATGGTCTTTTTTGAATTGATGTTTCCGATACGCATGTGCAGAGACGCCAATAACGAAGGAGGTTCCTACAATAGGTACCGCAATATACAATAATGCTTCTTGTGTGCTCAGGTGAATTTGAGTAAAGGTGTGATCGATCAATTGATGGAATGACTCGTTACAATAATACGTTGCGACAAAGCCTCCAATAATGGCAAGTGCTACCAGTGCAACTCCGACATACCAATGTTCAACGAAAAAGCATGGTGGGGTTTGAAGACTGTAAGGTTGTGTTGGCTCAGCCATAATGACTCCAATTGTTTTATAATTAATTGTAAAACATTTGGATTAATAGGCGATTAAGACAAAATAGTTTTATTAAAAAACTTCAATTAGCTCTATATCTTGCGTATTAGGAGCCGATTCTTGCTTTGTTAGATAACAGCGGTTAATTCCAAAAATTAAGGCAGCGATAAAAGTTAAAGATGCAACTCCTGCCCAAATTTTGATGGGATGTTGCAGAGAGGGAGTTTGAGGGGTTAGATACCAGATGGCCAGCGCTGTCCCTACTAGGCTCACCATATATAGGGCAATTTCTTTCCATGGTAAATGGGATCTCTTGATCGTATTGCCCAATTCTGTAAAAAAATGGCCATCAAAAACGTGCCTTTTCTGATGTTTTTGATATAGAACAATGGTTGTTGTAACAATGCACGCAGTCCCTGCAATCGGAATTGCAACCTTAACAATGAAATCACCAAGACCCATCTCGCCCGCTTGGATATATGTGAAAACCCTTTCAAGCCAGTGATGTATTTGAGGAATGAAACCGCAACACAAGCCCATGCCTATGACAGCTAGAAAAGGGAGGAGGTAATGAGCCCGCATAGGATTAAGCCAAGCCGATTCCGATTGCGTTGAAGATTTAACGGTTTCTGATGAAAACATTATAATTTCATGGGTTCGCTAGGTTCACACAGTGATTTGATAGCTTCAACAGCAGCGGGTCCCTTATAAACAGCAAGCGGGATTAAAATGGCTAAAACTGTAAGAGGCAGACCCACATAGAGTAGACCTTCACCTATCGTGAGTTTCAATGCGAACAGATCCTTGAAAAATTGATCGATGTGAGGAAATTGCCCGCCAGCATAAAGCCCCCCAACCAGAATTCCTAGCGCTGTTAAAACCAAGAGGACTATTCCACCTATCTTGAGATTTCTCTTTGCCGTTTCGCTGAGTTCCCACTCCTGCTCTGGGGGTACCTCGTTTACTACCTCACGTTCATAACCTGGTGCCATGACTGGTGGACCACTCATTTTTACCTCTTGTTTAATGCGTTACTTTAAAATCCAATTTAATGGGACTACAGCTTGGGCATTTGATCGCTTCCCATTGTTCTTTAATCGAAGTGCGGTGTTTATAGGTTAAACCAATAATCGTAGCGAGTGCTATTGAGGGGACAAGCACTTTGCCCAAAAATTCACCCACGTTCATATCCACTACTGTATCCATAAAGTCTCTGACAGCAGGGATAGCCACATCCCTTACCCACTGGCCAAAATGCTCAAAGCCGCCCGTTACTCCAATGGCTACTAAAGCTCCAATGATGACGAGTGCAACACTTGCAACCACAATCGTGGCTTTAGTGCAACAAGATAGCTGTGAGCAACATGTTGTACTTTGTTCTGGATCAACTGAAGCCCGATCCAGGGGGATTGAAGCCGATGTATCCATGGTAACCCTTTTGTTCTAAGTTATAAATAATTATAGGCCTTTAAGGTTAATTTTTGATAAAGATTGAAACATTTAAAAAATTTCTCTAGGGGAGGATAATCTTTTGGCCGGAGAAAATTGTATCTGAGGAGAGGTTATTCAATTTCTTCAGAGTTTTGATGTCGGTTTTGTGCTGAAGAGCAATTTGTCCTAGGGAATCACCTGGCTGAACAATGTAGGAGCGAGCTTCACCTTGGAGAAGGGCAAGCATCGATTGCATCATATTTTTCAAGTTTTGGATATCGGTTGAAACTTGTTTTTCTAACTTATTTAGTTGTGTTTGACAGTGTGTGATTGTACTAGAAGTTTCGTTGAGACTGTTTTTGAGCGTTTTAAAATCGCAGATGAGGGCTTCATTCGCTTTTTCAAGGGTGGAAAGCCTTTTTTCTGTCCCTTTTTCCGGGGAGGTAGTTTTTAAATCCTGTTTCAAACTACGGAGGGAATTTTCAAATCCAAGAACTTGTTCTTGGAAAAGGGCAATCTCCACCGCTTGGCTGTGGAGTTGCCTTCCTATTTGTTCAAGAGAAAGACGGATCTCTTGAGCAGATGCCGTTTCAAGTGGCGCCCCGCTAAGAGGGCCACTCAATAATAAAGTGAGAAAAAGAAATTTTCTAATCACTGATGATCGTAGATTTTAAATTGTGCTCGTCGATTCGTTTTCCAGGCTGATTCATCGTGACCCATAGCAAGGGGACGTTCAAGACCATAGGAAATGGTAAATAATTGATCGGGATGCACTCCATTGTCGATCAAGAAATTGCGAACCGAATTGGAACGTTTGGCTCCCAGCGCTAGATTGTATGCGGTAGCCCCCCGTTCATCTGCATGCCCCTCAACAAAAACATAAGTGTTTCGGTGATTCGCAAGGTATTGTGCAATTTCACGCAAATGTGCCACATTTTCTGATCCTTGGACAGTGTAATGATCTGTGTCGAAATGCACATTTTGGAATAAACGCGCTAAATGCCCAGCTGGGGCATTAAACCCATCTATCCCAGGAATTTTACAGCCAGGGTCACCTGGAGATTGCTGCGAGATAGGGTATTCTTTGGTGTCAAAGCTTTGAAAGGCCTCATTATCACTTAAAGGAACAAATTCCTCATTTTTTTGAGTGACCCTGTAGGGCATTTCTTCCTCATCTTCCCAGCCGTCAAATGAGCGGGAACAAACCCTAGAATCGACATGCTCTCCAAAAAGGGAACGAACCCCTTTACCCACATAGCGGCTACAGGTTTTAGTGTCTTCCCACATCTGCCCACGCGAACGGCAGCAAGAGGTTAAGCTGTTACATAGGGCGATGGATAGGATACATCCATAAATAAAACGTCTTCTCATATGCTCTCCTCATTTTAGATTAGGTTCCCAAGAAGGGAAACGTTTTTCACCTGGACCCGATGTGATCTTGACTGCTTTTTTCTGATTGAGATTGATCATATAAAGCTCAGCGAAATTCGCAGTGCACGAATTGAACAAAAGGTGAAGACTATTAGGGGCCCATGCTGGGTTTTCTTTATGGCCATTGCCATCAGTTAACTGTATCTCTTCCCCCGTTTCAAGATTGTAAACCCAAATTTGGCGTGTGCCCGAGGCCATGGCACTATAAGCGATTTTTTTGCCATCAGGTGACCAAGCTGGACAAGTGTTGTCACGGGTTTTTTTAGTGATCATTTTGGGTTTGAGATTTTTGACAGAAGTGCCCGCCTCTGGAATATCCAAGATATAAATCCGAGGCGTGCCATCTTTGTTTGAAACAAAAGCGAGCTTTTTACCCTCGGGGCTAAATGTAGGAGATCCTTGTGTTGCAGAAGGCGCGCAAAAAACTTGTCTTGGTGTACCCAAAAGTCCTTTTTCAAGGGAGAAATCTTGAACAAAAAGGTCTGGATTTCCAGTGATGTCACTGATAAAGGCCATTTTGTCTAAAGTAGGCGAGATTGCAGGCATCAGTTGATTGCCTCGCAGATAAGTTAAACGTTTGCCAGCAGCTTCACCTAAAGCCGCTGCAAAAATTTTGGGTTGCCCACCTTTATATGAAACATATAAAAAATGACGGGCTCTTGAACCTTCTTTTGCGGGAACAAATGTGGGCGTGACAATGAGACAATTTTCTTGCGTTGTTTGCCGGGCATTCGCTCCATCATAGTCAGCTTCCCAAACATCACTGACCCACTGAGATGACTGATCGGTTTTACGGGTTTTAACAGTATAGATCACACGAGCACTGGCAACCCCTTTTGCATCATAAAGAGCACCCAGCAAGGTATCATGGATACGGTGAAGAGTTTGACGGTCTTTATTGAGATCGCCAGTTAATACGATCTGGTCCACCCCTTTAGATATTTTTCCCCGGGTCAGTTTCATTGACAGTTTTTTTTGATCGATGAGAATATCGAGTGTCGCTGAACCATTAGGGGATGAACAGATCTGAGTGACTCCATTGTGGTCGAAATCAAAGCGGACCACTTTTTCAAGTGCTGCAAGGTAATTTTTTTCAAAGCCGCTTCCCGATTCTGCAATGGAGTGAATGAAAAGAGGGGCAAGGTTATTTTGCGTTGTCAGATGAACGGTGATTTCGTCGTTTGCGAAAAGTGGAAAGCCTAGAAAAAAAATAAACAGTAGGATACGCATAACAAAAGAGATAGCAAAAAAACGCGATACCGTTCAATGGGTTTTTACTTTCCAAGAAGATTTAAGGTAAAAGTATGCGTTGTCTCACCTTTAAAATGTGTGCCAAAGGAAGGAAAGGAGCATGATGGCAGCGAAGTTTGAATATATTCTCTGTTTTTATGGCTTGCAGCTTTGAGAATTTCTAAGCTCTGTACAGACCCTTCTCTTTTGAGCGTGAGTTTGATTTTAACTTCCCCTTTTTCAGGAAGTGATAGCAAAGCTTCTAGATAGCTGATCAACTCTTCTTCATATTTCGCTTCAAAAGTGAGCAGTTCGCTTGCTAAGGATTTAATGGGAGTAGCCTTTTGTGTTTTTGTTGGATTTCCTTTAGGGGAATTGAGAGTATTAAGGCTTTCTTGAACAAGGGAAATCAATTTGTCATGATTAACCCCTTTCGAAGGTGTTTTGGCTTGAGAAAGCCTCTTTTGGGGAGGAACTGCTCTCGGCGTCGGATCTGAATAGGGTGTAGGTGCTGGAGGAGGTGTCGGTGGCGCACGTGGCGTTGGATGGGGAAGGGGATAAACGACACTTTCCGACGGGGGGTTAGTTTTCTCAGGAATCGTTACAGTATGAACAGCGACAGGTTTTCGAGGTGAGATTACGACGGGCTTTGGCTGAATGTAGATCACGCCGATCAAAAGAAGAATGTGAACTGCTGTCACAAGAAAAGGGATCCGTTTTCTTGTGAAGATTTTAGACATTTTTCGCCCGCCTTTTTCCCTACTCTACCCAAGCATCCTATAAAATTCAGGGAAAAAAATAGACCACTTGCATAATTCATTTCCGTGCCTGTGCCTTTGCCTCTGCCCGCCCTTTCCCGATTAATTATTTCTTTGAGCTATTTTTTTACTCAGTATCGATACTATTCGCACTAACAACTCTCGGCCCCGAAAGAATCGGGAAAGTGCGGGCACAGGCAAAGGCAGAGGCACTTAGTTTTGAAAGAGGTCTAATGTTCTTATTCAGGTTTTAGGATGAGATCCAATTCGGTAAAGCCAGCAGCTTCTAGTGTGTTTTTAACGGTTTGATAGGTGCCAAATTTAGCTTTGCGATCGTGAAATAATTGAGGCCTGGCTGCGGGGTTTTTTTGTTTTGCAAGTTGAAGGGCGGTTTTAAGTTGTGTAATGTTAACCTTTTGTTTATTAAAAGCTAGGGTGTCATCTTCAAATACATAGATGGCGATGGGGCTTTTTTCCTGAACAGCTATGGCGCTTTGACTATCAAGAGGAGGGCCCGATGCCAAATCGATCCGCTCCATCTCCAACAAGGGAGCAATGACGATAAACATGATCAAAACAACAAAGCAGACATCGATCATGGGTGTCAAATTCATTTCCGCTTCTGGAATGATTCGTCTTTTACGCTGTCTCATGATGATTAACATCCACTTGTCGATATTGTAATTCTACAGAGGCAAGCAGCAGATGGGAAAAATCTTCCATGTCAGCTGAAAAATGGGTAATCGAGGCTTTTAGATAGTTGTATCCTATCAAAGCAGGGATTGCGACAATGAGCCCCAAAACGGTTGTTCCAAGTGCCATGGCAAGACCCCCCATAATGGCAGAACTGGCATTGACAACAGCCCCTGCTTGCAGTTCTGCAAAAGTGAGCAAAATCCCCCAAACAGTCCCTAAAAGCCCTAAAAATGGGGCAAGCCCAACGACTGTCGAAAGGATAAATAAATTTTTTTCTAGTTCTTTTGTTTGAGCCGATACCGTGCTCATTAAATGAGCTTCAATCAAAGCCATGTCAGTATGGGAAAGGGTGACAGCGTCTTTCTTTAAAACAGCGCGGTTTTTTTGGAGAAGCTCGAGCGTTTGAGCTTTTAATATTTGGTATAGTGCCGCAAAAGGATGAAGCGCTTCTCCAACTTCAAGTCCCAAAGGATTAAGGCGTTTTTTTTGGAAAGCTCCTGCAAGCTGTGAGCCCCTCGCTTTGACATCGCGATGTAAAAAAAATTTTTTTAAAATAATCACCCAAGTGATGAGAGACAAAAGGAAAAGACTTAAAAAAATCATTTTTCCGAAGGGATCGGAACCTTGATAGGCATTAAAAATAGGATTAACTAGAAGGATATGCATAAAACCTTTTTTAAATCTTTACATTGTGAATGTTATCAGATATAATTTTTAACTTATAGTACAAAAATGAGGGAAGATTGATGAACTTAAATACTTTATCATTTATGAGGCCTCTCTTTCTTAGTGCAGCCCTTCTTTTTAGTTTTGTTTTAAACACGACCCCCTTAATGGCAGCGTCGCCAGCTGAAGAGCCTGTTAAAGCAGAACTTGTTTCTGAAGAAAATAGTGTGCAGCCCGGACGTCCTTTTTGGGTAGGTGTTAAACTGATCATGGATAAAGGATGGGACACTTATTGGGTGAATCCAGGGGATTCAGGTTTTGCGACCCAAGTGAAATGGAATTTGCCTGAGGGTTTTAAAGCAGGCCCCCTTTTGTGGCCTTATCCAGAAAAATTTGAGATAGATTCACTCGTTGCATTTGGATATACAGACACCGTCCTTTTGATGACAGAGATCATCCCACCTAACAATCTTCCAGCAGATCAAAAAATTTCTATTCAAGCAGAGGTGAATTGGCTGGCTTGTAAAGAATCGTGCGTGCCCGGCCAAGCCTCTTTACAGCTTGCATTACCTGTTACCGATAACATACCACCTATAGATGGTGCAAAGGCCACGCTGTTTGCCAGCGCACGCTCTGCACTTCCGCAGAAGGAAGGAGAAGTTGTCGTGAGCGCTAAGTCGGATGAAATTATTCTCCAATTCACCCCTCTTGCTGGAACATTTAATAAAATTCAGGAAGCACTCTTTATCCCGGAAGAAAGTGAAGTGATCAATTATGCGGCGCCACAAAGTCTTTCCTCTGAAGATGGTCGTTTAACCTTGAGTGTTAAGAAGGCCCATCCGGAAGTTGCGATCAACGCATTGAAGGGTGTTCTTCTTGTGTCAGAAGAAGGGAAAAGCATCAAAAGAGCCATTCAAGTGGATAGCGCTATTTCAGCTCCCCCTTCAGAGGCCAGTGTGGATGGTGTTTCAAGTGTGGGCGTAGCTGTGGTCTTCGCCTTTTTAGGGGGATTGATCCTCAATGTCATGCCCTGTGTGTTGCCTGTTGTAGCTCTGAAAATTTTTGGATTTGTGAAAATGGCAAATCAAAGACGAAGAGTGATTTTGCAGCATGGGGGAGTTTTTTCTTTAGGAGTGCTCATTTCTTTTTGGGCATTATCTGGGGCTTTGATGATTTTACGCGCTTATGGGGAAGGAGTAGGCTGGGGCTTTCAATTGCAAGAGCCTGTTTTTGTTGTCGTTTTAGCCTCTTTATTGTTTATGCTGGGTCTCAGCCTATTTGGGGTGTTTGAATTAGGCACTTCCCTCATTTCTTTAGGGAATAAGCCTGCAAGTGCCGATGCTTCGCCCTTGGCAAGCTCTTTTCTCAGCGGCATTTTGGCCACACTCGTGGCAACACCTTGCACCGGTCCCTTACTCGGCCCTGCTTTAGGATTTGCCATGACGTTGCCTGCGATACAAACATTAACTATTTTCACAGCAATGGGGCTTGGGATGGCTTTTCCCTATGTCTTATTTTCCGCGTTTCCTCAGCTTGTCCGTTTTTTGCCAAAACCTGGCAATTGGATGATCGCGTTCAAGCAAATTATGGGATTCTTGATGATGGGAACAGTGATCTGGCTTGTTTGGGTTTTTGGAGCGCAAACAGATAACCTCGCGACATTTGTCCTCTTGGCTGCCTTTTTAATTATGGCAATCGGGTGTTGGATATTTGGAAAATGGGGAGCGCTTACCCGTCGCAAAGCCACACGGGTGGTTGCCACTGTTTTGGGAGCCTTAATTATCTTTACAGGTGGGGGCTTCGCTTTGATGATGGCGAAACAGCATAATGGGACAGCTCCTGTAACAGAGGGAACCGAACTTGTTGCTGATAGAGGCTGGGAAAACTATTCCCCAGAGCGAGTGGCAACGCTGCGTGCAGCTGGGACACCTGTTTTTGTGGATTTTACAGCAAAGTGGTGCTTGATTTGCCAGGCAAATAAAGTGACCCTTCACTCTTCGGAGATTGAGAAAGCTTTCCGAGAGAAAGGAGTCGTCACAATGAGTGCAGATTGGACTAAAAAAGATCCTGTCATCACACAGCAACTGGAAAAATTGGGACGCACAGGGGTGCCCGTTTATGTCCTTTATCCTGGTAATACCAGTGATGTTCCCTTAATTCTTCCCCAAACTTTAACTTCTCAGGGAGTCCTTGAGTATTTAGGGAAGCTAAAAAGTCCTTCTACAACTGTGTATGCTGATTGATTCTCATGCACACCTGATGCACGCTTCTTTCAAGGAAAATATTCATTCTTTTCTCGAAAGAACCCGTCAGGCAGGTGTAGAAGCTGTGATCAATATCTGCACCAATCCCCAAGAGTTAGAAGGGGGAATTGAACTTGCCCGTACCTATCCTTGGGTTTATACAGCCGCTTCTACAACCCCTCACGATGTGGTCGAAGAGGGGGAGAGCGCTTTTCCGATCATGCAAAAAGCAGCTGAAGCAGGAAATTTAATTGCAGTGGGTGAAACGGGGCTTGATTACCATTATTATGCTGCCTCAAAAGAGCTTCAGCAGCAATTTTTACGCCGTTACTTACGCTTAGCTAAAGCGTGCAAGCTCCCTGTCATTATCCATTGCCGTGAAGCTTTCAATGATCTTTTCCAAATCCTAGACGAAGAATATGCAGAAGGACCAGGTGTTCTCCATTGCTTCACAGGTACCTTAGAAGAGGCTCAAGAATTGATTCGCCGTGGGTGGTATCTCTCCTTCAGTGGCATAGTCACCTTCAAAAAAAGCCAAGCCCTCCAACAAGTGGCTTCCACCATTCCTCTTGAGCAACTCCTGATTGAAACGGATGCACCTTATCTTGCCCCTATCCCATACCGTGGACAACTCAACGAGCCAGCCTATTTGCGCGCAACAGCCCAATTTCTGGCTGATCTGCGCGCCATTTCCCTGGAAGAGTTCGCAAATTTTACCCGTCAGAATGCTATAAATTTATTTCAATTGGAGTCCATGATAGTATAAGTACCGTCCTCATTTTCCATTAAAATGGGCGGTAAGTCATCAGGGGGTGGTTGATCGTATTTTTGAGGAGGTTCCCGATTACCTAATATATACATCACACCAATGAGTGCAGCTGATAGCATACCACCTTCTAAAAGGGGAGCATCCACAAATCCAAGCCTACCTAAAGGGGTAAAATGGATCTGCCCTGAAGCATCGAGTCCAGCAAAAACAATGCCTGAGGCAAATAGTACACCAATAGCTACACATGCAATGACAAAAGCACCTTTAGGCACTCCGCAAATATGATTATTAGCTTCATTATTTCTGTGCTGTTCTCCGACACCTTGTAAAGGTTTTGTTGACATAATGATTCCTTATTATTGGTTATTAAAAATATTATTATTTTCTGTTTGCATAGTACCCAAAAGCAGTAGTAAGGTCTCCACTTTGCGTATGGATAGAACTTCTGTTTCCAGATGACTTATATCCTATTGGAAGGTCTTCGTTTTGTAGAGTATGATGAACAGTGGGGGTAGAAACTTTTTTAGGATCAGGATCATCCCATCCAAAGTAAACAGCTACAGCAGAGGCTATGATAGATCCTCCCACGATAGGGGCTGCTACCCACTCAACTGCCTGTAAAGAGGTCATATTTAAATGTCCCGAGGCATTAAGTGCTATAAAGATTGAGCCGAATGCAAGTAACGCAAGCAATGAAACAACAGTGATTTTCAAAAATCTGCTTTCTTCTTTATCCATAGGCTGCTCAGCAAATTTTCCATCTAATATTTGGTCTAATTCTGACCGCTCTGATTCAGTTAATTGTGGATTAGCTGATAAAGTAGATAGTCTAGCATTTATTTCAGCTTTTATTTTAGCTGCTTTCTGTGATTCTGATGTATCTGCTGAAGAACTTACTCCAGTTTGATCCGAATTTTCACCTGATATGAACATTATTACCTCTTTATTATGTTTTATTAGAAATATTACGGTTTTAATTATACAATAAAATTGTTAATTTCGCATTAAAAATATTGGTATTTATTTATTATTTATATAAATTTTTTTGTTGTCAAAGCAGGGAAAGTCTGTTAATTTTCGACTCATGACTACACCTGTCAGCGAAAAGACCTTTGAAACGGATCGGTACCGTTTACCAAAACCTTATATTTGGCGCCGTCTACATTCACTTTTGGGCTTTGGGCTTGTCATTTATTTATGTGAACATCTGCTTGTCAATTCCCAAGCGGCCCTTTTTTTTGAAGATGGGGGGACCGGATTTATTGATTCTGTCAATAGAATCCATAGAATTCCTTATTTGAAGACAGTGGAGGTCCTGTTTTTGGGGTTACCTTTCCTCATCCATGGGGTTTGGGGAATATATTATGCCCTAACAGGTAAACTCAATGCCCATAAAACGGATGGGTCGAAGCCAGCCTTACCTCAATATAAACGGAATCACGCCTATAGCTGGCAACGGATTACCTCGTGGCTTCTATTAGTGGGTATTTTAGCTCATGTGATTCACATGCGCTTTTTAGAGTACCCTTCCAAAATCACCCATGGTACAGAAACTGTCTACCGTGTAAGAGTTGTCAGTGATAGGGGATTAGAGAAACTTGTGAGTCAGCTTAAGCTTGAGCTTCAAGAGGAATCGGGCAAGCTCTATGCCCTGGTCCCAAGCGCCGGAGCAGCTTTTTTATTGATCTTGAGAGAAAGTTTTAAAAATCCTGTGATTGTAGTGTTGTATTCTCTTTTGGTGATTGCAGCTTCATACCATGCTTTCAATGGGGTGTGGACCTTTATGATTACCTGGGGTGTTACTTTAAGTAGAAGATCCCAACGGGTGATGCGCTCCATTACGAACGTGCTGATGGGTATTGTGATTTTTTTAGGGCTTATGGCCGCATGGGGGATGTATTGGGTGACTCAATTTCAGGGATAGATGATCAATAAAGTTAAAGAAGTCGTGGTTGTCGGAGGGGGGCTTGCAGGGCTTTCTGCTGCCATGCGCCTTGCTGAGAATGGTTGCCTTGTAAAAATTGTTTCTGTCACAAAGGTGAAACGCTCCCACTCTGTGTGTGCTCAAGGGGGAATCAATGCAGCACTCAATATGAAAGGGGAAGATGATTCACCGCTTCTACATGCCTATGACACGATTAAAGGTGGGGATTTTCTCGCGAATCAGCCCCCTATTGTGGAAATGTGTTTGGCAGGGCCTGGCATTATTCAAATGATGGACCGTTTTGGGTGCCCTTTCAACCGCACACCTTCAGGCCATCTAGATGTGCGCCGATTTGGGGGCACGCTCTATCATCGAACTGTTTTTTGCGGAGCTTCAACAGGGCAACAGCTTCTCTACAGCTTAGACGAGCAAGTGAGGCGACATGAGGTTGCAGGCCTTGTTGATAAATATGAAAATCATGAGTTTTTGAGGCTGGTTTTAGATGAAGAAGGACGAGCCAGAGGAATTGTATTACTTAATCTTTTTAATCAAAAAATTGAGGTATTAAAAGCAGATGCGGTGGTTTTTGCAACAGGTGGTCCTGGATTGATTTTCAAAAAATCCACTAACTCCACTTTTTGCACAGGTGCTGCAAATGCCCGCTTGTACACGCAAGGGATGTGGTACGCCAATGGTGAATTTATTCAAATTCATCCCACAGCTATTCCGGGACCTGATAAACTTCGGTTAATCTCAGAATCGGTACGAGGTGAAGGGGGAAGAGTTTGGGTGTGGGGAGATTCATCCAAACAAATCACAATTCCTGGAGGGAAAACATTTCCATGTGGAGAGACTGGTAAACCTTGGTATTTTTTAGAAGAGATGTACCCAGGGTATGGCAATCTAGTGGGACGAGATGTGGGTGCACGTGCGATTTTACAAGTGTGCGAACTGGGTTTAGGCGTTGAAGGGCAGATGCAAGTTTATCTCGACATCACGGCTCTTTCTGAAGAAAAAAAACATAAGCTAGAAGCGGTTCTAGATATCTACCAAAAATTTATGGGGGAAGACCCGCGCGTTGTGCCCATGAAAATTTTCCCAGCTGTCCATTATTCAATGGGTGGGGCGTGGGTAGATTGGCCAGCAGCTGACGATCCTGATCGAGGCTCGCGCTACAGACAAATGACGAACATTCCGGGCTGCTTTAATTGTGGGGAATCAGATTATCAATTTCATGGAGCTAACCGGTTAGGGGCAAATTCCCTTCTATCCTGCATTTATAGTGGTCTTGTTGTGGGGGACGAAACCCCCCGCTATATCGAAAGCTTATCAAAAGGTTACGCCGATGTACCCTCTAAAATCTTTGAAGCAGCTATCGAACAAGAAGAGTTATTTAAAACCGATCTTTTGAATCGCAATGGCCCTGAAAATGTGTTTCAGCTCCACGAGGAACTGGCTCAAATGATGGTGCTACATGTCACTGTAAAAAGGAATAACCACGATCTGGCCAAAACAATAGACTCCATTAAACAATTAAGGGAGCGGTATCAAAACATCACACTTGATGACAAAGGGCAATTTGCCAATCAGTCCTTACAATTTGCAGCACAGTTTGGTCCGATGTTAGAGCTGGCTTTGGTGATCACAAAGGGAGCCTTACTGCGCAACGAATTTCGTGGTTCCCATTTTAAACCTGAATTTCCGGAAAGAGATGATATCAATTGGCTAAAAACAACCATTGCAACATATGGAAAGGATGAGCCGACGATTTCTTATCAACCAGTTGATACACGTCATTTAGATCCGGTGCCGAGAGATTATACAGTAGCAAAGAAAGTGAAGCCGCGCCTTAAAAATATTCCTAATAAAATTCAATTGCCGGTTTAGAGATATGCAAAAAACTTACCGTTTAAGGATTTATCGAGGCAGTCCCGGAAAACAATATTGGGAGGAGTTTGAGCTTCCATTACGTGTTGGAGAGAATGTCATCAGTGGTTTGATGGAGATTCAAAAAAATCCGGTAAATACAAAAGGGGAAAGAGTCGCTCCGGTTGTTTGGGAGCAAGGGTGTTTAGAAGAAGTGTGCGGCTCTTGTTCGATGTTGATCAATGGCTACCCTAGGCAAGCCTGCACTGCACTCATCGAAAATTATATCCGAGAAACACAAAGCAACACACTTATTTTGGCTCCTTTTACCAAATTCCCTTTGGTACGCGATTTGATCGTCGACCGTTCTCGCATGTTTGAGAATTTAAAAACAGTGAAAGGATGGATTGAGACAGAGGGTTCTCATGATACAGGTTACGGGCCACTGATCCCTCAAGCCAAACAAGAGGTGATGTACACCCTTTCTACCTGTATGACATGTGGCTGTTGCAGTGAAGCTTGCCCCCAAATCAATCACCGCTCAAAATTCATCGGTCCCGCTGCGATCTCCCAAGCTCGGCTCTTTAATACACACCCTACTGGTAAGCTGCAAAGAGCTGACCGTCTCCGTCCCCTCATGAAAGAAGGGGGGATTAGTGACTGTGGTAATGCTCAAAATTGTGTTGAAGTGTGTCCAAAAGACATCCCGCTCACCGACAGCATCGCTGTCATCGGCCGAGATGTCACCCTTCAATCTCTGCGTGATCTATTCAATTTTCCCGAGAGAGAACTTTAATAGTTTTGTATTAAATAATATTTTATTAGAACTAATTTAGTGATTATATTATATTAGAACCTGTTTTTTTAATAAAAAAAGGTTTTTTGATGTCAGTACCCTGCGCTGGAAAAAGATCATTAGATAATCCAAGCTTCCCACTTCCAAAAAGATTAAAGGTAGAATTGATTCCTTCAATCCCTCAATTCATTGCTGAAATGAATGCATGCCTCAATTCAAATCTTGGAGCGCCTTTGAAGATTCAAAGGTTGGGGTACAAAATTGATGTTTTTCCTCCTTTCTCGCTAGATATGCAAAATCCTTTTTATGGAGCGCAATTGTATGAAATAGCAGAAAAGTGCTTGTCGTATGATCCTGCCAACAAAAAATTTAAGCAGTTAAAAAAGACTGCTGAAAAAATGCGTCTCCCACATGATCTTATCATAGAAATTTTCAAGTTATTTGCTCAAGGGCAAGGCTTGAAAGCAATGTTTAGCCGTATCGATGACCCACTTTCAGAGATAAAATTTCCTACCATGGTTGATGGCGCACTTGTACAGATAAAATTCACTTCCTTGCTTCATCGGATCGGTTCTGTTTCAGAAATATGGCGGAAAACTCTTTTTTCGGTTTTTTGTAAAAATATATCGATTGCAAACTTAACACAATTAAAAATTTGCAAACAAGAAGATGTCATAAAATTAGCCACATTATGTCGTGGCCACTTTTCATCTCTTGCTTTAATCGATAATAATTTCAAAAAATTATTTTTGGATGAAGAGAATTGGAAAAAGTTACTCGATTTGCTCCCTCATCTCAAAAAACTTGACTTATCGGCATTTGATACAAATTTAAATGAAATTCTTCACTCTCCTCTCATGAGTAAGCTTGAAGACTTAAGGCTTGTTGGAGAAGGTTACGAGAATGAAGATGATGGTCAGGCTCTGACATTTTTAAAAACGGTACATTTGACCAATCTGAAAGCACTTTCAATATGCAATTTGCAGGCTGATAACTCTTTTTTACCACTTCCACCTCTCCCAAATCTCAAAAGCCTTAATCTTTCTGGTACATATCTTCCGCCAAATCCTTTTACGCTTGTAAAAAAAGAGATCCGTTTTCCTCTTTTAGAAGAGCTTTTGCTTGATGATTGTAATTCCGATTTCAGTTTTTTAACGCATTTTGTTGCCCCTCGGTTATATAAGCTCGATATTTCAGGTTATTCGCTAAATATTGATGGTATTAATCTTTTCGCTGGATTCTCATGTACTTCTTGTGTGAAAAATCTAAGTGTTTCATTGGCAGGGATGATAAAACCTAGTTTAATCACACACTTGCTAAATAATTTTACACACTTGCAAGTTTTGAAAATAATTACTGATGCCTCATTGGGAGTTTTGGATGAAGAGGGAGCTCAGGCGATCGCAGAACATCCAAATGCAGTCCAATTACAAGCACTTAAGATGGAATATTCAACAATTGGAAACAAGGGTTTGGGCTTTTTATTAGAATCTAGCTATTTGACAAATTTGCAAAAATTGTTCGTTCCTAATAATTTCATTAGTTTAGAAGGGTTACAATCATTTGCAACTACACAAATGACATTAAAGTCTCTAGTACTTGATGACAATGAATTCGATGAAGAAGGGTTTGCCATGAAGATATTGACAACAGCGGCTTCGACAGCCAAAATGGAAATCCTCTCGCTGAATGGATGTGAATTAAGTTTGCCCTCACAAAAAATATTAGCTAAAACAACCCATTTTACTATTCTCAGAACACTTTTACTGTCAGGGACTGAATTTACAGAAGATTATGTTAAAGTTTTAGCTCGAAATTCCCATTTTGCCAACCTTGAAACAATAGATCTCAGCCATAATGATATCGATGATGATGTCTGGCCTAAATTTGCCAAGTCTACTCGGCTAAAAGGACTAAGAAATTTATTACTAAATACGGCTGATCAGACGAGTGATAGGGTTAAGAATATCTTATTCAACAAACACTTGAACAGTATTTATCCTGCCTGACCCGTACGCATCAATCTTAGCAGTAGCAGCTAAGTATTTTAAAGTAATGTTACAAGATAAAAAAACAGGATATTAGGATCATCCTTTTCATCTTCTTATTAAGTAGCCTTTACGAGATACTTTGAGTGCGGTTGCTATTTCCAATCTTCTCCTAAGAATCTTGAAGTAGATAAATAGCTCTAGTGTAAGAGCAAAAGACTTTGCCCTGAACTCCTTCAATTTTTGTTGCTAATTCCGTGCCGAAAGCATCAAGGTGGAGGTCTCCTCCAACGTGTAATCCTTTTGACAACACAGCCGCAGCCTTACAACCCACAAGAAAGAGATCCCCTCCAACATACAATCCTTCAGGCAAGGTCGTCAGGCTTGAGCGGGTTGCATCTAGGGTGCCCATCACACGCAAACCTTTGGGTAGTTCTGCGATATGTGTGCAATTCCGAAGAGAAAGAGAGCCGTCCACCAGAAGATTTTCAGGCAATGATTTCAAATTACTGCGCTCTAGTTCTAAACTCCCTTGTACAACGAAATTTCCAGAAAAAGGTTGGTTTTTCTGTAAAAGATAGCTAAATTCCTCATTTGTATAGAGAAATGTCGCATCAGACATATCCTCACTCGTATCACTCAGAAAATTCTTATCTGATATGTTTCGTGGTCTATAGAAAGTGAGTGGAAGTCCTATCAAAAAAGAAGCACTGGCTCCGACAGCCGTACCAATTGTGATTTGGAGAATTTGTTTAGAATCTAAGGGTAAATGAAACTTATCTAGGATGGTCTGCAGGATACCAGTTTGTGTGAATGCTAGTGTGACCAAAGATAATAAACCAAGCGAGCAGAGCACACTCCCTATAATAATGCCTATTTTTTGGTTGCCTGATAGGTCACTCCAATTTTTATATGAAAAAGAATAATTATCTAAATTTATGCACATAATGTTTGTTAGTTGAATTACTAAATAATTATACAATAAAAATATTAAGATTAAATGAATTGTGATTATTTTTTGATTGTAACGGTTCTCACTATCAGATATATTGCCTGCGATGAAATGGTTATCGTTAGTCTTGCTGGTGAAAGCCTTAATCCTTGGCGGTTTGACTTGGTTAGGGATTATAGGACTTTCACCTGACGAAGCGCAGTATTGGACATGGAGCCAGGCTCTGGACTGGGGATATTATTCGAAACCGCCGGGTATAGCTTGGCAAATCGCTTTGACGACAGCTTTGGTGGGAAATACACCCCTTGGGGTCCGCTTAGGGGCCCTTTTCATGGGTAGCTTAATCAGTTTGGCCGTGTATGGGGTGGCTCGCGCAGCTGAATTAGATAAAAGGAGTGCGATTTGGGCTGGGGTCATCATGGCTGTTTGTCCTTTGGGTTTCTATCTCACTTTAGCAACCACCACTGATGGGGGAGCTATTCTCTGTTTGACATTGGCCGTGATAGCAGTGATTCGGGGGCCTAATTATTGGCTAGCAGGACTCTGCATTTTGATAGGAGCTTTATTTAAATGGACAGCCTTTATTTTTTGGCCTGTCCTTTTGCCTTTTCTCTTTTTTTCAAAACAGATGCGTAAGCTCAGTTTTTTAGGAGGGCTAGCCCTTTCCCTTTTGGCCCTTTTACCCTCTTTATATTGGAACATGGGACATGAGTGGGCTACTTTCAAACATGTGGGCACGGCTGTGAAAGAAGTAAAAGGGGGAAATTTTTTCGATTTTCTAGCCGCTCAAATAGGTCTTCTCTCTCCTGTCTTTTTTATTTTATTGGTTTGGAGCTACTTTTTTTCCAAAAAAAGGCCACTTTGGATAGCAGCTGCTTTCCCTGCCGTTGTTTTGATTTATTTGGGATTTGCTTTCTTTAAAAAAATGCAACCCAATTGGGCCGCTTTTCTCTATCCACCTGGAATGGTATTAATCGCTTGGGTGTGTTGCGAGAAACTGAAAAAAGGGAAGGTTTGGCTTTATGTTGGAACTGCGATCTCTTTAACCATGGTGGCTGGGGCTTTCGCTCCGTTGCCTTATCGGTACAGCCCTTTAAGACAGACTTTGGGATGGGATAGATTGTCCGGGGTATTGAATGATGCCGGCTATAATCCCCAAAAAGACTTTCTTTTTTCTAATAAATACCAAAATGTGAGCTTACTGAGTTTTTATGGGCCTGAACAAAAAAGGGCTTATTATTTCAATGTCAGCCAGACACGTAAGAATCAATTTTCCTATTGGCCACAGATGCACGAAAAAGAGATAGGAAAAACAGGATATTTTGTGGTTTTAGAAAATATGCACTCAAGTGATGCCTCTTGGTACATCCACCACTATCAGACACTTTTGACACCCTATTTCGAAAAGGTCACCATTCAGGGCGTTTACCCCTTATATGAATCGTATGGGGTACCTGTTAAATACGCAGTGATCTTTAAAGGGATTCACTACTTAGGGCTTACCCCTCAAGATCCACAGAAATATTAACAGTTGACGCGTGACCGTAATGTCACCCTTCAATCTTTCGTGACCTATTCAGTTTCCCCGAACAGAAATTTTAATTAAATTCGTTGCAATGAATAATTTGAGTAGCAAAGATTTAATAATCTTATTAAACTGGATTATTATTTTTTTAATTAAAAAAGGTTTTTTTATGTCAACACCATGCTCTGGAAAAAGATTGCTAGATCACCCAAGCTTGCCTCTTCCAAAAAGGCTCAAGATAGAATTGATTCCTTCAATCCCTCAATTCATCGCTGAAATGAATTTATGCTTGAAGTCAAATCTTGGAGAGCCTTTGAAGATTGAGCAGTTAGAATACAAAATTGATGTTTTTCCTCCCTTTTCGCTAGATATGCAAAATCCTTTTTATGGAGCACAATTGTATGAAATAGCAAAAAAGTGCTTGTCATACGATCCTAATAACAACAAATTTAAGCTCTTAAAAAAGAGTGCTGAAAAAATGCGTCTCCCGCTTGATCTTATCCAAGTTATTTTCAAGTTATTTGCGCAAGGTCAATGCTTGAAAGCAATGTTTAGCCGTATCGATGACCCACTTTCAGAGATAAAATTTCCTACCATGGTTGATGGCGCACTTGTGCAGATAAAATTCACTTCCTTGCTTCATCGGATCGGTTCTGTTTCAAAAAAATGGCGGAAAACTCTTTTTTCTGTTTTTACGACAAAGATATCGATTAAAAACTTAAAACAATTAAAAATGCATAAGCAGGAAGACTTGATACAATTATTTACCTTGTGCCGTGGACACTTTTCATCACTTTCCCTAATCGATTATAAGCTCAAATTTAATGTGAATGAAACAAATTGGCAAGAACTTCTATTAGGGTTGCTCCCAGATCTTAAAAAACTTAAGTTATCTGCATCAGACAGATGTTTAAATGAAATCCTTCACTCGCCTCTATTAGGTAACCTTCAAGATTTAAAGCTTATTGAAAAAGAGCATATATGGACTGAAAGACAGGTTCTGACTGTTTTAAAAACAGTAAATTTGACTCATCTGAGATCACTTTCTCTGTGCAATGTAGGTCTTGCAAGCTGTTTTTTACCCTTGCCATCTCTCTCAAATCTGAAAAGTCTTAATTTTGTCAGCACATTGATTCCGTCAAATCCTTTTACATTTTTGGATGAGAACACAATCTCTTTTCCCCATTTAGAAGAGTTTATTCTTGATGATTGTAATTTGTCCGATATTAAGTTCCTAACACATTTTGCGGCTCCTCAATTATACAAACTCGGTATTTCACATAATGGGCTAAACCTAGAAAATACCAATCTTCTTTTCACTCGATGTTCTTTTACTTCTTGTGTGCAAAAATTAAGTATTTCATTACCAGGCGATCATATAAAGGAGGTGGGAGATAATCCTGAACCTAACATAATAAACGCGCATTTAATCACACATTTACTAAATAGTTTTAGGCAATTGCGAGTTTTGGAAATCGTTTCTGATATGTACGAAGGAACGTTGGATGAAGAAGGAGCTTTGGCGCTGGCAACACATTCACAAGCAATCCAATTGCAAACACTTAATATTGAATCTTCATTAATTGAAAATGAAGGTATGGGTTTTCTTGTCAACTCAAGCAATTTGACAAATTTGCAAAAATTGTGCGTTACTAATAGCCGCATTGGGTTAAAAGGATTAAGATCATTTACAAGTGCCCAAATGGGTTTAAAATCTCTTGTGCTTGATTTCGCCGGATTCGATGATCAAGGGATTGCCATGGAAATATTGACAACAGCTGCTTCTACAGCGAGAATGGAACTTCTCTCGCTCAAGGGATGTCAATTAAGCTTGCCCTCGCAAGAAATATTAGCTAACACCAGCCATTTTACTATTCTCAGGGAGCTTTTATTGGCAAAAACCGGATTTACAAAAGAGTATACAGAGGATTTAGTTCAAAATTCCCATTTTGCCAATCTCGAAACACTTGATCTAAGCAATAATGGTATATTGAATACTATCTTGATCGAGTTTGCGAAGTCTACAGCGCTAAAAAGACTAAAAAATCTCTTAATCAATGGAGATGAGCAGACAACTAATCGGATTGAAAATATTTTATTCAACAAACAATTAGAAAATGTTTTAAGTTGAAATTCTGGAGCGACTATAAATTTGCTGTGATCTTCAAAGGGATTCACTACTCGGGACTGGTTCCACGCAATCCAAAGAAATATTAACAGTTGAAGAGCGGTGAGGAAGCTTAAGATGTGACATGGCGTCTTGAATGTCAGCAGGGTGAGCTCCGAGTTTTTGTTGTGCATTTTGAACCAAGCGAGAGATGAGTTCTTCTTTTTTGGGAAAAAGTGTGTGCAATGAGCAGAGAAAATCGGTATGGGAACGGTTTTGGCGGTATTCAGGTCGTTTTTTAGGAAGGAGCAGATAACTCATTTTGTTGGCCGAAAAATTCCACAAAAATGAGGTATGCAGGAGCCAGCGGTTTTTTTGGATATACTGCGCATTTCCTCCAAATTTACGATCGCCCCACACATAGTCATTTTCTCGTAAACTGAAGTTAGGAAAAACTGAAGAGTAATAGCTTTCAGACCATTTGAGCAAAGGTTTAGGTTGTAAGGGGATGCCGAAGGTTTCTTGGTTGCAAATTAATGTTGCAAAAACTGTGTGGGAGTCAACATAAACGGTCCCACCCCCACTGAAACGTTTGATTACAGGAATATGATCTTGAAGAACTAACTGTTTGTTGAGAAGCTCGTCAAGTTTACCTGAAATTCCCATGACGATTGCAGGGGAGGATCCACTGTTGATCAAGCACCAATTTTCATGACTGGTGCGTAGCAGCGCCTCTTCAAGGCGCAGCTGCTCTAAAATCGGAACGTTATTCAAGATTAATAGACGAAACATATTTTTGAATAGAAATCATGAGGACTTGAATATCTGCAGGAGAAACACCGCTGATGCGGGAAGCTTGTCCCACTGTTTGTGGTTGGATACGCTCCATTTTCTGCTTTGCTTCGCTTCGAAGACCGGTGACAGCATTGAATGGGAATCCAGGGGGGATTTTGATTTTTTCAACATGGGACAGTTTTTCGATGTCAGAAATTTGTCTATCGATGTAACCAGCATATTTCAAATTGAGCTCGATTTGAAAATTCAGTTCAGGACCATGGTCAGACAACTCTTCTGGATAGTGCTGCAAAAGGGTTTGGTAGGTATTTTCAGGTCGGCAAAGAAGTTGCGCTAAGGAATATCCTTTACTTCCTTCATGCTTGAAGATTGTTTTTAAGCGTTGAGATTCCTGTTCGAGGATTTTTTCTTTCTCGACCACTTTACGGTAGCGACGCTCTTCAAGTAAGCCTAAATTGTACCCATAGTGGGAAAGTCGCAAGTCTGCATTATCTTGACGCAGGAGTAGGCGATGCTCAGCGCGGGAAGTAAACATCCGGTAGGGTTCGTCAATGGGTTTGGTGATCAGATCATCGATCATCACACCAATATACGCTTCATGCCGCTGTAAGATAAACGGGGGCTTTCCAAGAGCTCTCGCCGCTGCATTGATCCCTGCAATGATCCCTTGTGCTGCCGCTTCTTCATAGCCAGTTGTTCCATTAATTTGTCCCGCAAAGAAAAGTCCTTCCACTTTTTTTGTTTCAAGTGTAGGTCCAATTTGGCCGCACAAAACATAATCATATTCGATTGCATAAGCAGGCCGCATCACTTCAGCGTGTTCTAATCCGGGAATGGAATGAAGAAAGGCGAGTTGCACATCAAAAGGAAGAGAGGAGGAGATGCCGTTCACGTAAATTTCATTGGTGTTCAATCCTTCAGGTTCTAAAAAGACCTGGTGCCTTTCTTTATCAGCAAAACGAACCACTTTATCTTCAATAGAAGGACAATAACGGGGACCAACGCTTTTAATTTTTCCTGAATAGAGGGGAGATCTGTGGAGATTTTGTTCGATGATTTGCTTGGTTTCAGCAGATGTATAAGTGATCCAGCAAGACGTTTGAGGCAAACGTTCATAAGGGGTGTCATCATAAGAAAAATGGACGCCTTCCTCAGGTAGTTGCTCTTCTGTTTTGGAAAAATCGATCGATCTTCGGTTCACGCGAGGGGGAGTCCCCGTTTTGAGTCGGCCTAATTCAAAACCATGGTCGGCCAAACTTTTTGAGATCCCAACAGCAGGTTTATCTCCAGCGCGCCCCCCTGAGAAGTGGGTTTGGCCAATATGTAAAAGCCCTTGCATAAAAGTACCCGATGAAAGAATGACCGTTTTGGCAGTGTAAGCGATTCCTTCTTGGGTAACAACACCGCAGATACATCCCTTTTCAACCAGTAGATGCTCAGTTGTACCTTGATGGAGTTCTAAATGGGGAGTATTTTCAAGACGGCGCTTCATTTCAAACTGATAAAAGACCTTATCAGCTTGCGCCCTTGGAGCCCATACGGCAGGGCCTTTCGACGCATTGAGCATTCTAAATTGAATGCCGCTGCGATCGATCACCTTGCCCATTTCGCCGCCAAGAGCATCTATCTCGCGGACCATATGCCCTTTTCCAATCCCACCCACAGCAGGATTGCAACTCATTTTTGCAATCGTATCGAGGTTCATTGTCAATAGCAAGGTCTGAGCACCCGATCGAGCAGCCGCAAAAGCGGCTTCACAACCAGCATGCCCACCCCCAACTACGATCACATCATAGTTTTTTGGGTAGCGCCACATAGATAAATTAACTCACCTTAAGGACTTTTTCTCTTTCTGAAAGAAATTGCTGCAGCCAATCACTCCTTGGTCAAATCGCAAGGAGTTGACCTTCGTCATGATCGTTGCATCTTGACTACTTCAACTTCTCTCAGAAAGAGAAAAAGTCCTTAAGGTGAGTTTATAACAGATCACTATCTGTTTTTATGACGGTCGCGACGGCGCCGCTTTTTCCGCTTATGCTTGGCGATTTTGTATTTTCTTTTCTTTTTGACTGATGACATAACGCTCCGAAAACAAGCCAAAATACTAACTCATCCCATTAAAATTCTCAATCCAAAAAAGAAGCTATATAGGAACAACTCATCTTTCTCTTCTAGGCTTTATGGGAACACCCCTAAGCAACAGGCTAACTACTGGCACACGCTTTGAATGCAATGCGGTATTTCATCGATTTTTTTTAATACTTTTTGTTAGCTTTACTCCTTTCAGTCGATGTCACAATAAAAAATGTAAATTTTTCAAGTTTATCTGCTATAAACAAAATAACCATATGCCGTTTTCCATTCAGCCTTTGAATTAAGGGATGTTTTTCTCGATAAAGAATATCGGGGTCAAATAACAGGGTTTGCTAAGAAACTGCTTGACACTGTTTTAAATTGGTCCAGGGTTCACAACGTCAAAACCATTTATTTAGGAACAACTCTGGCTTTTCAAGCAGCTCATCGTTTTTATGAAAAGCATGGGTTTCGCGAGATAGCAAGGAAAGACATGCCATCGTATTGCCAACCCATGGATTGTGATGAAAAATTCTATCAACTCGATTTCCAATGAATTTTTAATCACTTGATTTCTGCGCATTTCCAAAAAAAGTGTTTTTTAGCTAGAGATGCAACTTCATAGTGCAGTAGGTCATGAAAAAGGCAATAGCCCACATGCTTGCTTTATCGCTGATTATAACGTGCACAAAAGGACAACATTCCTATGCATGACATAACAGCTGCAATACATGCCCCAATACTTAAAACAATACCAAACACAAAAAGAAAATCTTGGCTAGTGCTATTTTTGAAGCTATAATATGCCCCCACAGAAGCACCAATTATGGGTACAATCAAACAGCTGGAAAAACATGCCGTGAACATCAAAAATTGTTCACGAGATAGGGGGATAGGCGGAGGCGGAGCATGGTAGGTGACAAGGGGTGATGTTTCTTTTAATACCACACCTGTAACTTCATAAGTTTTTCCATCCAAGTTTACAGTCATAAAACCTCCTTGCTTTTATCGGATAAAATTTCCTATGCCAAAACTTATAATATAATCAATGGAATAAGGAGAAGGATTATTTTAAATTTTTTATTTACAATGGGATAGAGGCTGAAAAATAAGGCTTGATTCTCTAGATACAGAAATCAGCTGGAAGAATCATTAAGAAAGGGACACTAGCAGATCTTATAGATTCACAAAAGAATCAAGAGAATTTTCGAGCTGAATGGGCGTGTAATTTCTGAATTGGACTAATTCTTTGACAAAAGCCATATTGACACTACCGACTGCCCCATGCCGGTTTTTTCCCACGATCACTTCCGCCATCCCTGGTTTATCATTGGGGTCATAGTATTCCCTTCTCAGCAGAAATACCACAATGTCAGCATCTTGCTCGATACTTCCACTTTCACGAAGGTCGCTCATCATGGGGCGGTGGCCAGCGCGGTCTTCCACTTTCCGGGAAAGCTGGGAAGCGCAAATGACTGGGATGTTCAACTCACGGGCGAGCGTTTTGAGCATGCGGGAGATTTCTGAAATTTCAACTTGGCGGCTTTCGAGGGTGCGGGAGTTGCCTGAGCCAGAAATGAGTTGCAGGTAGTCGATGATGAGAAGGCGGATCCCATAGCATTCTTTCATCCGGCGAGCGCGAGCTCGTAGGTCGGTAATTTTTAAGCCTGGTTGATCATCGATGACCATTGTGTGTTTTTGCATGTGGCCGATCGAAGCGACTATTCTTTGAAATTCTGCCCCACTCAAATTGCCTGTGCGGATTTTATCAGATTCTACTTCAGCTTGAGAGCAAATAATGCGGTGAAGCAGTTGCTCGGCCGTCATCTCAAGTGAGAAAATGCCTACGGGCATTCCGTTTTTAAAACAGACGTTCTCAGCGATATTGATCGCTAACGCTGTTTTTCCCATCGCAGGCCTTCCAGCCATAATCATGAGGTTGGAATTTCCCAGCCCATTGATCAGCTTATCTAAATCCAGGTAATGTGTTGGGATTCCAGTGATTTTAGATTCGTCGGGGCCGCGCAGACGAAAGTCTTCTTGACGATCTTGAAGCTCCTTGAGATAGGGCATTTGCGTGGTGCTTTTTGTTCCACTTAAAAGATCAGAAATTAAAACCCCGGCCCCTGGATTGGCATTTTGACTTATGCTAAAAAAAAGGCCTTGAGCTTCATCGAGGGCTTGTTGCACATCAGGTGGCTCTTCCAAGGCATTTTTTTCGACAACTTGGGCAGCTTGGATCATCCGGCGTAAAACCGCTTTTGATTTGACGATCTCACAATACTCTTCGATATACGCAGAAGTCCCTGCATACTGTGCAAGAGTTGTCATGTAAGCCGCTCCACCTATCGCGTCGAGCTTGTTTTGCCGTTTTAGCTCTTCGCAAACCAAATGGACATCTGCAGGTTTATCTTGCTTATAAGCGTTTTTTAACGTCTGAAATAAGATCTGATGCTCAGTGAAATAAAAGTCCGTTTCATCTAGGGAGTCGGCAGCGATATTCAAGCTATTGACACTGGTAAGCATGCATCCCAGTACCATCATTTCAGATTCTTTTGAGTGGGGAGCTGCCTTAACGGTTTTTACCATGCCGAAAAAATACCCTATTCTGATCATCTCTTCAATCAAAACGTCAACAAGGAAGCGCCTTATCAGTCATAAATTTGGGTAAAGGAATCTGTTAAGCGTCGTTAGGAGATAGGAATATTCTATGGCTAATGGTGATAATTATTTGTAAGAAGTTTTCTTAAAAATTTATTAAAAAAAAAGTTCTTTAAAAGATATAGACATTTGTGATATAATACTTTTTAAAAATGAGGTGGAAATGTATTGTTCTGGAGTTGGTGAAGAAGATCATGCTGCAGTCCATACCTGTCAAATAGGGAAGGCTTCTGATTGGGTTCAGTGGGTTGGTCTTGTAGCTTTGAGTTTTTTTGTAGCTGTCGGCATCGTGGGTTTATTAAAGTCATATGGGGTAATTCCATTAGATTCTTCGAGCTGGTTTGTAAAAGTCATCGACTATATGGGAAATACTCCAGGCCATTGTGGATTATGGGTTCCAACAATTGCTGCTGCGATCGGGGGAATTGGGCTAATCTTTTTAATAAATCGTTCAAGCTCTCTCAAAAAGGAAAATCTCGAAGAACCTCCTAAAGTGCCAGAACCTCCTAAGGAAGCAACAAACTCTTTACAAGAGATAGCTAAGCCTGAAAAGGAGGTTTCTAATCCTTTATTGGATTTAATGCAAATCCATCAAGGAAATAAGAAAAACGTGGGGGGCAAATCTTTCCTTTCCTTTACACTGTATTTAGAAATAGATCCAGCAACATTTGTTCTACATAAGAATCACTTAGTAGAAGCAATCGATAAAGCGTGTGATTTGATAACGCAACAGATAGGGCTGGGATGCATTTTTAAATTTGATTTAATGATCTCTGAGGATCTTTCTCCCGACAAAAAAGAAGAATTAATTACTGAGATTAAAGGCGTGCTGAATTGTCGTAAACTTTATGGCTATGATGCTAAATATTGTTTGCAACCAGCTCAGAGCTGCTTTGGATTCACTGATTATCATAAAGACAATCTTGATGGTCATAACCTAATGCTCCAAGGTAATGCAGATTCAATTCTGAAGGATGTCGATCCTGAATGGGACTCGGACAAGGCAAGTTCCGAATTTTCAAATGCTTTTAATAAAGTTCCTGTAACTACTTTGAAGATCGGCCTTGATACGGTCTCCAGCCCTTATAAAAATTTAAATCAAGTTTTAAAGGGATTTGCTCAAGAGGGCTGATTCATTTGTTTAATCTTCTTTGCGTATACCGATTGCAGAGTCGTTTTCTCGATCGAAATAGACACAAAGAGGTCTATTGAGGAAAATCATCGATCCTCTTATGATGCCAATCCTTGGAAAGATGGCTGAGTGGCCGAAAGCACGTCCCTGCTAAGGACGCATACCCCTCAAAGGGTATCGAGGGTTCGAATCCCTCTCTTTCCAACCTTTGTAATCCCTGACCAAATGCTTTCTGAGTAATGAATATGGCAGTTTCTTCCTGCCATAGTGTTTTCACATTGAATTCAGTGAATTTTTTGAAATGTTTTATAAAACAATTAATTTTAGTTTAATTAATAAAAACTCATTTAATTGATTTATTTTACAGTTTATGTTAAAATAATTTAAAAATTAATGTTAGATTATCATGAAAAGTAATTCTATTTATTCTTTGCCTCAAGGGTTTTATGTGCCCCTTGTACATCAAAATTCGCCACTCAAACGAAAACGGAAAGAGGTAGGCGCTGTTGCCACCAGAGCGTTAAAAAGCCCTTCAGAGCCCCCTCTTGAAAAAAAACTGAAAATTGAGGTTTTGAGTTTCGAACAAGTGATGGTTGAAGGACTGCCTATTTCCATACAGTTGCAGTGTGAAACTCTTCAAAGCAGCTTGCAGCAGAGAAGCGTAAGTCTTCAAGAAAACAACTTGATTATTAAAATTGTTGGAGAGATTCTTTCCCATCCCAATTGGAATGAATATGAAAAATTAACTGAACTCGGAATTTTACATTATTATGTTGCCAGTCACAAATTGGTTCCTGTTCTTGTTAATGACACTCTTTTAAATCATAGAATTTATGAAATAGAACGAGAAGCATGGGAACTTAAAGAAAAACATGAAACAAGTTTTGATGATGAATCCAAATTAAATCTTCCTTCTGGGGCCACAGCTTATTTGATGAGGGCAATCAGCCGGATGATTTTCCCCCCCGACGGGTCGTTTAATTTAGGCGGTTGTTATGCTGTCATTTCTCTATTAAAGAGCCAAATCAATCTCCATCTCTGTGATGAGATGAGCTCTCAAATTCTCAACATAACTCGATTATTCATTAACGATGAAGATTTCCGTATGCTTTTTCTAGAACCCTTTGAGGTCCATCCTCAAATGGAAGAACTCATTTGCCTAGACCTAAAGCTTCCTTTGAAAGAAAAAATGAGTTTTATTTATGTGCGCTGGTGCCTTGTCACAGCTCTTTTTACACCAGTTGGACAGCTGGATCATGAACCGAACTGTTATGCGGTAGCCACCCTTCTCAATTTGCTTATCGATTCTCCGAGGAATGTAGTCCAATTGATGATCGAGGCTTTGCGTAAGGGGAGCATTAGTTTTGAGCAAGTTGAGATACCCATTTTTCCTTTGTTGGAAAGTCGGCGGCATTATGAGTCCGATTTTCAAGTTCAATTGACTCCAGACAAAGCACGTGGTTTGGTGCCCTATCTCATGGCAAACTCAGCTTTGGGTATCCCAACAGTGCCTAAGGTTTATCTCGACAAACATCAGTCTTTAAATGCCCTGATAGAACAAGATTTTAATGGTCATGTGAAGTCAGCTAAAGAATTTTTTATGTCACATCGCGTGTCGTTTTTACAGCAAATGGTACTTGCCATTCTACAATTTGCGGCTCAAAACAATATTCAATCTAAAGAATTAGAATCGTCTAAACTAGAATTTTGCAATAAGATCATAAAAAAAATTAAGTTCGACATGAATCAATGGATCAACATTTCCGTTGCGGAACAAGATCCTTTGTGGAGGGGGTTTTTCTCAAAATTTGAATCTTCCCTCAAAGACTCTATTTTTTGTGTGGACTATACCCATTGGGATTTTCAAGTTAAAGATAACAAGGTTGTCTTTGCTTTCCACAGTCAAGGATTTGTTTTTAATGGTAATTTAAAAGATTACAAAGAATTTAAGAAATTAAGACGTTTTTTTCATTTCTCGTCTTTGGATGGCTCATTTAAACCCGTTGATAGACTAAGCGCCTTTGCTGAGTGCTGTGTTCAGTATTTGGATAAGAGTAGATCTCCTTTCGATTCTTTTGCTGTCAAACAATGGTGCAGGCTTTTGCGTAATTACTTACAGAGTGCTCAATTTTGCGACCAACTTGCACAAATCGTGGCGTCTTCTAATAAAGAAGAAGATGCTTCTTTGAGTTCAGAGGAGTATCTCAAAGCCGATTCCTTATTTTTAATTCAGGACGGAGGGTTTTTTACCCATGCCCGCAGCTTGCCTGCAATTAAAGAAAAATTTCAGCATAAAATGATCATTTCTGGTTTGGAGCCGAGTGCCCACTTTATCAATCTGTGTGGATTTATCAAAAATAATCACGATCAATTGGGTTCTCAAATTTTGGCTCAAGAACCGCATCATGGTTTCAATATCACCCAAAATTTATTTCAAAGCTACTTAAGTGACCCTATTAATGCCCTGCAAACAAGAGTCATTTTTCCTGGCGAAAGGTTGTTATATAAGCAACTTTCTGACAAACAGATGGAAAGAACTTTAAAAATGGCCTTAGGAATAGAGGAAAGTGAGAAATTTGTTAAAGAAAATCTTTCTGCCAAATCGATGACATGTGTTGATTTCGCAAGTCTTGCACAGCAGCTGTTAGAGCCTGATGTATACGGCCAGTTCAAATCAGCTTTAAATCATGTGGTGCTGAGTTTTAAACTGAATAATCTTTTAGAAAAACTTCCAACCATTTTTAAAGAATTAGGTTTGACTGTTAGCGAGCAAACGTTGAATGAAGTTGTTTTTGAAATAGAAGACAAGGCTAATCAATCTTTTTTTAATCCGTCAGAAGGAGCGGCTTTGATTCAGGAGGCACTTATTGTTATGGTGCCTTCTATTTTTATTCCAAAATTCACACTTGAAGAAGCGATCCGCAAAAGTTTCGATTTTCCACAAGTCATTTGGGTTGGGAATCTCAATTGGGTAGAACCGAGAGCAGAGCAACCTGATTTTAACTATCTTATTTTAAAATATGACATAGCTGAAAAACAGGTGGTTTATGAGCAGCGATGTGGGACAGAAGATAGTAAACTGAGCGATGGATCGAGACATTTGTGTGAGGAGACTTCTCTCTATTTTTGAAGATTATAATAGTACTATTCTCTTCTATCTAATTAATGTAAAATCTTCAATTTGTTTAAAAAAACAAATTAAAGTTTTGGATTAGTATAATCTCATTTAGTTGCTTATTTTTTCATTTTATGTTATTTTTAATAAAAATTTGCATTAGAGTTTATTATGAAAAGTAATTCTATTTTTTTCTTGCCTAAAGACGCCTATATTCCTCCTGCCGCTCATCAAAATTCACCACTCAAAAGAAAACGGAAAGATCTTGTTGTGGATGCCGTTGCAAGTCAGACTTTGCAGGGATCTACACATGCAACCTTTGGAAAAAAACAAAAAATTGAAATGCTTTGTTTGGAACAAGCGCTGCTTGAAGAGCTGCCTATCTCCATACAGCTGCAGTGTGAAACGCTTCAAAAAAGCTTGCAAAAGAGAAATTCAAGTCTTCAAGAAAACAACCTGATCATCTCAACAATCAATCAAATTCTTAAAAAACCTGATTGGAATGAACAAGAAAAATTAACTGAACTTGGGATCCTCCATTATTATGTGGCGAGCCGCAAATTGCTGCCTACTTTTGTTACGGCTACTCTTTTAAAACACAGGATTAATGAAATAGAAAATGAGGTTTGTGAACTTAAAGAAAAACATGAATTAGACTGCGAAAATGTATCAGAATTAGGACTCCCTTCAGGGGTAACAGCTTATTTGATGCGGGCATTCAGCCGAATGATTTTTCCTCCCGATGGGGCCTTTAACCTAGGAGGTTGTTATGCTATTGTTTCTCTTTTAAAAAGCCACATCAATGCTTTTTTGTCTGATGAGATGAGAGCTCAAATTCTCAACATAAGCCAACTGTTCATTAATGATGAAGAATTTCGCAAGCTTTTCCAAGAACCCTTTGAGGTCCATCCTCAAATGGAAGAGCTCATTTGCCTAGACCTAAAGCTTCCTTTGAAAGAAAAAATGAGTTTTATTTATGTGCGCTGGTGCCTTGTCACAGCCCTTTTTACGCCAATTGGACAGCTGGATCATGAACCGAATTGTTATGCGGTAGCCATCCTTCTGAATTTGCTTATCGATTCTCCAAGGAATGTGGTTCAATTGATGATCGAGGCTCTACGCAAGGGGAGCTTTAGTTTCGAACAGACTGAGATACCCGTTTTACCTTTACTGGAAAGCCAGCGCTATTTTGAACCTGACTTTAAGGTTCTATTTACACCAGATAGAGCACGTGGTTCAGTACCTTACCTCACGACTAATGCAGCGTTAGGTATTCCAGCGGCACCTAAAGTTTATTTGGATGAACAGTCCCCTTTAAGTACCTGGATTGAGAATGATTTCAATGATCAGGTAAAATCAGCTAAAGAATTTTTTATTTCGCACCGCCTGTCTTTTTTACAGCAAATGGTCCTTGCTATCCTTAAATTTGCTGCACAAAACAATACTCAAGCTATAAGACCAGAGTCGCATAAAGTAGAGATCTTCAATAAGATTGTAAATCAAATTAAGCTGGACATGAGCCAATGGATTAATATTTCAGCGGCTGAGCAAGATCCTTTGTGGAAGCCATTTTTCTCAGATTTTGTTTCTTTCCTCATGAATTCCTTTTTTTGCGTGGATTATACGCATTGGGATTTTCAAGTTAAAGATAACAAAGTCGTTTTTGCCTTTCACAGTCAAGGTTTTGCTTTTAATGGCAATTTAAAAAATTATAAAGAATTTGCGAAATTAAGACGTTTTTTTCATTTCTCTTTTCTAAGTGGTTTTAAACCTGTTGATCGTTTGAGTGCCTTTGCAGAATACTGTGTGGAGCATTTGGACAAAAATCGATCCCCTTTCGATTCTTTTGCTCTCAAACAGTGGCGCAGACTTTTGCGCAGTCACCTGCAAAGCCCTCAATTTTGCACCGCACTCGCTCAAATCTTAGCAGCTTCTAATAGTAAAGAGGCTTCTTTAGGTTGGGAGGAGTATCTCAAAGCTGATTCTTTATTCTTAATTCAAGACGGAGGGTATATAACCCACGTGTGCAACTTGTCTATTTTTAAAGAAAAATTTCAACGGCGAGAGATTATTTCTGGTATCGACCCCCTCTCTCATTTTATCAATCTATGTGAGTTTATCAAAAAATACCGCGAAGAACTGGGTTCCCAAGTTTTGGCTGACGATCCTGAACATAGTTTCAATATCATTCCCAAATTTTTTCAAAGCTACATGGATGACCCTGCCGAGTCTCTACGGCAAAAAGTGATCATTCCTGGTGTGGGTTTATTAAATAAAGATCTTTCTTACAAACAAATGGAAAGAGCTTTGAAAATGACTTTAGGAGCCGAAGAGGGTGAAATACTGGCTAAAGAAAAATTTAAAATTCCTGAAATGAGCTGTATTGATTTCTCAAGCCGTGCAGAGACGATCTTAAAACCGGATGAATACACCAAATTTAAATCGGTTTTAAATCAAGTAGTACAGAGTTTTAAATTTACACATTTTATAGAAAAGCTTCCTAAAATCCTTGAAGAGTTAGATCTCCCTATGGACGATCAAATATTTGAAGAACTCATTTTGGATATGGAAGAGAATGCAATCCAAACTTTTTTTACTCCTGCGGAGGCAGCAGCTTTTCTGCAAAAAACACTTATCGACTTGGAGTCTTCAATCTATATTCCAAAAATGAGGCTTGAAGAAGCCATTTGTATCTGTTTTGACTTCCCACAAGTGATTTGGGTAGGGAATCTCAATTGGGTGGAGCTGAAAGCAGAGCAACCTGATTTCAGTTACCTTATTTTAAAGTATGACATAGGTGAAATGGAGGTGGTTTACGAGCGGCGAAAAGGAGAAAATGATAAAGCCCTTCCCAACAATTCAACACCTTTGTATAAGAGTATGCTCCTATTTTTTTAATTAATCACGGAAGCTCAAATGCTTGGATCAGTTAATTCATCTTCATACATGCGCTCTCAGTATAATTCTTCTTATCCTTCAATTCAGAAAAATAACCGCGTAACAGATGTTTTTAATCAGCATAAAACGGAAGGGAGTGAGCTTTCGCATCCTGAGCTTGGAGCGCTTGAATACTATAAAAAATCTAATAGATCTGTTCCTAAGAAAGAGCCGCTCGCATGCCTGCTCAGTGAGATCCAAGACCAACTCAAGATCCAGGATCAACTCAAAAGCACGCGATACCTTCTTCTTCAGTTTGCTAAAATGATCTTTACTGCAGATGGGACTTGCAACTTGGAAGGTTGCCACACCATCCGTTATTTTTTAAATCATGGGTTGAGAAAAAGTTTGCCCCCTCCTTTAAAAAATCAAGTCTGTGCAGTGGTTCACTATATGATCCAATGCCCGGCATTTCTTGACTGTTTAGGGGAGTCTTTTGTTGTATGTCCTCAACTGCAGCCTTTACTTCGTGCAGACTTAAAGATAAGTAATGAGTGTACGCTTGTGGATATCAGACGGGCCGTATTGCTGTATCTATTTCATACCGGCTCTTTAAATGGAGATCACTTGCAAAGGTTCTTCGACGTTTTGCAGACGGGCTATTTCCCTTTCGAGGAGTCACGTATACCAGTTGACGCTTGTGATGCTAGTGAAAATATGCCCTGCGCTAATCGTCTCAGTAAATTATCAAATGCAATTGACCAATTTATCTTAGTGAATAAAAGCTCAGCAAAAGATCCATGGCGAGCGCTTTCAGAGAAATTATTTTTTATCGATAGCTATGCCGAATTACAAATAAACAACTTTCAAGTCAGTTTCAATGGATATAGCCTGACGCTTCCTTTTAAGGGAGATTTAGCTGATTTTCAACCTTTCGAAAATCTAAGAAGGGTGTATTACCTTTCAGAAGGAACTCTCATTCCCGTCGACACACTCACAGCACTTTGTAAATATCTTGGTGATACATCAGAAGATTTTAAACAACAGATTGCATGCCTAATAGCAGCGCAAAACCATACCAAACTTTCTCCAGATTGGTATTACCAAAACGATGCCCTTCTTCTCACATCAAAAACCTAATACCAAATCCAGGAAATAACGTCATGAATTCGGACTGTATAACATGCCATCTTTAAACGATCGTTTCTTGCCCATGTTTAAAAACATGCGCTTCGAAACGATCGTTCAAATCTGTCACGTTA
>Ga0153954_1000350_pt1 | contig 38585 bp, 28 predicted proteins | sample TSFL038MetaG_FD_102277 | JGI IMG/M metagenome (GOLD analysis project Ga0153954, IMG submission 102277) | Attine ant fungus gardens microbial communities from Florida, USA - TSFL038 MetaG | ecosystem: Host-associated > Fungi > Mycelium > Unclassified | place: USA: Florida, Wekiwa Springs State...
GCACCGTGGCCGTCAACGGCACCATCACCGACATTCCACCCGACATTCCCGCAGCTCAACGCGAAATCCTAACCAGCCTCGGCGTCAAAACAGCTTACTAAGCTACCTGTCCGAACTCAGGCCGAACAACCGAACGAATGCTGGCAATCGGACTTCACCCACTGGAGCCTCGCTGATGGCACCGACACCGAGATCCTCAACTGGCTCGACGACCACTCCCACTACCTACTGGCGTGCACCGCCCACCGCCGCGTCAGCGGCCCCGACGTCGTCGCCAGCTTCACCGCCACCAGCCTCGAATTCGGGTTGCCCGCAGCCACACTGACCGACAACGGTTCGGTCTACACCTCCCGATTCACCGGCGGCCACAACGACTTCGAACGAGTCCTGGCCGCCCTGGGCATCACCCAGAAAAATGGGCACCCCGGCCACCCCCAGACCCAAGGAAAAATCGAGCGCTTCCACCAAACCCTCAAACGCTGGCTCGCCGCACGCCCCCGACCAGCCACCCTGGCCGAACTCCAAAGACTCCTCGATGCCTTCCGCGTCATCTACAACACCGAGCGCGGCCACCGCGCCCACCCGCACCACCTCACCCCCGAACAGGCCTACCTCGCCCGCCCCAAAGCCACCCCCGGCAGCCAACCCAGCACCGCCATCCGGCTACGCACCGACGTCGTCGACCACTTCGGCAAACTCACCCTGCGCCACGGCAGCCGCCTACACCACCTAGGCATCGGCCGCGCCCACGCCAGCACCCCCGTGCTGATCCTGGTTACCGCCACCACCGTCACCGTCATCAGCAAAACCGGCCGCCACGTCTTCGCCAGCCACCACATCGACCCCGACCACAACTACTGGCCCAACAAACAGAAAAACCCCGGCAAAAGCCGGGGCAATCCGTAACCGATGACGCGACTCATGTGTAACCCATGACCCGACTCATCACACTGTGTGTGGTTCATTTTGGCTGGTCAGACCAGGTTATCTGCCGGGTCGTCCAGAGAGTTTCCCTGAATTCTCCAGAGAGTTTTTGGCGTGATCGTGCTGGTGCTAGTACCCGTGTGGGAGGCCGCTCAGGAGCCGGTGAGGGCTTGGCGGTCCTGCGTTCTGCACTGCTTGGGGTCGCTCACGGATGGGGCGCCGAGGGGCGTGTGGCGCGATTTACCTGTGATGGGGAGTTTCTGCCAGAGAGTTTCTTCGGGTGCGCACACAGCGCGAAGCGGGCCGACGCACTTGGCGTCGGCCCGCCCGCGTGAAGACAGTTCCCTCAGGTTCGCGGTGGTGTTCGGGTGGGTTCGTACCCCAGGCTCTTGCGCAGTTGTCTCATCCGGATGTCGATCGATTCTTCACGCAGCTTGGGGGCTGAGTAGTGCTGCTGGATGTTGTGGTTGGTCGCCGCGATGGCCAGTGCGAGCAGGATCTTGACCATGGGTTCGCGCCTGGGCCCGGATTTCATCTGGACGAGGTTGGTGATGTGTGGGGACTTCAGCAGCGAGAACCGCTGCTCGGTGGCGCTGCGGGCGGCCTCGAAGTACAGCGCGTGTTCCCAGCTGGTGACGACCGGTCCTCCCCATGTTGCCTTCTGAAGTTGCGGCTGGGTGAGGGTGACGCGCAGTGTGGATTGCCGACAGCAGGTCCGCTCATCGGCCTGCCAGGTCGGGGTTGCCAGCGGGACGCCGAAGGCGGCGCTCTGCATCGATGCGGGTTTGAGTGGGCATCGGACGCGCATTTGGACGGCAGGGCAGACCAGCTCGGCTTTGACGTTCATTTCGGGTTCGTCGCCCAGGCGGGGGCGGCCGGGTCGGCCGTTGACGATCGGTCGTGAGTTGGTGCCCATGAGGAACGGCAGCACTGCGGCGAGTTTGCGGTCGTGTTCGGCCCAGCGGCCGCTCGTGAGCAGCTCTCGGGTCTTGGGGACCGTGTGACCGCGGAGAAGCTGCTCAGCGGCCGGGCAGTAGAAGGAGCCGGCGAACTGGATCGGCCCTGGTGGCGCGGTCGCCGATGATCCGGGCGGGTTGGTCGAGGCTTCGGTCAGGGTCCAGTGCTTCGGGTATCGCACGACGGGGCTGTAACCGTGCTTGATCAGGAACGGCACCCATTCGCGTTTGGGGTTGTAGCCCATGTCGACGGTCACGCGAGGGTAGGTATCTTTGCCTGTCGCTCGGGTGTCCAGGCCGTTGGCTTTCATGTGCTCGATACAGGTGCCGAGAGCTTCGGGGCTGCCCGAGGTGGGAGCGTGAATGTCCATCCCGACGATGACCGGCGCGACTGAGTGCAGTTTGTGTGGTGGTCCGACGCGCACCGCGACGGTGACACCGACCCCGAATCCACGTTTGCCGGTGCCTTTGGCGTCCTCACTGAACGGACCTTTGGCGTTGTCGTCGCGGGCGTAGTAGGCCCCGAAGTAGCAGGCGCCACGTTTGAGGTGGTCCTTGGCTCCGAGCCCGCTGGACGGTCCGGCGAGGTCGAAGATCGTTTCGTCGGCGACGATGTCGCCGCAGGCTTCTTCGGGTTGAGGGTCGCGGATCGATCCGGCCACGATTTTGTTCATCACGATGCGCAGTCGCTCAGCGGTCTGGGCGTAGTCCCGCTGTTGCTGTGGGGTGCGGCTATTGACGATGGCGCGGTGGGCGGCATTGGAGATCCGTCGGGCGGGCTGGTCGGGTTGTGAGTCCAGGGGGCTCAGTCTGCGGGTGAGCCACCGTTCGAACCGGTGATACTCGCGGTCCTGATCCTTGCGAGGCCCGAACAGCCGCGAGAGATCCTGGCCCGCCATCCCGACTTCGGCGAGTTGACGCGCGGATAGGTCTGCGAGGGTGTTGAGGATCGCTTTGTAGCTCGGCGTCCTGCCCAGGATGATCAGGCTCAGCGCGCAGATCAACACGGCCTCGATCGTGTAGTTGACCCCTCGTTGGGTGTGCGGCCTGTCGCTGCCGGGCGCTTGGTAGCTGTCGATGAGTCGGGCGGCCCCGGATCGTTGGATGATGATCTTGGCTTGGCGGAACATGTTGTCCGACAGCCGGTATGAGGGCTGGAAGTCGGCGATCATAGGGTGTTCTCCTTGGTCAGGGCGATGGCGTGTTGCAGGGCGAAAGTGGGTAGGTGGTCTCGTTGGTCGGACAGGATTTGTGCGGTCTGCACGTCGGCGAGCTGAAGCATCAATGCCGCCGGCACCCGGGTGGCCATCTCGATCAGCCACCGATTGCGCAGGGCGCTGGCATCGAATCCGCGGTAGCCGCGGTTACGGAGGTGTTCGGCGACTCGGTTGGTGGCGTTGCGTTCGACTTCACCGTTGGCGTTTCGCAACAAGAACCCCGATTTTCTGGTGCTTGCCAGTGCCAACAGTCGCTGACTGATCTCGACGTCAGCGACCGGTACCTGCCGGTGTCCTCCGGCGTTGTTCGGCAGGCTCACGATCGCCACGGGCTCGTCGTCCCAGCTGGCTTGGGAGATCGAGTGCCCGGTGAGGGTTTTGAAGTCACCGGCCCGCGCCCCGGCGCCCAGGCAGCAATCCAGGACCACGAACAGCCGCTGTGACAGCGAGGTGGGCAGCGTTGGGGCCAGTGCGTAGAGCTCATCGATCAGCTTCGGGCTTGCCGCCGGCGTGCGAGGGACGTGTGGTTGGGCCAGCGCCTGCCGTTGCGGGTATTCCCGCGGGTGAACGAGTCGGCCCACGGCATACAGCTGGCCGCGGATCGTGCGCATGCTTCGTGCCGGCCGATAGGTCTGTAGGTAGTTCAGGTAGGTGTCGACGTTGGCGCGCCGAAACGACGCCTTGAAGTTGAAGGCGTCCATTCGGTCGGCATCGATGGCGAGGAACCGGGCCACGGTCCGGACTGCATCCCGATCGGTGTAGCTCGTAGCCTCGTCGGTGAGACACCACAGTCGCTTGCCGGTCTCGATCGACGGCGCGACGTACGCCTTCTTCACACCGCGCAACACATCGATGCTGTCGAGACGGGCGTACCGCTGCGGGTCGATAGCCGGGTCGAACGCCGGCAGTACCAGGCGGGCACCCTTGGCGGCTGGTTCGACGTGCACAGCTGGTGTGTGCGGATCTGGTTCGTCTGGCGATGCCGCAGCCATTGCACGATGGCGCGCCATCAGCGCCGCCCCCGCGACACACCGGGGATGTTGTTGACATGGTTGAGCAAACAGAGTGCAATGAGCACAGTTCCTCCTCGAGGGAACATCTGAATACAGAAGTTGCGGCTCAGCGCCGCGCGAGACAGGCCGGGATCCGACCCCCGGCCTTGTCTGCGTTTACGGTCTGCCGGCCCTCCTGTGGAGGGCGTTCACTGTTGTCGCGTTCTGGTCTGTCTCCCTTCGCTCGCGTGTCTCGTTGGTGGACGTGGTCGGTTGATTCCCGAAGGTGACGTCCCGAAAGTTAGCTTTTTTCAGGCTTTCTCGTTCGGCTCCGTTGTATTTGCCAGTCCGGAGTCGATCAGACGGTTGCCCGCTTCAGAGACCGACACGTTCCACTCCTCGGCGCGTTGATACAGCGCCTCCGCCGTCGCCGGGAACAGCCGCAGCTCCACACGAGTGCGCTGCAGGCGTGGCGCCTGGCGCGGTGTCACGGGAAACTCCCACCGATGTACCGGTTCATATCCGGGAAAGTAACGGCCGATTACAGCAAACACAGTTAAGGCCGTGTCAGGCGTGTCGGGTTGCCTTGGCCACCCGAATGTTTACCGCCGGCGGAAACTCTCACCGACGGGTAGGGCACGTCTCGCTCTTCGGGCCGGCGAGTCCAGCGCACGGCGATGTTCGGAAATGCAACACCGGCCACCCGCCAACGACACAAGATGTGAGAGGGATCACATAAACGGGTGCTGGGCGGGGCGCAGCAGCTGTCGCCTCTTGCGTAGATACGACCTGCCGGACTGGGTCGCGGCTGGGCGGGCGGCACGGCTACTGCGGACCCCGTCCTGCTCGCGGGGCGAACAGTCCGGTGCCAACGTCAGGTTGAGATCGCCGGATCACATGCTGATGCTGTTGCGCACCAACGGTTCTTGTCCGTTTCGATCACTTTCGGCTAACTGGTCATCGTTGCTGGGAGCATTGCGGACCTGTGCCTTTTCGGATGCTGCAACGGGTTGGTCGAACCACGAATGGCCAGCGCCGAAGGACTTGTCCGCCATGCGTGCGACAGTGCCGGTCATGACCAACAGCCGCGAGGAGTCCGATCGCGTCGGGGTTGATGAGCTTCTGCCGGGCATGACCGGGGTCTGGCTCGTCGTGTCCCGGGGCAGTCGTCACGAATGGGATCTGGACGCGATGACCTACATGCGTATCGCCGGCCAGGACAGTGAGTCTGGGCGGTTCGCGATGGACGGTCAGCGCATGCCCATCACCCGTGTGGGACGGTGGCCGCGGGTCGGTTCCACGTCGTTGGTGTTCTACGACGACCCCGCGAGGCCGCTCGACTCCGAGCACTTCCGGCAATCGTCACGGATCGAATCCATCACCCGGATCACGCCGACCGCGTCGGCCGGCCGGCCCGATGGTTCGACCGGCTATCTGCTCCTCGATGCCCTGGCCGATGAGGACCCCGTCGACAGCTGAGGCCGTGGCCAGTCGCTAGGCCGGTGTGTAGCCGAGCGTTCCGGCGCAGGTGTTGCAGAGGGTTTTGACGCGGATGCGGTGGCTGCGGTGCAGGATGCCGGCTGCTCCGCAGCGTTCGCAGATGAGGGCGGAGGCGCGTTCTGCGTCGTCGGTGATGGCGTCCATGGCGTCGAGCAGCTCGGGATCGGGATCGTCGCCGCTGTCCTGGCAGTAGTAGCGCAGGGTGCCGAACTTCTCCTTGATCTGGAGCACTTGGTAGTGGGGGTCGAGTCGGGTGAGTTGTGCGTCGGTGGCGATGACGAGTGGGTACCAGCCGGCGTCGGCACTCAGATACCGGCCGTGCCCGTTGGGGATGCGTCGCAGGATGGCCTCGATGGCGGCCGAGTGTTCTCCGGCGTCGGGTGGGATGCGAATGGCGTTGCGGTGCTTGTGTGGGTCGATGTCCAGGGCTGCCAAGCGGGCGAAGGCGGCGTCGACGTCCTCGGGTGTGGCGGTGCCGTTGTTGAGTGCCTCGCTCATGGCGGTGATGTCGGATTCTGCGGCGCGCCAGAGGATGTTCTCCGCGTCGGTCAGTTCCGGGATGTCGTCACCGTCGGCGGTCACAGGTACATCCCTTCGGTGGGGGTGGCGCGGTAGCGGCCGCTGCCCACCTCCGCCAGCAGTGCCGAGGTGGTGAGGAGGCCGGTGTCGTCTGCGGCGAGGACGGCGCGGCGCACGATCTCGCGTAGGTCGCTGCCGCTGGTGTGCTCGGGGAGCGCGGCGGCGACCGCGTGGGTGTCGACGCCTGCGGCGCCGGGCAGTCCAGTCAGCAGGGCGGCCAGGATGCGGGCGGCGTCGGCGCGGGTGGGGTAGCCGATGTCGACGATGGCGTCGAAGCGGCCGGTGCGGATCGCGGCCCTGTCCAGGGTGGCCGGATCGTTGGTGGAGGCCAGGGTGAGGATGCGGGCCTCGGCGGCGATGTCCATGGCCTGCAACAACTCCGAGAGCCCGCCACCATCGGTGGCGCGGTCGCGGCACCACAGGTCGACGTCTTCGAGGATCAGCAGGATGGGGCCGCCGAGGCGTTGAGCTTCCTCGACGACGGCGCTGAGGAGTTGTTCACCGGCGTCGGCGTCGACGTAGATCACGGTGAACTCGCCGACCACTTCGGCGGCGATCACCGCCGACACCGCGGATTTGCCGGTGCCCGGTGGCCCGCACAGCAGCACTCCGCGGCGGGCACCCAGGCCGTGGGTGTTCAGCAGCTCGTGGCGGTCGCGTACGGCGATCAGACCGAGGTCGATCTCGCGCCACACCTGCTCATCGACGACGACGGTGTCACGGCTGGCCGTGATGGGTAGATCGGTCACCGTGAGGCGCAGGCCGTGGGTGTAGCTGGCGCGCAGAGCGCGACCGCGGTAGGGATTGAGTTCGTTGGCGCGGTCGCCCAACCGATCCAGCACCGCACGCACCGCGTCCTGGTGCTCGGGGGTGACGAAGGCGCTGACCTCCGGGTAGCGCATCGCGGTCTGTCGTGTCTCGATACCGATCACACACCCGGCGTCGGGGAGCAGGGTGCCGGCCCGGAAGTGCACCCGCAGGCATTGCGGGTGGCGGTAGGTACGGTCGCCGATCTCGGTCTGGGTCCACTTCGGGGGCTGCGCACGCTCGCCGGGCCCGATCTCAACCACCTCGGAGTGCGCGGTGACCCATTCGGCCAGCGCGACCGCGGTGGTCAGCCGCGACACCGGATTGAGCTCGCGGTCCTCATCGACGAGCAACCCTGCATCGGCGACGCCGAGGCAGCGGGCGGTGAACCGGTCCGCCGATTCCGCCCCCGCCGGCCGCGCCGTCACCCCGACCAGCAGTTCCCCGAGTGCCCGCAGCCCCGCACGGGCGTCCTCGGGGAGCTCGTTGAGGTAGGCGCCGACATCGGTGATCGGCAGGCGCCGGGCACCGCGTCCACTCATGACGTGGTCAGTCGTTGTGGCTGTTGCGTTTTCAGTGAGAGTCATCGCTTCAAAGGGGGTCGGCGGGATGGAGCAAAGCCGTACAGAATCTCACCCCACCGGGAAACTGGCAAGAACTTTTCCCGCCGGTGTTCTGCTACGCGCTGTACGCGAACGATTCGGACCGTGAGGTGGCGGCACGGAATTCGGGCGACACGACGACGGTGGGGTGTCATCCTGACTACCCGTGACCGACGACCCGCGCCCGCTCACCGCGGCCGACTACCGGGAACGCCGCGAGCGTGCCCGCGCTCACGCGCGCACACGCTACGGCGCCTATCTGGCCGAGGTGCTCGGTAAACGGGGCATCGCTGATCCCGCCGACACGGCAGACGCGGCGCTGGCCGCGTTGACCGAGTGGACCGACAGCGAGACCGGTCAACACTGCCGCTGCTCCTGTCATCCACAACTCCCCGGCAGCGAGCTCCACGACTTCGGCTTCGACTGCAACTGCACCCGCACGTACGACCAACGGCGAAACTCGGTTCGCAAGCTGCTCAACGACATCAACGCATTCTGGCGATCCCCGGAAGGACTCAAGGTCCGCGCCGCCGACGAAGCCGCCGAGGATGAACTGCAGGCCTGGCTTAGCCAACAACAGGGTGTCGTGGTCGATAGTCACGGCAGCTGGGCACCCGAACAGTGGCGCGGCACCGTCGACGGACACAGCTTCTACTTCCGTGAACGCGACGGCGACTGGGACCTCGAAGTCGACCTTCGCCCCACCGGAGAATCCATGCGAGTCGTCGACGGCCATAACGACGACGGCACCACACGTTACCGACATCAGAGCATCGAACGCGGAGACATATTCGCCTCCGGCACCATCCACACCGACGGCTACGGAACCACCCCCGCCGAACGCGCCCACTTCATCGTCACCACCATCCGCGACCACCTACGCAGACAGGCCTGCGCACACCATCCCGACAAACTTGCCGCGATCAGCGCCGTCCTCGGGAGCGCGGCACGGTGGTGTCCGACATGCGGAATCCGTCTCGCGGTCAGCGCCGACCCTCGCCCTTGTTGAGCTGCAGGTCCGCCACCTCCGCCTCAAGTTCTGCGATCCGTTCCTCTAATGCTGTCCTCGCCGGCTTGCGTACGGCATTGGCCGTAGGCCGTGCGTGAAGTCCGGGCGGCGAGGCCGCACAACCGAGAGCGTGAGCATCGATGATTGTTTGCAGGATCGCAGCCACATTCGGCGCAACTGGTCGATCCGATGAGGGCCGCGTGCACCGGTCTTGTGGTTGGCGTGCGCGCGGCGCTCTACGGTGAGCCCTCAGTGCAGTCGGAGCCGCCACACCATCAGCTCCTGGTCTGGAGTGGGAGTTCACAGCGAGCCGGTCGGGCCGCACCGGTGACAGTGGTGGCGGCGAGCATCACTTGCCGCAATGCCTCGTCAGCGAACCCGACACGCCGTGGCGGTGAGATCCGCACGAAGGGTGTGCAACCTTGAATCGAGCTTCCACAGAGTCACAGCGGGCACGCTCGGAGCCCGAGAAGAAGATGGTGCTTTTGGGCTCGAAGGTTTCGGCGTCGAAGTAGGGCCGGCCGCACCCCGGACACGGTTGCCCGGCGCGATACTGCTAGTGAGTCAGCGGCGCTACTTCGCAGTGCATGGAGTCACGCAGCCGCGCTCGATCCCGTTGGCGTCGTTCGTCTTTGGCGGTGACGACGAAGGGAGCGTTGAGGTCGCCCAGTCGCTCGTAAGCGTCGAGATCAGCAGACACCCCGGCGAAGCTACTCTTGCATGGTGTCGTAGGTCGGGACAGCGGCGCCGACCGCAGTTTTTCGCCGCCCAGGTGGGGCAGTTCTGGGCCTACAGCACCCAACATATCAATCGGGTCGTGCAGGCGGAGGTCTCCGAGCCGGGACACACCGGCCGCCGCGGGTGCTGATCCAACGGGTCGACGAGAACTCCGAGGGTGCCCAGTTGTGGTAGATGCGGGCGGCGTGAGTTGAACGTCCGCTGGGTGGATTCGATGCGTTCCCAGGGGTGGTGGACTCATCGACGCTCTCGGGATCGAGCAGTGAGCCGTCTAACGGGCCGCTTACAGGTCCTCCCGACGGTGTTGACACTGGTTCTCTGTCGGGCAGTCAGTGCACCGCCGCGGTGTCGTACGAACATCATTGCCCTGGTCTGAGCCACACTGTGATCCTGACGAACGCTTCGGTATGAATCGAGGAGGGGGTGAATCGTCACGTCACAAATATCGCGCGCGAGCACCTCACAGACGCTCGAATATTTCCACCGTGAACTCGACGATCACTTCGGTGGGTTGCGCGAGCGTCGCCGGCAGATAGACCCTCCCGCTCCGGTGTTCGCTATCGAGCACGGGCTCCTCGACCACGATCTTCGCTTGCTCAAAGAAGCGGTCGAGGCAGCCCATCGGGAACGACTGCTGAATCGAGTCGGCCGCCTATGGTGGCTGCCGTTCGTCGTTCACGCGGTTGAGGTCGGCTACAACTACGATGGGGCCGAGTTCTGGCCGATCTACGCGAAGACACTGCCGAGTTGGGCCGACAGTCCTCACGAACGTGACCGCGTTCGCGGCTGGTTCGAGCGGTTTGCGCGCGAATATGGCGGAGCAATACCGCAGGGAGCGTGGGCCAATACCTTCAGGAAGATCGCTTGGCCGATCACCCATGCGGTACTGCCGCGTTACCTCCAAGTCCAACTCGCCAGGATGCTCGCTGAACACCGCACCGCCTGGCCGCGGTTTCTGGATGATCCCCACGAACTCGGTGCACGGCTCCACACATGGTCCCGGAACTACAGTGACCGGCTGGAGAAGTTCTGCCAGAACACGGCCCTAGTCGGTCATCTCGCTGTGGCCCTACTACTTTCGAGTGACGGCGAGGAGTCGCCCTACATCACGTCCGCCACCCTGGCCCGCTTGGTTGAGAGTCTCAACAGCGAACGCCAGTCGCGTCGTTGGCTGCAGGAGGCGCGCCGATCGGCCAGGGCCGTACGGGCACGCAACTTCAGACCGCCTGCCGGAACCGGTGGCCACAACCGTCAGCCGACTCGTCTCCCCGCTGCAACCGATCCCAAACTCCAGCTCAAGTACGAGGGCGGCTCCTGGCGGGCATACGCCGTTCTACCCGATCTCAAGCCGCTCCAGCACCTCCTGCCGAACGTCTACGACGAGTTGTGCAATCGTCGCGCGACCATCGCGGGAACAGGACAGTGGATCGGGACGGGTGGACTGCTGTACGCCACGCCGCCGATCGCCTTACAAACGTGGCCCGCACCACGCGAACCCTTCTTGCAACTTCAGCGTGCATCACGAGAAGTCAACCTGTTGATCGCCGACCACTGCCGGGTTACGAGCGGGCCCTGGTGGGTGTTCCGCCAAACTCCCGGCGCACCCGCAGCCGAAGTAAAGGGCAAATTTGTCCGACCTGGCGTGGGGTACTGCGTCATAAGCGAATCAGGGCAGGCACCGCCGGCGGTACCGTGGTGTCGGCGCGCCGACATTGCGGTCGCCGGCGTCAGCGCCTACGAGCTCCAGGTGCCGACGCCGCTCGGCGAGGCCGACGCCAAGGCGTTGATAGCGGCTGGCCTGTCCGTCGTCTCTGACGTCATCATCAGGCCGGTGGGCGTTGTGGCGAGCAGTTGGGATCGTGAAGGTTCAGCCGAATGGCTTGCCGATGAGCCCGCGCTGATCGCCATCCACGCCCAACACGCCCCACCCACCGTTCAACTGACCATCAACGGAGCGCCGTATCACGTCGATTGGCCTGCCGGTGACACCGAACTGTTCCTGACACTCAACGACCTCGACGTCGGCACACACGAGATCGTCGTATCGCTGGGCAACTCCGACGGCGACGTCCACAAGACCACCGGCACTCTGCTTGCCACGATCCGTGATCCGCAGGTGCACGACCAGGGCAAATCCGCCGGCGAAGGCATTCGGTTACGTACGGTGCCGGCCCAACCTAGTCTGCCGGAACTATGGGACGGTCACGCAGTGGTCATGATCGACGGCCCGGACGGAACAACTGCAGGCTTGACCGTCGCACTCCGCGCCGGCGACGGCACCGAACTCACCTGCCATCACTTGAGCGTGCAACTCCCCGTCACTGGTGACAGCTGGCGGCGCATTCTCCGTGACCTTCGGCCAGTTCAGACCCTCGCAAGGCACTACGACCAGGCCGACGAGGCCCGTCTAACCGTAAGTCGCACGGGTGTCGGTCTCGCGACGTTGACATGTGAGCGAGGATTCCAGGGTCTGCGCTGGGTGCTTACTGCCCGGCACCACGGCGGTGGGTACGCCGCACGCCTGATCGATCGAACTGACGGCGACCAGATATCAGTCGAGTTCTTCTCGGCACACAGCCCGTTGACGGCGGTGCCGCAGCCGACCGACCGTGAGTTCGTCGGCCCGGCGCTTGGAGGGCTGCTAGTGGCAACAAGCGGCGAGCAGGTCGTCGGCCAGATCATTCCGCCCGATCCAACCGAGATGCGCCAGCTTGGAGACAGGCAGCCAGTGGTACCGATTCCTGAGGGGTCGCTCGCCGAAGTAACCAAGATGATGGGCCATCATCGCCGTTGGAAGCGAGCGGAATTGCCCGCTGATCCATTCGGTGTACGCCAACGGGAGCGAGTACTCGACGCCATCACCGCAGCGATGGCCCGCATGCTGGCCGGTCGCCAATGGTCCCGTTTCGAACAGTGGATCGCCGGGCATTCGGACGAAGAGATCGATCTCGACCGAGCGCAGACGCTGGTAGGCCGTTCGCCCATTCAGCGTGAGGCAGCCGAATCGATCGCCCACAACATCTGGCGCTGGACCACGCGCCAATCCTTCATTGAGGGATTCGCCGACTCAGCCGCTGGCCTCATGCGGTCGGCCGGCATGCCGAACACACAGCAAGGCTCACGCATTCTTCTACAGCTGGCCAGTTCCCCCGGAGAACTGCTGGACTGGGACGAGCCGGAACGCACCAAGTACCTCCGATGCATCCTGACTGACCCCGTGCTGATGCGCGCCGCCCGCTTTGCGGTCATGGGTGCGTCCGTGGAATTGCTTGGCGGCATCGGGTGAGCGTGCATCGAATCGAGCGCGGTCAGGTGATCGCCACCGCGCTGGGAATCCTCGGACTCGACCAGCACTCCGTTGATCTGTCCTCGTTCGAAGGCATTTGCGCCTCGCTACGACGTAGTGCATCGTTCTTGTGCCCGGCATCACCCCGTCAGATTGTCGATTCGGTGCTGGAAGTTCTGCGGCCGCTCGTGCCTGACCTGCCGCGGGACACTGTGAACGCGGCGCTCGAATTGCTCATCGGCGCAGGCGATTTGGTGGAACTTCGACCCAGCGGCGATCGAGCGCGATTGCTCTATCTTGGTCCGCCGTCGTACGTCGAAAAACAGCCAGGCCATTACCTCATCCTCGGCATCCGCCCAAATGCCCACCCCATCATTGGTGAGGAATCGGTTGATTCGGCGATGACGTACGCATCGCATACTCGTTCGGTGTTGCTCGATCCCCATGAAGCGACCGAGGTGATGGCGTCGGCCGGGCTACATCGAGTGACGCCAGAACAATGGTGCAAGACGCCCCGCCAGGACACGGCTGCCTCCGTGATCGCGCAGACGCGGCAGCGACTCGGCTCATCGCAGGCGGCTGGTGACATCAGCGGCCTGACGCTGATCGACCCCGCGACACCTGTGCAGTACTACAAGGGCCGCTTGCGGTCACCCGTCGAGACCGATGAGGGCTTGTTCGTTGGGCGTCGCCCGCAGGCGTACGGCGCGCCCGTTTGGTGCGCCGTGTTGTTGACCGATGGAGTGCCCCAGCAAGTGCTGGATTTCCCGACCAGGTCGACGGTAGTTCCAGGCTGGGACGAAGGTCGTCGGTTGCAGGCCGCCATCGACGCCGACCGTGGCAACGCTCAGGTTTTTCGCGCCCGCCCGACCGGCGAGACAGGTGGTGACGTCATCTTCGACTTCTTTGGTCCGCTGCCGTCATGGGCCGATCGGTACCTCGACCTGACTGGCGTGCCCGTTCCCAAGTCGAAGCGTGCGCTGTTCTCCTACCGCATTCCCGATGGTGCCGAAGGCCACGTCAAACAGTTTCTATCCAACGCATTGTGGATGCGAGTGACCGACGAAGAGATGGAGGAGAGATGACCGCGCCAGCGCTCACGATCGCCGAGACGATCGACGAAATTCGGACGGCACTTCGCGAATACATCGAAGCCACCTACCACATTGGGCACCCGTCGCTGATTCGTCAGCGACAGGCCCTCCTGGACCAGGTCGGCAACACCTACCAAGCCCCGTTCCTCGAAAGCACTCCTCGGTACACGCCAGGCAAGCACTTCGCCGACCTGGAGCTTGACCCCAGCGTCCACCAGCTGTTCTCTGCCTTGACGTCCACCGAGGGTGGCGTGAAGCCACTCCTGTTCGATCCGCCATACACACATCAAGCGACCGCGCTCGAAGCAACCGCACGAGACGGCCGAAGCCTGGTCGTCACGACCGGTACCGGGTCGGGTAAGACAGAGACCTTCCTGCTGCCCATGCTTGCAAAACTAGCCGAGGAAGCGGCCACCCGCCCACGGTCGTTCGCAACGCCAGCTGTGCGTGCCCTCGTTCTCTACCCGATGAATGCCCTGGTCAATGACCAACTCGGACGACTACGGCTGCTACTCGGCGATGATCGGGTCACCAAGCAGTTCGACGCATGGGCCGGTCGGCCCGCTCGGTTTGCGCGGTATACGAGCCGCACCCTCTACCCCGGTGTACGGACCGCCACCAGAGACCAGCGGAAGCTCAAATCGCTCGAGAAGTACTACATCGCGCTCATTGACGAGGCAGCCAACAACAGATCACCGCGCCAGGAGCGAGCCCAAAACCTGATCGCCGAACTCAACGCCCGCGGGAAATGGCCGGCAAAACCGGACTTGAGGGCGTGGTACGGCGCCAGCGGCCGCCGCTGGCAGGATCCGCAGACCGGCGAGTTCCGTCGGGCCGTGATGCTGCCCGACGATCCAGAGCTGCTGACACGGCACGAAGTGCTCGACTGTCCACCCGACGTACTCATCACCAACTATTCGATGCTGGAGTACATGCTGATGCGGCCGTTGGAACGGCCCATCTTCGATGCCACCAAGCAATGGCTGCACGACAACCCGCACGAACGATTCTTCCTGATCATCGACGAGGCGCACCTCTATAGGGGCGCGGGCGGAGCAGAAGTTGCCCTTCTGATGCGGCGCCTGCGCGCACGACTTGGCATTCCGGCCGACCGACTCCAAGTCATCGCCACCAGCGCGAGCTTCTCGAACACCGAATACGCTCGGGCGTTCGCCGCACAACTCACTGGCAAGAACACCGCGGACTTCGATGCGGTCATTGGCGAACTCGACCGCAGGAAGCCCGAGGCCCCAGGGTCGGCCGCGGATGCCGCCATGCTTGCGGGCATCCCGATGGACCGCTACTACCAAGCTGAAGACGACCCGTCCCGACTAGAAGCCATCGTCGACCTGCTGCGATATCGCAACACCGTGGCTCGCGACGGTGCCAAATCGGGCGAGGTGCTCCACCAAGCACTCCATGACTTCCCTCCGCTGGCAAAGCTTGTCAACGACACGATGAAGCAAGCGCTGCCAGTCAGCCAACTCGGAGCAGTGGTGTTCCCGGACGCCGACGCCGAGGTTGCCGACCGAGCGGTTTCCACCCTGATTTCGCTCGGAAGTGCCGCACGACGGAAGCCCGATGATCCTGGCCTTTTGCCGTGCCGTGTGCACGCTTTTTATCGCGGGCTGCCGGGGCTGTGGGCATGTCTCGATCCCGATTGCATCGTCGAGCGCGAAGGGATCCCACCAGGACCAATTGGCGCGATGTATGGGCAGCCGCAAAACACCTGCGACTGTGGAGCCCGAGTCTTCGAACTGCTCACTTGCCGCCAGTGCGGCACGGCATACGCCCGCGCCTACACCGACAACATTGATCAGCCCTCGTTTCTGTGGCAAGAGCCTGGGAACGCTTTCAACGCAGCGTCTGGTCCCGTCACTAAGTTGCAGCCGATTGACCTTCTCCTGGAAGAGCCATCTCAGGATGTCGGCAACGCTGAGCTCAAGGAACTCGATCTCGTCACGGGCCGGTTGAACCCAGAACTCCTAGGCGAGCGCTGGCGGAAGGTGTGGCTCCGCCATCCACGCCACTCCGACGACCGGGACGACGGCGATCGCGACCCTCTCCCCGGGCAGTTCGTACCGTGCGGAGTCTGCGGCGAATCGGCCAACTTCGGCCGGACCAGCGTCCAGGACCACCAGACCAAGGGTGATCAGCCATTTCAAGCCCTAGTGAGCCGACAACTCGAAGTACAGCCGCCCGGACCTCAGCCAGCCGATAACTTCGCGCCGCTGCGGGGCCGCAAAGTACTGGCATTCTCAGACTCACGACAGGTCGCCGCACGCCTGGCGCCGAACGTCCAGGACTATTCCCTACGCGACGCCGTCCGCCCCATCATTTTGAAAGGATGGCACGAGCTTTCCCAACAGATGATTGGGCCGAGCTTGAGCCTCGAGCACCTCTATCTCGCGTCCATGGTGGGCGCCAAACTGCTTGGCGTCCGTCTCCGCCCCGAACTGACTGGCACGGAAAACTTCCACGCATTCACCCAGGTATCGCAGTCAATCGACCGAGGAGCTTTGACCGATCCCGCCGAATTCGTCCAACTCATCACGATCCAGGACCCTCCGCCACAATCGTTGCTACGCAACCTTGTCCCCACCCTGACAAGCCAGTACTACAGCTTCCAAGCGCTGGGTTTGGCTTCGCTACGCGAGCGCGGCAACCTCAGGGACGCTGTACTTGGCGAACTGGTTGATATCCCCGGTATCGCGGTCACGCCCGAGGAGAAACTCGCGTTGGTGCGTATGTGGCTCTCCCTGTGGACACCCAAGGGCATCTGGTTCTCGGCAATGAGCGCCGATTGGCGGGGAACCAAAGTCCAAGCGGCAAGCGGTAAGTTCGACAAGCTGACGCGGTGGCTGCCCTCGCGCGACACACGACGCATCTTCGAACAGGAATGGCTCCCTGTCCTGCAATCGAAGTTCTGCAACAGGGTCGGTGATCAGTTCCAGCTGACGGCCCGGTCAGTCGCTCTCGAACTTGACGGGCACTGGGGCTACTGCGACAAATGCCGCTTCACTCAGCGCACGTTCCCTGGCCGCGTGAAGTGCGTCTGGTGCGGGGCCGACAAAGTTGGATCCCTCAACCCCGATACAGACGAAGTTTTTAAAGCACGTAAGGGCTACTACCGATCCAGTTCGAAACGAGCGCTGGCGACCCCGCCGGGTGAAGTGATGAGCATCGTCGCGGCTGAGCACACGGCCCAGTTGAACGCGTCTCAAGGTGATGACGCCTTCTCGAAAGCCGAGATGTACGAACTGTTGTTCCAGGACGTGAACATCGCGGTTCCAGCGCCGGTCGAGCAAAGCGAGGTGGCCATCGACCTGCTGTCCTGCACGACCACGATGGAGGTTGGCATCGACATCGGGTCACTGAGCGGCGTCGCTCTGCGCAACATGCCGCCATCGCGCTCGAACTACCAGCAGCGCGCTGGTCGAGCGGGTCGCCGAGGCAACGCCGTCGCAACGGTCATTGCCTTCGGCAGCGCCGACACTCACGACGACCATTACTTCCGCAAGCCCGAGGAAATGATCAGCGGAGACGTCGTCGATCCGACTCTGACGATGAACAACGTCGAGATCGCCAAACGTCACGTCACAGCCTTCCTGCTCCAGCGTTACCACCAGGACAGAGTCCGCGTCTTCGATCCAAACACCATGCCCGCCAATCTCTTTGAGGTGCTGGGGTCTGTCACCGATTTCCTTTCGGACAGCGCCACGATCAATCGGACCGACTTCGCGAAATGGCTCGTCGAGAACGAACCGTCGCTACGATTCGAGGTCGATGATTGGCTGCCCAGCGAGATCGAAGGACAGGCACGCGATGACGTACTCGCCGGCCTCGTCACGACGACATTGAACAGCATCGACTACGCCCTCGACGTTGAGACGGGTGGCGACGCAGCGGCGGCGAAAGCCCGAGGAGCCCGAGGAACACACGCCGCCGACGACACCGAGACGGCAGGAGGAGCGGACTTCGACACGGACAAGGGCGAAGAGGACGACCGCGGACCCGGCGAGGGCAACGGCGAAGACCTCGACGCTCAACGTGCACGTACCAAGCTGCTCGACCGTCTGCTCTACAAAGGTGTACTTCCGCGGTACGCATTCCCGACCGACGTCGTGAGTTTTCACATCTTCGATCAGGACCGTTCCACACGCTACCGTCCAGTTTTTCAGTACGCGCCCAGCCAGGGCCTCAGCGTGGCACTCAGCCAATATGCGCCCGGCAAGGTCGTGTGGGTGGACAAGCGCGAGTGGACCTCTGGGGCACTGTATTCGCCTATGCGCCAAGAACTTAACGACGCTTGGCGTGATCGTCTAATGTACTTCGAGTGCCAAGATTGCCACTACGCGACCCACATCCCGTGGGAGCAAGCGGACCGTGGCCGCACCGATACCTGCCCAGCGTGCGATGGCGAGCGATTCGGCCCCGGAATGAACTGGTTGCGCCCGCCTGGTTTCGCGCATCCGATCAACGAACCACCGGGCACCAGCCCTGACGACCAACCCGCGATCTCCTACGCGACGCGGGCGAAGCTGATCGCCGACGGCCCAGGCAACAAAGATCTGTGGCAGCCCATCACCGATCGGATTCAACAGAACTTCGATCGCCAGACCCTGTTGGTGTCGAACACCGGCCCGCGCAACGAGGGTTATTCGTACTGCACCTGGTGTGGCCTTATCGAGCCCACGGCCATGCCGACGCCGCTTCTCGCCGGCACTCACCACAAGCCGTTTCCATCGGATCCGAATGACGCGATGTGCCCCGGAGGCTACACATCGCGTGGACTGGTGCTGGGGACGGACTTCATCTCCGACGTGTTGCTCATTCGCATGACTGTGGCTAACCCGGTTACATTGCGACCGTCGTTCCTCTCGTCGCAAGTGGCGTTACGGACAGTGGCCGAGGCGCTAACGATCGCCGCGACAAACCGGTTGGAAATCGAGGCCAATGAACTGCAGGCCGAGTTCCGGCCCGCCCTGACCCCCCAGGGGGGAAGCGGCCGAGAAGCCGAGATTTATCTGTACGACACCTTGGCCGGCGGAGCCGGCTTCACCCAACAAGTGAGTGAACTGGGGCAGGAAATCTTCGAGTTGGCTCTCAAACAACTTGAGAACTGTCCCGCCGACTGCGAAGAGTCGTGTTACCGATGCCTGCGTAGCTTCCGCAATCGATTTGAACACACGCACCTGGACCGTCACGTCGGCGCCAGTCTGCTGCGCTACCTGCTCTACGGCACGCGACCGATGCTCACCCCGGAACGACTTGACCGGTCCGCTCAGAAGCTTTACGAAGATTTGGAGCGCTCAGGCGTGGACGGTGCGCACTTCGAGCGCAATGCAACCGTCGATATCGCCGGCATCGGATCCGTGGTTGTCCCGATCCTTGCCACCAACGACCGCGGAACGCGGATACTCGTCGGAGTACACGGACCGTTGACGCCGGGTGTTGCGCCGACTACTGAGTTGCACCGAGTCTCCGAGGAGACTTTCGAGCGTGTACGACTAGTCGATGACCTGATCATTGCTCGCAGCCTGCCAAATGCCTCACGCGAGATCGTGGATCTACTCAGGTGACGGACACCCGCACACGATTTGATACTGGCATCGCCGGTATCTGGGGTCTCTGGCCGACGACTCCGGAACGCTGGAGTTACTCCTCACTCAAGGAACTTGAAGCCTGCCCGTATCGGTGGATGCTCTCGCGGGCCGACTATCCGGATATCTGGGAATCACGCGGCTACCCACAACTACCTGTGGCCGCGACAATCTTTGGCAACGTTGTCCACGGGGTCATCGAACGCCTCGCATACGAACTCACGGCCGCCGGCATCTCCTCACCAAGTGCGGGTGACGTGGTCCGCGTCCTTTCCGCGCTAGGTGGCTGGCGAGAAATCGTGTTGGACGCAATTGAACGTCAACTTTTACGGTTCGACGGCAACCCGCGTGTATCGACCGGGCGAGTCAACCGCGTCAGAGACGAATTGATCAGGCGGTCGTCCGAAGCTGCTGACCAAGTGAAGGCGTTAATGGGGCGTGCTGGAGTTCCCCCTGTGCAGGACTCGCGTGCTAGCACCGGTTCAGAGATCGCCGGTTCCCCGAGCCCGACGCGACGGGTGCCGATTGGTGCAGGAGTTCATACTGAACAGGAGGTAACCGCAGCGGGACTCCGGATGACGGGGCGCGTTGACCGGCTGACGATCGGCGATGGCGGTGTCACCATCACCGACTTCAAGACTGGTCAGTCACGGCAAGACCACGATGATCAGGTTCGCCTCTACGCGTTGCTGTGGTTTCTGGATGAGGAGACGAACCCCGCCGGGAGGTTGGCGACAAATCTGGTCGTTGCCTATCCGACTGGTGAGCATTCGGTGATGGCCCCAGATCGTGAGGAACTCCGGACACTCGAATCGGCGACTGCCGGTCGCATTGATGCTGCCGACATGGTCATTCGAAAGCAGGTGCCTCGGGCAATTCCAGGTGACGAAAACTGCCGGCACTGCACCGTGAAGCACCTCTGCGACGCGTATTGGGCGGAGGTACCACCTGCCGTTGCGGCGGCTTCTGCCGATGAGTGGTTCGACTTCGAAGGGCGGATCCTTCGGCAGAACGGCTCCAAGAGTTGGTTCGCTGAGCCCGTCGTTGGTCCACCGACGGAGGTGCTTGTGCGCACCGTCGAGACCGACGCCCCATTCCAAGTTGGTGGGCATGTCCGTCTTCTTGGCGTCCGTCGCAGTCAGGATCCTGACGATGCTGACCGACTCGTGATCGCAATGGTCGCAACGTCCGAGTGGTATCTGGTTGCGTCGTAGCTATTGCGCGCGCGCGGCAGAAGACCGTGGCGGTTCGTCGTCGTTCGGCAGCGGAACCCGAGCACCGTGCGTCACCGGTCGGGTCGTGCGGTGGCTGCGCATAGCGCCCTGGACGTGTTGTTGAGACGCTCGGCGAAGTGCCCATCGGTCCAGCCACCACTGCGCAACACGGTCGTCACCGTCCGTGAGTGAAACATCCATGAGGTATCTGGGCCTGTTGTCGATCCCGAGGGAGTAGTCTCGCAGGTTACTCACCAGCGGAACACCGTAGAGAATGCGTTCCCGGCCGTGTTTGAGTAGCTCATTTGTCGGCCAGCCGAGCGCCGCGAGACCTACGCGCACCTTTCGAAGGCGTGGACTGACTCCTTCGCCGAACAGGCTGTTGACTCGAACGGACGAGTCGCTGAGTGTTGAGAGTCGTAGCAACGCTTCTACGGATGCATCGGTGAAGTGCGAAGTGCCGAAAGACCGAGACCGGCCAAGCTCGAAGAAGCCCACGCGCTCATCGGGTTCGCCGCCCATGACGTCGGCGGGCCAGAAGAGCCGGTTGTACTGACTCGAACCTGTGCCGTACAGCGACGTCGTCGCGATCAGTGACAGCCGTGCTTCTCGAACGATCGGTCGGCCCGCCATCGCTGAGGCAATCTCGCTCGGCCTTGCATACTTCTTTGTGTAAGCGGCCAACACTGTTGGGGATACCGCGAGGGCGCCAACAAGTTTTCCTGCCGCGAGTGCGTTGTATGGGGCAACCGCGCCGCAGACGGTCAGATCGGCGATCACCGTGCCGACTCGTTCCCCGCGCGCGCGGCGAACCAGGCGCCGAAGCCGTGCCCGTGCCCGGCTGTCGTTGAGCGCGTCTTGCAGTCCGCGGCGGGTTGGCTTGGGAAGCATATGCTCGGCCAGCGCCATCCGGACGTCCAGCGCCTCGGCCAGCGCCGCCGACCGTTTACTGCGGAATAGGTCCGATGTTGCTCGGGCGATCCAGGCGCCGTGTTCGATGTTGCGAACTTCGCGAATCGTCGCTGACCGGTGGTGGCGCTGCCGGTGTCGCTCAGCGTCAGCATTGAGTCGGGCGATCACGTCCTCTGTCGGTTTAGTCAAATCCGATGGTTGCAGTACTCCCTCGGCCAGAAGATCATCGACGTAAATCTCGTCCAGCTGTACCTGTATACGGCGCGCCACCCAGCGTGCCAACTTGTCGCTTGGTTCTTTCTGGACGTCGCGCAGAAATTGGTCTGTTTCCCAACCCACCCACGTATCGCGTTCAGCGATCTGCATGACGGGGCTCGATATCGCGGCGAGCCCGATCACGGCATGATGGGGTGTCGCTGCATCTCGAACAAGGATCGGCATCGACCGGCCAGGCACCGTCGCGTACGCATTGGACCAGGTGTGCCGGAAGTACCGCCAAATGTCTTGGAGCTTGAAGCCGGTCATTGGGCAGGTTGAGTCGTCGACGACCTGGACATAAGGTTGGATCGCGTGCATACCCGTCGGGTCGGCCTTAAGCGCATCAGATAGATCGCGTCCATCGCGCATCACGTCAAAGATCGACACCAACTGGTCGTGGTGTTGACGAGGCCGCTCCATACCTTGGACGAACCGACGCACGCTGGGTTTGCGCAACTGCTCGTTGCGCCGAAGATGCTCCTGGGCCCTGATCCGTTCCTTTTCGGCGTTGCGGTCGTCTTGTGTTGTCGGTGGGGAGAACAACGGGCCAAGTCGATCGACCTTCACCGTCCACCCCTGGGCAACCAAGTCGATCGCGACATGTGCGGCAGCGGCGAGCGTCGGCTGGCTGTAGAGGTCACCGAGTCTGGCAGCGGCCGCCCATTGCTCGTGAGCGAAGTCTGACCGCCCACCTGAGGATCGTGCTGCCAACAGCCTGCACAAACGCAGGTATCCGCGTCGTTCTTCGCGAGGCGTGCCGTTGGGGAGGTTGAGTGGGACGTACTTGGGCTCGGTCACGACTTCTGCAGCATCCGCGCGTAGGTTGTGCCCCACTCGGCGATCAAGGCTTCAGTTGCATCTGCGCTTGCCGCCGCGCTACGCGCGAACGCCAAGATGAGCAGTTCCACCGCGGTTCGCAGTTCAGCGGCGGGGCCGTCCCCAAGTGTCTGAAGGGGCCGGTACAGCGACGCAAATGCGGGATGGTCGGAGTTGAGTTGGACATCGAGGGTGTTAGATGCCAGGGACGTGGTGAACATCGCGTCGGACGATAGCCGTGTCGTGCTGATGCGGTAGTTCAAGGGGCCACGAACACCACGGCCACGGCCCTTGCGTAGCACCGGCAGGGCCCGGTCCGCGGCCTCGGCGATACGGCATGATGCTTCGGCCGCGGCCTGAAATTTCACGTCCTCGAAGGCCTTCCGGACCCGGGTGTTGAGGAGGCGGGCAATGGATTCAAGTTCCGGCTCCAGTGCCTCGCGGAGCGCTGCAGACGGTCGAATTCCTTGCTTGTTGATAGTGATACCGAACTGCTCGTCCAGAATCGGCTCGAACTCGATTTCGCACCGCCACCAATCATCGTAGTTCTCCCGACGTTTGGCGCCCATGAGATGCCAGCCATACGCGATCTCTCGGCCAGCCCGAAGAACTGACACCCCGCCACCACCGACGATGCCGAGGCGTCGCTTTGCCAGATTGTCGAGGTGATGCCATCGATCCACAGGCAGGCACGTGAAGCGCACTCGAACGCAACCCGTACCGCCATTGGCGGTTTGGAGTTCGTACTCCATCGGCTCGAATGGTGCTGTCGCGCTTGTCGCTTCGATTTTAGTCGCCAGCATCAGTGGATCATCCGACTCGATTACGGTCCCGTTCAGCGTCAACGTCAGCCCGCTGACCAAATGCCGTCGATACATCCGCCCAAGATCGCGTCGCAACGTGCGCTCAAGCCAGCCAAGGCGCCGGTACTCGATTCGATCACAATCGCGCCACATCACCCGGCAGCCGGAATCCGTGTTGGATACGGGTTTTACTGTCCGCGCCTTTAACGTCGGGGGTTTCCCAGAAACGATCGCGTCGACATCCAAGGCCACCTCTAAGGCAGAGGATCCGTGTTGCCAGGCAAGCACTTCTACTCGGCGAGCCTGGCTGAGCGAAGCCGCTGGCAAACCCATACCGAACCGGCCGAACGAGTCTCTCCCACCGAATCGCGACGAACCCCCGAATCGCAAGCACTGCTCAAGCTCACGTCGGTCCATCCCCGACCCATCATCAAGCACCTCAATTTCGGGATGCGCCGCACTGTGGGGACGCCGAACTGAGATATGGACGGTCGTGGCCCCCGCCTGCAGTGAGTTGTCAACCAGTTCAGCCACGGCGTGCGACAAGCTCAAATAGCCCGATTCACGGACCGCCTGGATGAAGTTCGACGACACCACCAAGTCGTCGGCACGTTGAGATTGTCGGCCCATTGCTACTCCTGCCTCGCTAACGCGAACACGACCTTCAGAGTAGCTCGGCGGCGGCCGTCGTGGAACGATGCCCGCTCTGCCGAAACGGGATGTTTGCCGCACCACCCTGGCCGCTCCCTGCCGACCAACTCGGTCCAGGTTGGTCATGCTGTTCTTGGCGACCAGACGCTCATGCGCGCCGTGCTCCAACATGAGTAGGTAGTCGTCTGATTGCACTGCAGGTCCGTGATTCGTACAAAGGCGATCGTTTCGTCCTTGCCATTCCGGCCGTGCCGGAAATATCCGATGGAGGCCGTATGGGCGGTCTAGAAAGCTGGGAGCGCCATCGCGGAAGCGATAGCGCCCCTTCGGCTTTAGCGATTAGCCCGCACGCCACAACTGCCTCCGGTCCGTACGCCTCGCCTAGTTGCCGGGATATTGCGCACGTCAATCCGCAATCAGGGGACTCTGGCACCGGAATCCCCGCCGCGATCGTTTCGCTGTGGTCCTTTCACACACACGTGCAAACACAGAGGTCACGACCTCTTTCGAGTCCGTGACCTCTGTGGTCGCGGTTCGTAGAACCGCTCACTGTGGGCGAAGGGGGACTTGAACCCCCACGTCCCGAAGGACACTGGCACCTGAAGCCAGCGCGTCTGCCATTCCGCCACTCGCCCGAGCAACCGGGGGAGCCTATCACGGGTCCTCCGCCCCTTAAAAAATCGCCTCCAGCCCCCCGGCACAGCACCGTCTAGGCCCCACGCCAGCCGCCGTGACCCCTTCGTGACCTGGTCTTATCCGATTCTCCTCCGTAGAAGGGTGCCGCCGTGGCACCCCGGGTCGATACCATGTCCAGGGCGGATGCAGCTGAGCGACACGCCGCAGCAGCGTCCCCGGCACGACCAACGACGGCGGAGAGTAAGGCGGGTAGCAGCTTGGACAGCCAGCGTGGGCTGGTTCATCGCATCGAGCGCAAACTCGAATCCGCTGTGGAGGATGCGATGGCCCGGGTCTTCGGAGGGGAAGTCCTCCCCGAGGAGGTCGAGGCTGCGTTGCGCCGCGAAGCCGCCGCCGGCGTGCGCTCGCTCGCCGGAAATCAACTTTTGGCACCCAACGAATACGTCATTACCCTCGGTAGGGACGACTACGACAAAGTGGGCGCCGACCAGGATCTGACGTCGAAGGCCTTCGCCCGGCATCTGGCCGGGTACATCGGCGAACAGGGGTGGCAAACGTATGGTGATGTGGTTGTCCGGTTCCAGCAGTCGCCCAGCCTGCGCACCGGCCAGGTCCGTGCCCGCGGCGCAGTCAATCCTGACGCCAGCCCCCACCAAACGGTCGATGAATCCCGCCCGCCACAATCAGTTCATGCGTTTACCGCAGAGTCAGGAGTGTCACCGATGACCGATAACCCGTACCGCGGCGCCCACGGGCAGGATCGTCCCGGCGACGACTACTACGACCCCCGCTACGGCCGGCCCGCTGACGATGCTCGCGGCGGGCAGGAGCCCCGTGGCCCCTACGCGCCCGACGCCGAGCACTACCAGCAGGGTCAAGGCGGCGGCTACGCCCCGCCCCGTCGGCCGGAGCAGGGCGGCTACCCCGAACAGGGTGGCTACGGCGGCCAGGGCGGCGGCTATGCCCCTCCTGCCCCTCCCGCCCCGCCGGCCCAGCCCTACGAGCAGCGTCCGCCCAGCGGCTACGGCGCGCCCGCCGGCTATGAGCAGGGCTACCCTCAGCACCAGCCCCCGGCACCCGCCTACCCGGGTGGTGGCCAGCCCGGCTACGGCGAGTACGACCGCCCGCCGGCCCGCCAGGACGACTACGCCTACCCCGAGGGTCAGTACGAGCAGCGCCCGGCCTACCCGGACCAGGGTGGGTATGACCAAGGTGCCCAGTACGGCCGCCAGGAGTACGGCCAGCCCGGCTATGGCTACGGCGAGGCGCCCGCTGCTCCCGCCGGTTACGACTACGGCCAGCCCGCACAGGGTGGCTACGGCGAGGGCCAAGGCGCCCAGGCTGGATACGACTACGGCCAGCAGGCTCAGGGCGGTTACGGCGAAGGCCAGGGCGGCGGCTACGGCCAGCGCGCCTACTCCGCGCCGGCGTCGGTCACCCTGCAGCTCGACGACGGCAGCGGCCGGACCTACCAGCTGCACGAAGGCGCCAACGTGGTGGGCCGCGGCCAAGACGCCCAGTTCCGGTTGCCTGACACCGGGGTGTCACGCCGTCACCTCGAGATCCGCTGGGACGGCCGGGTCGCCCTGCTGTCGGACCTGAACTCGACCAACGGCACCACGGTGAACAACGCCCCGGTCCAGGAGTGGCAGCTGGCCGACGGCGACGTCATCCGGCTGGGTCACTCCGAGATCATCGTCCGGGTCCACTAGGCCCGGCGGCAGCGTCCACCCGACTGACAAACCCAACCAGCAAAGCGCTGCCGCTTTGCCCTACGGCCCCCCGCGCCCAAGTATCGTGACTTTGCCGAAGTGCTCCGCCGTCAGGAGCACGCCGTGGGCTGCGCGACAACGGAGAGGACGCCGGATGCAGGGACTGGTACTGCAGCTGACGCGAGCCGGTTTTTTGACGTTGTTGTGGCTGTTCATCTGGTCCGTCCTGCGGATATTGCGGACCGACATCTACGCACCCACCGGTGCGGTGATGGTCCGCCGGGGGTTGTCGATCCGGGGCGTGCTGCTGCCGCCGCGCCAGCAACGGACCACCGCGCGGCATCTGGTGGTGACCGAGGGACCGCTGACCGGGGCACGCATCGCGCTCAGCGATCAGCCGGTTCTGGTGGGCCGCGCCGACGACTCCACCCTGGTGCTCACCGACGATTACGCCTCCACCCGACACGCTCGGCTATCTCAGCGGGGCACGGAATGGTATGTCGAAGATCTGGGTTCGACCAACGGGACCTACCTTGACAGGGTGAAGGTGACCACTGCGGTACGGGTTCCGGTCGGCACGCCGATACGAATCGGCAAGACCGCGATTGAGCTCCGCCGGTGAGCCTGGTTCTGCGGTACGCCGCCCGCAGCGACCGCGGTCTGGTGCGCTCCAACAACGAGGACTCCGTCTACGCCGGTGCCCGGCTGTTGGCGTTGGCCGACGGCATGGGCGGGCACGCGGCCGGTGAAGTCGCATCGCAGCTGGTGATCGCCGCGCTAGCGCACCTCGACGACGACGAGCCCGGCGGCGACCTGCTGGGGAAGCTGGAAAACGCCGTGCAGGAGGGCAACTCGGCGATCGCGGCCTATGTCGAAGAGCACCCCGAGCTCGAAGGCATGGGCACCACACTGACCACGATTCTGTTCGCCGGCCCGCGGCTGGGGCTGGCCCACATCGGCGACTCCCGCGGCTACCTGCTGCGCGACGGCGAGCTGACTCAGATCACCAAGGACGACACCTTCGTACAGACCCTGGTCGACGAAGGCCGCATCACCTTGGAGGAGGCGCACAGCCATCCGCAGCGCTCGCTGATCATGCGCGCCCTGACCGGCCATGAGGTGGAGCCGACGCTGATCATGCGCGAGGCGCAGGCCGGCGATCGCTATCTGCTGTGCTCCGACGGTCTGTCGGACCCGGTGAGTACCGAGACCATCCATGAGGCGCTGGAGATTCCGGACGTCAACGACTGCGCGCTACGGCTCATCGAGTTGGCGCTGCGCGGCGGCGGCCCCGACAACGTCACGGTGGTGGTGGCCGACGTCGTCGACGTCGACTACGGCCAGACCCAGCCGATCCTGGCCGGGGCGGTCTCCGACAACGACGACGACCACGTGATCGCCCTCAACACCGCCGCCGGGCGCGCGTCGGCGATCTCGCCACGCAAGACCGTCACCAAGCGTGTGCTGCCGCGCATCGAAACCCCGGACCGGCCGTCCCGTTCCCGCCGCGGCAAGTTCCTCGTTGCGGCGCTGCTGCTCACGCTGCTGGCCGCCGGGCTGCTGGTCGGACGCGCGGTGGTCCGCACCAACTACTACGTCACCGCCCACGGCGGCACGGTGGCGATCATGCGCGGTGTGCAGGGCTCGATCCTGGGTGTGCCGCTGCAAGAGCCCTACCTGCTCGGCTGCCTGGACAGCAAAGGCGCGCTGGTGCAGATCAGCTTCAGCCAGTCCGGCGACAAGCTGGCCTGTCGGCTGATGACCTTGCAGGACCTCCGCCCGCCGGCCCGCCAACAGGTCAGCAACGGCCTGCCCGCCGGCACCCTCGACGACGCGATCACCCAACTGCGCAATCTGGCCCGCGATTCACTGCTGCCGCCGTGCCCGCACGGCACCACCACCGGCACCAACTCGACGCCGTCGCGCACGCCGGCCCCTGGTCTGGTCCCGACCGGTCCGCGGCCCGGCCCGCCGCCGCCCCCTTCCGGAAAGTCGCGTCTGCCCACCCTGACCAACCTGCCGCCGGCACCTCCAGAACCGGGGACCGACTGCCGGGCGGCCTCATGATCCGCGCCGGCGACGATGCAGAGCGGAGCGTGCGGAGCGATGGGGAGAAGCGGCGCGCCTTGAACACCGCCGGCGACGATGCAGAACGGAGCGATGAGCCGGACCGGAGCGACGTGAACACAGCGCCGCAACCGCCGGTGGCGCTGACCCCGGCGCTGCCGGATCGACGGAATGCCGAACTGCTGCTGCTGTGCTTCGCCACCATGATCATCGCGGTGGCGATGCTGATCGTCGAGGCCGGTCACGAACAGGGCCTGCGCCCCGACCTGGTCGGTTACGGGGTGGCGTTTCTGGTGCTGTTCGGCTTCGCGCACCTGGTGATCCGGCGGTCGGCGCGTTACGCGGACCCGCTGCTGCTGCCGGTGGTTGCCCTGCTCAACGGCCTTGGGCTGGTGATGATCCACCGCATCGACCTGGGGGTCGGGATCGACGGCGCCGACGCGCGTCCCGGCGCCAGCGCGCAGATGCTGTGGACACTGGTCGGCGTCGGAGTTTTCGCGCTGGTGCTGGTGGCCCTCAAAGACCATCGCCAACTCTCCGGCAGCGGCTACGTCTGCGGCCTGGCCGGCCTGGTGCTGCTGGTGATCCCCGCCCTGCTACCGGCCTCGCTGTCCGAGCGCCAGGGCGCTAAAATCTGGATTCGGTTGCCGGGCTTCTCAATTCAGCCCGCTGAGTTCTCCAAGATCTTGTTGCTGATCTTCTTTGCCGCGGTGCTGGTGTCCAAGCGCCGGTTGTTCACCAGCGCCGGCAAGCACGTGCTGGGCATGAACCTGCCCCGGCCCCGCGACTTGGCGCCGCTGCTGGCCGCCTGGGTGATCTCGGTCGGAGTCATGGCGTTCGAGAAGGACCTCGGCACGTCGCTGCTACTGTACGCATCGTTCCTGGTGGTGGTGTACCTGGCCACCCGCCGGTTCAGCTGGATGGTGATCGGCATGCTGCTGTTCGCCGCCGGCAGCGTGGCCGCCTACTTCCTGTTCAGCCACGTCCGGGTGCGGGTGCAGACCTGGCTCGACCCCTTCGCCGACCCGGAGGGTGTCGGCTATCAAATGGTGCAGTCGCTGTTCAGCTTCGCCACCGGCGGCATCTTCGGCACCGGGTTGGGCAACGGACAGCCCGGTTATGTGCCCGCGGCGTCCACGGACTTCATCATCGCCGCGTTCGGTGAGGAGCTGGGTCTGGTCGGGCTGGCCGGCGTGCTGATCCTGTACACCATCGTGATCGTGCGCGGTATGCGGACAGCGATCGCCGTGCGGGACAGCTTCGGCAAACTGTTGGCCGCCGGTTTGGCCGCCACCTTGGGCATTCAGCTGTTCATCGTGGTCGGCGGCGTGACGAAGCTGATTCCGCTGACCGGGCTGACCACCCCGTGGCTGTCCTATGGCGGATCGTCGTTGCTGGCCAACTATGTGCTGCTGGCTATCGTGCTGCGCGTCTCGCACGCCGCCCGCCGGCCGCTGAGCACCCAGCCCGCGCGCCCGGCTCCGATCGGCGACACCGGTACGGCGGTGATCGAGCGCGTATGAATACCTCCCTGCGCCGTGTCACGATGACCCTGATGGCGCTGATCGTGCTGCTGTTGGGCAACGCCACCCTGACCCAGGTCTTCGCCGCCGACGGGCTGCGCGCCGACCCGCGCAATCAGCGGGTGCTGCTCGACGAATACTCCCGCCAGCGCGGCCAGATCACCGCCGCCGGCCAGCTGCTGGCCTACTCGGTCGCCACCGACGATCGGATCAAATACCAGCGCATCTATCCCGACCCGGCGGTGTATGCGCCGGTGACCGGTTTCTACTCGCTGCGGTACTCCAGCAGCGGCCTTGAGCGCGCCGAGGACACCGTGCTCAACGGCTCGGACCCGCGTCTGTTCGGGCTGCGGTTGGCCGACTTCTTCACCGGCCGCAGCCCGCGGGGCGGCACCGTGGAGACCACCATCCGCCCCCGGGTGCAGCAAGCCGGCTGGGAGGCGATGCGCAACGGTTGCACCGGCGGCTGCCGCGGCGCGGTCGTGGCCCTGGAGCCGAGCACCGGCAAGGTCCTGGCAATGGTGTCGGCACCGTCGTACGACCCCAACCTGCTGTCCTCGCACGATTCGGCCAAGCAGGGCCAAGCCTGGCAACAGCTGCGCGACGACCCCGCCTCACCGTTGACCAACCGCGCCATCAGCGAGACCTACCCGCCGGGCTCGACGTTCAAGGTGATCACGACAGCCGCGGCGCTGCAGGCCGGCGTCAGCGAGAACGAGCCGCTGACCAACGCGGCGCGCATCGCACTGCCCGACAGCACCGTCACGCTGGAGAACTACGGCGGCAACACCTGCGAAGGCGGCAACGAGCAGGCCGTTCCGCTGCGGGTGGCGTTCGCGCGTTCGTGTAACACCGCCTTCGTCCAGTTGGGTATTCGTACCGGCGTGGACGCTCTGCGCAGCACCGCCCAGGGGTTCGGGCTGGATATCACCCCCGAGCCGATGCCGCTGCAGGTCGCCGAGTCCACCGTCGGCCGGATCGGCGACGCGGCCGCGCTCGGCATGACCAGCATCGGCCAGAAGGATGTCGCGGTCACCCCGCTCAAGAACGCGGTCATCGCGGCGACCATCGCCAACGGCGGGCTGACGATGCAGCCGTATCTGGTCGACGGGCTGGAGGGTCCGGACCTGGCCGGCATCGCCACCACCCAACCGCGCGAGCAGCACCGTGCGGTGTCCTCCCAGGTCGCGGCTAAGCTGACTGAACTAATGATCGACGCCGAAAAAATGACCCAGCAGGAGGGGGCCATCCCGGGCGTACAGATCGCGTCGAAGACCGGCACCGCCGAACACGGTCCCGATCCGCGGAACACCCCACCGCACGCGTGGTACATCGCCTTTGCCCCGGCCAGCGCCCCGAAGGTGGCCGTTGCCGTCCTGGTCGAAGACGGTGGCGACCGCTTGGCCGCCACCGGCGGCGCGTTGGCCGCACCGATCGGACGTGCCGTCATCCAAGCCGCCCTGCAGGGGCGCTCATGAGTCCACAGGTCGGCGCGGCACTGGCCGGGCGTTATCGGTTGCAGCGGCTCATCGCCACCGGCGGTATGGGGCAGGTGTGGGAGGCGGTCGACAATCGGCTGGGCCGCCGCGTCGCGGTCAAGGTGCTCAAGCCGGAGTTCTCCTCCGACCCGGAGTTCATCGAGCGGTTCCGGGCCGAGGCCCGCAACACCGCGATGCTCAACCACCCGGGTATCGCCAGCGTGCACGACTACGGCGAGACCGAGCTGGACGGCGAGGGCCGCACGGCGTTCCTGGTGATGGAACTGGTCAACGGTGAGCCGCTGAACTCGGTGCTAAAGCGGACCGGACGGCTGTCACTGCGGCACGCCCTGGACATGCTGGAGCAGACCGGACGCGCACTGCAGGTGGCGCACAGCACCGGGCTGGTGCACCGCGACGTCAAGCCCGGCAACATCATGATCACGCCCACCGGCCAGGTGAAGATCACCGACTTCGGCATCGCCAAGGCCGTCGACGCAGCGCCGGTCACCCAGACCGGCATGGTGATGGGCACCGCCCAGTACATCGCCCCGGAGCAGGCCCTGGGCCAGGACGCCACCGCCGCCAGTGACGTGTACTCGCTGGGCGTGGTCGGCTACGAGGTGCTGTCGGGCCGTCGGCCGTTCACCGGCGACGGTGCGCTGACCGTGGCGATGAAGCACATCAAGGAGCCGCCCCCGCCGCTGCCGGCCGAGTTGCCGCCCAACGTACGGGAACTGATCGAGATCACGTTGGCCAAGAACCCTGGCATGCGCTACCGCAGTGGCGGCCCGTTCGCCGACGCGGTGGCCGCGGTGCGATCCGGGCGCCGGCCCACCCGTCCCAGTCAGGCACTGCCGGTCGGGCGCGCCGCCCCTTCGGCCATCCCGTCGGGTGCCGCCACCCGCGCCGCGCCGCCGGTGTCGGCCCGCGCCACCGCGGCGCGCCGGGCCCGGCCCAGCGCCGGCAGCCATCGCACGCCGCCGCCGCGACGCACGTTCACCGCCGGGCAGCGCGCGCTGCTGTGGGCGGCCGGGGTGCTCGGCACGCTGGCGATCATCATCGCGGTGCTGATCGTGGTCAACGCCAAGAGCCCGGGCGGCTCCCTGGCGCCGGCCACCGTCACCGACACCGGGGCGCCACTGACCAGCTCGTCGAGCACTGAACCGTCCTCTGCGACACCGCCCGCGCACTCGTCGGGTTGGACCTGGCACGGGACGTCGCGATGACCACGCCGCAGCGGCTGTCGGACCGCTACGAACTCGGCGAGATCCTTGGCTTCGGCGGGATGTCGGAGGTGCACCGCGCCGTCGACACTCGCCTGCACCGCGAGGTCGCCGTCAAGGTGCTGCGCGCCGACCTGGCCCGCGACCCCAGTTTCTACCTGCGCTTCCGGCGGGAGGCACAGAACGCCGCTGCCTTGAACCACCCGGCGATCGTCGCCGTCTACGACACCGGTGAAGCCGACACCCCGGCCGGTCCGCTGCCCTACATCGTGATGGAGCTCGTCGAAGGCGTCACGCTGCGCGACATCGTGCACAACGACGGGCCGATGACTCCGATCCGCGCCATCGAGGTGATCGCGGACGCCTGCCAAGCGCTGAACTTCAGCCACCAGCACGGCATCATCCACCGCGACGTCAAGCCGGCCAACATCATGATCGACATGCACAACGCGGTGAAGGTCATGGACTTCGGCATCGCCCGTGCCGTCGCCGACGCCGGCAACAGCGTCACCCAGACCGCCGCCGTGATCGGCACCGCCCAATACCTCTCGCCCGAACAGGCTCGCGGCGACACCGTCGACGCCCGCTCCGACGTGTACTCGCTGGGCTGCGTCCTCTACGAAATCCTCACCGGTGACCCACCTTTCGTCGGCGACTCACCGGTGGCCGTGGCCTACCAGCACGTCCGCGAAGACCCGGTGCCCCCGTCGCAGCGGCTCCCGAGCCTGCCCGCCGACCTGGACGCGGTGGTGCTCAAGGCGCTGGCGAAGAACCCGGACAATCGCTACCAGACCGCCGCCGAGATGCGTACCGACCTGGTGCGGGTCCACAACGGCGAGACGCCCGAAGCGCCGCGGGTACTCACCGCGGCCGACCGCGCGTCAATCATGACGCCGCGCGCCGGCGACAGCACCGGGGCACAGACCGACCCGCTGCCCCGCCAAGAACTCGACTTCGGCCACGAGCGGCCGGGCTCGGTGGGCCGCTGGCTGGTCGCCGCGATCGTGCTCGCCGTGCTGACCGTCATCGTCACGGTGTCGATCAACGCGTTCGGCGGCCGCACCCACCAGATCCAGGTTCCCGACGTGAGCGGCCGTGCATCGGTCGACGCGATCGCCGAACTACAGAACAAGGGCTTCAAGACCCGCACCGAGCAGCGCGCCGATTCCACCGTTCCGCCAGACCACGTGATCGGCACCGACCCGCCCGCCGGCGCCCCGGCGAACAAGGGCGACAAGATCACCGTCGATGTGTCCTACGGGCCGGAGCAGCGCCAGCTTCCCGACGTGGCGACTCTGGGCTACGCCGACGCGGTCAAGAAGCTCACGGCCGCCGGGTTCGGCAAGTTCAAGCAGGTCAACTCGCCGTCCACCCCGGAACTCAAAGACAAGGTGATCGGCACCAATCCGCCGGCGAATCAGACCACGGCGGTCACCAACGAGATCATCATCGTGATCGGCAGTGGCCCGGCCACCAAGCCTGTTCCCGACGTCACCGGCCAGTCCCTGGACCTGGCGCAGAAGAACCTGACCGTCTACGGCTTCACCAAGATCACCGAGGTGACGGTGGACAGTCCGCGGCCGGCCGGCGAGGTGATCGCCACCAGCCCGCCCAGCGGTGAGACTGCGCCCCTCGACTCCGTGATCGAACTGCGGGTGTCACGGGGCAACCAGTTCGTGATGCCGGATCTGGCCGGCATGTTCTGGACCGACGCCGAACCGCAGCTGCGGGCATTGGGCTGGACCGGAATGCTGGTCAAGGGCGCCGACGTCGACGCCGGCGGGTCTGCGCACAACCGGGTGCTCTACCAGACTCCGGCGGCCGGCCAGGGTGTGAACACCGACGGCAACATCACGCTGCGCTTCGGCCAGTAGCCATCGGCCAGTAACTACACGACGGGCGCGGGCGGGCGGGCCGTCCGCACGGTCGCGGCGATTTCCTCCTCCAACCGGCGCACCAAGGCTTCGAGGTCTTCGGGGTCGCAGGTGTAGCCGCAGTAACCCAGCCAGTTGGCCAGCATCCGGTGGCCGCCCTCGGTGAGGATGGACTCCGGGTGGAACTGCACCCCGTGGATGGGCAGCTCGGTGTGCCGCACCGCCATGATCACCCCACCCCGGGTGCGTGCCGTGGCCTCCAGAACGGGGGGCAGCGTCTCGGGCAGGATCGTCAACGAGTGATAGCGGGTGGCCGTGAACGGATCCGGCAGCCCCTTGAGCACCCCGGCGTCGCTGTGGAAGACGGTGCTGGTCTTGCCGTGCAACAACTCCGGCGCCCGGCCCACGGTGCCGCCGAATGCGACGCCGATCGCCTGGTGCCCCAGGCATACCCCCAGGACCGGGATCCGCGCGGCCGCACACGCACCGACCAGCGCGATCGACGCGCCGGCACGTTCCGGCGTGCCCGGTCCGGGGCTGAGCAGCACCCCGTCGAAGTCGGCCACGGCAGCGGCCGGGTCGGCAAGGCGGGCGTCGTCGTTACGCCAGACGTCAGCCTGCACACCCAACTGGCCCAGATACTGGACCAGGTTGAACACAAAGCTGTCGTAATTGTCGACGACGAGGATCCGCACGCCCAACAGGCTACCGCCGTGTTAATGGCGACGTGGGGATCGGTGTCAGTAGTCGACCGGGCCGGCCGGCACGGCATAGCGCATCCGGGCGACGGCCGGTGCCTCGGTGACTTTCAAGTCCGTCCTGACCTGTTCGCTGTAGCCCAGACCGAACCGGATCACGTACTGCTTGTAGAGAGTGATCAGGGGATCCGCGACCAAGGCGGCCTGCATCGCGGCCGGGTCACCGATCGCGGTCACCACGTAGGGGGGACTGTAGGTCCGGCCCTCCAAGAGCAACGTGTTGCCCACGCAGCGCGGCGCCGACGTAGCGGTGATCCGCTGATCCTGCATCTGGACGGCTTCGGCGCCGGCGCTCCACAGTGCGTTGAGCACGGCGGAGATGTCCTGTTGGTGCACCACCAGGTCGTCGGGGGAAGCGTCCCGGGGGAACCGGCCGTTGGCGTCGCGCTGCGCGTCGGTGAGCGTGACCACCAGGCCCGGACCGTGCATTTCCCCGAGCCCTCCGGCCTCGGCAAGTTGCTCGCTGCGTTTGCGCATCGCCGACAGGGCAACCCCGGAACCTCGACCGTGTACCGAACCCACACCGGTGGCCAACGCGTCGCGCTGCGCGGTGAGATCTTCCACCGTGGCCTGAGTCGCGCGGACCAGATCGACCAGCCGGGGAGCATCGCCGCGCCGGATCTCCTTGCCGCCGGAGACCCCGTGGGTGGCCGCCAGCAACAGGCCGGCCAGCAGGCAGACCAGCGGAACTCCAAGCTGCCACGGGGAGCGGCGGCCGGGGGACGACAGCCCCATCTGCTCCATCGGCTCTCCCGTTCTCGGCTGGGCTATCCTGCTGGGCTAATCTCGTACCGACCCATACTCGCAGCTTCACGCCGCACTTTCCCGAGGTACCGATGCCCAAGTCCAAGGTTCGCAAGAAGACCACCAGCTTCACCCCTTCGTCGGTGAGCCGTACCCCGGTCAAGGTCAAAGGTGGCCCATCGAGCGCATGGTTCGTCGCACTGTTCCTGGGGTTGATGCTCCTCGGACTGGTGTGGCTGATGGTGTATCAGCTGGGGGCCACCGGGTTGGACGCTCCCGCGGCGCTCAACTGGATGGCCGAGCTGGGCCCGTGGAACTACGCGATCGCGTTTGCTTTCATGATCACCGGCCTGTTGCTCACCATGCGCTGGCACTGAGCTGGTCAGACGCGGTATTTCGGTCATGTCGGGCCGCCGCCGATGCCAGCTGGGCAACCAAGCAATTGGTCAATCACAACGATGTGATTTATCCCCACTGTGGACAACTCCTGTAGATAACTTTGAAACCCGCAGGTCGCCATGACTCAGGGCGGGCATGCGCAAACGGAGTGGTCGCCGCCGGCGGGCGGAATCGCTGGTTGCGCAGTTATCGGGGCCGTGTTGGCTATCTGCGCTGCGACGGTCGCCACAGATACGCCCGGACGTGTTCTGGCCGGCATTGCCGGGGTCGGCCTGGTGGTGTTTGCCGGATTGTCCTGGCGGGCTCGGCCGAAGCTTGCGCTGACGTTCGAGGGCCTGGCGGTGCGCGGATGGTGGCGCACCCGAGTGCTGGCCCCGGACAGCCTCACCCGGCTTCGGGTCACGGAGTATCAGCGCATCGGGCGCAAGCACCGGCTACTGGAGATCGAGACGCTCGATGATGAGTTGCTGATCCTGTCGCGGTGGGATTTGGGAACCGACCCGCGCGAGGTGTTCAAGGTGCTCTCAGCGGCCGGCTACACCGGCCGCTGACAACAGCTGCGTGTCGCTCTGCTTAGGCGACGGTGATCGACTCGATGACGACAGGCTCAGTGGGCCGGTCGGCACGGTCGGTGGCGGTGGTGGCGATGGCGTCCACGACAGCCTGCGAGTCCGCGTCCACAACCTCACCGAAGATGGTGTGCTTGCGGTTCAGGTGCGGGGTCTGGCCCACGGTGATGAAGAACTGCGAACCGTTGGTGCCGGGACCGGCATTGGCCATCGCCAACAGGTAGGGCTTGTCGAACACCAGCTCGGGGTGGAACTCGTCCTCGAACTTGTAGCCGGGGCCGCCGCGACCGGTGCCGGTCGGGTCGCCGCCCTGGATCATGAAGCCGTTGATCACCCGGTGGAACACCGCGCCGTCGTAGAACGGCCCCGACGAACCGCCGGAGGCGTTGGTGGTCGAGTACTCCTTGGTGCCCTGGGACAGGCCGACGAAGTTGGCGACGGTCTTGGGGGCGTGGTTGCCGAACAGCGCGATCTTGATGTCGCCGCGGTTGGTGTGCAGCGTGGCAGTTGCGGTGGCAATGGAGCTGGAGGTCATGGGATCACAGTCTGCCATTCGCGGCGTGGTGGGCTGCGTCACGGGTAGCGTTGTGCCCATGCGTCTGGCGACCGAGACCCCGCTGTCCCACCGAGAGCGACTGACACGGGGGCTGGCCCATACCGCGGCCGGGCCGGTGGACGTGGCGCTGGGCGCGGTGGGGCTCAGTGGCGACGCGGTGCGCCGCGGGGCGGTCGAATTGCGCCGACGCTACCGGGAGAGCCAGCTGTCCGACCGGGTCGCCGAGGCCGCCGAAGCCGCGGCTCGGGAGCTGGCTGCCGCGCAGGAGGCCGTTGCCGCGTTCCCGGAGCTGTTGGAAGGCAACGCCCCTCGCCGTCGCGTTCACCGATTCTGGGTGCTGGCGGCGGCCGCCGGTGCGGCGCTGCTGGCGGGCGGTGTCGTGGCGGTGCTGATCCACCGCTCGAACCGGCCGCAGGAACAGTCACCGCGCCCACCGAGCGTGGACGCTCAATACAAGATTTAGTGCACATAGCGACGCTCGCGCGTTCGCATTGTGGAGCCTAGGAGATTCGAACTCCTGACATCTGCCTTGCAAAGGCGAAACATGCTGCATGTCAGGCTGATTCAGGGTGGAAGACCTGCTGAAATACACTACTGGGGTTAACAGTGGTTATCTGTAACTGTGGGCAGATTGTGGGCACGGAGTGGGCATCACTACTCGGCCCATCGATAGCCTGCATCGTCATATAAAGCACGTGATGGCTGATTGTTCAAATGGTCGACGACATGGATACCGCCCCGCTGACCTCCGCCCACCTCTGTGTATCGGTGCTCGAGGAGCCGCAGCCTCGTACCGTAGCGCGATCGTAGCTCCGCATACCGGTCGTTCAGATGGACATTGTCGATCAAGCAGTTCGAGTAGGCAGCGCATGCCACGGGGAACAGCAGGGCCGATGCAAGCAGGTCCGCCACCTGCAGGACAACATGTGCGTCCGAATGGCCGAAGACAGGCGACTCGACTAGGGCGTGTCTCCCAAACTTTCGTGTCCTGACCAGTGACGATGGGTCAGTGACGCGTATGGGTGTGATTTCTGACGAGTTCTGGGCCGTGGTCGAGCCATTGATGCCTTCGCATGAAGGTA
>Ga0153954_1000351_pt1 | contig 38559 bp, 46 predicted proteins | sample TSFL038MetaG_FD_102277 | JGI IMG/M metagenome (GOLD analysis project Ga0153954, IMG submission 102277) | Attine ant fungus gardens microbial communities from Florida, USA - TSFL038 MetaG | ecosystem: Host-associated > Fungi > Mycelium > Unclassified | place: USA: Florida, Wekiwa Springs State...
CGCTTACCCCACGCGCCTGGACCTCGTCGAAGTCCAGCCAGCGGCAAGTCCGGATCTCCGGCATGGCGACGATCAGCGATGTCGGCACGACGGCGTAGTGGCGGATGAGATAGCGGGCGCGAAGCTGTGCCGCCGCGGCCATCCAGAGCAAGGTGAGAAAGCCACTGCCAAAAAGCTGCACGCGCGAATAATCCCAGCGCAGCAACAGCAGCACGACGGCGATCGTGGCGTAGGTCACAGCCGTGATCGGTGCAACATAACCCAGATTGCCTTGCAAGGTGGCCCGCGGGAAGGCTTCGAGGCGACGTCCACAGTACCACACCACAACGTAAGCTATGGCGGTCGCCAGGATGGTCTGCTCTGCGCCGCCGAAGTGGCGCATGAACGGCTCACCAGTCGCATACACGGGGATCGGCACCACGACACACATCAGAAAGCCGCCGACGGCGTCGATCCACGTCTCGATGAAGCGCCGCGGCGCGGAGCGGATGATCGACCTCTGCCGGGGCAGCGGTTCGGCCGAGGAAGGGTCCGCCCCAACCGGAATCGCTCTTGGCAAGTCTGACGCTCCGTTCGACCGGTTGCGCAGGTCGTCCGCGCTGGCCGCTGATTCTGCCGCTTTTTCCCAGTCTTCGGTATGCTTCGACTGGCCTTTATTTGCACGCGGCATCAATAACTACACTAAAGATGAATATAGTTTACTCGGGTGGCTCGGTAAAGGTCCGCGGCATCGCGGGCGGATCGCCGGGTGCGAAGGCCTGAGCCCACCCCATCCCCAGAAACGCGCTCACCATGAAGCCAATGGCGGGCATTTGCAGGCTGAAGTCGACCGTTGAATGCACGATGGGAACCGCCGCCACTGCAAAGGCGGCGCCCACCAGATAGCGATTGCGCCGCCGCCGAAGCGCACCGCGCCAGCAGACGAGCCATGGAACCAGGACCGCCGAGATGGCCAGCATCGCACCAGGAATGCCGAGTTCGACCATGGTCTCGAGCGGCGTCGAGTGAGCCTTGTCGTTGGGCTGGGTCATGTCGTTCGGCGCGAGGAGGGTGAAGACGTCCTGGTAGCTACCCAATCCCCAGCCCAGCCACGGAGACTTCGCAATGGCCTGCAGGGAGACGCGCCAGATGATCATCCGGTTGAGGACATCACCACTGGGCAGGTGCGAGAACTTCTGAACCAGTGCACCGCCGGCAATAAAGGCCGCCGCTCCTCCCACGACAAGGGCCGCAAGCAGAGTCTTGCTGATCTGACCACGCGACCGCCAGCGACCATGCATCAAGATGTAGCCCAGGGCCGCCGCACCCACGACGGTCGCGGCGAAGCCCGCGCGCGAACCAGAGATCATGATGCCGCCGAACAGGAAGAAGCCCACGCCCATCAAAGCGATCCGCCAACCGGTGAACCAACTCACCAGGCGGTTCTCCCCTGCTTCCTCGCCGAGCTCCTCCTCAAACCGCCGACGGCGCGAGCGCCGGTCGTTGAAAATGAGCGCAAGCGCCGCGACTACGGCCATGCCCAGAAAGCAAGCGAAGGAGTTGCTGCTCACGAAGGTACCGGACATCAGGCAGTGATCGCCGCCCGGCACATAGTCTCCGATCTTCTTGAGAAAACGGCCGACGTAGCAGGAATCGACTTCTCGCTTCATGAGCATGCCGTAGCCTATGACGAGCAGCGCGCTGGCGATCAGGCTGACGAGCAACGCACGCGCGCCGTTCTCGCTGGCGCACAGCGCACGCGCCATGAGGAACACCAGGCCACAGGCGACGCATTTCATCAGATCGGCGAGAGAGGCATCGACGGCGACGCTCGGCACGGCGGACGTCGCGCGGCCAAGGATCCTGGCGGCCTCTGCATAGTAAGGGGCGCTGCCGGCATGCGGCGCGATCGGCAACATCTGGAACAGCGCCACGGCGACCATTCCCACGAAGCAAAGCGCGGTCAGGAGAAGTGGCATCTTCTCGTCGGGACGCACCCCGAAGCCCAGCCGTCCCGCCAATCCGAACGCCACAAGCACCGATAGGAGGCCGATTGCGATGACAATCGGCGCCCAGGCCCAATCGCGGTTTGCGCCCATCGGCATCGGCGCCGCGAACAGCAGCAGGAAGAAGAGCGACGAGATCAGCAAGTGCGAGATCCGGCCCACGATCGCCAACGCGCCGGTCGGTGGCTCGGGCGGGCGGCTGCGGCGACGACTACGGCTGCGCCCCGATCTCGATCGCCGCGATCTTTCCTGTGACATCAGCGAGCCGCGATCAGTTTGGTGAACAGATCCTGCGCGCCCGGCTCGTTGCTCAGAAAGTGGCGGATGATCAGTTCATCGGTAAGCGAATGCACCGCCCAAGCGAAGTAACGCTTGTCGAACGAGAGGCGCCAGGTCCGGACGACATAGGCGGCGAGTCGGGCCTTCTGCTCCTCGTCGAGGAATGGCCAGACGTCGAGAATGACCCGGAGTCGCGCGGGCCAAGCGAGCGGCATGATCGGCGCTGTCTCGATGGACATGAACAGCGCCGGCAGCAACTCGCGAGTCGGGCCGTCCAACCCTTCGTAGACGGTTGCCAGGATCAGCCAGTCGACGCCGCGCATCGGCGCATCCGCCAGCCCGCTCTCGAGGTCGGCCTTCGCCCGGCGCAGCCACTGCGTGCGCTGGTCCTGTGGCACCTTGATCATCGACGTAAGTCCGGCGCCGGCCAAAAGCTCGGCGCGTTGCAGTCGGCGACCTGCGGCAGGATTGATCTCGATGGCGCGATCGTACGCCGCGAGGCCCTCGCGTACCTTCACCGGGTCGAGCTGACGGTTCGCATTGAGGTCGTTCACGATGGCGTCGGCCTTCTGGGCCTCGTAGGCGGAGTACGAGAACGGCCAGGACACGAAGACGAGAGCGGCGCCGCTGACGGCCATCAGCCCACGCAGCAGCCATGTCGACAACATCAGCTTGGGCCTTCCTCCGCCCGGTTTTGAGTTCTACTCCACCGTCGCCTTCCAGATGTCAAAGGCGTCGAGGACGCAGCCTGTGCAAGACAGCAATACGGCTTTCAGCCGGCAGGCGCCACGTTGGCCGGCATCTCCACCCGGGCTTCGGGCTCGGAGGCCGGCGCCATGCTGCGCACATATACATCCACGGTGGCCTCGATGGCCACGCCCGGCGGCCCGATGAAGCTGCCCTTGATCGGCATCGCCTGCTCAGGGTCGCGTCCGACGGCGACGCGGATCAACCGTTCGGTGCCAATGATGCCGTTGGTCGGATCGAATTCGATCCATCCTGCCCCCGGCAGGTAGACCTCGATCCAGGCATGAGGAAAAGCATGTGTTTCCTGCTCCCCCTCGGCCTTGTCGAGCACCGGATCGTAGAGATAGCCGGTGACGAAACGGGCGGCGATGCCGAGCGAGCGCACGCCCTCCATCATCAGCAGCGCATAGTCGCGGCAGGTGCCGCCGCCGGTCTCCAAGGTGAGAGCCGGTGGCTGCGTGCCGATCTCGAAGCGCATGGCGTAGTTCAGCGTCTCCTGAATACCCTTGCACATACGCGTCAGCGTGCCGAACGTGTCGTTCGCCGCCTCGCCCTCGCCGTCGAGAAACTGGCGCGCCCAGTTGCTCACCATGGCGTTGGGATCGGGATAATGACGCTCGACATAACGCACCAGATCGGGCGCTTCCTCAGCGAGATAGCTGAACGGCAGCTTGCGTGCATAGTCCTCGATCGGCTGCAGGTCGGGCGGCACACCGTAGTGCTCGAGCTGAATGGTGCTCACGAGCTCCAGCACCTTGACGGGAGTGTCCGGAAACGAAGCGATGGCGATCGAATTGCCGAAGGGATCGTGGATCCAGCGCACCTGCGCCACGGGGTCGATCACTAAACCTGTGTGCAACAGGCGAAGGTCGTGGCTGTCACGCGGCCGGAACATGAGGCGATAGTCTGCCAGGACCACCGGCTCGGCGTAGTCGTAGCGTGTACGGTGAACGATCTCGAGCGTGCGCATGCTGCTCGATAATGCCCGACCCGGGGCAAGGTTGCAGCCCGTCCTTCAAGGCTGGCGCTGGAACGCGGCCAGCCCTTCGCGGCCCTTGGGCGTGAGCGCATAGATGCCGCGCTCCACCCGCTCGAACCAACCGTAGTAATCGGCCTGCAATATGTTCGCGGCGCGCGGAGCATCACCTTCCACGCGCAACGCAGATACTTTCATCGGGCCGTGGACGGCAAGCAGCGTCGCGCACCGCAGCGCCTCCTGCCGGTAGGCTGTCATCATGGGTACCTTGGTGGACGAACCGCCGAGATTGGGGTCGCCAACGCGGCGCGCATGCTCGCCCAGCATGCGGCTGGCCTTGCGCCTGTTCTTGCGCGGCATGTATGGCGACGGATCGAGCGCCACGTCGGCGCGCCCCTTGGCAACGACGATCAGGCCAAGCCCGAGTCGGCGACAGAGTTTCTTCACATTGCGCATCTGCTTGGGCCATTGCCCGACAGCAAGATAGACCGCATCGGAGATCGCCAGCCGGTCGACGCCCTGCAGCACGAGGCCAAGCCCGAACGCCTTCTTCAGCTCAACGATGACCGGCGGCTCCTTGCCACGCACGCCGACGACGTCGCAGCCGCGCACCTCGCCTTTGACGCTGTATCCCTGTCCCTCGAGCAGCGCCTTCACCGGCGCATAGAGATCGCTTTCCAGTGACATCACGGTTGGACCGGCGTGTAGATGATGAGGCGCAACGCCGGATCGTCGTTCGCCTGAAAGCTTGCGTGCTCGAGACGCAACTCTCCCTTCTTTGGATGCCGGATCAGCTTCTGGCCGGCGGCAGAACCTTTGATGTCGTGCGCCTTCCACCAGCCGGGGAATTCCGGACAATCTCGACGCAACCGGTCCAGCAACTCGCGGAACGCCGGATCGTCGGCCCATAGATCGTGCGTGGCACGGAACTGCGCGACGATGCGCCTGGCCTGGTCGGCCCACTGCGCACCGAACCGGCGGCGCGTTGCAGGATTCGTCAGCACCGAGATCAGGATATTACGATCGGCCTCCGGCACCTGGCCAAATGCGAATATCTCTTCCGCGGCCGCGTTCCATGCCAGCACGTCCCAGCGCCGGCCGGTGATATAGGCGGGTTGATTGAGACTCTCGACAACACGGCGCAAGGTCTGCGGTACCGTCTCACGCACGAAGGCGCGGCGCTCGCCGCTGCGCGTCAAGTCGCGCAGGTGCGCATGCTCGACCTTGTTGAGGCGAAGTGCTCTTGCAAGCGCATCGACCGTCGTCACAGAGGGCGTCACCGACCGCCCCTGCTCCAGCCGGATGTACCAATCGACCCCGATTCCTGCGAGCTCGGCCACCTCCTCGCGCCGCAGACCCGGCGTGCGACGGCGTCGCCCCGCGGGCAAGCCAACGGACTTCGGGCTGAGGCGAGTTCGCCGTGAGCGCAAGAAATCGCCCAGTTCGTTGGGGCTGTGGGAGGTATCCATAATCCTAGGATAATACCAGGCCTGAACGTCCAAGCGAAGGCCCGACAAGATGGCGCCATGAAAGCAGCCATCCTGAACTCCTTCGGCACCCCTCTCTCCATCGAGACCGTGCCGGATCCAATTCTTGGCACCGGCGAGGTGATCGTCGATGTCGCCGCAACCCGTATTCTTGCCTATGCCGGCGAGGTTTTCAGCGGCAAGCGCCAGTACCTGCTCAACCTGCCCGCGGTCCCGGGCGCGGGCGGCATCGGCCGCGTACGCGCCCTCGGGCCCGATGCGACGCGTCTCACCGTCGGCGACTGGGTATTTTGCGATCCGACTGTGCGCTCGCGCGACGATGCGGTGTCCCCCGACATTACGCTGCAGGGCCTGAGCGCCGGCGGCGAAGGCGGCCTGCGCCTGCAGAAGTATTTCCGCGATGGCTCGTTCGCTCAACAAATGCGCGTGCCGACGGAAAACGTCACGCGGTTGGGTGCAATCGACGAAAGCAAGGCCGCCAACTGGTGCGCTCTCGGTACATTGCTGGTGTCCTACGGCGGCTTCCTGGCGGTCAATCTGCTCGCAGGCGAGACGGTCGTCATGAATGGTGCCACAGGCGCCTTCGGCAGTGGCGGCGTTGCCGTGGCGATAGCCATGGGCGCCACTCGGGTGATCGCGACCGGCCGCAACCAGGCCGCGCTCGAGGCTCTCGCTCACCGCCATGGCGACCGCGTCCGCCCCGCGCGAATGACCGGGGACGAGGAGAAGGATCGCGCTACCATCGTTGCCGCCGCCGAAGAGCCAATCGACGTTGTTCTCGACCTGCTGCCTCCGGAGGCGACACCGTCACAGGTTCGCGCCGCTCTGCTGACGGTGCGGCCATACGGACGTGTCGCCCTGATGGGTGGGGTGGGTGGACGCGGCGACGGTGGCCTCCACCTCCCCTACGCCTGGCTGATGCGCAATTGCGTGACAGTGCGCGGCCAGTGGATGTTTCCGCGCGATGCGGCCGGACGTTTGATCCGCCTGATCCATGCCGGCCTGCTCAACCTCGATGGATATCGCGTCACGACCTTTCCGCTCGCCCAGGCGAACGAGGCCGTGGCGCATGCCGCCGAGAATGCCGGACCGTTCAACATGACGGTGCTACGGCCCTGACGCGGCTTGTGTTATGCGAGGTGCGTGAAACGACAGAAGGTCTCCGCCTCGGCTGCCCGCCGCATCGCGCTCGCCGCACAAGGCTTCGCCTCAGAGCGGCCGGAGAAGGCGACCAATCTCGGGCAGGTGCGTCGCACGATCGATCGGTTGGGATTGCTGCAGATCGATTCGGTGAACGTGCTGGCCCGCGCACATTATCTGCCGCTCTTCTCACGGCTTGGCGACTACGACAGCGAGCATCTCGACGCTCTCGCCTGGGGCCGCAAGAGCCGGCGCGGCCTGTTCGAGTTCTGGGCGCACGAAGCCTCTCTGCTGCCGCTTGACGCCCACCCGCTCTGGCGCTGGCGCATGGAACGAGCGGCCAAGAATGCGGGCGACGGCAAGGGCAAGCTCCATCTCTTCGCGCGCGAGAAAAAGAAGTTCATCGACGACGTCCGTCGCCAATTACGCGATCGCGGACCGCTCGCCGCGTCCGACCTGGAGAGCAACACCCGCAAGACAGGGCCATGGTGGGGCTGGAGCGACGCCAAGTTCGCGATGGAGTGGCTGTTCTTCGCGGGTGAGGTGACGACGGCCACGCGCCGCGGCGCCTTCGAGCGCGTCTACGATCTCACCGAACGTGTTCTGCCTGCGCATGTGCTTGCCTTGCCGACACCCTCGGCGGAAGAAGCCCAGCGCGAGCTGTTGCGCCGCTCGGCCCGCGCGCTTGGCATCGCCACCGAGACCGATCTGCGTGACTACTATCGGCTTGGTGTCGCAGATACCAAGGCGCGCCTCGCCGAACTTGTCGAGGCGGGCGAATTGCTGCCGGTCACCGTCGAAGGCTGGAAGAAATCCGGCTATCTCGATCCCGCCGCGCGCCAGCCACGATACGTGGAAGGGCGTGCCCTGCTCGCGCCGTTCGATCCGCTGATCTGGGAGCGCGAGCGAACGCATCGTCTCTTCGATTTCCATTACCGAATCGAGATCTACACGCCGATCGCCAAGCGCAAGCACGGCTACTACGTGCTGCCTTTCCTGCTGGGCGACAAGCTGGTCGCGCGCGTCGATCTCAAATCGGACCGCGCAAATGGCAAGCTATTGGTTCACGCCGCGCATCTCGAGCCGGCTGCCGATGCAAATGTCGCGGCAGGCCCGCTGCGCGAGGAGTTGCGCTTGATGGCGAACTGGCTCGGGCTCGAAGACGTTTCGCTGCCGCGCGCAGGCACGTTGGCGCGCGCAATACAAAAACGTCTTTGAACGCACAACTTTATCCTGAAAATTATTTCTCTGCCATGGAACGAACATGGTTTGCGGACATTCAATTGCCCATGCAGGACTCTACCGATCCCCGCACTGTTGCGCCTGAAGAGACGCGACGTCGCACAGACGCCGAGGTGGAAGCCGAACTGATGCGCCTCCTGCGTGAGGTGCGGAAGTACGTGCAGCCCAAAGAATCCGACACCCGCGACAACGGCTGACGCCGCCTTCATTTTGATCGCCCGCAATTCCACGCCACTCCGGCATGGAAAGGCTTATGCTCGTCCTCCACGCTGAGACTACGGGACGAAAGCACCATGAACGATTTGGTATTGAAAGGCGGACGCGTCGTTGATCCGTCGCAAGGGCTCGACGAAGTCACCGATATCGCCTTCGCGGCCGGCAAGGTGGCAGCGATCGGCAACAACCTCTCGGGCGCCGACATGCGCGACGTTGCAGGCAAGATCGTCACCCCGGGTCTGATCGACCTGCATACGCATGTTTATTGGGGCGGCACGTCACTCGGTGTCGAAGCGGAACTGCTAGCGCGCTCCGGCGGCGTCACCACCTTCATCGATGCGGGCAGCGCGGGACCCGGCAATTTCCACGGCTTTCGTCGACACGTGATCGAGCCCTCGCCCGTGCGCATCCTGCCCTATCTGAATGTCTCCTTCGCCGGCATCTTCGCCTTCTCCAAGACCGTGATGGTCGGCGAGAACGCCGACATGCGCCTGATCGATGCCCGCGAAGCCGTGCGCGTCGCGCGCGAGCACAAGGACCTGGTGCTCGGTATCAAGGTCCGCGTCGGCAAGTCGGCAAGCGGCGATTCGGGAATCATGCCGCTCGACATCGCGCTCGACGTCGCCGAGGAGCTCGGCCTGCCGATCATGGCGCATCTCGACAACCCACCGCCGGCGCGCCACGAGGTGATGAAGCGGCTGCGCAAGGGCGATGTGCTCACCCATTGCTTCCGTCCCTTCCCTAATGCGCCGGTGCACGCAGACGGCCACGTGCGCGACGAGATTATCGAAGCGCGCAAGCGCGGCGTGGTGTTCGACATCGGCCATGGCGGCGGCTCGTTCGGCTTCGGCACAACGCGCAAGATGCTCGCGGCGGACTTCCTGCCCGACGTGATCTCGTCTGACGTGCACGTGATCTCGATCGAGGGACCGGCCTTCGATCTGCTTACCACCATGTCGAAGTTCCTGTGCCTGGGTGTCGATCTGCCGACGGTGATCAAGCTCTCGACGGTGAACGCCGCGGCGGCGATCAGCCGGCCGGACCTCGGCACGCTCAAGCCTGGAAGCGTCGGCGAGGCCACAGTGATCGAGACCAGGCACGGTCAATTCGACTATGCCGATTCGATCGGCGAGCGCATGGCGGGCGATAAGCGGCTCGTCTCGGCCGGCGTGGTGCTGGCGGGCTGCTGGTGGCACCCTCTGTAAGCGGGGCCTCTTAGACCCGCTTGTTGATCCCGATGGGCCGCGCACCGAATAGAGCATGATAGAGCGGCCGCAGGAGCTTCTTGAAGGTGACTTCGGTCCATCCCGGTAGCGCGACCGTCCAGAACGCCACCGCCCGCGCGAGCCAGCGCGGCAGCCCCGCACCCAGATACAGCCGAAGCTTCTCGACTTCGGAGCGATAACGCCAATGATCCGTGAAGGTATCGACGAAATGCGGAATACGGGGGTGCACCACCTGCACCTTCGAATAGGAGTTGTGCAGCTTGTCGCCCACAGGTGGATTGGCGATCACACAGCGCCCAGCAAAGACGTCGAGCTCGCGGAATTCGGGATAGCTGTTGAACGGCTCCATCATCGTGCCGTCGCTCGGTACTGCGCGCAGCCCGGCCTCGGCAAGCGCTATGGCCATCAGGAGCTCATCGTTGGCGTGCCCCCTGAGCCGCACCAACCCCCAGTCGTCGTACACCTTCTCGATCTCTCTCGCGCGCGCATAGACCTGGTTCGCCTGGGGTCCAGGTTCGAGATAGTAAAGGCCGCCATTGAAACCATCGAGTTGCTTCACACCGGCGCGGACGCAGATATTGGCCACGTCACCGAACCACAAGCCCTCGGTCATCACGCGGTCGCCCACTACGGACACTGCGCGGCCAGCGAAACGGTCAAACACCTCACCGAGCGGAGCGACACATAGGCAGTCGGCGTCGATGAACATGGTCTGCGCCGCAGGTGCCAGTTTGTCGAGGTGAAGCTTGGGCGAGAATCCCGTGCCGAGAGCGCCCGGGGGCAGGCGGCTCACCTTCATCGCCAGTAACTCGCGCGGCACGGGAAATTCGACGTCGGTGAAGAGATGGAAATCGATGCCAGCCCCTCGGTTCCAGAAGAAGAATGACCGTGCCAAATTGAAGGCCATGTCGACGTAGAGCATCTTGGTCGTCGCGAGTGTGATCACTGCGCGGCTCGAATTGGGCAAAAGAGTGCTCCATCGACGTGGTTTTGGCCGATCATAGTGGAACAAAGGTCGACTTCAACGATCCGGGGCTGGCCCGGCTTTACGCCGTGGCCAAGTTGGCTGCACAATCGCGCCGGAAATTGCACGTCGTCGAAGCGCCCGGATCTTCGTTTGCCTGTCCCGTCCGTTATCATTTAACCGCGCGACGCGGAGGAGCTATCGATGCATCTTCCCGATGTGAAGAGCTACGACCAGGTGCTGACAATGCTTGCCGCACCAGGCGAATGGACCGGGCGTGGGCGACGCACCTCCGCCATACGCCTGCGGGTGCTCTTGCGATGACCGCCGAACGACCGCCGAGTTCGCCGGCTTGCCTCGCCCACGAGGCCGATGATGCCTACATGGGCTATGCCACGCGTGCAGAGCTTGCCGCTTTCCTGAACGAACTTCTGGAAGCCGAGCGCGCCGGCACTCGCGTGGCCCTCAGGAGCGCCGAGGCCGGCCAAGGAACGCCGTACGCCGAATTGCTGCGGGACGTACACAAGGACGAGGCGCACTGGTGCGCCATGCTGCTGAAGCAGCTGAAACGGCTCGACCAACCTGCCTCGACCAAAGTCGGCGGCTTCCAGGGAAAGTGCCTGGCGATCGAAGGCATGCCCGAGCGTCTCGCGTTCTTGAACCGTGGCCAGGGCTGGGTGGTCCGCAAGCTCAAGGAAATGCTGCCCAAAGTACGCGACGATCATTTGCACAGCGATCTTTCGGCAATGCTGAAATCGCACGAAACCAACATCCAACGCACAAATGACGTCCTGCAAAGGCGCTGATTTGGTGGATTTTTCCGATTTTACATAACCTCTGAGCGGCGAGAAAAGTTTTTAGGAACTTTCCCCAACTCTTCCGCAACCATCCGCGAAGACGAGTCGTTGATTGGGCACGGCCGGGTCACTTGGCGTCGCCCCTGCCCCCCGCTCAGCGATGCCACCCTCCCCGCCCGGCCTTTGCGCCCGCTCCCGAGGATACTTGGGAGCGGGCTGCTTCTTTCTGGGGGATTCTTTATTCTGAAGACTGGCGACTACTTCTAGGAAGCTGCATCCAGATAAAGCACGGCGAACACGTCTTCCGGATCGGTCCAGAATGCGCCAACCCGGAAGCCGGCCCGGCGCGCCATTCGTTCGATACCCCGCCGGTCGAACTTGTATGAATATTCAGTGTGCACGCGCTCGCCGGCGGTGAAGTCGAAACGTCGGCCAACCACGGTCACCGTTTGATCACAGAGGCTCCGGAAGTAGATTTCGATGCGGCCTTCGATCGGATTGTAGAAGGCCTCATGCGCGAATCTCTCGAGATCGAAAGTCCCCTGCAGCTCGCGATTCATGCGCCGCAGCAGATTGAGCGTGAAAGCCGCCGTCACCCCTGCCGAGTCGTTGTAGGCATCGTGCAAACGCTTGGCGTCCTTCTTGAGATCGACGCCCAGTACAAGCGCACCGTCATTGCCGAGCAGCCGCCTGGCCCGACGCAGGAACGCCGCCGCTTCGTGCGGTTCGAGATTGCCGAGAGTCGAACCCGGGAAGAATCCCAATCGCTTGGCCGGCCCTTGCGCCAACGACAGCGCCTCCAGCGCCATGTAGTCCGCACACACCGGCTCAACCACGAGACCGGGATAATCACGGCGCAGACGGCTGGCGGTTTGATCGAGATGTTGTCGGGAAATATCGATGGGGGAGTAGAGCGCAAGGTCTTTCAATGAATCGAGGAGCAGGCGCGACTTCACACTCGAGCCGCTGCCGTATTCGACGAGCGCAATGCCAGGGCCGGCTCGGGAAGCGATGTCGGCGGCGTGGCGCTTCAGTATCTCGGTTTCGGTGCGCGTGAGATAATACTCGGGCAGATCGCAGATCGCGTCGAACAGCGCCGAGCCCCGCGCATCGTAGAGGAACTTTGCGGGGATCGCGCGAGGCGCGCGTGAAAGACCCGCGAGCGTCGCGCGGCGGAACTCTTCGATATCTGAGGTCTCAGCGAGATCGAGAACCAGGGCATCGCCGTTCATCGAAGATCCTCCGCCAAGCGAATCCCGCCGAACATCCAGCGCGCGTCCGACGGGAAGAAGTTACGATAGGTCGTGCGAATATGGTCGTCGGGCGTGGCGATACAACCACCCCTGAGCACCATCTGATTGGCCATGAACTTGCCGTTGTACTCACCGATCGCGCCTGGCGGCTCGCGATAGCCGGGATAGGCGACATACGGGCTGGCGGTCCACTCCCACACCGCCCCCGTACCTTCGAGCAGAGGCTCGGCATGTTCCCACTCCGCCTCGCGCGGCAAACGCTTGCCCGCCCACTTGGCGAAAGCCGCAGCCTCAAAAGCGCTGACATGGCAGACCGGCGCGTCATGCACCATCGGATGCAGGCCATGCAAGGTGAAGACATGCCAGCTACCGTCGCGCTTCTCCCAATAGAGAGGCGCTTGCCAGCCGCGTGTGTTCACGCAATCCCATCCGGCCGACAGCCAGTACTCGGCACGCCGATAACCGCCATCCTCGATGAAGGCGAGATATTCGGCGTTGCTCACCGGCCGCGACGCGATAGCGAAAGGTTCGAGCCACACCTTGTGGCGTGGGCCTTCGTTGTCGAAGGCAAAGCCCTGGCCGTCGTGACCGATCTCGACGAGACCGCCTGGACGTTCGATCCAGCGCAACGGGGCCGCTTTCACATTAGGCGGCGGATCATTGCGATAGGCCGGGCGAAGCGGGTTCATCGACAGCATGTGCTTGGCGTCCATCAGGATCAGCTCCTGATGCTGCTGCTCATGATGCAGGCCAAGCTCGATCAGGTCGGCAGCCGCGTTGGCACCTCCATCGATCATCCGAGCCGTGGCCTGCGTGACATGCCGGCGGTAGGCCGCGATCTCCTCAACCCCGGGCCGAGTGATCATCCCGCGTTGCGGCCGTGGATGACGCGGACCCACCGCCTCGTAGTAGGAATTGAAAAGATATTCGTAGGCTGGATCGAATACACGGTAATCCCGCGCGTGTGGGCGCAGCACGAAGGTCTCGAAAAACCACGTTGTGTGGGCGAGATGCCATTTGGTGGGGCTCGCATCCGGCATCGACTGCACGGTCTGGTCTTCCGCCGAAAGCGGAGCCGCGAGCTGTTCGGTAAAGGCGCGGATCACAAGGAAGCGATCGGCTTCGGAAGCGTGAGATGCGCGGATACCAAGCGTTACGGGATCAGACACAGCACCTCCGCATCGCAGTCAACGCCCGGCAAGAATAGCGGGTTGCCGATGCCTCGTCGCCGCCACAGTGCTACCGTCGCCTTGCATAGCAAAGGGAAGCACGTGCCGATTTGCGAAATCGACCCCTGGCGCATCCAGTACTTCGATAAAGTCGCCTGCCCGGACAACGTCTTCATCCCTACTGAGGACAGCGATGCCTGGTTGTGGAACCCGGCGCACCGCTGGATTTACGACAAATTAGCTGTCGCCTTGAGTCAGGATTTAAAAGCTGCCCCGCACGGCGTGGCACCGGAGAATTTTCCCGTTTTTTCCAAGCCGATCTACAACCTGAAGGGCATGGGGGTCGGCAGCCGCGCGCTGCGTTCACAAGCGGACTATGACGCCGCCTATCAACCTGGCCACTTCTGGTCGCCGTTGCTCATTGGAGATCACGTCAGCAGCGATCTCGCCGTCGTCGATGGCGTGCCGCAGTGGTGGCGCCATGCGCGCGGAATCGCCAGCGGCGACGGCACCTTCGATCACTGGGAAGTGCATGCCGATCCCGACGAAGCGGTCGAGCAATGGTGCGGCACCTGGTGCCGCCGCCATCTCATGGGCTACACGGGCATGGTCAATCTCGAGACGATCGGCGGCCGCATCATCGAGGCGCATCTCCGCTTCGCTGACCAGTGGCCCGATCTATATGGTGGCAAGCCCTGGGTCGAAGCGCTGGTCGGTCTCTACGCGAGGAAGACCTGGACATTCGACGACCTGCGACGCCGCACGGGCTACAGTGTCGTGCTCTTCGTCCCTCACGGACCGCGCTATCGCCATCCGCCGATCGAAATGCAGGAAGAGATCGCCGCCATGCGCGGCATCTCCAGTCTCCAGATCACTTTCCACGAAAATTTGCCGGCCGAACGCCACGCGATGCCACCGGGCGGCTTTCGCGTGGCCATCGTCAATTGCTGGGATCGCGCCGCCGGCAATGAGGCACGTGATCGGCTCAGAGCCCACTTCGCAGGGGGCCTGGCAGTACGCGCTTAAAGGTTGTGGCGCCGTGTGAAGCCCACGAACAGGCTCAGCACGAAGAGCACCAGCGCGACCACGAACAGAATCTGCGCAATGCCGGCTGCCGTCGAGGCAATGCCGCCAAAACCAAATACTGCGGCGACGAGCGCAACCAGGAGAAACATCAGGGCCCAGTACAGCATGGCTTACTCCGGATAGTTCCAGCGCGAGGAGTCCGCGTGCTGGCTTAACGCGGCCTTTCAAAGGCGGTTCCGGCGGAAGGGCCGTAGCCTAAAAAGGCGGAAGTTGCCGGGCAACCTGCCCGGAAAAGTCGCGTTCCTCTTTCCTGAGTCCCCTTGAGAAGCAGGCCAACGGAGGCTCCCATGCAAAACGACCGTACCCCCGTCGAAGCTCGTGGTGGCGTTGTCAGTGGACGCGTCGCACTTGTTCTCGTTTCCTCTTGTGCCGGCGCTCTGATCGCGCTCGGCCTGTGCTGGGCCTACTTCGCCGCCCACTAACACAAGCGTATCAGCAGCGTCACATGAGCCCGCCCGGTCACAAGCTCACCGATGTCGAGGGCGCTCTTCTCGACGAGATCGCCATCCTGGCGCGCGGCGCCGCTCCCGAGGTGCCGATCAAAGATCTCGAGTTGCGTCTCGAGGATCGAGGTTTCAGCGAAGCGCAGACCCGCCGCGCGCTGATGTCATTGCTGCGCCGCGGTCAGCTTGCGCTGTCCGGTGCCAAGCGGGTGGCCAGCCGCCTCGACGCGCGTCGTAGCCCCTAGACGTCCCGATATTCCGGATGCCGCTGCACGAAGTCGACGACGAAGCTGCAAGCCGGCACGATCTTCAATCCCCGCCGTCGGGTGTCATCCAGGGCAGCCCGCACTAGATGTGAGGCGATGCCCTTGCCTTCATCGGCGGGGGGCACTTCCGTGTGCGTGAAGACCAGACTATCGTCGCGCTGGTGATAGACCGCGATGGCAAGACCATGTGGCGCATCGAGTTCGTAGCGGTGTTCGCTCGTATTGTGTCTGACGTCGTTCATCCCGATCCACTTTGCCACCGACAAAAAAGGCCGGCAATCGTGCCAGCCTTCTCGACGGTTGGAGACAGATTTCTTACGACGGCGTCAGCAGGCGGCACATCAGGCTATCGACAAAGATGTCGTAACGCGGACCGCGGACCGGCATGCCGAGCCGTTCGCCCGGTCCTGCCGGCGGGATCATGATCCGCGTCTCCTCCACGGGGCGGCCGTGGTTGGAAAAGCGGCAGCTCGCCACCGCGTCGACGGTGCTGGCACTATTGTTCGTGAGATAGAGAATACCGAGCCAGTGATGGCCCGGGATAACCTGCAGCGACGGTGTGTCGATCACCGCGATCGGCACCGACGGACCGGCCGTGATCGGCACAGCCCCCATCAGATTAGCGTGCGGATGCTGCACGACCAGCCCTTCAACCTTCACGTGCTGGTCGCGCGGATCGAAGGCATTGTCCGTCTCAGGGCTGATCGGCCCGTTACGCGGATCGTCGACGCTCACCATGTCCGGCGTCCAGAGCTTGCCGGTCCGGCTGTCGCGGATCTGCGGAACGTCTTGGGCCAGAGCTGAAACGGCCGCGCCGACCGCCATCATCGCGGTCAGCGCCAGAGCCGAAACGCGGAGAGAGAATGCCATCGCCGCCTCCGACTACATGCTCTTCTGCTTGTGTTCCCAGCCACTGACCTGAGCCTCGGCATCCTCGTGGCTGATGCCGTAGCGGGCCTGGATCTTGCCGACGAGCTGCTCACGACGGCCCTGGATCTCCATCAGATCGTCGTCTGTAAGCTTGCCCCACTGCTCTTTCACGGCGCCCTTGGTTTGTGACCAGCCACCCTTGATCTTCTCCCACAGCGCCTTCATGTCGGGCGTGTTCACGGAGGTGCTGGTCGTCGTGGTCGTCGTCGAGGTCTGCGCCTGGGCGATGATCGGCAGCGCGCTAAGACCTACGACCGCGCAGGCGGCGAGAATCGCTATGGAACGCATGTCCTTCTCCTTGGTTCGTGACGCCGATAGGCGCTCATGGTGGTCCAACAACGACCCGACGGTCCCAAGGTTGCGGCGCAGCAGCCTCAGGACCAGAGCGACTTCAGGAGCAGCATCAAGGGGATAGCGACCAGTATTGCGGCATAGAGGTCGCACAGTTCGCCCTCCATCACCTTGGCATGCGGCTTTTCCGCATTGGCGATGTCACGGCGCAAGGCCTCGCGTATATAGGTGGCCTCGTCGTAGGTCGCCGCAATCGGCTGCCGATCCAGGTCCAGGCTGTACATGGCGCCGTCCCTTCCGTTCGCTGTGCCAAGAAAACGCCACAGCAACGCCATGGGTTGCACCCTGCGGGAAATCTCAGTCCGACGCGGAACCGGGCATCTGGCCGAGAGCCTGTTCGAGGTCGATCGAGGAATAAGGCTTGCCGATGAAGCGTACGCCATCGGCTCGTGGCTTGTCGGAGCCATAGCCGCTGGCAATGACCACGTTGAGGCCAGGATAACGGCGCATTGCTTCCGTCGCCAGCTCATCGCCGCTCATGCCGGGCAGACCGAGATCGGTCAGCAGCAGGTCGAAGGGCGGGTTGCGCTCCAGCACCTCAAGCGCCTGCTCGCCGCTGCCGACCGCGGCGACGAAGCAATTCAGCCGCTCCAGCATGTCGACGGTCGACATGCGCAGCACCACCTCGTCCTCAACCAGCAGGACGCGCCGCGGTTGCTCTGCCTGAGGCGACGTCGCCGCCGGCGCGACGGGCGGCGCCACGCGTGAACGGCGGGTGGCCAAGACCGACCGTATCCGCGCCGCAAGCTCCTCCGAGCGGTAGGGCTTTCTGATCATGGGATATTCCGGCTCATTGTGCCGGGGAATAAGGTCGCGGGCATAGCCGGACGTCAGCAGCACGGCGATGCCGGGTCGTATCCGCTGCGCCAGCGCCGCAAGCTCCATCGTCGACATGGGCCCCGGCATCACCACGTCGGTGAACAGGAGATCGAAGGCCGTGTCGCGCTGCAGGATGGCCGCCGCGGCATCCGGACTTTCGGCCGCGACGACGCGATAGCCCCAGCCCGACAGCATGTCGACGACGGCGCGCCGCACCTCTTCGTTGTCCTCGGCCAACAGGATGCGCTCGCTGCCGAGACCGGGCCCAACTGCTTCCACTTCCTCTTCGACGACCGGATCGAGGGTGCGCGGCAAATAGAGCTTTACGCTCGTGCCCTGGCCGATGGCGCTGTCGATGCGGATATGACCGTTCGATTGGCGCACGAAGCCATAGACCATGCTGAGGCCGAGACCGGTGCCCTTGCCGTCTTGCTTGGTGGTGAAGAAGGGATCAAAGGCACGCGCCACAACGTCAGCCGGCATGCCCGTGCCGGTGTCCTCCACGGCGATCATGACATAAGCACCGGGCGTCACGTCCGGATGCAAAGCCGCATAGCGCCGGTCGAGCGTGGCGTTCGACACCTCGACCTGCACTTGGCCACCATCGGTCATGGCGTCACGCGCGTTGATCGCGAGATTGAGAATGGCGTTCTCGAGTTGGCCCGGATCGATTCTGGCGTTCCAGGCATCGCGCGCGACGGAGAAATCGATCGTGATGCGCTCGCCGAGCGCATGGCCAAGCAAGCTCGCGAGATCGGACACGAGCCGCGCGATGTTGGTCGGGCGCGGCGCCAGTGGCTGGCGACGGGCGAAGGCCAGAAGCTGCTGTGTCAGCCGAGCGCCGCGTTCGGCCGCGGCCGAAACGCTGCTGAGTCGGCCCAGAGCCTGGGCGTCCAGTGGCGCCTCACCTTTCACCAGATCCAGATTGGCCTGAACGATCTGAAGAATATTGTTGAAGTCGTGGGCCAGGCCGCCGGTGAGTTGACCGACCGCCTCCATCTTCTGGCCCTGCCGCAGCGCCGCTTCGTCACGCAACTTGTCGGTGACATCGACGGCACTCACCACCGCTCCGCCATCGGACATGCGGCCGCGCGAGACCTCGTAGTCGCGCCCGTCGTGAGCGACGCGCACCGTTTCCACGTCGCCGCTCGGCGGTTCCTCGAGCTTGAGCGGCCCGAACAGAGCGCGTGTCACGGGTGATTGCAGCGAAACCAGCTGGTCGCGCGTCGGCGGCGGCTGGCGCGAGGGATCCCACACAGCAAGCCGCGCGAACAGCTCGTTCCAGGCGACGACATGGCCCGCGGCATCAAGCACGAAGATCGGCGATCGCAGTGTCTCGAGCGTCTCCTGGAGGAGCCTCGTGCGCGCCGAAAGCTGGGCTTGCGCCTGCTCGAGACGCCGTGCGCCACCAACAATGATCCACATGCCGGCGACAAGGCATACAAAAGCGCCGCCCAGCACCAGCAGGCCGGCGATGTCGGCTTGCTGCTGCTCGGAGCGCAGCGTATCGAGGCGGCGCGTCAGCAGCAGCCGTTGGCCTTCAACGAAGGCATCGGCGGCACGGCGCAAGCGTTCGGTGGTCAGCCTGCCGCCGGCGGACGGCAAGGCAGCTGATGGCAGCGCGGCACCGCCCCCTTCGCGCTGATGCGCCACCACCTCGGTGTTCAATTCATCGAGCTTCTCCGAGGCATGGGCACGAAACTCAGCGATCTGTGCCATGGCGTCGGGATCGCCCACCGTCGATGCATCGAGCTGACGCACGATGTTGTCGATGCGTAGCCGCGCGCGCTCGTAGGAGTCGAGGTCAGCGGTGTCGCCCGAGAGGATGTAGGCGCGCTCGCCGATCTCGGCATCCTGCAGCACGATCAACGCCTGGCGCATGAGCGATATGGTCTCGAAGTTGTTGACGACCAGCCGCTGTTGCTTGGCCGCCGAGTTCGAATGCGTGATCGAAAGCATCACGCCTGCTCCGGCAAGCACGGCGATCGTCAAGCCGACTACCAGCCCAGTGCGGCGGGCGCTAGGCACTGGCTTCTTCCCTGACCATGTGGAAGGCAACGACCACGCGCGTACCGCCCGTCTCTGTCGATTCGACCCGTGCTTCGCCGCCGAGCTGCATGGCGAGCCCGCGAATGAGGGTCAGGCCGAAGCCGCCGCGCGCCGGACCGATTGAGCCGCGGCGCGTGTCGACGCCGTTGTCCTCAATGACCAGCTCGACATCGTCATTGCCCTTGTCGATGGCCTCGATGCGAATCTCCGGCGTCGCAACGGCGCCGAAGTCATGATTCAGCGCGCTGCCCACCGCCTCTGTCACGATCAGGCCGACAGGAATGGCGACGTCGGGACCGACCGCCATGATCGGCGCACGTATATGGTAACGCGGATTGGGGCGCTGCACACCGGGGCGGCTCACCGAGATCTGGCGGACGAGGTCACTAATGAACTGCTGGAAATCGACCAGCGACCAGCTCGAGCGTTCGTAGAGATGACGATGCAGGATCGACAGCGTCAGCACACGGTTCTGTGCGTCGCCGAAGAAGCGTCGGATGCGCGGCGAGCGGATCTCGCCCGCCTGCAGGTTGAGCAGGCTCGAGATCATCTGCAGGTTGTTCTTCACTCGATGATGGATCTCGCGCAGCATGTGATCCCGCTGCTCCAATCCGACCTTGAGCTCCTTCTGGCGGCTGGCGATGCCGTCGGCCATCTGCCGCACGGCCTCGCCCATCGTCACCAACTCCTGCGCCCAGGGCGACTCGGGCGCAAAGACCGTTTCCTCGCCGCGTGACACGCGGCCTGCATAGGCCTCGATATAGCGCAGCGGCCGTACACACCACCGATCGGCAGCGAACCACGTCACGCCAAGCGCTATCGCGGCTACCACGACAATCAGCGCGAACCGGCCCCAACTATACGCCAGCATCGCGATCCCGCCGTCCTCCGGCATGACAATCACCGCGAAAGTCGCGCTCCGGCCGAGCGGCAACACGTGGAATTCGTAGCGCTGGCCGTTCTGTCCGTAGTCGGTGAACACCGTCTGCCGATCGGCAATGGCCGCTGCAAGGCGCGTCGCCACGGGCAATTCGAAGGCCGTTCCCGGCGCGCCGCCGACCGGCAGGCCGAGCCGATCGACGATCCGAATCGCGAGCGCATGCGCGGAGGCCTGCGGTGTCGGCAATTGAGCGAAGGCACCGAGCGAGATGCCCATCGCGCACATCCCGTGGAACTTGCCGTCGACCAGGAAGGGCGTGGCAGTCGGAATGATGGTGTTTGGGGTCGCGCGGCTGGCGACGTAAGCACCGACGGAAAAGGCCTGCGAATCGCGCACCAGACGGAATATCTCTCGGTCGGCGAAGTTCACGCCCTGCACTGCCGGCACGCTGGCGCAACGCGCGACGCCAGTTTCGTCCAGCACGATCACGGCCGAATATTCTTCTGGGAATTGTCGGACCAGGTTACCGAGATAAGCTTGGCACCTCTGGATTTCGTCCGGCGTCACGGCCGGATCGAGGCTCTTCTGCACGATCTCGTTGCCGCAGGCGCCGGCGAGGGTGCGCCGCGCGCCATCAATCAGTTCGTGCTCGCGTGAGGCGACACGCTCGACGGCCTCGGCGACGATGTCGGTCCGGCGCGCCTTCTCAAACTGGATCGCCGCATAGTTGCTCCACGCGGCGAGGGCCAGGGCCGGCGCAAGGGTTGCGGCCAACGCCGCGACGAGCTTCGTGCGCAGCGACCAGTTCGCCATTGCCGCGTCGACCCACGCTTAGATCGAGACCGTGTCCAGCGCCTGGGCGATCGCAGCACGAAGAAGATCAGGATCGAAGGGCTTGGAAATCACGAACGCAGGCTCGAGCTGTGTGCCGGTAAGCAGCCGCTCGGGATAGCCGGTCACAAAGATTACCGGCACGGTCATCGCCCGCATGATTTCCTTCACCGCCGAGATCCCGCTGTCGGCGCCGCGCAGCTGGATGTCAGCCAGCACGAGATGCGGCGAATGTTTCTTGGCGAGCTCGACGGCAGCCTTCTCCGTCGCCGCGATGCCAACCACCTCGTGGCCCGCATTGCGCACGATATCGGCGACATCGAGCGCGATGACCGCCTCGTCTTCGATAACCAGCACGCGCACCGAGGCGACGCGCTGAAGTTCGCGGCGCGCCTCCTGCAGGCTGCGCTCGGCCTGGTCTATGTCGATGCCGAGGATATGGGCAGCGTCGCCAATGGTGAAGCCCTCGAGCACCGTCAGAAGCAGCACCTGCCGCTGCAATGGCGCCATCTCGGTGAGCGAATCCTTCAGCCGGCCGCTCACGCTTCCCGCTTCGCCGCGTTCCTCCAGCCCACCAAAGGGCTGCTGCAGGCGATGGAACAGCCTGAAGACACCGAGCTTGGTGTCGTCGGCCTGGGCGATAAGATCAGGCTGGCGAACCGCGACCTCCGCACACAGACGAACCCATTCATCACCGCGCTGTTGCGAGCCAGTCACTGCGCGTGCATAGCGGCGCAGGAACGGCAGCGTCCTGGTGATCGCTTCGGACAAGCCTTTTGTCGATGCCTCGTCTGACACGTCGTTCTCCCTCTTCTCTCGCCCGCTGACCTCGCCTGGCTACGCTGAATGCCCAGTCTAGACTACCCCGCAAGCGCCAAGTGACAACCCATATAAGCCGACCTCCCGGCCGCGGGGACCGGGAGGCGACACATCGTCAACACAATTTCTGTATCTGCTTCGGCACTTTAAATGAGCGGCCGATACCGGCCGTCGCATCCGTGGTCTCTCTAGTACCGATTCGGCGTGGTCGCCGCGCCAATGGCCGCGCCGCCGAGGCCGCCGACGACTGCGCCGGCGATCGGTGCACCCACCGTCGAACCCACTACCGCACCGGTACCCGCGCCGATAGCGCCGCCCGTCAGGGCGCGGTCCGTCGGATTGTTGCCGCAGGCCGCGGTCATGAGAGCAAAGCCAACAAGCACCCCCAGCGGGGCAAAGCGCTTAACCAACATGAAGACCTCCTCGATCGAGAAATCGGCTTTACGGCTGCTTCCACCTCGGAGCGGCTTTTGCCAATTCTCCCTTTTTAAACATCCGATCCTAACGCCGAAGGGCCCATTTTGTTCCAGGCTTGTGTCAGGACCGCGGCGGGCGTCAGAGGCTCCAGACCTCGACGCTCGCCACGGCGGCTGGCGGAGGGGGAGAACTAGAGACCGCCAACCCAGGTTTTGACTTGCTTCTCCGCCACATCCTTGGCGACGCCGTAACGCTCCTGGATACGGCCAACGAGCTGGTCCTGTTTTCCGTTGATCACTGTGATGTCGTCTTCGGTGAGCTTGCCCCACTTCTCCTTGATCCTGCCAGTGAACTGCTTCCAGTTGCCTTCAACTCGATCCCAATTCATCGCGTCCTCCTCGTTGGCAACGGCATCAAACGCTGTCATCCGGAAACAACGTGTGCATTTCTGGCCGGTTGCCCGCGGAATTTTGGGTTGCTTCAAAAGAAGGATGGCCCAAATAGAAGGTTCACGCGTTACAAGTGTCCCGTACGGTCGGAGCTCTCACGCCGATGATAAAGGACGACATCGTGGCGTTGCTTCCCGACCTGCGTGCTTTCGCGCGCTTCATGTGTCGCGAACGCGAGGCCGCCGATGAGCTCGTCCAAAACACGGTCCTCACCGCGCTCGACAAGCAAGAGCAATTCACTATCGGTACGAACCTGAAGGGCTGGCTCTTCACCATCATGCGCAATCGGTTCTATTCCGACTTGCGCGCGCAACGCCGCCGGCCGACGCCGATCGACGATTCTGCGGTGATACCACTCATCGCCGTCGACAATCCCGAGGCTACGCTCGAATTGAAGGAACTAACCTCGGCTCTGTGGAAATTAAGCCCGCAATCGCGCGAGGCGTTGATCCTGGTCGGGGCCAGCGGCTTCTCTTACGAAGAAGCGGCGGAACTCTGCAACTGCTCCGTCGGCACACTCAAGGCTCGCGTATCCCGCGCGCGCAAGCACCTTGCGGAACAGCTTCGCTAAATAGAATGGCGAAAATCAGCCATTTTCAGTGACTTGGCAGGACCGGCATATTACCCATGTAACCTTTCGCCGCTCCCGACATTGATATCGCAAGAGCATCCACTGCCGGAGAATCCCGCGATGTCCCCCGAAGTTACGCAGAAAGCCAAAGGCCAAGGCGACGAAGCCGAGCTGCGCGATTTCCACGAGCAACTGAAGGCTATCCTGCCGCGCTTGCGTGTTTATGCGCTGTCCCTCACGCGCGACCGCGACGCCGCCGACGATCTTGTCCATGACACTGTTATCAAGGCCTTGACCGGCCGCGCCAGTTTCGAACCTGGTACGAACCTGTCTGCGTGGGTGTTTCGCATTCAGCGCAACGAGTTCATTTCCGGCCTGCGTCGCATGCGTCCCTCCGTCCCCGTGGACTCCGCGGTCGCCGAGACGCTGTCGCATCAGCCGCATCAGGAGAGTCGCCTGGTTATGCGTGAGTTCATGTCGGCCTTTGGCAAGCTCGCGCCAACGCAGCGTGAAGCGCTGCTGCTGGCCGTGCTCGAAGGCCAGTCCTACGAGGTTATCGCCGCCCATACCGGCGTATCGGTGGGAACGGTCAAGAGCCGTATCTCGCGTGCTCGCGACACGCTCGAGCGGTTGCTGCTCGAGGGCGAAGCCAAGCCCCGCTCCGAAAGGGCCGCTGCGCAGATCGCCCCCCATGACGTCGACGATGCCGACAAGGCCATACCCACAGGTCGCTGAGCGGTCCTTCCAAGCCAACCGTAGACGGGCGGAACGAACATGGGCATTCTCGCGGGGAACAATCTATGCCTCGGACTGGAATCCGCGGAATGGGCCTCGTTTCGTGGGGCGCGTACCATGGCCAATGACGAAAAACCGCAGAAGAATCGGACCGATGGAACGGCCCGGAGCGACAAGATGATGGCAGCGCCAACGGAGCACCCGTTCGACAAATGGCTGCACAAGCAGCTTCACGCGATGTACGACGAGATCGCGCGCGAACCTTTGCCCGACGATCTTGTCCATCTCATCGAACGGGACGCCAAGAAAGCCGATTCCGAGTCCGAGAAGAAGTAGTCCTTTCTAGTTCTCCTTCGTGCGGATCTCAGTCCTTAAGAATGGCGACGGTCGCGAGGCCCCCGCCGTTCCCGTTGCACTGCGGCAGTCAGCCCGGCCTGCGGGCAGCGAATTCGTCCTGCACACACGCATCGAACTCCGCGGTACCGCGCGGAACGCCGTAGGAAATGCAAGCCGCCTGAGAGTCGGCCATGATCTGCGCGTCGGCATAGCCACGCGCAACGCGGCCAGCGCGGCGCTGGGCAGCGATCAATCGCTGGCAACGGATGTAATCATCGGTTGATTGAGTGAAACCATAGCGTGTGCAGGCATCGTCCGAAGCGACGACGACGGTGCGGTGTTCAGTGGCGCAGGCGCCAGCGCAGAGTGCCAAGAGGCCGGCGATGACCGCACGATTGAGCATTTCTCCTCCTGTGGGGCCTCCTGGCCGTGCCGAACCTAACGGCCTCTATCGTTTTCGGTTCCTCGCGGCCTGCTATACAGCTCAGATCACCGGAGGAAACACATGAAGCTTTTCGATCTCTCGGGCCGCGTCGCCGTCATCACCGGCGGCAATGGAGGCATCGGCCTCGGCATGGCGAAGGGCATGGCGGCAGCGGGCGCGACGATCGTTGTGGCAGGCCGCGATGCCGTCAAGAACGAGGCGGCCGTCAAGGAGATCACCGGTCTCGGCGCGAAGGCCTCGGAGATTCCCGTCGACGTCTTGAAAGAAGAGTCGTGCCGCGCGTTGATCGATCAGACGATGAAGCGCTACGGACGGATCGACGTACTGGTGAACAACGCGGGCATGAGCATCCGTAAGCAGCCCGAGCAGTACACACTCGCCGAATGGCACACGGTGTTGGACAGCAATCTCACCAGCGCCTTCCTGTGCAGTCACGCAGCCTATCCTGCACTCAAGAAGAGTGGCGCGGGCAAGATCATCAATATCGGCTCGATGATGTCGATCTTCGGGGCGCCCTTCGCCACCGCCTATGCCGCGAGTAAGGGCGGCATGGTGCAGATGACCAAGTCAATGGCGACGGCGTGGGCCAAGGACAACATCCAGGTCAATGCCATACTACCAGGCTGGATCGACACGGCCCTGACCCTTCGGGCACGCGAGCAGGTAACGGGCCTGCATGAATCGGTACTGAAACGCACGCCCGCTGCCCGCTGGGGCCTGCCCGACGACTTCGCGGGCATCGCCGTGTTCCTGGCAGCCCCGGCCTCCGATTTCGTGACCGGCGCCGCCATTGCTGTCGACGGCGGCTATTCTTCGCAAGCCTAGAGCGAGTTAGATCCCTTCATCCGCTCACGCCAAGGCGAGCGACGCAGCAACCCACAGGCCGCCAGCTGCGATGGCTGGACCATAAGGCAGCGAACCACGCAAACGCGCGTGGGGCGCACTCCGCGCCAACACCGGACCAATGGGTGCGCCGGCCAGGAGGGCGACGCCCAATAGTCCGCCGACCAGCGCCGTGACCGTCAGGAAATCGAGCTGTAGCGCAGGTCCCGCGAACAGACTTGCTGCGGTCAGCAATTTCACGTCACCGCCGCCCAGCAAACCGAGCGCGAATCCCAGAACGCCCAGCGCAAAGACCACGACGGCGCATAGAACCGAGGCATAGATCGCTGCGAGCGACAGCGAGCCCAGTTCGAGGCCGGCAAAGGCCCACGGCACGAAGCTGATGACGATCGCCATCGGCAGGCCGTTGGCGATCCGCAATGTGCGCAAGTCCTGCCAGGCTGCCGCGATCAACAGTACGGCAAAGTTGATCAGAGAGCCGACATGGAGAAATACCAACAGCGACATCCGCCCCCACTAATCATCGACTTCGCTCTCGCCGTGCAAATCTCAAGCTCTATTTATTGCAGGAAATCATTCTATTAAGGTGGTTATCTAATTTATTACTTCAGTTCAAAACACGATTTAGAAGAAGGTAAAGCCCCAAAGAGACTGATGTAACAAAGGGTATCTCAATTAGTACTTCAAGTTAGCGCCATAATACACTTATATGGAATGAAAATATAAGACTACGAACTGCTAATGATGGCTCAAGCAAAAGGGGCGTCCCCCTTCCTAGGACCGCCCCTCTTTTTTGAAGAGATGCCAGCCACCGATTAGGTCATGGAGTTGGCGACGTTGGTCAGCACGTTGGAAACCTTGCTGCCAACCGTGCGGGCCGAAGCAATGGCTGCAACGGCAATCAGCGAAGCAATAAGGGTGTACTCGATAGCCGTGGCGCCCCGCTCATCGCGTGCGAGGCGGCGAAAAAGAGACAACATGACAATCTCCCAAGACCTCTTGACGGGCCGGTTCAAAAATCGTCCGAAATATACATATATTTCTTACAGTTAACAATCATTCTTAATCTAAATAATGAAGATTGTACGATTCGTACCTAAGAAATGAAGAAAAATCACCCAGGTCACTCGCGCGGTTCGCGATCAACAGCCCGGAGCGAGACGACTTCTGCAGCCGGACGGGCCTGCTGGATGGCTTGCTTGCGGTAGGCAATCCAGCTGAAGGGGATCAGGCCGATGTAAACCAAGCCTAGCAGCGACAGGCCGATCCAGGGCGAGCTCGCGATCACCCCCATGACCAGCGCCGCGCCGAGCAACGCCGGCAGCACCAGATGGCGCGGAATACGGCCCTTCTTGAAGGAGAAAGTTGGCAGCCGGCTCACCATCAGGCCGCCCACGGCGACCAACACGGCGCCGACAACGATCGGGTGGCGCGGCCCCGCCGCATCGGCCTCGAAGCTCAGCACCAGCGGAATCAGTGCCAACAAAGCGCCGGCGGGCGCCGGCACGCCCGTGAAATAGGAGCCGGTCCACGCCGGCGGCGGGGTATCGGACAGCAGATTCGTATTGAAGCGCGCAAGCCGGAGCGCCGAGCAGATCGGGAACATGAGCGTGGCCACCCAGCCCAGCGCCCCGCCATCCTTCAGCGAGGCGAGATAGAGAACCAGCGCGGGCGTGACGCCGAAGCAGAGGAAATCGGAAAGCGAGTCGAGCTCGGCGCCGAAACGGCTGGTGACGCCGAGCCGCCGCGCCACGCGGCCGTCCAGTGCATCGAAGATCGCCGCCACGATCACGGCGACGACGGCGAGATGGAATTGACCCTGCAGACCGAAGCGGATCGCAGTCAGGCCCGAGCAGAGCGCGGCCAGCGTGAGCACGTTGGGAATAAGACGATTGACCGAAAAGCTGCGCAGGCCACGGCGGCCTAGATCGCTGTCCATGACGGACTCCTCGAACGCGTGAATTGCCAGAACCGAACTGTCAGAACTCGAGGACTGCCCGAGGGCCGGCCTTCACCGGATCGAGCTCGGCCATCACTGTCTCGCCGCCGATCATGCGCTGGCCTGGTGCCACCAGGAGTCGCGCGCCTGCCGGCAGGTAGAGATCGGTGCGGCTGCCAAAGCGGATATGGCCAAAGCGCTCGCCCACCGCAAGAGCCTGGCCTGGCTTGATGCGGCAGACGATTCGCCGCGCCACCCAGCCCGCAATGGCTACGCAACCGATGAGTCGGCCGTCGTCCCGACGGATGGCAATAGCCATGCGCTCGTTCTCCTCGCTCGCCTTGTCGTTGGAGGCGTTGAGGAACTTGCCCGGCCGATAGGCCATGACGTCGACCGTGCCGGCGCACGGTGAGCGATTGATGTGCACGTCAAAGACGCTGAGGAAGATCGAGACGCGCGTCAGCGGCTGGTCACCCAGTCCCAGCTCGGCCGGCGGTACGGCGTCGACGACCATATTGATCAGCCCATCAGCGGGTGCCACCAGGAGCCCTTCTTCCTGCGGCACGCCGCGCGGCGGATCGCGGAAAAAATAGATGCACCAACCGGTCAGCAGCACCATCGGCCAGAATAGCCAAGCGAGCCCGGTCAGCGCGGCGAGGAAGGTGAGCCCGGCGAAGATCGCGATGAAGCGCCAGCCATCGTCGAGGACGGGCACGAGGAAGTTCGCCAGCATGGAAACTCAATTGACCTTGGGAAGACTGAAGACCTGACCTGGATATATCACATCGGGGTCACGGATCTGATCCTTGTTGGCGTTGAAGATCAGCGTGTACTGAACGCCCTCGCCATAGTGCGCGCGCGCGATATTCCAGAGGGTATCGCCCTTCACGACATGGAGGCGGCGATTGTCGCCCGCCACATCGAGCGCGGGCTGGCGCTCGAAGCCCAGTTCCAGGCGCGCCGTCGGCTTGCCGTCCTTGCCCACGCGATCGAGCCGCAATTTGTGCTTGCCGACCTCGGCCGAATCCGATGGTGAAAGCCGCCAATGGCCATCTTTGCCCGAGGCTGCTTCGCCGGCCAGTTTGTCATCGATATAGGCGCGCACCGTGGCACCCGGAGTTGCGAGCCCCGAGATGGTGACATGGCCGCGTTCGTCATAGTCGAGCGTCGACAACGAGAGGTCGGCCGATCTCGGTACGCCCTCTTTCGACGGCGACTGCACGAGCGTCGCGGCGCCGCTCGAGGGTGCGATCATGACCAGCGTCTGGTCGGTCGAGGCGACACCGTTCGCAGGCGGTTGCGGCACGTTGGCGATCACCACTTGCTCGGAGGTCACCGGCGCGTGGCCCTCGACATGCTGGACCACACGCAGCTCATGCGCGCCGGGCGATAGCGGCGGTTCCTGGGCGAGCAGCACCCACTCGCCGCGTGCATCGGCCTCGCCATGGGCGATTTCCTTGCCGCCGTCGAGCAGCACGATCTTCGAGTTGGGAGCGGCGCGGCCAGCGATGACGGCACGGCCCGACGGATCGATGCGCGCCACATCGAAGCTCGGCGCATGACCGCAGCCGCCGGCTCACTCTCGGGCGCAGGCTTGGGCGGTTCGGGTTTGGCAGCTTGCGGTGGCGGCGTTGCGGGTAAAGTCGGCTGCGACACGAGCTTGGTAGCACGGTCGATGACGGCCTGGTCAAGCAGCTTGCGTTGCCAGGCGATGCCGAGGGCAAGAGCAATCACTGCCGCCCCCACCGCAACCAGCGTCAAGACCGTGCGTGACATGAAACTCCCAATGGTGCGACGACCCTGCTATTGGCGTCGCGCCCTACGTTACCCAAATGATAGCATGGCGTCCGGGTCCGGAAAGACGTCGGATCTCCGTGTCATTCTAAACGAAGCATAACCGTCGTGTCCGACCCCTCATCTTCCGCCATCTCATCAATCTGCGTCTATTGTGGCTCGCGCTTCGGCGCCAACCCGGCCATGCGCGATATTGCCAGCCGTCTTGGCGACCTGCTGGCCCGAAACGGCATAACGCTGGTCTACGGCGGAGGTGGCGTCGGCCTGATGGGCCTCCTGGCCAATGCCGCGCTCAAATCGGGCGGAAAGGCGGTCGGAATCATCCCCCACTTCCTGCTGAAGCGGGAGGCCGGACATCCGGCCCTGACGGAGACCGTGGTCGTGGACACCATGCATCAGCGTAAGCTGCAGATGTTCGAGCGGTCCGACGCCTTCATCATCCTGCCGGGCGGAATCGGCACGCTGGAGGAATTTTTTGAGGTCCTGTCCTGGCGCACGCTCGGGCTGCACATCAAACCCATCGTGATTGTAGACCAGGATGGCTACTGGCAACCCCTGAAGGCCCTCCTGCAGGCGACCATCGATGGTGGTTTTGCCGACGCCGGTCATCTCGACCATATCGCCTTCGTGAGCCGACTCGAGGACATCCTGCCCGCTCTGGCAGCCCTGCCCAAAGGACCGAGCCGCGAAAAAGAGTTGGATCGGATCTGAGGGCCTTTCCTCGTCAAGCGGCACCTGTCCCATACCTTGCGTGTAGGTCACACGGTTGATGCTCTACGCCTCGTTGCGATCGTTCTGCCGAAGATTGCCTTTCCCTCACGGCGGTGCAACAAAACAGGCCATAATCGGCAATAGAGCGACTCGGCCGAACGAACGCGCGCACGGAGTGTAAATATGTCGGATCTCGAAATCGTCTGGACGAAAGTTGATGAAGCGCCCGGGCTCGCAACGTTTTCCTTGCTGCCGATCGTGTCGGCCTTCGTCGGAACGGCCGGCGTAAAGATGAGGCTGGCCGACATTTCGCTGACCGGCCGCATCATCGCCAACTTCCCCGACAAGCTGACGCCCGCGCAGAAGATCCCCGACGAGCTCGCCGAACTCGGCAAGCTTGCGATGAAGCCAGAGGCCAATATCATCAAGCTGCCCAACATCTCCGCCTCGATCCCGCAGCTGAAGGCCGCCATCAAGGAGCTGCAGAGCAAGGGCTACAACGTCCCGAACTATCCGGACAGCGACGCCACGCCGGCCGACAAGGAAATTCGCGCCCGCTACAGCAAGGTGCTGGGCAGCGCCGTTAACCCGGTCTTGCGCGAGGGCAATTCCGACCGCCGCGCCGCCGGTGCCGTGAAGCAGTACGCGCGCAAGCACCCGCACAAGATGGGCGCCTGGAGCAAGGACTCCAAGACGCGCGTCGCACATATGATGGACCATGACTTCTACGGCTCGGAAGTCGCCGTCACGATGACCGCGCCGACCAACGCTCGTATCGAGTTCGTCGCCAAGGACGGCACGACCACGGTGCTGAAGCCCAAGATTCCGCTGAAGGCCCTCGAGATCATCGACTGCTCGGTGATGAACGCCAAGGCGCTCGACGCCTTCTTCAAGGCACAGATCGAGGCCGCCAAGAAGGACGGCATCCTGTTCTCGCTGCACGTGAAGACGACCATGATGAAAATCTCCGATCCCATCCTGTTCGGCCATTGCGTGAAGGAGTTCTTCTCGGACGTGTTCGACAAGCACGGCGCGACGCTCAAGAAGCTCGGCGTCGATCCGGATACGGGCGTCGGCGAGATGATGACCAAGATCGAGACGCTGCCCGAGGCCGAGAAGGCTGTGATCAAGGCCGACATCCAGGCCGAGTACGCCAAGCGTCCGGGCCTCGCGATGGTGAACTCCGACAAGGGCATCACCAACCTGCACGTGCCGAGTGACGTGATCATCGACGCCTCGATGCCGGCGATGATCCGCGAATCGGGCAAGATGTGGGGTGCCGACGGCAAGCTGCACGACTGCATCGCCGCGATCCCCGACCGTTGCTACTCGACCCTGTTCCAGGCCGTGATCGACGACTGCAAGGCGAATGGTGCCTTCGATCCCAAGACCATGGGTACCGTGCCGAACGTCGGCCTGATGGCGCAGCAGGCCGAGGAGTATGGCAGCCACGACAAGACCTTCCGCATGACCGCGGACGGCACGGTCAATGTGGTGGCCGAGGACGGCAAGGTCCTGATGACCCAGAAGGTCGAGACAGGCGACATCTTCCGCATGTGTCAGGTCAAGGACGAGCCGATCCGCGACTGGGTCAAGCTCGGCGTGCGCCGCGCGCGGCTCACCAACACGCCGGCAGTGTTCTGGCTCGACGCCAAGCGCGGCCACGACGCCGAGCTCATCAAAAAGGTGAACACCTACCTCAAGAACGAGGACACCAAGGGCCTCGACATCCGCATCCTGGCGCCGGTCGAGGCGATCAAGTTCTCGCTTGAGCGCATCCGCAAGGGCCTCGACACGATCTCGGTCACCGGCAACGTGCTGCGCGACTACCTGACCGACCTCTTCCCGATCATGGAGCTTGGCACCTCGGCCAAGATGCTGTCGATCGTGCCACTGCTGCGGGGCGGCGGCTTGTTCGAGACCGGCGCCGGCGGTTCGGCGCCCAAGCATGTCGAGCAGTTCCAGCATGAGGGCTACTTGCGCTGGGATTCGCTGGGCGAGTTCCTCGCCCTCGGCGCCTCGCTCGAGCACCTCGCGCAGCAGACAGGCAACGAGGATGTGAAGGTCCTGGCCGAGACGCTCGACGAGGCCAACGGCAAGATCCTCGAGGACAACCGCTCGCCCGCCCGCAGGGTCGGCGAGTTGGACAATCGCGGCAGCCACTTCTACCTGGCCAAGTACTGGGCAGAGGCGCTGGCCCGACGCGACAACAGCACGGCTCTGTCGGCCCGTTTCAAGCCTCTGGCGAAGGCGCTGGAGGAGAACGAGGCCAAGATCAATGCCGAGCTGATCGGCGCGCAGGGGAAACCGGTGGATACCGGCGGCTACTATCTGCCTGATCAGACCAAGACATCGGCCGGGATGCGGCCGAGCAAGACGCTGAACGACGCGCTCGCCGCTCTCTGATACGGCGCCAGGTGGAACCGCCCCGGGCAACCGGGGCGGTTCGATTTTGGAGCTCGAAAGGAAGCACCATGCCGAAGATCAAGGTGAAGAATCCGATCGTCGAGATGGACGGCGACGAGATGACCCGCATCATCTGGAAGTTCATCAAGGACAGGCTGATCCTTCCCTACCTCGACATCGACCTGAAGTACTACGATCTCGGCATCGAATATCGTGACAAGACCAACGATCAGGTGACGATCGACTCGGCCGAGGCAACCAGGAAGTACGGCGTCGCCGTGAAGTGTGCCACCATCACGCCGGACGAGGGCCGCGTGAAGGAGTTCAACCTCAAGGAAATGTGGCGCTCGCCCAACGGCACCATCCGCAACATCATCGGCGGCACGATCTTCCGTGAACCGATCGTCTGCAAGAACGTGCCGCGGCTCGTGCCGACCTGGACAAAGCCGATCGTGATCGGTCGTCATGCCTTCGGCGATCAGTACCGCGCCACCGATTTCGTGGTTCCCGGCAAGGGCAAGCTCACCATCAAGTTCGAGGGCGAGGACGGCAAGATCATCGAGCACGAGGTGTTCAGTTTCCCCGGCAGCGGCGTGGCGCTGTCGATGTACAACCTCGACGACTCGATCATCGGTTTCGCGCGCAGCTCGTTCAACTACGGCCTGATGCGCGGCTGGCCGGTCTACCTGTCGACCAAGAACACCATCCTGAAGCGCTATGACGGCCGCTTCATGGATCTGTTCCAGAAGGTCTTCGACGAGGAGTTCGCCGACAAGTTCAAGGCCAAGGGCATCACCTACCAGCACCGCCTGATCGACGACATGGTCGCTTCGGCGCTGAAGTGGGAAGGCGCCTTCGTATGGGCCTGCAAGAACTACGACGGCGACGTGCAGTCCGACACGGTGGCCCAGGGCTTCGGCTCGCTTGGCCTCATGACCTCGGTGCTGATGACGCCAGACGCCAAGATCATCGAGGCCGAGGCCGCGCATGGCACGGTAACCCGTCACTACCGCGAGCATCAGAAGGGCAACAAGACATCGACCAACCCGATCGCATCGATCTTCGCCTGGACTCAGGGCCTGAAGTATCGCGGCAAGTTCGACGGTACGCCGGACGTCGAGAAATTCGCCGACGCGCTCGAGAAGGTCTGCGTCGAGACCGTCGAGGGCGGCAAGATGACGAAGGACCTCGCGATCCTGATCGACGTGAACCATCCGTGGCAGACGACCGAGGACTTCCTCGCGACGCTCGATGCCAACCTCAAGGCCAAGACGGCCAAATGGTAGGGACCGTTTGATCGTCGGCGGCGCGGACGGCTGTCGCACCGGCTGGGTTGTCTGCCGGCGCGATACCGACCGTTCGCTGGACATAAAAGTTGTGAAGACCCTCGCGGAAGCGTGCGAGGGTCTTTCCATTTTGGCGGTCGACATGCCGATCGGCTTCGTTGACCACCCTCGCCCACCACGCGCCTGCGAAGTCGAAGCGCGCCGGCTGCTGCCCGGCAAGGCAAGCTCGGTGTTTCCCACCCCCTGCCGTCCTGCCCTCGCCTGTCTCACACACGCCGAGGCCAACACGACCAGCAAGGCGCTGGGCGTCGGCATCAACCAGCAGACCTTCCACCTCTTTCCCAAGATGCGCGAAGTCGACACGCTGTTGCGCAGCAATCGCAAGCTCAAGCGCATCGTCTATGAAGCTCATCCCGAACTTGCCTTCGCTCGCATGAACGGCGGCTTGCCGGTGCTCAGCAAGAAGCGCCGGCCGGAAGGATTTGCCGAGCGGCTGAAGTTGCTTGCCAGGCACGGATTCAAGACCAAGGTCGAGCGCCTTCCCGGCGCCGCACGCGATGACATTCTCGATGCAATCGCGGTCTGTCATACCGCGATGCTGATCGCCGCGGGTACTGCAACACGCCTCGGCCCTGCCAAGTTGCGCGACCGTCACGGCCTGCCGATGAACATCTGGTTCTGATAAGATTCCCGGATGCGGATCTCGATTGCCGCGGCTGTTCTCGCCGCCATCATGATGTTGTTGTCATTCGCCGTCGACGCAGCGCCGATCGCAGCCGGTGACGGCGAACAGTCGGCTGCATTGCCGGGCGGCGTCTCGCTAGATGTCTTCACCTATCGCCCTGCGTCGTGCGCGCCGCATCTACTGCTGATCGTCTTCCACGGCGTTGAGCGTGACGCCAGCCCCTATCGCGACCATGCCAAGCCGATCGCCGACAAGCTGTGTGCGCTGATCGTCGCCCCGAAGTTCGATGCCGGCCGTTTTCCACGCGATCTCTATCAGTATGGTGGCGTGGCCGATCATGGCCGCCTGCTTACGAACAATCGCACAGTCGACCTCGTGGCACCGCTCATCGTCTGGGCACGACAGGCGGCAGGCCAGTCAGACATGCCCTACATGTTGATCGGCCACTCCGCGGGCTCGCAGTTCCTGGGCCGCGTGGCTGCGTACACACGACCGGCCGCGGTGCGCATCGTCCTCGCCAATCCGTCGACGTGGGTGATGCCGAGCACCAACGCCGCCGTGCCTTTTGGTTTCGGCGGTTGGCAACCCGATCCCGAGAAGGCGCTCCAAGCCTATCTTGCCTTGCCGATCCTCGTCGATCTGGGCGGCAGCGATACGGGCAGCGCGCATCTGGATGTCAGCGTCGACGCCATGGCGCAGGGCCCCTATCGACTGGCACGCGGCCGCAACGCTTTCGCCATGGCGAAAGCCGCCGCCGCGAGCCACGACTGGGTGTTCAACTGGGCGATGGTCGAGGTACCCAACGTCGGGCACAGCGCGACCCGCATGTTCGAAGCCAAGGAGACAATCTCCGCCCTGCAGTCCGCTGCCGCGCCGCGCTGACTATTCCGGCTTGACGCCAGCCGCCTGCAGCACGGGGCCCCACAGCGGGGCCTGTTCCTTGGTCCAGACAGCCAGCTCTTCCGGCTTGCCGCCCATCGCGACGAAACCGCGCTGGCGCAGGTCCTCGCGCATCTCGGGCGTCGCCACCGATGCATTCAGCGCCTCGTTGAGCTTGGCGACGACCGGCGCGGGCGTACCGGGTGGCGCGATCAGCGTGTAGACGATCGTGCCGTCGACATCGCCGAAGCCTTGCTCCTTGAAGGTCTTGATGTCTGGCGCGGACTGGGCGCGTTCCGGCGACGCCATGCCATAGGCCTTGAGCTTTCCGTTGCCGAGATACTGCGCGACGCTGGTCAGGCTCGACATGCCGAGCTTGATGTGGCCACCCAGCATGTCGGTGATCAGGGGACCGGTGCCGCGGAACGGCACGTGCGTCAGCTTGATGTTGTTCAGCATGGCGTAGCGCTCGGTGGAGAGATGCATCGGCGTGCTGATTCCGGCCGTACCGAACTGCACGTCGCCCGGCGCCTTGCGCGCCGCTTCCGTGATTTCGCCAAGATCCTTCCACGGAGCATCGGCACTGCCGACGAACACCGATTCCTGCTTGGCAATGAAGCCGACCGGCACGAACGAGCCCGGATCGAAGTTGAGATGCGCAATGAGGTAGGGCAGCAGCATCTGGTTGTTGCTGCTCACCAGCACCGTGTAGCCGTCGGGCTGGGCCTTGGCGACGATCTCATGGCCAAGGCTGCCGCCTCCGCCGCCGCGATTGTCGATGATGACCGTCTGGCCGATCGCCTTCTGGAAGCGATCCTGGATGGCGCGGGCCAGCGCATCGGTGCCGCCGCCCGGCGGAAACGGCACGACCATGTGGATCGGCTGCGCCGGGAAATTCTGTGCGGAGACAGGCACGGCGCCCGCCGCGAGAACGGCGAGCGCCGCGATAAGTATCCTGAGCATCTACGTTTCCTCCATTTTGGGGAAGCGTAGCGGCTCGGTCAGGTCATGCCCAGCGCATGCTTGTAGACATCGAGGAGCGTTTCCTCTTCCGCGCGGTCGGCGGCATCCTGCTTACGCAGCGAGACGATTTTCCGCATCGTCTTCACGTCGTATCCCACGCCCTTGGCCTCGCTATACACATCCTTGATGTCGCTGCCGATCGCGTGACGCTCTTCCTCGAGCTTTTCGATGCGCTCGACGAAGCTTTTCAGGCGGTCTGCCGAGATCGGCCCAGCCTTCGTCCTCTTCGAAATCGCGCTCCCGTCCGGCATATCCAACGCTCCTTGGTCCCCTGATCGTTGGCGCGACCATAAGAGCGGAAGCGGTACCGCCTCAATGACGACATCGCGATGAAAGACGGGGATAATGTGGAGCGCTTTTGGCCGGCGCAGCTGGGCTAACTGCGCCAACCGGGTTCGTCATCCTTGGGCGCCCGCTAAATGCATCAAATTTAGCGGTGTGGCTCGCCATACCAACCCACCCCGCCGCGCTCGATCTGCCCCACCGTGCAGCGTCTCCTACGGCCCCCGCGCTTATGGCCGGATCGAAAAGATCGATCAGCGGCCGCGGGTCCGGGTCCCCGATAGCCACGCGAACGATACGACCCTCGCGTCCCACCCGGCATTCTGATCAATGGAAGCCCGCATCTAATTGGCGCCTCTAGTGCTTGTGCCCGGCCCTATCGAAAGCCTGTTTCTGGTCGCCGGAGACCTCCTTCTGGTACTTGGCCTTCCACTGGTCATATGGCATGCCGTAAACGATCTCACGTGCGGCGGGATCGGCCACCTCGATGCCCTTCTTGCCGGCCTCCTCGCGGTACCAGCGAGACAGGCAGTTCCGGCAGAAGCCGGCCAGGTTCATCAGGTCGATATTCTGCACATCCGTGCGCTCCTGCAGGTGCGCGACCAGGCGGCGGAAGGCGGCGGCTTCGAGTTCGGTCTTGGTTTTGTCGTCCATGGGCTTCTCCTAGGCTCGAAATATGGGCTCAGCCCAGCGCCGCCGCAACGGCGGCTCCGATGGCGGGCGCCAACCGACGGCCCCATTTTCGCGCCTCCTCCGGCGTGCCCATCAGGTCCTGGCGTACCTCCAGAGAGCAATGCGGCAGCGCCCGCGGACGTGCATGCGCTGTGAGCGTGTATTCGTAGGAAGCGCGCGCGGAGTAAGGCTCGTTGTCGCCCACGACGAGCGAAGGGTCTTTGCGCAACTCGGCGAGTAGCGGCTCGGGCAAACGCGGATCGTCGTTCCACAGCACGCCGACATGCCATGGCCGCTTGAAGCCCTTCATCTCGGGCGTGAAGCTGTGCATCACCAGCATGCAGATCTTGCGGCCGCCTGCGATCATGCGATCGAGTTGCCGGTCGACCTCCTGGTGATACGGCCAGAAGCAGGCATGGGCGCGCGCATCGACCTGCTCCTTGGTCAGCCCCCTGTTGGCAGGCACGTGTGTCGTGTCGCTGATCTCCGGCGTCGAGCCCTCACCGCCCGGCCAGCGATTGCAGTCGATCACCAGCCGCGAATAGCCCGACGCCACCAGCGGTGCGTCGAGCGCTTTCGACAGCTCGATCGCGGCATCGAGGCCGCCGATATCCCAGCCGACATGCTGCGACAGTTCGGCCTCGGTGATGCCCAGTGTGCCCAGCGACTTCGGCACGGCCTTGCTCGCATGATCGCAGAGCAATAGCAGCGGCGCGTTGCCCGCCTCGTTGTGCACGGAGAAAGGCGGCGGATCGCCCACTTGAAGAAGTGGAGTGCCCAGCAGGGATTGCATCGTGTCGCTATAGTGCGAAGATCGCGCAAATGAAAGATGCTGCCGCCCGCGCGCTGCTGCGCGACCTGTTCGACGCCGCTCTGGCTGTCGCGCGCCCCGACACTTGCCTCGCGTCCTACATCGACAAGCTGCAACCGCCGAAGGGCCGGACGATCGTGATCGGCGCCGGCAAGGCAAGTGCGGCGATGGCGCATGCCGTCGAGGAGCGCTGGCAGCATCCGCTCGAAGGCCTGGTCGTCACACGTTACGGCTATGGCGAGGTCTGCAAGAAGATCGAGATCGTTGAAGCGGCGCACCCCGTACCCGACGAAAAGGGGCGCGCCGCCGCAGGCCGCATC
>Ga0153954_1000352_pt1 | contig 38468 bp, 25 predicted proteins | sample TSFL038MetaG_FD_102277 | JGI IMG/M metagenome (GOLD analysis project Ga0153954, IMG submission 102277) | Attine ant fungus gardens microbial communities from Florida, USA - TSFL038 MetaG | ecosystem: Host-associated > Fungi > Mycelium > Unclassified | place: USA: Florida, Wekiwa Springs State...
CCCGGCACCCGATGATGCGAGCGTGAAGGCTGCGCTCGAGCAGCTGCAGAACGCGCAACGCCCCGTTATCGTCGCCGGCGGCGGCGTGCGCGCGTCCGGCGCGGCCGCGGAGCTCGTGGCGTTTGCCGAGGCACTGCAGATTCCGGTCGCCACCTCGCTCAACGGCAAGGATGTGATTCCCGGCAACCATCCGCTCTCGGCCGGCGTGGTCGGCACCTATTCGCGCGAGAGCGCCAACCGCGTCGTCAACAGCGCCGATCTTGTGTGCTTCATCGGCACCGAGACCGGCGGCATGACCACGCATTTCTGGGCGCTGCCCAAGATCGGAACGCCCGCGATCCAGATCGACATCGATCCCGAGGCGCTGGGCCGCAACTACCCGCTGCTGGTCGCCGTCAACGGCGACGCCAAGGTGACGCTCGCGCGCATGCTCGCCGGCCTCGACCGCGCCAGCGCCGGCAAGCGCAAGGCCTGGGTCGCCCAGGCGCAGGCGATCTGCCGGGAATGGACCGACAAATACAAAGATGCGCTCGGCTCGAATGCAGTGCCGATCCGCCCCGAGCGCATCTGCGCCGAGCTCACACGGCATGTCCCGGAGGACGGCATCGTCGTCGTCGATACCGGCCATGGCGGCATGTGGATGGGCGGCATGTTCGATCTCACCAGCGCACGGCAGAGCTACATGCGCAGCGCCGGCCATCTCGGCTGGGCATTCCCCGCCGGGATCGGAGCCAAGTGCGCCTGCCCCGATCGCCCGGTGATCACCTTCACCGGCGATGCCGGCCTCTGGTATCACATCGCCGAGATCGAGACCGCCGCGCGCTGGGGCATCAATGCCGTGACTGTGGTCAACAACAACGCCAGCGGCAATCAATCCAAGCGCGGCTTCGATCGCGTCTACGGTGGCACGCAGACGGAGCAGGCACGCGAGATGTGGACGTTCAGCAAAGTCAACTTCGCGCGCATTGCACAGGACATGGGCGCCGTCGGCATCCGTGTGGAGAAGCCGGCCGAGCTCGGGCCCGCCCTTACGCAGGCCCTGCAGGCCAACCGGCCTGTGATCATCGATGTCGTCACCGATATCGAGGCGCTGGCGCCGCTTGCCGTCACTTGACGAGGTGACGCGGCCATCTCAACTTACAGATTGCAGGAGCTGAGCCGCCGACCTCACGGGCTCAGCGGCGGCGCGTCGTCGTCGGGCACGCTGCTCTCTTGATGAGAGAAAGCCAAGGCGGCGAGCGCTGTACGGTTACTGATTGCGAGCTTCTGATAGATATGGTGCAAATGCACCTTGATGGTGCCGTCGGAGATGTTGAGCTGGCGCGCGGCCTCCTTGTTCGACAATCCTTCCGAGACCAGGTGCATGATCTGACGCTCACGCTCGGTAAGCGCCGTCAGGACATTCTCGGTGACGACGCTGCCGGTGCTCGCGACCGGCAGCAATCGTCGGCCCGCGGCGACCTGCCGTAGGCAATGCACGAGGACGTTGGGTGCCGCCTCTTTGAGTACGACACCATACGCGCCCCTTGCAGCCGCAATGATGAGGTCGCGATCTTCCGCTGACGCTGTGAGAAAGACGATTCTGGTAGGCAGGTGCTCCGATGTTGTGGCCGCAAGAATATCAAGCCCTGCCAGGCCCGGCATTAAGATGTCGAGCACTGCTATGTCGGGCGACAAGTCTCGGATAGCCTGAAGGCATTTCCTTCCGTCGTAGCAACTCGCGACAACCGCGAAGTCGCTCTCCGCTCCCAGAACACTCATCAGGCCGTGGACGACAACGGGATGGCGATCTGCAACGACGACCTTGACGCAACGCATAAAACGACCCTTGGCACGCCCCCCTGGAAACTTCGTCTGAGCCTCTGAACTTTTTCTTTGATAATAGAATATACTTACCGCATGTGCCAAATTGCGAGGGCTGATTTATTGGTAAACGGCGCGTCCCGCGTCCGTTGGTTGTAAAGGTTATTCAGCTTGAGCTGATCGTGCTGTTTACGTCCGGGCTTTGCGCATCATCAATATTGATGACCCTGCACTTTAGCAAAGAATGCGAGACCCCTATAACGGGAGATATAGGTTCTATAACGAAAGATATATATGGCGGACGGGCCGCCCCATTTAAGCTTCAGGGTAGGACGGGTAGTTGACATCGCCATGGCTGATCCGCCCCTCGGGTAATCGAGGGAGAGGCGAGGCCGTGGTTTCCAGCTCCCGAGATCGGCGATAGGAGGCGAACACTTAAGGGACGAGTGTGAACAAGGACGGTGGTCCAGACAGCTCTTAATGGTCTGGAGGGGCAAGATCTGGGAGGGTTTCAATGCGACGGCGAACGTTCTCAATCGCCCTTGTCGGACCGAGTTCTTTGCTCCGAGAGGGCTTATCCCGCATCCTGGGTGCAGCGGACTTTCGGACTATTGCTTCAGCGTCATCGATCGATGAACTCGCGCCGATGACACTGCCGCGGCACCGGTCGATCCTGCTCATTATTGATGCCGGCCACGATTTGAGCGCGGCCGCGCGACAAGTCGAGCTCTTCAAGAAACGCCATCCGACTGGACGTATCGCGGTGTTGGCCGACCAGAACCGGCCGTGCGACATCGTGGCGGCCTTCAGGGCAGGAGCCAATGCATATTTCGTCAAAGTCGCGCCCTGCGAGGCCTTCATAAAGTCGCTGGAGCTCGTGATGCTCGGCGAGACGATCCTGCCTGCGGCAATGTTGTCCATGCTCCCCGATGGCGCAGAGGGCGACGAGACTCCTCGACAGGATGTTGCCGAACGCGCCAGCCGGGATGTTGCGGCGCAGGATTGTGTGGACGCCGAGAGCGGCGATACTCCGCGCTTGTCCATGAGAGAGAAATGTATCTTGAACTTCTTGATCGATGGCGATTCCAACAAGGTCATCGCTCGCAGGATCGACATCTCGGAAGCCACGGTCAAGGTCCACGTCAAGGCGATCCTTCGCAAGATACGCGTCCACAACCGCACGCAGGCGGCAATTTGGGCCATGAGCAACGGGCTGTCCGATTCAGCGATCGGCCACGGGGCGCATTTGCCTGCCAGGGCGGCCGTTGACCCGCCGCTCACCTCGGATCTGGTCAGGGCACTGCCAGTGTCGCAGTTGAACGGATCGGAAGTGCTGTCGGCCATGGCGAAGTCGATCGAAATAGCAGCACGGCGCGCGATGCCCGCTGACGAGCGATCCGTCGGGGTTGGAATGAATCGTCGCAGCGATTAGTGCCTCGACCAAGTGCCTCTGGTGGGGTGGATATGGGGGCTTCGTCATGGCCGGGCGTAGCCGTCCGAAGGACGGTGTCGCTTCGCTCCACCTGTGTCCAGACCATCTCGCTTGGGGGACGCACGCGCCTGCTGAGCGAGCTCGCCGGAATCAGCCGGGCAACGACAGCGGACAGAGCAATTCGACACATCAAGATTCTTGTCCGGATATACTCGCCAACAGCGCTCGTCTTGCAGCCAACACGGTAATCTGACGTCGGTCCCCAGCTGTTCCGGCGCGCTGGGGCCGGCGCCGGCATGCATCAGCGATTGGCAGCCTGGATCGTGAGTCACATGAGAATGAAGCCGCCAGGAAAGGCTACGCGTTCAGCCGATCCAACCGCTGGCGCAGGTGTCGGGCCAACACTTCGACCTTGGCCGTGATACAGCCGGTGTGACCACCGGGAACGTTGACGATCTCAACGTTCGGACTGAGGCTGCTTACGGGCCTGCCGCCGTAGCTCGCGGAAAAATAGACGATTGGAACGTCGACACCTTCTGGAAAATAACTCCGGTACAAGCGCGTATAGGTCTCAGCCAATTGCCGGTCTTGCTTCCCGAGTTCTCCCATGAGGCGTGTGCCGCGGGAAGTCATGCCGCGACCGCCGGCGGAGGCTTCGCTGCCGCCGAGCAACTCGGACATCGTGTGTCGCAGGGTGCGATAAGCGTTCAGTGGACGTTTGGCGATGGATGCCAGAGACACTCGTTCGATCTCGGTGAGATAGCGCCAGCCTGAATCCATCGCAGCCGCGAGACGCGGATGCTCGTCCTCCATATCGCGGTTGGCCGCATGCAGCAGCTTTCCGATGCCGCGGCGCATCGCCCGCATTGTCGGGCGAAGATTCAATGTGGGCGAGTCGATCATGGCGACCAATGCGACCCGTTGACCATCCTGGACTAGCAAGCGCGCAACCTCCAACGCCACCATTGCACCGCTGCAGTAGCCTCCGAGCCGGTATGGACCTTGGGGCTGCATGGATAAGAGCAACGGTAGGCGCTCGACAGCCATCTGCTCGAACGAGGCCGGGACAACTTCACGTCCGAGCCCATGTGGCGCCACTGACACGAGCGGCTGATCTTCACCAAGCTCGCGTGCGAAAGGCCGCGTATAGAAGCCACGCCCGGTATAGTCGCCGTGGAAGAAGAAGAGCGGTGGCCGGGTTCCTGCCGCGTGCAATTGGACGACCGGCACCGCCCTCGGGGCGTCGAGTGCAGCGAGTGCCTGTGCCAATTGACGGATGGTCGAATTGGCGAACAAGATCGATTCAGGCACTTCGCGGCCGATCATGGTCTCGACCTCGAACAGCATCTGCACTGCGAGAAGCGAATCCCCGCCCTTCTCGAAGAAGTCATCATCGAGCGCGAGGGCGTCGCAGTTCAGCGTCCGGCGCCAGAGCAGGAGCAGGTCCTGCTCGAGGGCGCTGATCGGTCCTCGTCCGGCGCGACCGTTCTGACAGGATTCGGTCGCGCCCAATTTCAGCACGCTGCTGAGCTGTCGTCGCTGGACCTTGCCGGTTGGTCCCTTCGGGATGGCGTCAAGGACGAGGACCCGGCGCGGCACCTTGAACGGCGCAAGCCGCTGGCTGAGAAAATCCTGGATTGCAGCCGGAGAGATATTGGCGTGCGGGCGCGGGACGATCGCAGCCGCGATCTCTTCCCCCAGTGTGGGGTGTGGAAATCCGAATGCAGTAGCCTCCGAGATGTCCGGATGACTCAGGAGCGCTTGGTCGATCTCGATCGGCGAGATCTTCTCGCCACCCCGGTTGATCTGCTCCTTCAGCCGCCCGGCGAGCGTCAGATAGCCGTCGGAATCCAAACGGCCCAGATCGCCGGTGCGAAACCAGCCGTTCACGAATGCCTCTGCATTGGCTTGAGGATTAGCCTCATAGCCGTCCATGACAGAAGGCCCGCGGATGACGACCTCTCCCGTTTGCCCGACCGGGAGTGGATGACCCGCTGGGTCCACGATAGCGACGGCCGGTCCGGCGGGCAGACCGACCGTGCCGGGCCGCTGTTGGCCCTTCGCCAGAGGATTGCAGGTCATCTGATGAGCCGCCTCGGTCATGCTGTAGGCCTCGATGACCGGAACGCGGAATATCCGCGTCAGCTCATTGAAGAGACCCGCCGGCAATGCAGAGGAAGAGGAACGAATGAACCGCAGCCGGCCAGGAGCGACCGCCTCGCTCCGACCTTTGGCTTCGGCGACGATGGCCCGGTGCATCGTCGGGACCGCCGTATACCAGCTGGGTTGCGTCGTCTCCAGCCAATGAAAGAACTGGCCGGGGCGAAAAGTCTGCGGGCAAACAACAGAGCCCGCCGCCGCCAACGGCGCCAGGAGGCCGCCGACAAGTCCATGGATGTGGAAGAGCGGCATGAGGTTGAGGCAGCGATCGGCGGGCGACAACGCCAATGCGCTGATTATGTTGTGAGCAGAAGCGACGAGATTGCACTGCCGAAGCGGGACCAGCTTCGGCCGGGATGTCGTGCCTGATGTGTGGAGCAACAGAGCGATATCGTCGGACGCCGCGACGCCGTCGCCCGACACGGCTCCGCTCGTCGCACTACCGCCGGGAGCGCCGTCGCTTGTCAAGCTGAACAGTCCTGGTGCGTCGCGATCGGTATGGAGTTCCAGCACGGGGATTCCGAGCCGCGCCGCCGCGGATCTGGAGGCCTCGGCCCCGTCGCCTGGCGCAACAATCAGCGCCCGCGCCTTGAGATCGCTCAAATAAAACAGCAGCTCATCCAGCTTGTATGCGGGATTGAGCGGGGCACAGGCAGCGCAACGCGCCACTGACAGAAATGCGACCGCAAGCGTGGGGCCGTCAGGCAGGACAATGGCGACGCGGTCGTTCACGCCCAGGCCAAAAGAACGCAGGGTCGCTTGGGTTCGCTCCAGCTGCATGACGAGTTGCCGCCATGTCAGCGCCTGCCCGCTTGTGGCGACGATGCATGCAGCATCCGGATCGCGCTGTGCGCTCATGCGGATCAGGTGCTCGAGCGAGCGCGCCCGCTCGGTGTCGAACCGATTCAGGAGATCAGGTACGGCCGTCATTCCGTCGCTCCAGCCCTTGTTGAGATGTAGCCGCTTGGTCCGGGAACTTGCCGTTCGGACCTATTGGTCTATCCCGGCCTATCGCCGGGACAACGGGGACACGGGCGTGGTCGGCGCCACCTCCCGCGTTGCCTGGGGCTGTTGCGTCTATGACCGCGCTGTCGCCCGAACGGTCCCACCGGATGAACCCGCGTTGCAGGAACCACGCCAACCACGCTCCTGCCACCAATGCTGCGCCGGCGGTCAATGCCAGCGAGAGCGGGAGATTGGGACCTGACGGGACCAAGACCGCCTTCGCCGGAACCAGCGACTGACCGACTACGAGTTTGAGCAGACTCTCGTTCGGCGCACCCTCACGCAGCTCCCGCAGCCCCTCCTGCAGGCGTTCGAGCCTTGTCTTGCCGCTGAGGTAGCTCGGGTGACGCGCGCCGTAGATCGATGAGAGCTCGGTCACCTCGCGTTCGACGGTGGCGTAGGAGTCAGTCAGCTGTTGCAGCAATTGGCCGCGCAGATACTCGAACGCCACCGCATTGGCGAGCCGCGCAGCGTGTTCCGGATCATTGGCCGTGACCGCAACCGATATCAAGTATGATCGCGGTTCGTTGGTCACGGCGACCCGCCGTATGAGAGCGTTGACCGCGAGATCGTGGGGCGACGGTATCGCGTCTGTCAGACCCAAAGCGGACCGGAGACCGGCAAAGACCCGCCATAAGAGGGGTTCGTGCGCGAAGCCAGGATCCTTGTCGAGGCCGAGCCGCGTCACGACCGCGCTGGCGGTGGTGCGCGAACGAATGATACGGACGGCGCCATCCACAACCGCGGTGGCATCGACCGTGGCAATCGGATGGCTCTTCGGGCCGGTCTCGTTCTCTTCACGGGTGAAATTGAGTTGGATCGTGGCTTCGCCCGTGTAGCGCGGGCCCATATACACGAGCGCCAATGATTGTGCCACGAGGGCGCCCGCGACGATGGCTCCGATCATGCGCTTTCGCTGCCAGATCGCCGATAGCGTGTCGTATATGACGTTCTCGTAGTGGGCTCGCGGGACGACCGCTTCGCTCCTCTCCAGCCTGATGGGTGTTATCATTCCCACTATCCTGACGCTTGATCCTGACGCTTGGCGAAACAATCCCAAGCTTCATGCGAGCGGTCAGCGTGCAGTCGCCGGCCGCCCCAGCTTTGCTCCTAGACTGAACGTCTCTTCCGAGCGGTTTGAAAGGGTCACAGGAGAGGTACTCCTAAAGTGCTAGTGCCAGGGTTCCTGGTGGGGTGGGCATTGCGCCCGGCCCGGATCGGAGGCCGCCGGTTTGGCATCACATCGGCAATGTCAGCGTATGAATGTCGTCAAGGTGCCGGAATCCAACAAAGCGCCAATTACGCTCTTGAACGGCATCTGGTCTGCCGCCTGCAGAAGCTCCAAAAACAGGCGCTCGCCGCAGGATTCAACCATTGCAGCCCCGGCCCACGGTCTGCCGCCCCGGGCCGCCGGGCCGACAAGCGTACGGGCGATGTCGAGGAGCCCGCGCTGGAAGCGATGTGGTGCGATCTGACAGTGCAGCAGCCGAGCCTGCCGACGGCACTTGATTTGGGCAGGTGCGAAGCTGCGCGTAGCAACGCGAAACATCGGCAGATCGGCGTCTGAGTCACCTACGGCAATGGTCTCTGCGTCCGGACCCAGGATCCAGTCGCGCAGCGCCAACAGGCCGCTCCCCTTGTCGATGTCGTTCGCGACGATGCTGGTATCGATCGTCGTTTGATGGACGGAGAGTCGATTGAGCCGCAAGGTCGCGATCAACTGACTTACGACCAGTATCGGCAAGGGGATTGGCCCGGAACCCCTCAGGTTGAACGAGCGCGTGGACTTCAGCAGGCGCAACAGCGAGCTACTGTCTTTTGCGTACATGAACGCGCGAATGGAATATTGATGACGGTCGTCGAGGAACACCCCAGGAAGCTGTTCCAGGCACCGTCTGAGTTCGTCGAGCTGGCGCATGGCGTCCGGATCGACAAGAGCCCGTCCGCGCCGATCGACCGCGTCCCACAAATAGGACCCGCCTTCAGCCACGCCTCCGGCAAAGCCGTACGCTGCGCAGTAATCCTTCACTTCTGCGACCGAGCGTGCCGTGTTCACCGCCACGGAAAATCCATGAGTGTTCAGCAGCGCAAGGGCCTCCATGCCCGCCGCTGTGGTGCAAGGAAACCCGAATAGTCGGCGATCGATGACTCCATCGATATCGAGTGCAACGAGCGGTGAGTGCCAGCGCGGGTCTTGAGTCGATCTGCAGAAGCTCCCGCAAAATCGCGCCGTGTGAGCCGTGAGAAATCCCCAACCTCTCATGAACTGGCGATGAAGGGCTTGTTGTCTGTCTACCGGCTGCGGCCCGTCAAAGAGACGCTCTTGAGCAGACGTCATGGCCCAAAGGCCGGCCAGCATCTTGTTCATGAAGAGGCGTTGCTCGGTGTCGAGGTCTCCTGACTCTCCGATGTAACGCCGGATCAGTCGACGCTCCTCGTCTTGGGAGAGCGCCAGGTCGAGAATGGTCTCGGCCAGATCGTAGGCGGGATCGATGACATTCAGCTCGGTCTTGCCCATCCCGTGATGTTCGTAATCCGTTTTCAGCAGGCCGCGCCTTCCGTTGATCCATTCGCCCCTGCTCATGTTGGCGTCGACCAAGGTCGGGCATGGGCAGGATTGCTGGCAGAGCCGTTGCCGCACGTGCGACCACATCAATATATCGGTCGCGAACCGTCCATAGGCTTTGCTAAGCACTTCGCCCAATACCCGGAGGCCGTTCTCGTGCCTGGATTGGCCTAGCGTGCGGCCGCCTCTCAGAGCCAGGGAACGGGCCCTCGCAGCCACGTAAGATGCCGACGCGTCTATCCGCAAAGCCCGCTCCGAGCACGCCTTCTTGCGGGACGTGGATTGCGGGATCCACTCCATGTAGAGAATGCCGTCGCGTAGACCGAGGATCGGAGGGACGAAGGCCGACAGCCGATGCCCGGCGAGAAAGGCGTGGTAGCCGAGCCAACCCAAGCCCACAGCCTTGGCCAGAACGTAGCGGATCTCCGTGCGCGCCTGAGCTGTCTGGAGGCGAACTTCGTAGATCCGCTTCAGCCTTGCGTCGCGCTTGCCGCGCGCGAGACTATCCATGCAGGCGTTGAACTCGTCGGCGCGACGACTTTGAACCAGAGACATTCCTATTACGTGCGACCGCACGAGGTACTCCGCGAGCTGTCTCTCCACGACCTGCGGAGCGAGCAGTCGATGCTGATGCCATTGTTCGGGTTCCAGTGTGATTATGCGGTCGCCGGGCAGCGACTTCGCCCAATTGCGCCTCGCACTGTGAGTGGGGACGAGGGCTCTCACCTGGCCGGGGTCGAACCCCGCGCGGTAGGCGATATCGAATGCAAGCAGGAGCGTGTCACCCGTGTGCGGTGGGTCGTCCATGATGAGAAGCGCGTAACGGCGTGAGGCGTGCCACCTCAGTGCGTTCCGCTCCGATCTTCCGGGACCCCGTTTCGGCCGCACGGTCAACGAGGATACCGTCTGATATCCCTCGGACTTGAGGAAGGCACGCAGCAGTGCGGCAAAGTAAGTCCCCGCGGTACGCAGGCCGAGAAGAAGTACGGGTTGCGAACGGTCGGGGAAGGACTTCACGAAGCGTTCCCCGAGCGCCAAAATATCGACATGAGTCAAGTCAAGCCGATGGAATGCGGACGGCACACTCAGATGCGTGGCCTGCAGATCGGACGGAAGAGGCGATTGCAGGAGTTGCGCCAATCTGGCGCCCGTCGCGGTGAAACAGGCCGGGTCGGACGGTCCACGCACAAATACCGCAAGAAAGTCGTCCAAGGCGGACTGCCAAGAGTCTCTCCAGCGATATGCCTGTGCGCGACACCGACACCAAAGAACCGAGGTCACGGAGTCAGTCATCGACCTGGCCGCGCGCCCGAGCGGCGTCGTCGCCAGTTGCTTAGGCATGCGCAAGGTAGGTCCGCACAGGTATTCGTCGAGGCCATTGAGCAGCGCGCAGGAGAGCAGAAAGATATTCGTTGCAACCTCGCGCGTCTGCCAGCCGTGCGGCACGATCTTCAGTCTGTCGATCTCGCTACGAAGATGGTCGGTTGCTGTCCGAATTGTCAGATGTGGATCCAGGCACCATTCGTACGCCGAATAGAACTCCAGCTCGGCCGGCGGCAAATCGGGCCAGGCAGTCGGCTGTTTCGCAGGCGTGGGCGATCGCATCGACATTCAGCACTGCAACCTGTTGCTGCCGCTGCCACTGATGGCTCGCTCATAGATCGCCATGAGGACTTCGTGGTTCACGGCGGCCGTGAAATGTTGATCGAATGCTTGGCGAGCGGCTTTCCGCATCCGCTTCAGCCTCAGCGGATCCCCGAGCAGTTGACGGACCTTCGCCGCCAGGTCTTCCGGATTTCCCGGCTGGAAGTGCAACCCGGTGCATCCATCTTCGACGATTTCGGCCATCGCGCCCAGTTGCGAGACGATCACGGGCGTGCCCTTGGCAAAGGCTTCGATCACGACGCGCGGAAAGTTCTCGTAGCATTCGGATGGCAACACGAGAAATGCGGCTTGCCCGGCCAACTCATAGACTGCCTCATGCGACAGGCCTCGCAGCCATTGAACTTTGCCGCCCTGCATCGCAGCCTGTCGTACCGCGTCCGCGCCTGGGCCGTCGCCGACGAGCTTGAGTGGAAAGGCGTCCCCGAGAAGTCGCCATGCCCGGAGAAGCGTTTCCACGCCCTTCTCATAGGACAGCCGGCCAACGAAGAGGGCATATCCGCCGTCACCTGCGCCTGCACCGGGGTCGGGATAGGCGAAGTTGCACTTGACGACGATCTTGCCGGCGGGCAAGCCCCCTTCGATCAGTTTGCGCCGGCTGGATTCGCTCAACGCGATGTAGACATCGACCGCATTCCGCCACGTGCCCAGCAGCCGATGTGCCGCCGTCATGGTCGCAACAGCGGCGCTGGCGCTGCGGCTGCGATAGCATTTGTGCACGATGCCGCGCCAGGCAACCGCCTTCCCGAGACAAGATTCACAGATCTCGCCGTTGCGAAAGAGCAGCGCATTGGGGCAGCAAATACGGAAATTGTGCAGGGTCTGGACGACACGGACTCCCTCTGCCCGGGCCGCGTAGTAGGCGGCCGGTGAGATCAGAGGAAACGTGTTGTGGAAATGCGCAATTTGCGGCCGATAGGAGCGAAACAGTTGTCGGAGCTCGCAGAATGCCGGGCGGCTCCAGATTGTGCGGGACGCCAGTTCCAGACGGCCCATTGCATCAATGGAATCATTGGATACGCAATATTGGGTGACCTGATGCCCGTACGCCTTGAGCATCGCAACCTCGGCGGCCACGCATTGATCCTCGCCGCCGGCCTGCTTGTAGAAGTTATGGGCGATCAGAATCTTCATTGCAGGCCCGATCGCGAGATGAAGGACTTGGTCAGAAGTGCCCGCTCGCCGATCGACCCGGATCGGACCGGCTCGGGCTGGTCGTCGTCGATGGAGCCGGTTGGCGACGATGCACACTGGCAGATCTCACCGTTGGTGAGGGTGGGCGCCTGACGAACGAACCAGCTCATGAATCGCAAGAGCTCTTCCAGACGCCGCCATTGATCGACGTCCTGCAGCTCCCAGGAATGGCCCCAGAGATGGAACACGCCGCCGCGTTGGAGCGCTCGCAGCAGCAGCGATTGAGCGCGCGTAGGCCATTCGGTCGAGCGACCGTCAACGACAAGGCGCCAGAGGTTTCCGAAAGCCGTTCGCTTGATTGCATTCTTGACCAGCGCGAGCGTGGAGTGGGGGTAGGCCTGGACCGTGGTCGGCATCAGCAGAAGCCCGCTCTGCCGGCGCGGGAAGTCGAGCGAAATGAGCTCGGTGGTGCGCAGTCCGAGATAACCTGCATCTCGAATCATCGTGAGGTGCCGGGCGGTATATCGGCCTTTCGGCGGGCAGAACAGCACACAGCGCGAGCCGGTGGTGTCCTCGACCCAGGCCTTGGAGATGGATATCTCCTGCCAGGCCGCTTGTTCGGTCGCATTGGTGAGAACAACGTGATGAAGCGTGTGCGCGCCAATCTCGAAAGTGGAGCAAATCTGGCGAATGTGCGCGGCGGTCATCGTGCTGCGTTCCGCGCTCCTCGGTACGTAGAAGGTTCCGCGAATTCCGTATTTCGTCAGCAGTTCAGCCACGCGTAAGTCGAGCGGATGGCCGTCGTCCCAGCTCGTGGTGATGTACGTTGTCGGACACATTCGTCGTCTCCTCTGTCTCCGACACGATCGGGCGGGCCGGCGGAGTCGTCAGTAGCGCGTGTCAGCTTCTTCTCGTTTGACGTAGAACGTATATGTGTGGCGGTAGGGAGTGTCCGTCACGCACTCGGACACACCAAGCGGCGGAAACTGAAACGGCTTGAGGGTGCGCAAGCTTCGGCATTGCTCAAGGCGGAACGGGCATCGCTCTTCGATGTCGTCCCAGCCGATCAGAAGCACGCCGCCCTCGCGCAGGCAGTCGTGGCAGGCGCGGAACGCCTGCTCGACGTCGTCCTTCTTATTGAGACCCCAGCCGAAAACCCCATTGGATAGGATCAAGTCGAACGTGGCGGGCTCGAAGTGCCTGCGGAGGTTTTGCAGTCCGTCGACAACGTGCTGTTTCGCTCCGTATCGCTGACGCGTTGGCTGGATCTCGATCGTCCAGTAGTCCTTGCCGTTTCTCTCGAAGCGCTCGCTGTAGCCCTCCGTGTACCACTGACAGCCGACGAACAAGATATCGCGGCAGCTGACGTCTTCCAGGAAGTGAGGGAAGATGATCTGTTCCAGGACCCGGCGGTCTTCGTTCCTGAGGTAGGAGCTGACGCCGAACAACCTCTTGATGTCGCGGATCACGCGGAAGACAAGGCGTTTAAGCAGAGGCGGTCGAGGCATCCTGATCGGCACCGGTGCGCGTCGCGTGTTTGCGTGCCGGGAATGTCGGAACGGCGACGACGTCTGGCTGCTGCCGTTCGTCTGGATCGGGCCGAGGCGATCATTCCGAGCGGTGGTCCGGGCATTCACAGCCGGTTCGGGCGGGCGCAGATGGGCCGTGCCTCGGATCGAGGGGCTGTCCCGCAGCCCGTGCTGGTGCGCGATGCGTGCGGCGAGTTGCCTCAGGATGAGCTCGTTCACGTCGTTGACGACATGCTCGAGCGGCCGGGCGGAATCGACAACATGTCCGTTCTTCATGCTTGCGATCAACGAGAGATAAGCCTCGCGCTGCCGTGCCGACTCGTCGAAAGGAACTTCCTGCTTGCGCGCCTGAAGCACGCCCGTCGGTGCGTCGAGCAGTATGAACAAATCCGGTCTTGGAATGAGTCGAGAGATCAGAGTGAGGAGCCACATCGGCCCCCCATATCGATGCCGTCTGGGATCGACGAAAGCGTCCACAAGGTGACGGTCGTGCAGGACCAGCGTGGCGCGTGCCAGCGTCAAAGGCGCAGTGACGTAGTCGAGCGCGTAGTATACGAACCAGTAGAGCACGGCGCGGACAGCCGACATCAGACATGAGCGGGGCGGCAGCGCGTGCGGCCGGTTATTCGGCGGAATGGGGCGATGGAGCAGGCGGGCGACCAATGCAGGCGTGAAACGGCGGTAGATCGTGCGATGCATGGCGCCAGCTAACATCGGACCGACAGCCTTGATGACGGAAGACTTGCCTGCGCCGTCCGGCCCGAGAAAGACAACGTTGAGGCCACTGTCCCGGCGCCAGCATCGCTTCAGCAACCCTGTGAGGCGGCGCGCGCTGTTAACAACGGTCCGTACCGGATGCCGCAAGGTTGCCCGCCAGCGTAGCTCGGCGCGGAGTTTGGGGAGGCGGAGTCGGACCGGCTCCCAGTCGCCGGACCTGGCGGCCGAGAGGATGAGGGCGCTGCTGCCCGCCCCCCAAAAGCGCCTCACCTGCGTCTCGCAACCCGTGGCGTCTCGCGCATATAGGCGGCTGAGCGCCAGCGCGTGCTCGTTGTCGAGGTGGCCCTTCGCGACCTTCTTGATCAGGTAGTAGCCGAATTCGAACTGCACCGCCGGAACCCAGAACTGACGATATTGGCGACGGCTCGCGAGCAACTCGTGCCCAGCATAGAACGGACGGTCATCGAATTCGCAATCCACACTGAGGTCCAGGTCGAGGAAGCACGGCGAGCCGTCCGAACGACGGCCTGCCAGCACGAGGTGGTAGCCTTGGCAGCGCACAACGTCGGCGCCGATGCGGACGCGGTTCTTGTGAAGCAGCGCCAGCAGTTGGCGCGGAGGAAGCCTGCCGGAGATCAATCCGTCGACGTCGGAGTTGACATGCGCGGGATAGTCTTCGTAGCCGTGCAGCAGGCAGTACGGAATGCCGGCGCGATCGAGCGTGTCGAGAACAGCCATCAAGATGAGGCCGGGGCCGCTCGGAGCGACATCGCTCTTGAGCGTTATCGACGCGTTCGCCAGATGTAAACGGAGCATGGGTCGCATGGCTCGTGAGGCTCTTGGTACCGCAACTGTCTTCCGCCGAGATCCGCAACCAGCGAACCTTGGTAGCAATCAGGAGGAACTGGACGCGGGCCGATCGTGCGAGGAGAGCGCATCGGCTCTAAGCTTGGCGAGCTGGCGATCTATGCGGCGAGAGGCAGATTGCCTGACCACCAGATGCCACAGTCCGGACGGCGACCACGAAGGTTCGAGCGTCCTCAAGTGCCCGCCCACGCAAGCTTCGATCTCGTCCAGAAATGACTGTCTCTCCTCCATTGATCCTGCTGTCTCGATGACGGCCTTCAGGATGCCGCCAATGAACATCTCCTTGCGCACACGAGCGCTGTGGCTGCCAATCGCCACCTCCACGCCCAGGTCGTAGAGCAGATAGGCGAGGTCTCGCGAAGCCGGATACCAGCGTCGGGCGACGTCATTGCAGAAATGGGAGTCATGCCGCACGCCGGCATCGACGAACGAGAGCTCTCGCGCCTCGATGTCACCCAATATGTTGCCCAGCGCGAGCTCCCCATAGGGATGCCCGGACAACCAATATTCGTTCAACGCGGCGGCTAGGGCACGAGGACCGGTCTCCATCACGTCTGGTGTTATATGGTCGCCGGCTTGCAGGCGGCCCTCGAGATTCTGCCCAGTCACCAAGGTCATCACCAGCGCAAGCGGCGATCGGCTGAGATAAAGTGGCGCAGGAGCGGCAATCTTCCACCCATCGGTGGAGACGCGGCGGACAGCCGCATGCAGCCGCATCAGGGAATCGAACTGCCCGCGTACCAACGGAAGCGTAGTATCGGTGCGCGGTTTGTACAGCTTGATGACCAGAGCCTTGTGTGTCTGCAAGAGCGGCTGTTGATCTTGCAAGCGCACCGCGCAGACGTAAGCCTGATAACCCTCGCCAAGCGACTCAATGACCCACTCGCGAGCGTCAGATCTCGGCGTGAGATGCTGCAGCACCTGAAGTATGCTTTCAGAAAGGGAGTCTGATGGCATCCCTGCGGGCTCGGCTTTTGCCGCGTTCTGTGGCGCCAGCACCAGAAATGCGATCCAGCGACCTGCGGATGCGGCCAAACTGCCGCCCAGCACTCCATAGGCCGCGCCTTCCAGGCCATGCTTGCCGATCAGGACCCACACCAGAACGAGCGTCAAAATGGCCGCAAGGAGCGTGGTCCAGAATACGGCTTGCGGCCGCTCAACGCTCGCGAGCGCATTGGAGGGAGGCATGGCCAAGGCCTGCGCCATTGCCGAAAAGGCGAGCACGGTGAGAACGTGACCGTGCCCTCGGTACGCGTCGTTTTGATAGAGTATGTGGAGCACGTCTTCGCCAAACACCGCGATTGCCGCGCAGAACAGGGTCATGATTCCGCCGATCAACAGCGTGTCTCGAATAACCTCACGCAGCAGGCCTGAACTGCCCCCTTTAGAGAGGGCCAAAGCGGCTCTCGGTGCGAGGACATTGCTGAAGCCCAGGATAAGCGGGTTTGCGAATGCCACGACGCTCGTGCAGGCGGCGTACACCCCTGTCGCTGCAGTGCCTACGGACCATGCCAGCAGCCAATACGCTGCGTATGTTCGCATGAACGTGGTGAGCTGGCTGGCACCAAGCCATTTTCCCAATGCCCAGCTCTGCTTCATCGTGCGCCGGACGTGGAAGCCGCGAATTGAGAACTTGGGGCGAGCGAGGTGCAGCCAGGCGAGGCCGACCACGGCATAAGAAAGCCCGAGCGCGGCGCACGCGCTGGCAGCAGACATCCAACCCATCAGGCCGAGCGAAAGAACGCCAAGGACCTGTATTGCGGCGCCGGCGATGTCCAGCACTAATGCCTGCGCCATCTGCAGGTGCGCAAATGCGAAACGCCGGCCGAACTCTCGCAGCAGTGCAAAGGGCGACATGGCCGTCAGCACCCAGACGGCGGACACGAGTTCGGGCGGCGCATTGCTGGCAGATAGGCCAATGGCGCCGAGCGCCAGGACGACCAAGGCCAGACCCGACAGTTGCACATTGTGCGCGAATGAACTGCCGGCGTATTGCGCAGGCGTGCCCAGTGAACGATGTCGTTGGATGGTGTACGGGAGGGAGATCAACGATTCTTGGACGCAGAAAAGGGGGAACAGCAGCGATATGGCGATCGAGTAGGAGCCCAACTCGCTCGGGAAGGTCCAACGGGCGACGACGACCGTCGTCAGAAAGCTGGTGCAGCTGACGACGGCCTGGTCAGCCAAGGCAAGGACATGCGATCCGCAGATGATCTGCAGGGCCTTGGCTATGAGTCCTCGGCCCGACGGCAGAGATGGGCTTGCGCCTGAAGCCTCAACCGGCATTCCGGCCGGACACGCGAGGGATACGCGCGGCATGGCCATCTTGGCCGTTTCCGCTTCTTGCAATCCTGCGTGCGCGCTCTGGTCCAAGGCTACGCCTCCGCGCGCATCTATTCTTGGCGTCGAACGCCATCGGAAGCGTTCGGGCCGTGCGGCTCGTCGGCCGTCTCGACCTTCGCTTCGATCGCAAGGCTTGGTGCGCGCCCTGGGTGGAGTGCGTGTCGCAAGAGCTCGCCGGTCGCGAGGATCGCAAATCCGGGCACGATGTAGGCATAGCGCCGCCACAGGCGCCGCGGCTCCGAGCTCAGCCGGAACAGCCATTCAAGCCCGTGGCGTTGCATCCATATCGGCGCCTGTCGTTTGGTTCCGGCCAGGAAATCGAAGGCTGCACCCACTCCAATCATGACCGGAGCTTGAACGCGCCCGAGGTGCTCGGCCATCCAGCGCTCCTGCTTCGGAGTGCTCAGGCCCACCCAGACGATGTCCGGATGCGTCGCATTGATGGCATCGACCGCCGCGTCATCCTCGTCGTGCGTCAATGTCCGGAATGGAGGACAAAGCGTGCCGGCAACGTCGAGGCCGGGGTGCGCTTCGGTCAAGGTGCGTTGCAGCGACAGCGCCACTCCCTCCGCGCCGCCGTAGTAGAACTGCCGGTATCCACGCCGACTGGAGAGGTCAGTCAATTTCCGCATCAGATCCGGGCCATAGACCCGTCGTGTGCGACGCTTGCCCAACAGACGCGAGAGCCACACCAGCGGCATCCCGTCGGGCGTTACCATGCCGGCGTTATTGTGGATCCTGCGCAGATGCTTGTCGCGCCGGCTTTCCATGACCCCGTGCACGCCGGTGATGCAGACGTAATTGCGGCTGCGCTCGCCGATCCAGCGCTCGATCGTGGCGACGGCGTCATCCAGATTGATGGAGCTGACACCGACCCCGAGAATGTCGACGCGGTCGTCGTGCCCGCCGGCGAAATTCAAACCGCGACCTTCCATATCAGCTTTCTTGCTTCGTTGGGGTTCGACAGCAGCTTGTCGAAATAGTCGATGGTTCGCCCGAGACCTTCGCGGAGCGGCACCCGAGGCGACCAGTGCAGCAGCTTTTCCGCTCGCGAGATGTCAGGGCAGCGTTGACGAGGGTCGTCTTGCGGCAGTGGCCGAAGCTCGAGCGTCGAGCGCGAGCCGACCAGGGCGATGATCTGCTGCGCCAGATCCGAGATCGTGACCTCGACCGGATTCCCGAGATTGACCGGTCCGTCGACCTCGCCGTCCACGTTCATCAGGCGCGTGAGGCCGTCGATGAGGTCGTCGACATAGCAGAACGATCTGGTCTGCGACCCCGAGCCGTAGATCGTGATCGGTTCGTTACGCAAGGCCTGGACGATGAAGCTCGAGACGACGCGCCCATCCTCCGGATGCATGTTCGGCCCGTAAGTATTGAAGATGCGCGCCACCCTGATGGCGAGGCGGTGCTGACGCTTGTAATCGTAGAAGAGCGTCTCGGCGCAACGCTTGCCTTCGTCGTAGCAGCCGCGCGGACCCGCCAGGTTCACATGCCCGCGGTATTGCTCGGTCTGCGGATGGACGTCGGGATCGCCGTAAACCTCGCTGGTGGACGCCTGCAGGATGCGGGCGCGCAAACGCTTGGCCAGCCCCAGCATATTGATCGCGCCGATCACGCTGGTCTTCGTGGTCTGGACCGGATCATGCTGATAGTGGACGGGCGATGCCGGGCAGGCGAGATTGTAGATCTCGTCCACCTCGACGTAGAGCGGGAAGGTCACGTCATGGCGCAAGATCTCGAATGCAGGGTTGTCGAGCAGAGGCTCGATATTGTGCCGCGTGCCCGTGAAGTAATTGTCGACGCAGAGAACCTGGCATTCCTGGCTCAGCAATCGTTTGCACAGATGCGAGCCGAGAAAGCCCGCGCCGCCTGTCACGAGGACCCGTTTTTTCACTGCACATCTCCCGTCTGCTATCGACAAGGGCGTCTTGTCGGATGCTGATGCGGCGTCGCCACGTTTCTTTCAGAAGTGTGGCGGGCGCGAGCGCGCCTGAGAATTGCTCAGTCGAGTCAGCGCGGAAGATGAGGGGTCGCATATGGGGTACCCGCGTATTCCCATGGGGTACTCACGAAGATCCGATTTCATAGCCCCTGTTCGTTGCGGACCGGGCGCTCGCGGCCGCTAGCCTGCACCGGTGCTGCCGCAGCCCGGGGCGGGAGAGCGGCGCGCGTCCGGGCGACCATTGTTTGGAACGTGCGAGGACATCCCATGGGAGACGGTGCGAGCCCAATGACCGGCATGCGCGGGCGCCATCGTACGCGCGCGCGACACCAGTGTGTGGCGGTAGCCGTTCTGCTCGGCGCGCTCCTGTTTCCGTTGCAGCCCAGAGCCCAGACCCCTGGAGACAGTCGCGGCTACAGGCTGGCGCCGGGCGATCTCATCGCGGTGACGGTCTTCAACCAGCCGGATTTCTCGGCGGAGCTGCTCGTCGACGACACCGGAAACATCGCTGTGCCGTTCCTCGACCCGGTTGAAGTCAAGGGCCTGACGATCCTCGAGTGTCAGAAGCTGGTCCGTGACCGGCTCGCCGATGGCATCCTCCAGCACCCGTCGGTCAGCGTTCGGATCGTCGAACTGCGTCCGCTCTATGTGATGGGGGACGTGCGTACGCCCGGCGAGTATTTGTTTCGTTACGGGGCCACCGTGCAGAGCGCCGTGGCGGCGGCGGGCGGCTTCGGGCCCGCTGAACTGGTCGCTGGCGTGGCGCTCTCCGAATTCCTTCTTGCCGACGAGCGCGTACGACAGTTGAGCGTCCAGCAACAGGGATTGCTGGTCCGTCGGGCGCGGCTCGAAGCACAACGTGACGGCGCAAAGACGTTCTCTGTACCCGATGCGGTGAATGCGACGGAAGCAAACGACCTTGCCGGCATGGTCGCGAACGAGCAGGACATCTTCAATACCCAGGCGGCCATCCTGCAGGAACAGGTCGAATCATTGCGCGCGCAAAAGCCGCGCATGCAAGATGAGGTCGCGGCCCTCAACGGCCAGATTGAAGCGGCAAAGAAGCAACTCGAGTTGGTCAAGCAGCACTCGGATCAGTACAGCCGCCTGGTCAAGCAAGGCCTGGGGCTCGCCAATTCGGAGCTGCAGTTCAAGCTTACCGAAGCAAGCCATGAAAGCGAGATTTGGCGGTTGACGGCACAGGTCTCACATCTGCGGAAGGACATCGGCGACCTCGACTTCAAGATCGTCGACACCGACGCGGCGTTCAAGCGGCAGGTGGCGATCGAGCTGCGTGACGTGCGCGATCGCCTCAACGAACTCGACGTTACGCTGCCGACGGCTCGCGAGATCCGCAGCGCCAAGCTGCAGTATGCCGGCGGCCTGGTTAAGACTGAAATCAAACGCACGATCAACGTGACGCGTGTCCGAGACGGGAAGGCGACTATCTTCGAGGCGACGGAGGCGACGTTGCTCGAGCCCGGTGACATCATCGATGTCAAGAGGCTGTCACCCGCGCAGGCGCCACGCGAAAGTGCCGCGTCCGGACAGACCGATTGGCGGCCCTACCGGATGAGAGGAGCCTCGGCCGCGAGGCCATCCGGTCCATTGTCACGTTAGCAGCTGGCGGCCGTGGCGGCTCGCGTAGCCGGGTTGAACGAGCCATCCTGAACGAACGGCTTCGAAGGAAACATGACGTACGTTCCCGCGGCCTCACAACAGAGCAGCCTGGGCGACCGTTATCTCCTGATGCTGTCCTGCATGCTGTTGGGGTACGCAACCATCGGCAAGGGCTTTGCTTATCTCGGGTTGCCGCCGCTTTTCATCGGTGAAATCGCCTTGCTGTTGGGGCTTTTCGTCTTCCTGAGGAGCGGCTGTTTCGTGGCTGCGCTGGCATCTTTGCCCAGCGTTCTACTCGCCGCGGCCATGCTGTGGGTTCTGATCCGCACCGTGCCTTTCGTTGGCAAGTACGGCTTCGAGTCCCTGCGCGACAGTGTCGTTATCATGTATGGAGGCTTCGCCTTTGTCATCACCGCGCTCCTGATCGAGGATGCGCGCCGCATCAATACGCTGGTGCGCTATTATGCGCTGTTCGTAGGCGTCTTTATCCCGGTCGTTCCTTTTACTTTGGCGGTCACCCGGTATTGGTGGGAAAGCATCCCACAGTGGCCCGGATACAACGTTCCGATCCTCTTCGTTCAACCGACCGAGGTGGCGGTGAATCTCACCGGCGCCGCAGTGTTCGTATTGGCCGGGTTTCGCCGGGTGCCGTTCGTTTTTGCGGTGCCGGTGCTCGCGAGCCTGGCCATGGTCCTGACGACGAGTCGGGGCGGAATGCTTGCGATCGTTGTTCCGATCATCTTCGCGACGATTGTGCTCGGCAAGTGGCGGATGCTGGCAGCCGGCCTGGCGGTCGTGCTCGCGCTGATTGTGATCGCGCCCGTGGTCGAGTCGGCCAGCGATTCCGGCCCGGAGGACCTTGGCGTCAAGCGCCAGATCAGTTCCCAGCAGCTCGTTGCAAATGTCGAGAGTATCGTCGGCTACTCTGACGAGAAGCTGGAAGGTACGAAGACGTGGCGTCTCGAATGGTGGGACATCATCATGAAGCACACCGTTTTCGGTCCCAATTTCTGGGGTGGACGCGGATTCGGGTTGAACCTGGCGGACGCGGATGGGTTCCAGGACAGGGCCGATCCCAACAGCCCGCTGCTGCGAAGTCCGCACAATGTGCACATGACGATCTTGGCGCGTGCCGGCGTTCCGGGGGCCGCAGTGTGGATTCTTTTCCTTGTCTCCTGGTTGGGCGTGATCGCGAATGCGTTGCTGGTCGCTCGCCGACGTGGAGACGCCGAATGGGTCGGATTGTTCTTGTGGATCGGCTGCTACGCGGCTTCCGCCGTTATCAATGCCTCGTTCGACGTAGCCCTCGAAGGGCCGGTCCAGGGCATCTGGTTCTGGTGCTTGATTGGGTTCGGAATGGGAGCCGCGATGGTCTATCGCTGCCAGATCGGCGTTCCGTCGCGGCAGCGGGCGGTCGCGGGAGGCCCGAGGCCATGAAGATACTGATGAGCGCGTTCTCCTGCGGTCCCGGGCAGGGATCCGATCCGGGCATCGGCTGGAACATGGCCTTGGAAACGGCGCGCCTGGGGCACGAGGTGGTCGTGCTGACGCAAACCGAGTTCCAAGCGGAGATCGAACGAGAGCTCGCCACCGGCAGGTTGCCTGCCAATCTCAGCTTTGAAATCTTCATCCCGACATGGCTCGAAAGGCTGCGAGACGCCGGCCTCAAATGCGGACTCGCCTCGTCGACGTGGCACGTGGTGAGCGTGCTGTGGCAACTCTGCGCGTTGTCTCACGCCCGACGCCGTTATCAGAGCGCCGATTTTGATCTGGTCCATCACGTTTCGCTTTCGGGCATCCGATACCCCACGCTTTTGACCCGCCTGGGTCCGCCGACGGTCATCGGACCGTTGGGCGGGGGCGAAAGAGCGCCGATGGCGCTCCGCAGGACGCTGCCTTGGAAGGATTGGTGCCTGGACCTGCTGCGCGATGTTCACAACTGGTCGCTGCGTGTGGATCCGATGACCCGCTCGGCGTTTCGCGATGCCGAGATCATCGTGTTGCGCACGGAAGAATCCCTGGTTGCCGTCCCGCCGCGCTATCGGCACAAGGTCCATATCAACGTCGGAATGGGCCTCGCGGAGATCGCGGACATCGAGGCGATGCCGCGGAGGATCGGTGAGCCGTTTCGGCTCATATATGCCGGCCGCCTGTTGTCCTGGAAAGGTGTCCACCTTGCGATACGAGCGCTCGCGCATGCCCTTGCCCAGGGCGCTGATGCGACGTTGACCGTCGTCGGCGATGGGCCGGCGCGACATGGGCTCGAGAAGCTCGCCGACGACCTGGGCATAGCCGAGCGCGTCTGCTGGCAAGGTGAAGTGCCGCGCAAGACGTTGCTCGCCATGTATGCCGGACATCACGCCTTCCTGTTCCCCAGCTTGCATGACGCCGGCGGGACCGTGGTCCTGGAAGCCTGGGCGTATGCCTTGCCGGTCATCTGTCTCGCGCTTGGAGGCCCGGGAAAGATGGTGAACAACGCGTGCGGTCGTGTCGTTCCAGTGGCGCGCCGCAGCGAAGAGGATTGCGTCGCCATGCTGGGTGCGGAGATTGTGGCTCTGGCGGCGAACGAGGGCCTGCGGCTGACGCTCAGTCGTGGCGCGATCGCGCGGTGCCGGGAGTTCTCATGGCCGCGGATTGTGGCCGCGCTCTACAGCGAGATCGATGACCGGCTGCACCGACACAAGGCCGGTCCGGCATGCGAAACGCCGCGCTACGCAATGGATCGCAACGGCTGTCAGATTTCTTGATAGCGATCGGAACCATGTATCGGCTTCTGACCTTCGTAATGCTGGCGCTGCTCGCCCAGCCGCCTGCCGCAGCGCCGGAGCCGCGGGGCGCCGGCAAGGCTTCGTGTCCGCACGACGCGATCGTGATTGAGCCCGGGGCATCCATTCAGGCGGCCGTCGATCGAACCGGCAATGGGGCATCCTTCTGCCTCAAGGCCGGAATTCATCGGATGCAAGTCGTGCGTCCAAGGGAGGGCCAGAGCTTCCAGGGCGAGGATGGAACGGTTCTCAACGGTGCTCGCTTGGCTAAGACCTTCGCCCGTGAGGGGCCCTATTGGGTGACGGACGGGCCGCGACCGCCAAGCCGGCGGTATGGCCGCTGCACCAAGGAGGCGCCGGGATGCAATATGCCCGAAGGCTTGTTCATCGACGATCGTTCGCTCGTCCAGGTGCAGACCAAGGAGGAGGTCGCGGCAGGACGGTTCTACTTCGACCGTATGGGCGGGCACCTCTATTTTGTCGATGACCCGACCGGCCGCAAGGTCGAGATCACCGCTGCGGCGTTTGCGTTCGAGAGCAAGGCGCCCAACGTGCGCATCAGGAATGTGATCGTCGAGAAATACGCCAACGCCGCACAGAAGGGAGCAATCCAGGCCCAGGACGCGGTGGGATGGATTGTCGAGGATTGCGAGCTGCGCCTGAACAGCGGCGCCGGGATCACGGCGGGAACGGGCAGCCGGATCCGCCGCTGCAACATCCATCACAACGGCCAGATCGGCATTGCCGGTGCGGGCCGAGACATCGTGATCGAGAACAATCGGGTCTGGGCGAATAATACGCGCCGCTTCTCGTCCGGATGGGAGGCGGGCGGCGTGAAGCTCGCAGAGGGCGACGGCGTGGTTCTTCGTGGCAATCACGTCCACGACAACATCGGTCCGGGTCTCTGGTGCGACATCAACTGTCGGGACGTGCTCTACGAGAACAACCTCGTCGAGCTCAATCACGGTGCCGGCATCTTTCACGAGATCTCGTACAGCGCGGTCATTCGCAACAACATCGTCCGCCATAACGGCCTTGCCGACAAGGAATGGTTCTGGGGAGACGATATTCTGGTTGCCGCCTCGCAAGATGTGGAGGTGTACGGCAACGTGCTCACTGTGAGCCCAGGGCGATGCGGGATCATGCTGATAGATCAAGGGCGCCCGATGAAGGGCGACAGAAAATACAAGACCCGGAACAACCGGGTCTACGACAACGCGATGACCTTCGAGGGAGCCGTCTGCGCGGGAGGCGCGTCGGACACTGCGCCTGACGACGAGAACTTCGCGATCATCACGGACGGCAATAACACCTTTGACGGCAATATCTATCGTGTTCCGCGGGGAGCCGGACCGCAGCGCTTTGCGTGGGGACACGCCGTCTTCGAATGGGATGAGCTGCGAGAGCGCGGCATCGAGCCGAACGGTCGACTGATCCGGTACTAATACGTTGGCCTGATGGCTTCGCCCTTGCCGGCGGAGAAATCGGGTTACCTCCTCGTTCCAATCAGATCCGGCGACACTCTTGGATAACCTCTGCGCCGGATGCAAATGCGGAAGCATTTCGCGGAGGTCCTGACATGCCAAAAGACGGAACGGTGCTGGTCACGGGCGCAGGCGGCTTCATCGGGCATCACCTCGTCAAATACCTGGTCCGACACGGGCACTATGTGCGCGGGGTCGACATCAAGCGCCCCGAATACGAGGACACGGCCGCTGACGAGTTTTTTGTCGCGGATTTGCGTCACTACGACCAGTGCCTGAAGATGACCAAAGATATCGACGAGGTCTATCACCTCGCGGCCGATATGGGCGGCATCGGCTACATCACGTCGTTTCATGCCGAGATCGCCATCAACAATACCCTCATCAATGCGCACATGCTTCAGGCGGCTCGCGCCAACGGCGTACGACGGTTCCTGTTTTCGTCCTCGGCGTGCGTGTACCCTCAGCATCTCCAGAAGAGCCCTGATGTCGTCCCGTTGCGGGAGGAGGATGCGTTTCCCGCCGATCCCGAGGAGGGTTACGGCCTCGAGAAGCTCTATATGGAGAAGCTCTGCCAGTACTTCACCGAGGACTGGGGATTTGCGACGCGCGTCGTTCGTTTCCACAACGTCTATGGACCACTCGGCACCTATGACGGCGGGCGCGAGAAAGCGCCAGCTGCGATTTGCCGAAAAGTCGCTTTGCTCCCGGATCAAAGCGTCATCGACATCTGGGGCGACGGAAAGCAAACGCGATCATTCATGTATATCGATGATTGCGTCGAGGGCATCTATCGCATCATGCGTTCCGACTACAGCGCGCCGCTCAATCTCGGAACCGACGAATTGGTGACCGTCGACGGGCTCGTCGACATCGTTTCGGCCATCGCGGGCAAGACGCTCGTGAAGCAGCATGACGTCTCGCGTCCGCAGGGCGTGCGCGGGCGCAACAGCGACAACGCGCGGCTGCGGGGCGTTCTCGGCTGGGAGCCCAAGACAACGCTGCGCGAAGGGCTCGCCCCGACCTACCGGTGGATCGAAGAATGCGTCACGGCTCAGTTGCACGCTGCCGGGGTAGCGGCTGAATAACCCTGCGACTGGGAGCGGGCTTGCCGTCGTTCGCGAATGCAAGGGGGCCAATCCAGTGCGAGGGTAGGTATGGCGGAAGCCAGCGTAGTACTTTCGCGCCATGCGGCCTCGAGCGGCGACTATCGTGGCTTGCTCGGAGGTGATGCGAGGCACCTTCGTCGGTTCCGGAAATCCATCGTCATCGCGTCGCTGGTTTCCGGCGATGCGGTTGCCGCCATCGCTGCGATCTCGTTCAGCCGGACGCTATTGGCAGCGGCCGGCGTGCAACCGCCGGCCGCCAGTCATCTTCCTGTTGTATTTCTCATCATGGCGTTCTTCTGTGTTCGCCTCTACACGGGATGCGGACCGAGTCCCTACGAGCGATTTCGGCTGCGCACTATCGGCATCGCGACTTTCATCGCGATCGATTTCCTCGTCGGAATCCCGGCCGGGCAGCCATGGCTTCGTCTGGTCCACGGACTCTGTGAGGCACTGCTGCTCCTCGTCTTAGGTCATTACATCGAGGCCGTTATTCGAAGCGCCCTGATCCGCCTTGATCTGTGGGGCGCGTCGACGGCACTGATCGGCTGCGGCGACGACAGCCGCAAGCTGGCACGTCTCCTGTTGCATCAGCCCGCGCTCGGGCTGACGCCGGTCGGGTTCGTCGGCAGTGCGGGCGACGATGCTTCGCAGAAGGCGTTGCTGCCATTGCCGTTGATAGGGCCAACGACGGATCTGCGCGCCATCCTGCCTGCCATCGAGTTCGCAGTCAGCAGCTCTGCCGACGACCTTGGTACGCTCACCTCGGACCCACGCGCCCGGATCGGGTCTTGCCGGCTGTTGCTGGTCGAGGACGTGCACGATTTCCAGAGCTTGTGGCTGCGCACCCGGATGCTCGGCGGGGCGGTCGGCATTGAGATCAGACGCGGCCTCTGCCTGCGCCACAATCAGTTGCTCAAGCGCCTTATCGATATCGCACTCGCGGTACCGATTGCGCTGCTCGTCTGGCCGCTCGTTGTGGTGCTGGCATTGGCCGTCAAGATCGTCGATCCAGGCCGTGCGTTCTATGTCCAGGAGCGGATTGGCCGCGATGGGAGGACATTGCGGACGATCAAGCTCCGCACGATGTACGCTGATGCCGAGCAGCGCCTGAAAGAGCATCTGAACCGTGATGCGCAGGCGCGCGCCGAATGGCAGCGTTTCTTCAAAGTCAGCAGTGACCCGCGGGTGCTGCCCGTCATCGGCAACTTCCTGCGGCGCAGCAGCCTCGACGAACTGCCGCAGCTCTGGAACGTCATTCGCGGCGACATGAGCCTCGTCGGTCCGAGGCCGTTTCCGATCTATCACATGCGCAGCTTCGACGACGAATTCCAGGCCGTGCGCGTGAGCGTCCCACCGGGCATCACCGGAATGTGGCAGGTGTCGTCACGCAGCGACGGCGACCTGCAAGTGCAGAAGGCGCAAGACCTGTTCTACATCCGCAACTGGTCGATCTGGCTCGACATCTACATCCTGCTGCAAACCGTGCCCGCGGTTCTCAGCGCCAGAGGGGCCAGGTGAAGGGGGTGGAGCGAGGGTTGCCAGCCCCTTGCACGACGCCGCACCGAGGCATTCGAGCACGACAAGCGTGTCGGCGCGATTTGCAGTTCAAGCCACGCCGACAGGCCGATTGTGCGTCAAATGCGGATGCCGTGTGACAGCCTCGTCGAAGCGGTCGCACAACAGCTTCAGGTGCGGCGGCTCCAGGATCGAGACATGGGTGCCGCCGATCGGAACGATCGTCAAGCTGCCGCACATCCCGGCCCAGCCAAAGTCGGGCGTGGCCTGCCGATGTTCGTCGGACCTGAACAGCGTGACTGGAAGATCGAGGGGGGTGGGGCTCCATTGGTCGAGTGCCCGTAACCTCAGCTGCGCAGTCAAATGCCACTGGAACGCGAGTGCGAGCCTTGTCGGCATCAGTGCCGACGACCGGCTCAGCACAGTGAGCAGCGAGCAGTGCCGGCGCGATAGCACCCTGGCGACCATCTGAAACAGGTTGTGACGTATGGCTCCGGGAGAAGAGCGGGCCGCGCTCAGAAATCGTTCAGCCCTGGCGCGCAAGCTGATCTGCGGGTGCAGCAACTCGCGGCTGCGGGCGGTGTCGATCAGTCCGACGAATTCGATTTCATGGCCGAGCTCCCGCAGGCGTCCTGCGGTTTCCCACGCGACGGCGCCGCCGAACGAATATCCGGCCAGAGCACAGGGGCGCCCCTCGAGTCGAGGCAGGATCTGCGCGAGGGCGGCGTCGACGATGAGCGCGAAGCTTGCCGGAGCTTTGATCATGTCAGGCCACCCGGGGTAGCGGATCACGCAAAAGCGGACCCGGCCCTCCAGCGCCGTGCGAAAGCGCATCAGTTGGGGGAAATCGCCGTCATAGGGTGGCATCAAGAAGACCAGCGGCGTCTTCGGCTGGTCCGCTGCGACCACCGACGAGCGGGCGGCCAGCTGACGGCTGATCGCCTGCATGAGGGCCGTCGGCGTCATCTGCGGCTGAAAAGTCTCCAACGGGACAGGCCCCAGAGCCTCTTCGATCATGAACCAAAGAAGCAAGGCGGCAAGGGAATCCCCGCCGGCGTCATCCCAGGCGAGATCCGCCTCCAACGAAGATCGGTTGAGCACCGTTGCCCATGCGGCCGCAACGGCATGGCGGACATGCGATAGACGTTCGCCGCCGTCGCAGCGCTTCTCGTTTCCGACGGGCCGTTCCTGATCGGCGGCTGTTGCAATCGCCTGCTGGTCGATGGCAACGAGCTTCTGCAGATCGGCCTTGAAGCCCGACAACTTGGGAATTTCATGCAGGGTCCGGATGTATATGGGCCGCATGTAGGATGGCAGCTGTCTATCGATGGCGCTCTTGAGGGTGTCGGTGATGTCGTCGCTGCCGGAACGCGCCGGCACCACGAACGCGACCAGCGCGGTCACCTCCTCGCCGGCCCGGCGAGCAATGACGGCCGCATCGGCGACGCTTGGGGATCCTCTGAGCACCGCCTCGAGCTCAGCAGGATTGACGCGATATCCGCGCATCTTGATCTGAAGGTCCTTGCGGCCGAGCATCTCGACGAGCGAGTCCGGCCTGATCCGGATCATGTCACCGGTCTGCAGGATGCGCTTGGAGCGGTCTTTGGCATCGCGGATGAAAGGGCCCTGCTGCAAGCGTCCGTTTTGCCAATAGCCAAGGGCGAGATACCGGCTTCGCACGACGAGCTCACCCTCTTTCCCGACCGGCACGGCGCAACCAGACGCGTCGTGCACGGCGAACTCGAAGCCCGGTTGTACGAAGCCGATCGGAAGCCGCAGGCAGTCTGGCTGCCAGTCCGGCGGAACGAACCATTGGAAAATGGTCGGCACCTCGGTCGAGCTGAAGGCGATGAGGGTTGAGGACCGGGGTGCGACGCGCCGGATCAGCTCCAGATCGCTCTGCAAAGGAATGTCGCCGCCCACGCGGAGGAGGCGGAACGAGGAAAATGCGTTTCTGGACGCCGGAGCGGACATCAAATGGCGTAGCAGGGCAGGGACGGCATAGCCGATCGTTATTTGCGCGTCGCGCAAGATCCTGAGCACGCCGGAGAATCCCAGTGAGCTCGGGTCCGTCACATGAAGGGTTGCGCCGTTCAGCAACGCAGAGAACGTTTCGCGCACACCCGCGATGGTGCAGAACGAGCTCAGCAGCACCAATCGGTCGTCGGAATGGATATGGCACGAATTGGTGGCATGGAAGACCCGTTGCAGCAGCGCGCGCTGCGCATTGCAGATCCCTTTTGGATCTCCGGTGCTGCCGGAGGTAAAGAGAATGAGAGCCGGATCGTCCGGATCGGAGGTCAGCGGCAGCAGGTTTTCAGTGGCACCCAGTGAGCTCGCGATATCGATGCAGGGCAAGGACAGCCCCAGTTCGTCGGCCTCATCGGACCGGGCTATGATCGCTGCGGCGGCGCCCACCTCCCGCAACACCTTGGCGTTTCGCGCCCGTGGGTAGCTGCGATCGAGGGGCGCAAACGGCCTGCCCGCCGCCAGGCATGCCAGCGCGGCGACCGAGAACAGTGCGCTTTGCGGCAGCACGATCATGATCGGGCGCGTGGGTGGCACGAGCTCATTGATCCGGTGAGCGAGGTGAAAGGCTGCCCGGCGCAGCTGGTCGTACGTCAATGACAGCCTGCCGTCGCTGACGGCAGTCTTGCCCGGGTGATGCTGCGCTATCCGCTGGAAACGCGCGACGATCGGCTGATCCAGATGTTCAGGATCGAAAGGAACGAATTCGGCCGAGGCAACGCATCCGTGTGCCCCAGGTCCTCTATACTCTGCCGGAATGCCCCCGGCCGCCGAAATCCATTGGTCTGCGAACATCCGTGGCGACACACGCGACCCCTTTCAATGGGGTTCGTTGAAACACGCCTCAGATGACGCCGTGTTCTCGTCTCAGGGTCAACGTCGCCAAGGGGGTACTACTTTCAGTTGATAAGGGCGAGCTATGGGAGCGGCGGCGGCCTAACGCACGACCGGTGGCCCCACATAGCGGAACTTCTGCGCGCGTTTCCCGGTGTCGACCTCGGTCGTGTAGATGTTGCCTTTGGAGTCGACCGCGAGATTGTGCACCCAGTGGAACTCGCCGGCGTTGCGGCCGTTGAGGCCGAACGCGCCGACCACCGCGCCGGTGTCGCGCACGAGGGTGCGGACCTCGTTGTTGGTGCCGTCGGCGTTGAGCAGGTAGGTCTGCTTGCCGTCGATCCAGAAGTCGAGGTCCCAGACCGAGCCCGCAGCGCGCGTCGCCTTCTCGTAGGCGAACTCCTTCACGAAGCTGCCGTCCTTGTGGAACACTTGGATGCGGTTGTTGGCGCGATCGCAGACGTAGACCAGCCCGTCCTTGGCGACCTTCACGCAATGCACGGGGTTGCTGAACTGCGGCGAGTCCGGATTGTAGGAGGCGAGCTTCTCGTCGGTCGGCTTCTTGCCGTAGGCGCCCCAATGCCGCCTGTAGGCGCCGGTGTCGGCGTCGAACACGATCACACGGTGATTGAAATAGCCGTCGGCGATGTAGATCTCGTTGGTCTCGGGATCGACCTCGGCATCGGCTGGCTTGCCCAGCCGCGTCACGTCGTTGCTGTTGGTCTGCTGGCCGGGCTTGCCGATCTGCAGCACGAACTTGCCGTCGCGCGTGAACTTCAGATACTGGCCGTCCGTCGCGCCATTGCCGCCGATCCAGACGAAGCCCTTGTAGTCGATGCTCACGCCGTGCTCGTTCTCGGGCCAGTCGTAGCCTTGTCCGGGCCCGCCCCAGGCATTGAGCAGCTTGCCGTCCTGATCGAATTCCATCACCGGCGGCGCCGGTGCGCAGCATTTGCTGGTCGGCGGATTGAGCGTTGCCGCCTTTTCGTCATCGGTGAGGGTGCGCGGTCGCTGGATCACCCAGATGTGGTCCTGAGCGTCGACCGACACGCCGGCGGCCTGGCCCATGATCCAGTTGTTGGGGAGCGGCTGCGGCCAGGAAGCGTCGACCTGGAAGCGTGGGACATCGTCGGCCAGCGTCGCCGACGCCGCGAAGGCGAGCAGACCGAGCACTGGCAGCGTGAGCACGGTTCGCATGATTCCTCCCGATATTCTTGTGAGCGGAGATCATGATGCCAGCACGTCCGCGGGCCGGACAAGGTCACTCGGCGTGGATACCGGCCTTCACTGCCACGTCGCGCCACTTGGCGGTGTCCGCGCGGATGTGCGCGGTAACCGCCTCGGGCGGGCCGGGATCCGGCTCCACCGCTTGTGCGGTGAGCGCCTCCCTGCCGTCGGCGCTGGCGAGGATGGCGTTCACCTCGCGATTGAGCCGCGCGATCACCGCGGGCGGCGTGGCGGGCGGCGCCACCAGCGAGACCCATAGGCTCGCCTCGTAGCCGGCGAGGCCGGCTTCGGCCACGGTCGGCACGTCGGCAAGCAGGCTCGAGCGCGTGCTGCCGCTCGTCGCCAGCGCGCGCAACTGTCCGGCGCGGATGTTCGGCAGCGCCGGCGCGATGGTGGCGAGCTGCATCTCCAGCCGCCCCGTGATCATGTCGGTCATCGATTGCGACGAGCTCTTGTAGGGCACGTGGGCGATGTCGATCTCGGCCATGCGGGCGAGCAACGCCGTCGCGAGATGGGCCAGGCTCGCAACGCCGGCGGAGCCGTAGTTGAGCTTGCCGGGTTGGGCCTTGGCCAGCGCGATCAGCTCACTGAAGTTGCGCGCGGGCACGCCGGGATAGACAACGAGCACATAGGGCTGGCCGCCGAGCATGGCGATCGGCGCAAAATCCTTGATCGGATCGTATGGCAGGCTCGCGCTCAGGCTGGCGGCGACGGCATGGGTGCTCGCGGTCGCGATGCCGATCGTGTAGCCGTCGGGCGCGGCCTTCGCGACCGCGTCGGCGCCGATATTGCCACTCGCGCCGGCCCGGTTCTCGATCACGACCTGCTGCCCCAGGCGGGCGCCGAGCCGCTGCGCCATGATACGGGAGATGATGTCGGTGCTGCTGCCGGCCGGGAAGGGCACGATCAGGCGTACCGGCCGGTCCGGCCAATCGGACGTTTGCGCTGCGGCAACGCCGGCAAGAAGCGCGAGCGCCGCCAGCAGGATCAACCGGATCATCGTTTGTCTTCCTCCCGGCCAGCGCGCCGCGGCGCATTCTCGTCGCCGATCTGCAGATGTATTAGAAAGATTTTTCGGGAAAGCCCAGTGGTTCCTGATGAGGTGGCCCCAATGAGGTGGTCAATGCAACGGATCGCGACCTTCCTGCTCGGTCTCGTCGTCGGTAGTGCTTTGGTCGCGGCGGTCCCGTCGGGCCAGGCGCATGACGATGTCGGCGGTCTCACCACCCCGCAGGATCATCCATTGCTGATGCACATGACCTCGGGCGATCCGTTCCGCGGCGCCATGGGCCTTGAATTCGCGGCGACCATGTTGAAGAGCGGACATCCGGTGGCGGTGTTCCTCAATCTCGACGCCGTCAAGCTCGCGTTGCGCACAGGCGGGCAGGAGAAGCGCGCCTCCGCGCTGCAGGCGCCGCGCGAGATCATTGGCGACCTGATCCGTGACGGCGCCGTGGTGCTGATCTGCGAGCCCTGCCTCGCGGAGCTCGGCCTCAAGCTCGACAGCGTCGTACCGGGTGTGCAGCTCAGCCGCCCCGGCTATCTCGAGAATTTCGTCTTCGCGGACAACGTGCGCACGCTGACCTGGTAGCGGCTACTACGTTCCCATCACCACGTCGGCGAACCAGGTCGCGATGCCGGGGAAGATGCATAGCAGCACGACGGCGAGCATCATCAGCACCACGAACGGCATCACGCCCCAGACCACGTCGCGCAACGGGATGTCGGGGGCGATGTTCTTGATCACGAACAGATTCAGCCCCACGGGCGGGTGGATCAGGCCCAACTCCATCACGATGGTCATGATCACGCCGAACCACACGAGGTCGAAGCCAGCCGCCTTGAGCGGCGGCAGGATGATCGGCGCCGTCATCAGGATGATCGACACCGGCGGCAGGAAGAAGCCGAGCACGACCACCATCAGCAGGATCGCGGAGAGCAGCAACCAGCGCGACAAGTGCAGGGACACGATCCATTGTGCCGTCGACTGGCTGATGTGCAGGTAGCTCATGACGTAGGAGTAGAGAAGCGACATGCCGATGATCATCATCAGCATGGTGGATTCCCGCAGCGTCGCGATCAGAATCGGTTGCAGGTCGTGCGGCGTCCAGACGCTGTAGACGAGCGCGATCAGCGCCAGCGCCAGCACGGCACCGAGGCCGGCGGTCTCCGACGGGGTGGCATAGCCGCCATAGAGCGCGACCATCACTCCGGTGAGCAGGATCACGAAGGGCAGCACACGCGGCAGCAGCGCGAACTTGTCGTAGACCGTGAGCTTGTCGACATGCAGCAGCGCCGATGAAGTGCCGGTCGCCTGGTACTGCGCCTTGGCGTCGCGGTATTCGCTGCGGAACTTCCAGGCGGCATAGCCGGCGAACAGGGCGACCAGCAGCAGCGCCGGCCCGATCGCGGCCAGGAATAAGCGGCCGAGCGACTGCTCGGCGGCGACGGCGTAGAGGATCATGGTTATCGACGGCGGCAGCAGAATGCCGAGCGTGCCGCCGGCGGCAATGATCCCGGCTGCGAAGCCCGCCGAATAGCCGTGCTTGCGCATCTCCGGGATGCCGGCCGAGCCGATCGCTGAGCAGGTCGCCGGCGAGGAGCCCGCCATCGCCGCGAACAGCGCGCAGGCGAACACATTGGCGATGCCGAGCCCGCCGGGAATCCAGTGCATCCAGGCATGCAGCGCGCCGTAGAGGTCCTGGCCGGCGCGCGAACGCCCGATCGCGGATCCCTTGAGGATGAACAGCGGGATCGAGAGCAAAGTGATCGACGCCATCTCCTCGTAGACGTTCTGGGTGATGGTATCGACCGAGCCCCGCGGCATGAAGATGATCATGAACATGGTCGCGACCGCGCCCAGCGCGAACGCGATCGGCATGCCGATGAACATCGCGACCAAGGTGGTGCCGCCATAGAGGAGGCCGATCGACAATATGCTCATTGCGTGCTGCCCGGCCGGCGCAGCTCGGCCACCACCTGCAGCAGGATCTGCAGTGAGAGCAGCGTCATGCCCACGGCCATGAGCGAGTAGGGGATCCACAGCGGCGGGCCCCAGGTCGAGCCGGAGTGATAGCCCTCGACCACGGCTTCGTGCAGCAGCGTCCACGATTTCCAGGCAAAGAAGCCGCAGAAGGCGAAGCTCGCGAGGTCGACCAGGATCTGCCGGATGAAGTTGGCGCGCGGCGGCAACAACCCGATTATCGCCTCGATCGCCACATGGCCGCGCAGCGCCTGCACCGCGGCGGACGACATGAACACGGCGCCCACGATCAGGAAGACGGAGAGCTCGTCCTGCCAGTCCGTGGAGATCTTCAGGAAGTAGCGGACGATGACGCTGTAGGTGAGGACGAGCCCCGCGGCGACCAGCGCGACCGAGGACGCCTTCACCACCAGGTCGTTGACGAAGGCAAGGACGCGATCAGCGCTCGCGGGCGCTGCCGCCTGTCCGGTCTCGACGCGGTCGAGGCCGTGAGCCATCAAGAAGCCTCGTCCGGCTCAGGATTGCTGCACGCTTTCGGCGAGCTTGAGGAGGTCCGCCGCCAGCGGCGTCTTCTGGGCGTAGTCCTTCCAGGCGGTGTCACGCGCGATGGCGCGCCACTTGTCGACAGTCGCCTCGTCGAGATCGAACACTTTCGCCCCCTTCTTGCTGTAGACGTCGGCAACCTTCTGGTCGTCCGCCATCGCCTGCGCCGTGCCGAACTGCTCCATCTCGGCGCCGAGCGCCATCACGATATCCTGCTGGCTCTTGGTCAGGCCGTCGAAGATCTGCTTCGACATGATCAGCGGCTCGAGCATGAACCAGTATGACTTCCCGCGTCCGGTGGTGAGGCTCTTGGCGACCTCCTCAAGCCGGAACGAGATCAGACTGGTGGAGGAGGTGATGGCGGCATCGCAGGCGCCGGTCTGCATCGCGGCGTAGAGCTCGTTCGACGGCGTCGACAGCGTCGTGGCGCCCGCCGCCTGCAGCACCATGTCCATCTCGCGGCTGCCGCCGCGCACCTTCAATCCTTTCGCGTCCGGCGGGTTGACGATCGGCGTGGCGCGGCTCGCGACCCCGCCGGCCTGCCAGATCCAGGAGATGATGAGCACGCCCTTGCTCTCGAGGAACTGGCTGAACTTCTTGCCGATATCCGCCTGCTTCCAGGCCGCGCCCTGCTTGTAGGAGCTCACCAGCCCCGGCATCAGGCCGATATTGAGCTCGGCGAACTCGCCGCCCGCATAAGAGATCGGGTAGAGGCTGAGGTCGAGCACGCCTTTGCGCACCGCCGAGAACTGCGCCACCGTCTTCATCAGGGACGAGTTGGGATAGACCTGCGCGGCGATCGCGCCGTCCGTGCGCTTCTCGAGCTCGGCTGTGAACTTGCGGCAAAGGCGGTCGCGGAAGTCGCCTTCGTCGATGGTGCCGCCGGGGAACTGGTGAGAGATCTTCAGCGTCTGGGCCGGCGCCGCCGAGCCCAGTCGCGTCGAGGCAACGAGCGCAGGCGCCGTGAGCGCACCAGCAAGAACGCGGCGTCGGCTGATAGTCATATCGACCTCCCTTTGATTGCGGCTTCACACGACCGCTGCTTGGCGGCATGTGCGGGCGACCGTCTTGGAAATTCACTCAGCCCGGCAGCACAAGTGCCCTTCGCACATAAGTGCCTTGGCGCATAAGTGCCTTGGGAGGAAGTCTAGCATCAATATCGACCTTGGTCTGATTGACCCGCTACCGGGGCCGGCGCGGGGCCGCGTCAGATGGTCACGATGCAACGCGTGTTCAGGCCTCCCCGATTTCACGCAAGATCTCAGCGGAATGTGCGCCGAGCTCAGGCGAGGGGCGCTCCGCTGCCATGGGCTCGCCGCCGATCATGATCGGAGTGCGCACGCCAGGTATGGTTCCACCTTTGGCCCGCGGGCTCGGGCGCTCGATCCGCATGCCGCGGTGCAGCACCTGCGGGTCGGTGAAGACCTGGTCGAGCGGATTGATCGGCCCAGCCGGCACCTGCACCGATTCCAGCTTGGCGAGCAGGTCGGCGAGCTTCCAACGCAGTGTGAGCGAGGTGAGGTGGGTGATGAGCTCCGCGCGGTGCTGCAGCCGGTCGGAATTGGCGCGGTAGCGCGGATCCTCCGGAAGCTTCGGCTCGCCCAGCACGGCGCACAGCTTGGCGAACTGGTTGTCGTTGCCGGTAGCGATGATGATGTGGCCGTCTGCGACTGGAAACACCTGGTAGGGAACGATATTGGGGTGAGCGTTGCCGATCCGCTTGGGCGTCTTTCCCGAGACGAGATAGTTGAGGGCCTGGTTGGCAAGGACACCCACCTGGCTGTCGACCAGCGCGGTGTCGACAAGACAGCCACGGCCGGTCTTTTCGCGCTGCGCGAGCGCAGCCAGAATGCCGACCGCCGAATAGACCCCGGTGAAGATGTCGGCGACCGGGATACCGGTTCGCTGTGGCTCGCCGTCGGGCGCGCCGGTCAGGTCCATGATGCCGCCCATGCCCTGCGCCATCAGGTCGTAGCCGGCGCGTTTGGCGTAGGGACCGGTCTGGCCGAAGCCCGTGACCGAGCAGTAGATCAGGCGCGGATTTTCCGTGGCGAGGCTCGCATAATCGAGGCCGAATTTGGCGAGCCCGCCGACCTTGAAATTCTCGATCAGCACGTCGGAGCGGGCCGCGAGCTTCCTGACGATGCGGCGGCCGTCCTCGCTCTCGAAATCGACCTCGATCGAGCGCTTGCCCCGGTTGGTGGCATGGAAATAGGCGGCGTCCAGATGTCCGCCGTCGGTCGCCTCGACGAAGGGCGGCCCCCAGCCGCGGGTATCGTCGCCAGTACCCTTGCGCTCCACCTTGATCACGTCGGCTCCCAGATCCGCCAGGATCTGTCCTGCCCACGGTCCCGCGAGGATGCGGGCAAGTTCGAGCACTCGTACTCCCGCCAACGGCGCTGGCATTAACTAATCTCCTTCATTGCAACCAATCCGTCCCCGGGCCGTTCCCCCGCCCAGGGGGCCACCGTCCCGGAAAGCCGCCCGCTTCTGTGGCCCCTCAGGTGGGAGTTGTCCATAGGCCGCGCGCCGGCTTCTCTGGCATGATTTGTGAATTCGTCACGAGATTACTATTTAGTCATTCGGCCCTGGCGAGAGATTCGATCCCGTGAATACCTCCTTTTTCGGCGACATGTTGCAGTCCATCGCAGAGCGCGGGCGCGCCCTGATCGACCGCACCCGCGACCGCCGCGGCGTTGCCGAGCAGCGCTCGGCCAGCCTGGTGCAGCTTTGCGAGGATTTGCTCTCCGGCCGTGGCGAGGCGTCCGGGGTTGCGCTGGCGCGCGAAATTCTTTCCCGCTACGGCGAGTTGAAGACCGGCCCCCGTATCGCCTTCTTCGAGGCGCTGGCGACCGGGTTTGGTCCCGACCGCAGCCGCCTGAGCGCCGCGGCCAATGCCTGGCTTGCCGCTCCCTCCGATTCGTCCGCCGTCAAGTTGCATCGCGCATCGGAGCCGCGTCGGCTCGAGCTTTTCCGGCGCCTCAACCTCGCCCCGAACGGCACCGCCGCGCTGGTGCGCATGCGCGAGCAACTGCTCGACGCCATGGACCACCGCGAGGATCTCGCGACGATCGACAGCGATTTCCTGCATCTGTTCTCCTCCTGGTTCAACCGCGGCTTCCTGGTGCTGCGCAAGATCGACTGGTCGACGCCGGCCCGCATCCTCGAAAAGATCATCCGCTACGAGGCGGTGCACG
>Ga0153954_1000353_pt1 | contig 38459 bp, 41 predicted proteins | sample TSFL038MetaG_FD_102277 | JGI IMG/M metagenome (GOLD analysis project Ga0153954, IMG submission 102277) | Attine ant fungus gardens microbial communities from Florida, USA - TSFL038 MetaG | ecosystem: Host-associated > Fungi > Mycelium > Unclassified | place: USA: Florida, Wekiwa Springs State...
CGCGAAGATCAATCGAAAGCGCCTTTGCCATCCATGCTGGCCTCCCATCCAGCATGAAGCTTGAATCAGATCCGTAGCGCCCTGGGAATCCCTCGCGATTCAATCAGACAGGAAAAAGCTCTAATGCCGGGTGGCGCGGCGATCTGACGCCGCGACAACATGTCTGTTTTTCTGACGAACTCTCCTAAGTTGGCCCGCTTCGACCGTTCATTGATACTTTGCGGGGTTGTGATGCCAGACAATGTTTTCTCGTCGGATCAGCTTCCGGCGGAATTGGCCGACGAGGCGCGCTTTTCGCTCTGGCGAGACCTTTACATCGACCTTTACGGCGCTGCCGACATGCGGCGCTGGACCGATCGCCCCTTCCACGGCCATTCCAGGGTGGCCGTTTTCGGCGACACCGCACTCCTTGAATTCAAGGGCACGCTGCAACGATATGCGCGCACCGCCGCCCACGTCGCCGCGGACAACCGCGATCACGTGATGATCGGGATCAACCGCACCGAAAAACGTCTGCAATTGTCACAGCGTGGCCGGGAGATCATGCTGCCGCGCGGCTCGGTCAGCGTCTTCATGAGCTCCGAGCCGAGCGCGACCGAGATCGACGCCGACAGCTCCTTCATCGGATTCGCCGTACCGCGCGCCCGTCTCGCCGAACTGGTCCCGAACGTCGACGATTTTGCGGGCTCGGTGCTTCCGTCCGAGATGGCGCCGGTCCGCCATCTCGTCAGCTATATCGAATGGCTGATCACGACCGAAGCGCAGGATCACGCTGGACTGGCGCGGCATGCCGAGACCAGCCTGATCGACCTGATGGCGCTTGTCTTCAACGCCAATGGCGACGTCGCCGAACAGGCGCGCAAGCGAGGGCTGCGTTCGGCACGCGTGCAGGAGATTATCCGCGAGATCAGTCTCGGCTTTGCCGATCCGGTCTTCTCCGCGGGTACGGTCGGCCTGAAACTCGGCCTGTCGGCCCGCTATGTGCAGGAGCTTCTGCAAGAGACCGGTTACAGTTTTACCGATCGCGTGCTGGAGCTGCGGCTGCAGAAATCGCGTGCGATGCTGAGCGATCCAAAATTTGATCGTCTCAAGATCGGCGAGATTGGCTTTGCCTGCGGTTTCAACGAAGCCTCTTACTTCAACCGCTGCTTCCGCCGCCGTTTCGGGGAAGCGCCGATGCAGGTTCGCGGTCGCACCTGACCTTCAGCGTCCGCGCACAGCCTCAAGCCACAACGCGGTCGTGGCCGTTGACATATTTGCCGTTGGCGATTTTACCGTTCGCCCTTGACGTCTCGCCCTTTGAAGCCCGGCCCTTTGAAACCCTGCCCTTCGAAGTCTTGCCCTTTGCAGCCTTGCCGTTGGCAAGCTTGCCATTGGCATGCTGCGCCTTGCCGTTCAGCTTCTTCAGCTTCTCATTGGCCTTGGCGAGCTTCTCGGCCAGCCGCTTGGCCTTGCGCTCGGCCTTTTCGCGCTCGCGCGCCCGTTCGGCACGGGCTTCGGCGCGCTTCTTCTTGCGCTTCTTCTCGCAGGCGTCGCATTTGCAGCCGATCGGCTTCAGGTAGGCCTTGAAGTAATCGGTGCCGTAATCGTAGTTGATCTCTTCGCCCGGCTCGATGTTCTTGATCGCGCAGATGAAAACCCGACGCTTGCGTGGACGGACGTCGGACTCCGCGTTCGGCTTGCAGGCGTGGTTGATATAGCGGGCAATGTTCTTGCGAATCGAGCCGTCGATGGTCCAGCGGTTGGTGAGCTCGAACAGATATTTGTTCTCGATCGCGTCGTCTTTTTTCTTCTTGGAATCGAGCAGCGGCCCGATATAGCGGATGATCCGGGCCCCCTTCTTGATCGGCTTGGTGGCGAACAGGCCGAGGCCAGTGCGGGAGCGGCCGATGCGGTACGGTTTATTCGGTGAAATGGCGGGCATGACTGTGAACGAAGGAACGCGAGATCAGTGGCGACGGCTGATAACGCCGCTCTTCTAGAACGATTCAGCGCCGCTGTCAGGTATTTCTCGCGGATCGCTCGAACCTTCCCCAGCTTGCACAGCTCAAGCGATTATGCCCCTATCGGTTCCCGATTCAAGAGATCAACCGATGCGCTCCCTTCATTTGAACGTCATATGCGCCATCGCGTTGACGGTGACGGCACCTGCCCTTTTCGGTCGGGCCAGCGCCCAAACCGTTGGCAGCAGCTACACTTCGACAAAGGAGAAGGACTGCCACGTCACGACGAGCGGCCAGGACGGCAGTGTCAGCGTCTGTCCCGGCAAGGCCGGCCTCATCGTGCTCCTCACCGAGGATGATCTGCGCCAGACGGTCTCGGTCGGCCGCAACCGCAAGGCGGCGGAGAACGAGCCGGCCGCGAGTAGCAGCTTCGGTCCGTTCAATTCCACCACCGATACCATCGAGTGGCGCGCGGCGGGTGGCAAGCCGTTTGCGATCATCCAGCGCTGGCACATCGCCGACAATGACGACATGGATAAAAGCGGCCGTCCCACCGACAAGGGCCTGCTGGTGGTGACGCGGCTGCCGCCGGGCGCGGTATGCCACGTCGCCTATGTCGATGTCCGGGCCAATCCCAACCCGAATGAGCTCGCCCGCAAGGCGGCCGACGAGACCGCCCGCGATTTCAAATGCGGCAAGGACGAGGTGAAGATCGTCGGCGAACGCGGCCGGGCGGTGGAGCTGGCCAAGCGCTGACGGCCCCCTCTCCTTTTTGACCGTCTCCGGATCGTGCGGCGGATTGACAGGAGCCGATTAGAGGCGCCTCCTTGGGAGAAAATACGTCCGTTCCAGACCGGGAGGAACGTATGCCCGAATATTCCGCAGGCAAAGTCACCGACTACGCCGACGGCGACCGCAAGGTCATCGACTGCGGGGAGTTCGAGGTCGGCATCTTCAGGATCGACGGTGAGTTTTTTGCGTGGCATAACCGCTGCGCCCATCGCGCCGGGCCGGTGTGCCAGGGCCGCATCATGAGGCGCGTGATCGAACCGGTTGCCGACGACGGAACGACCCGCACACTCGACTACGATCCCACCGAGACCAACATCGTCTGCCCCTGGCACGGCTACGAGTTCAACATCAAGACCGGCTGCCACCAGGGCAGCAGCCGCATCCGTCTGCGCAAGGCCGAATTCACGATCCGGGAGGGCGAGATCTATGTTCGGACCTGAACGCGATCGCAACGGCGACGCCGGGGATCGGCAGAACGATCCTCACGGCTGGATCGACCGGATGGCGCCTGAATTGCTGCGCGCCTCGCGCGAGCTGGTCGAGAACAACGAAGCGGCCCGCGTCTCCGACGAGGCCGTCGCACAGATCCTGACCGCGGCCATCCGCCTCTATGTTGCGAAATCCGACGGCGAGGAACGAACCTTTCCGCCAATCGCCGGCCGCCGCGACAGCGAACTGACGCCCACCGAACTTTTGTCGGCGGTCTCCGAAATGCTGCGCGCGATGCATCTCGGACCCATGGAGCTGGCGCTCTGGTACCGGCGACGCCCGGACGAAGACACCTATTCCGCGGGAGAAAGATCATGAACGTCCAGGGCAGGATCGGGCCGCAATATTCGGCGATCCAGGAAATCACCGTTCATACCGACACCCGCGACATCCTCGCGCATGCGCGTCGCAACGCGATCCGCCGCGGCCTGCAGGACTGGTTCGTCTGCGACATCGACGCCCATCACGTCGAGACCGTCTCGTGGAAGGAGATCGTCACCTATATCGAGGATCCCGTCGTCCGCGACAACGCGGTGCGCTTCCAGAACGAGCGGCTCGCCGCGCCGCCCTATGGGCTGAACGGCGACCTCGGGCTGCGTTACCAGTCGGTCGGCGGTCGCATCCCGCACCAGGATGGGCAGCGAGAGATCGTCGAGGAAACCGGTGTCCATCGCGACGTCACCTTGACGCGCCGCGCGATGGACTCGCTCGGCATCGACAACATGGTGGTGTTCCCGACGCCGATGCTGTTCCTCGGCATGCATCCGCAGCCGGAAATGGAGGTGTGGCTCGGCGGCGCCTATAACCGCTGGCTGATCGACCGCATCCTGTCCGAGGACGACCGCATCAAATCGCTGGTCTATCTGCCGTTCAACACGCCACAAGAGGCCGAACGGACGGTCAAGGAATTGGCCGGCAAGAAGGGCGTGATCGGCTTCTGCGTCACCAGCACGCGCAACAAGCCGGTGCATCACAACGACTATATGCGGCTTTATTCGATGATCGAGGAGACCGGCAAGCCGCTCGCCTTCCATGCCGGCTACCACTGGCAGGACGCTTCGCTCGCGACCATCAACCGCTTTCTCGGTATGCATGCGCTCGGCTTCGTCTGGTGCAACATGGTGCACATGACCAACTGGATCCTGAACGGGATTCCCGAGCGCTTTCCGAAGTTGAAGACGGTCTGGGTCGAAAGCGGGCTCGCCTGGGTGCCGTTCCTGATGCAGCGTCTCGACGACCAGTTCCTGATGCGCCCCTCGGAAGCGCCTCAACTGAAGCGGATGCCGAGCGAGTACATGAACAGCCATTGCTTCTACACGACCCAGCCCATGGAAACGACGCATCCGAAGGCGCTGGAGAATACGCTGGACATGATCAAGGCCGAGACGCAGCTGTTGTTCTCGTCCGACTGGCCGCATTTCGATTTCGACCTGCCGCAGGAGATCTGCGACCTGCCGTTCCTGAGCGAACAGGCCAAGCGCAACATTCTGGGGCTGAACGCGGCGCGGATCTTCAATCTCGATCCGACCCCGGTGAAGAAGCTGGTGGCTGATTAACCTTGCTGCGTCACGAGTGACTCCATCCCCTCATCCTGAGGGCTTGCGAAGCAAGCGTCTCGAAGGATGAGGCCACCAGCCGGGCCTCATGGTTCGAGACGCGTCGCAAGTGCGACGCTCCTCACCATGAGGGTTTGTGACGCAGTAAGACTACTGCGGCGGCTTGACCATCGCGAGCTTGAGCATGGTGTCGAGCAGCGTCTCGACGCTCGTGCCTTCCGGCAACCGGCGCAGGATGTCCTCAAGCCGGCCGTCGAGCATCAGCGTGGTGAAGCCATGCACCAGCGACCAGGCGCGCGCGATCGCGGCCGCCTGCTCCAGCGTCAGCGCTTCCTGCTCGATATGCTCGTGACGGCTGGCGGCGATGGCAGTCGCCAGTCGCGAGAACGAAGCTTCGGCCGCCTCATGCAGCGAGGGCCGCGAATAATCCAGCCGCTCGGCGCGGAACATCAGCCCGTACATGCCGGGATGCGCCTGCGCATAGGCAACATAGGCCTTGGCGCGTGCCAGCCCCCGCGCGGGATAGGCCAGATCTGGCCCGCAAGCCTCCGCCATCGCGGCGTCGAACTGCCGGAAACCGATCGCGGCAAGTTCGCTGACGAGCCCGGTGAGATCGCGGAAATGATGGGTCGGCGCGGCATGCGAGACGCCCGCCTCCCGCGCCACCGCGCGCAGCGTCAGCCCGGCCAGGCCATCGCGCTCCAGCACCCGCTCGGCCGCCTTCAGCAAGGCGTCGCGCAGCGCGCCGTGATGGTACGGCGTCTCCTCTTTCGCGGTGCGCGATCCTGCGCGCGCACGGACCGGACGCGGCGGTGCCGCCCGGCCAGGGCGCCGGATAACTTTTCGTGCTGGTTCAACTTTTCTTGTCATCGTTGCGTTATAGGATTCAATTTTGACAGTGTAAAGATTTTGCTTGACCGTATCGTCGGAGCATAATATCGCTATCTTTACGATGTAAAGATAGTCCGGAGGAAGTGTGCGATGCAACAGGAAAGCGCGATCCGTGCCGAATGGGCCAATTGGGGACCGATCCCGATGGAATGCGATGCTCCCTTCCTAAAGGTGTCGGGCGAATTGCCGCGCGAACTGAACGGCACGCTCTACCGCAACGGACCTAATCCCCAGTTCGACGCGCCAGGTGCGCACTGGTTCGTTGGCGACGGCATGCTGCATGCATTCCTCCTGGAAAACGGCCGCGCCTCCTACCGCAACCGCTGGGTTCGCACCCCGAAATGGCTCGCCGAGCACGACGCCGGCCGCGCGCTATTTGGCGGCTTCGGTCGCAAGCTGCCGGATGCGCCGGCTGATCTGACCGATGGCGGCGTCGCCAACACCAATATCGTCTTTCACGGCGGCCGCCTGCTCGCACTCGAGGAAGCGCATCTGCCGACCGAAATCGAGCCGGGGACGCTCGCAACCCGCGGCTATTGCAACTACGGCGGCCGCATCGCCGGGCCCTTCACCGCGCATCCCAAGATCGATCCCGTCACCGGCGAGATGGTTTTCTTCGGCTACAACGCATCGGGTCCGCTCACGCCCACCCTCTCCTTTGGTGCGATCAGCGCTGCCGGCCGCGTGACGCGCTTCGAGCGTTTCGAGTCGCCCTATGCCAGCATGGTGCATGACTTCATCGTCACCGAGCATCATCTGCTGTTTCCGATACTGCCGCTCACTGGAAGCCTGCAGCGCGCCATGGGCGGCCAGCCGGCCTACGCCTGGGAGCCGGACAAGGGCACACATGTCGGGGTGATGAAACGCAACGGCGGGACAAAAGACATCATCTGGTTTCGCGGCGAGAATTGCTACGTCTTCCATGTCATGAACGCCTGGGAGGATGGCGACCGCATCATCGCCGACGTGATGCAGTTCGAGGAAGCGCCGCTGTTCCCGCATCCCGACGGCCGGCCGACCGATCCGAGCAAATCGCGGGCGCGGCTGTGCCGCTGGACCTTTGATCTCGCCGGCAACACGGACCGTTTCGCGCAGACTTATCTCGACGACCTCTCCGGCGAATTTCCCCGCATCGACGACCGCCGCGCCGGGCTCAGGAGCACGCACGGCTGGTACGCCTGCGCCAATCCGGACCTGCCAACGTTCGGCGCGCTGTCCGGCGTCGTCCACGTCGATGGAACGGGCAAGCGGCTCTCCAAATATCACCTGCCCGCCGGCGACACGATGTCGGAGCCGGTCTTCGTCGAGCGCGGCAAGGATGCGGTGGAAGGCGACGGCTTCCTGCTTGCCGTGGTCTACCGCGCGCGGGAGAACCTCAGCGACCTCGCGGTCTTCAACGCCAACGATGTCGAGGCCGGGCCCGCGGCTCTGGTGCATCTCGCCCACCGCGTGCCGGACGGTTTTCATGGCAATTGGGTGGGAGCGAGTTGAACACCCCTCGCCCTTTGTCATTCCGGGGCGGCCTGAAGGGCCGAGCCCTTGGCGCGTCCCGGAATGACGACAGAGCCAGCATAACCCACTGATCCAAAATCATCTTTTTACACCCATCAACTAATGTTGACGATGTCAAGATACCCCTTGACGGCAGCGGCTTTGGCGCCTATTCATCTTTCCAATGTAAAGATTGGCCTGAAGAGGCCTGAGCCGATGACGATTTTCCTGATCCTTGCGCCCTTTGGCGCCTTTACGACGCTGATGCTGGTCGCATCAGCGACCGTGAGCCTGCTCGCCGGCAGCGCGACCTGCCTCGCCACCATCGTCTTCGACACCGCGCGCGGCCGCTCGGTGAAGATCCTCGCAACCGGCTCGGCGATCGTGTTCGCCGGCATTGCCGCCTATCTCAACCTGATCGATCCCACCGTCAGCGACAAGGCGGTGAGGCTCGCCGTCGACATCGGCGTCTTCGCGATCTCGCTCGGCTCGATGCTGCTCCGCTATCCTTTCACCATGCAATATGCGGTGGAAGCCGTGTCGACGGAGATCGCGGCCATGCCGGGCTTCATGCGCGCCAATTACATCATCACCAGCGCCTGGACGGTGGCGGCGATGTTGATGATGCTCGCCAACGCCGCCATCCTCTACGTACCGGGCCTGCCGATCTGGCTCGGCCTCGCCGTCGCCTTTGCCGCGCGCAACAGCGCCGTGTTCTTTACCAGATGGTACCGCACGAAACAGGGAATGCTGCCGCCCAACGCCTTGCCGAAAACGCACTGAAGGCGACATTCAAACCAGATCCTGGAAACCCTATCTCGGAAACTAGATATTGGAGGAAAGCCGATGAAGGACGTATTCGCCCGCCTCGCCACCGACTTCTTCTCCACCATCGTCTTTCTGGTCATCTATCTCGCCACCGACAACATCGTGCTGGCGACTTCGGTCGCAATCGCGGGCGCTATCGCCCAAGTGGTCTATAGCCGGATCAAGGGCAGGGAATTGGGCTTCATGACCTGGGCAAGCCTCGCGCTTGTGATCGTGCTCGGCACCGCGACCATCCTGACCAGCGATCCGCGCTTCGTGCTGGCCAAGCCCGCGATTGCGCATTTCGCGATCGGCGCGATCATGCTCAAGCGCGGCTGGATGCTGCGCTACATGCCGCCGCTCGTGGCCGAGACCATTCCGGAATATGTCACCATCGCCGGCTTCGCCTGGGCGGCGCTGATGTTCGCGCTCGGCGCCGGCACCATTGCGATCGCGATGACCGGCGATCTCAAGCTGTGGACGATCTATGTCTCCGTGGTCGCGCTCGGCGCCAAGATCGCAGCTTTCGCGATCCAATACGTCACCTTCCGCATCCTGGTCACCAGCCGCATCCGCGCGGCCCGCACCTGAAGACACTTTCACGCCATTAATCCGATTGGGCTTGTGCGGCGAGATGGGCTATACCGCCGCGCAAGCCTTTTTGCCGAGGTCAAAGCCATTTCCGGTTTTGTGAGGAATTCGAGGAGCGATCAATGGCCGTGGACGGAAACTGGAATCTCACCATGACGACTCCGATGGGCGAGCGCAACGCGACGCTGAGCCTGAAAAGCGCGGGCAGCACGCTGACGGGGACGCAGGGCGCCGACGGCAATTCGGCCGAGATTTTCGAGGGCACCGTCAACGGCGACGACGTTGCCTGGAAAGTTTCCATCACCAACCCGATGCCGCTGACGCTCGAGTTCACGGGCAAGGTGTCGGGCGATGCCATCTCCGGCGAGATGGGCATCGGCTTCATGGGCAATTTCCCGTTCACGGGAACGCGCGCGTAGTGCGCGACGGTTTTAATGCAGGAGGACTAGCTTCGTAGCCCGGGTCAGCCAACGGGTCCGCGCCGAAAGCGCGTTTACGCGCGTCTTCGACGCGCTATGGCGCGGCCCGATGATAAACTCCGCGACACCCGGGAAAGTCCCGCATATTGCTTGCGCTCGTGCGGGCTACGACATGCATGAAAACCTATGGTCTTTTTGGCATCTCGGCGCGAGCCGGGACGCCAAGTTGTCCCAATAGCCGAAATCAAAACCATATCTGCATGGGCAGACCGCACGCGTCGAGCGGCGAGAATTCCTCTTGAACGCAGCCGGCGGGCTCGCGCGCGGCAGTCGCCACCGCGCAAGCGTCCAGCACGTCGTCGCGCCTGGCGCCGGTGCCGATCCGTGCTTCGCCCAGCCAATGATCGATCTCGCGAAATCCCTCGCGCCTCAGCAGCCTGCGACGGAGCGCATCGCCCTGCTCCGATTTCTTCGGCGACAACGGCTTGCCGCGGTTCAGCCGCAGAAATACCAGCTCGGGATGAACCTCGCGCACCTCCATCGAGGGATGCGCGCGGACAAAGGCATCCACCTCCATGATCTTCGGCCCGAGATGCCAGAGCTGGCGCGACACACGCGTCTCGCCGCGGCGGAGCGCTTCCCTGTTGGCCTCATCGGGATCCGAAAACTCCTGCCAGAGCCAGCGCCTTGCGCCGGTGAAGACGCGCGAGGAATGCGGCCGCAATCTCTCACGCGCCAGTAGATCGCAGGCGCGCTCGCCATCCTCGGTCATGCCGATCGGGATGTCGATACCGGCGCGATCGAACGGATCGGAGAGCGCCGCGGCAACGTCCCTATGAAACGAGATCGTCCGCTCGCCGCCGTCGATCAGGACGGCGACCCAGCCGCGTGAAAACCCGTCGAGGCCGAGCGCCCTCAACCCAGGTTCAATTCCTTGAAGAAATCGTTGCCCTTGTCATCGATGATGATGAAGGCCGGGAAATCCACGACCTCGATGCGCCAGATCGCTTCCATGCCGAGCTCGGGATATTCGACCACCTCGACCTTCTTGATGCAGTGCTCGGCGAGGTTTGCCGCGGCACCGCCGATCGAGCCGAGATAGAAGCCGCCGTGCTTCTTGCAGGCCTCGCGCACCGCCGGCGCGCGATTGCCCTTGGCCAGCATCACCATCGAGCCGCCGGCGGCCTGGAACTGGTCGACGAAGGAGTCCATGCGGCCCGCGGTGGTCGGGCCGAACGCGCCGGAAGCATAGCCTTCCGGGGTCTTCGCAGGACCTGCGTAATAGATCGGATGGTTCTTGAAATAGTCCGGCAGCGGCTCGCCCTTCTCCAGCCGCTCGCGCAGCTTGGCATGCGCCGAGTCGCGCGCGACGATCATGGTGCCGCTCAAGGACAGCCGCGTCTTGATCGGGTGCTTCGACAGCGTTGCCAGGATGTCCTTCATCGGCTGGTTCAGGTTGATCTGGACCATGTCGCCGCCGAGCGACTGCTCGACCTGCGGCAGATATTGCGCGGGGTTATGCTCGAGTTCCTCGAGATAGACGCCGTCCCTGGTGATCTTGCCGAGCACCTGACGGTCCGCCGAGCAGGATACGCCGAGCCCGATCGGCAACGAGGCGCCATGGCGCGGCAAGCGGATCACGCGCACGTCGTGACAGAAATACTTGCCGCCGAACTGCGCGCCGACGCCGAGCGACTGCGTCATCTTGTGGATTTCCTGCTCCATTTCGAGGTCGCGGAAGGCGTTGCCGTCGGCCGAGCCGTGGGTCGGCAGCGCATCCAGGTAGCGCGCGGAAGCAAGCTTGACCGTCTTCATGCAGAGCTCGGCCGACGTGCCGCCGATGACGATGGCAAGGTGATAGGGCGGGCACGCCGCGGTGCCGAGCGTCAGCACCTTCTCCTTCAGGAAGGCGAGCAACCGGTCCTTGGTCAACACCGAGGGAGTGGCCTGGAACAGGAAGCTCTTGTTGGCGCTGCCGCCACCCTTCGCCATGAACATGAACTTGTAGGCGTCATCACCCTCGGCGTAGATCTCGCACTGCGCCGGCATGTTGTTGGCGGTGTTCTTCTCCTCATACATCGAGAGCGGCGCCACCTGCGAATAGCGGAGATTGCGGCGCAGATAGGCGTCGCGCGCGCCTTCGCTCAACGCCGCCTCGTCGTCGCCGTCGGTGATGACGTTGCAGCCCTTCTTGCCCATAATGATGGCGGTGCCGGTGTCCTGGCACATCGGCAGCACGCCGCCGGCCGCGATATTGGCATTCTTCAGGAAGTCCAGCGCCACGAACTTGTCGTTCGAGCTTGCCTCCTTGTCGTCAAGGATGCTGCGGAGCTGCTTCAGATGCCCCGGCCTCAAATAATGATTGATCTCGCCGAAGGCCGCCTCCGACAGCGCCCGCAGCGCCTCGCGCGACACCACCAGCATGTCCTTGCCGAGCACCTTCTCGACCCGCACGCCCTCGGTCGTGACCTTCTTGTAGGGCGTGGTATCCGCGCCGAGCGGAAACAGCGGCGTGTGCTTGTAGGGCGGAACGGGCTTTTGCTGGTCGGGAAAGGCGGTGGGAGCGTTCATGGGGATGGCTCGTAGGTTGGTGCCGAGGCGTCATCGGACGCCGAAGATTGAACCGTTCTAAGCACTTTTGGCACAAAGGGAAGTCAGCAAATCGCGTGCGGGCAAGTCGAAATTCGCGCAGCGCGTGATAGCCCTAAAGCGTCAACAACCCTCATGGTGAGGAGCGTCGCGCCTGCGACGCATCTCCGGACGACGCTTCGCATCGCCGGGAGAACCATGAGGCCCGGCTGGTGGCCTCATCCTTCGAGACGCTTGCTTTGCAAGCTCTCAGGATGAGGGGATGCGGTGACGCAGTAAGTCGAGATCGGCCGCAGCAGCCGCGTCGATAACAACCTTCATTCGCCAATCAAGCCGCGCAGCCGCTCGTTAGACTCCTCCAGGGTTAGAAGCCGGCGATCCGGATCCGCGATCCGCCTCTGCACTTCCGCGACCTGTTCATCCGTCAGTCGATAAGCGCTTTCATCCTGTGCTTCCATCAGCATCAAGAGTTTTGCGGCGTCTTCCTGGCGCTCTGTTGGCCAGGTCATCACGCGATCGAGGACGGCTTTCACCTGCTCTTTGCTCATACCTTCCAATATAGCACGGGAAGAGGAAAAACCCACCCTTGCGCTCTCCGTCCCCATTCGCTTCAATGGCGCCAAAGGGGCCTTCTCACATGACACTACGACGACCGTTTCGCCGACCGATCCTGCTCGCCGCGATGGCGTTTATTGTCGCGTTCGCAGCCTCGCCCGCCCGCGCGGACCACTGCGACGACATTGCCAAGCAACTGTCCGAAGCGATCGACGGAATGAAGGTCAACTTCAAGGCCGCCAACATCATCTATCTGACACATCCGGCAGCGACCGAACTTTCGCTCGGCTGCCGCGGCGCCGAATATGCCAACGAGCTCTACGCCAAGACCGACCGCAAGATCAAACCGGCCTTCTACAACCTGGTCGGCTCGGCGGCGGCCGTGATTTTCTCGCTGCCCAAGGACGACACCATGACCGGCACCTCGCGCTGCCTGAAGCGCATGGGGATCCTGCGCGGCAACAAGATCACCCTGCGCTACAAGCGGCTCGACATGGAATGTGATCGCACCAAAACCGAGGCCTCGATCGCAGTGCGGCGGGGGCTGGACCAATAGCGAACGGCGCGAAACGCGCCTCCCGCGTCAGCCGCCCGTTCACCATGTGCCGGCCCGCGCGGCGATCGCTCGCATTTTAGCGATTGGCTTCACACCGCCTTGATTTGAAGCCCGGCATGGTCGGCTGACGATCAAGGAACCGACCAATGAGCATTTCCAGCGTTTCACCTTCCGCCCCGGTAGCACCGGTGGACAACAGCAGTTCCCAGCCGCAGGTCCAGGCCAGCACGGGCAACAACAGCAGCTATCAGCCGCCGCCGAAGCCGCCGCTGCCGCCCGGACAGGGCACGCGCGTCGACCAGCTCTCGTAAAGCCTACGCTGCCGTCGTCCCGCTGGCTTGGCTGCTGACCGTGGCTTCCGCAGTCACGCGTGCAATACCGTCCATGACCTTGCCCCAGCCCGGCGCCATTGCCTCATAGGCGAAGCGGTTGCCGGGCAGGACGAAGCCGTCATGCACCATCTTCAGCCGTGTGCCGCCCTCGACCTTCGTTAACGTCCAGGTCACCTCGGAATTGAGCCGCGAGCCGTACTCCGGATTGGAGTCCGCACCGCCCTTCCAGGAATAGCGCAGCATGCTCGGCGGGTCGCATTGCAGGACCTCGCAGTGCACGATGCCGTCCCAATCGCCCATCGGCTTGGTCTTGAAGGTGAAGCGATAGCCGACCACGGGCTCGAAATCGTTCGGCATCAGCCATTTCGCGATCAGGTCGCTCCGCGTCAGCGTTCGCCAGATTCGTTCAGGCGGATACGGCAGCACCTTCTCGACTGTTATTGCATGCGTCTCACTCATCGCCTTCTTCCTTCAATAGCCTTTCGAGATTGTCGAACCGCTCATTCCAGAACGCCTGATAGTGGCTGAGCCAATCGATCAACGGCGCCAGCCCCTGCGGCGCGGGGCGGTAATAGATATGCCGCCCCTCGCGACGCTCCATGACGAGGCCGGCGTCGCGCAGCGCCCGCAGATGCTGCGACACCGCCGGCTGCGAGACCTTTGTCCCCTTCACCAGCGACGTCGCCGCGATCTCGCGTTCACCCGCGATGCGCTCGAACACCGCGCGGCGCGTCGGATCGGCAAGCGTCTTCATCACCGAGGTCAATTGTGCAGCGGTTGTCATGGTCAATATATAAGTATTCACTTATTTAACAGTCAAGCGGCGAAATTGGCCGTAAACTCGCCGGAAAACGCTGGGATCGTTGCGGTGCAGGCGCGAATGAGGAGGCAGCATGCCCGATGTGAGGAATTTTACCGGAGGCTGCCATTGCGGCCTGGTGCGGTTCGAATGCACCTCGGATCTCGCAATGGTAACGGCGTGCAACTGCTCGATCTGCACCAAGAAGGGCCTGCACTTCACCTTCATTCCGCCGACGAGCTTCAGCCTGCGCGCCGGCGAGGAAAACCTGAAGGAATATCTCTTCAACAAGCACGCGATCCGGCACCAGCTCTGCGTCGATTGCGGCGTGGACGTGTTCGCGCGCGGCAAGAAGCCGGACGGCACCGACGTGGTGGCGGTGAATGTAAGCTGCATCGACGGCATCGAGCTCAGTCAGATCACGATGACGCCGGTCGACGGCAGGAGCCGGTAGGCCAGGCCCCCGTCATTCCGGGGCCATCGCATATGGCTCTCTGGTAACTGGAGAACAGCCTGGCCTTATGGTTCGAGACGCGCCGCAAGCGGCGCTCCTCACCATGAGGGTCTAAGGTTTTGCCGAGAAATAAGACCTCATCCTGAGGAGCCCGCCAAAGGCGGGCGTCTCGAAGGATGGACCGCAAAGAGGCCCCTATGCGATAGCCCTGCCGTCATTCCGGGGCGCACGCAGTGCGAACCCGGAATCTCGAGATTCCGGGTTCGGTGCTTTGCACCGCCCCGGAATGACAACGTCAGCTGTCCAGCTCCTTGTAGTGGCGGAAGATCCCCTGGTCGTTGAAAGGAATCCGCCGATCGCTTTCGAGATAGGCCTTGATCTTCGGCCGCGCGGCGACGCGGTCGCGCAGGCCGACGAGACCTGGGATATCCTTCTCGAACGCCTTCATGCGCCTTGGAAAGGCGTAGCGCAGCCCCTCCACGATCTGGAACAGCGAGAGATCGACATAGGTGATCCGGCGGCCCGTGACATAGCTGCCGCCATTGTCCTTGAGCAGCTCCTCGAAATAGCCGAGATATTTCGACACGCGCTCGCTCCAGAACTCCTCGGTGCGCTTTTTCGCCGGCGATTTTTGGTCCTCGTAATAGAGCGAAGGGCCGAGCGGATGATGGGTGTCGTGGATCTCGAGCACGAAGTCGGCGATCGTGAGCTGCAGCTGATGCACCCATAGTTTGCCGGCTTCGGCTTTCGGCGCGAGCCCGTGGCGGGAGCCGAGATAGAACAGGATGTTGGCGGTCTGCCCGATCACGAGCTTTCCCGCTTTGAGGAACGGCGGCGCGAAAGGCGGCGTCGTTCCCTGCCCCATCATCTGCATCATCGCCGAGGTGCCGCCGCTGCCGCGCGCGACATCGGCATAGGCGGCGCCGGCATCTTCCAGCGCGAGGCGGACATATTCGCCGCGGCCCTGAATGAAGGGCCAATAATACAATTCGTATTTCATCTGACCTTCCCGAGCCTGCCGTCGCGGCCGCGACGGCAGCCGACTGCGACAACAAACCGAGAAGACAACCGTTCAGCAGCGCTGTCGAGCCCGGACGCTGCCGGACGGCTGCGTCAGTTCACTGCGAAGCAATACAGCAGGCCGTCGCCGCCGGTGGTCTTGAAATCGTTCTGCGAGCAGCCGCCATCCGGTCCGCGTGAGGGATGCGACGAGTTCCAGGACTTTGACGCATCGTCGTCGCGCAGGCCGATGCGGTCGGAATGGCCAAGCATGGCGGCCCCTTGCGTGCTGCTGGTCCAGTTCCGGCAGGTGCGGTCGGCCTCGGGGCCGAACGCGGTGCCGTCCGGCTGCGACCCCGTCAGCACGTCGTGGCGGTTCGGCGTATCGCCGCGGCCGTTGATGACCTCGCCCTTTTCGGAAAGCGCGGTCTGCTTGGTGAGATTGTTGCCACCACTGTGCAGATCGGCGATATCCTTGGCGATCACCACGCCCTTGATGTTCTGCCACGGCCCCCTGCCGATGCGGTCGCGCGCATTCACCGCAGGCTGGCCGTCGGCGGCCTGGATCGAGAGATAGGCGCGCCAGACCTTCGGCGCGCCGAAACCTGCGCCCTGCGCCAGTGTCTGGCAATGGTTGTCGGCCCCGGCGAGCCCTCCGAGATTGCCGCCATTGCCGATGCCGTTGCCGGTCAGGAAGAAAGTCGTGTTGGCGGTTTGCGCCGACGCCGGCGCAGACGCCAGCACCGCACACGAAAGGACAGCCACGCAGGCAGAAACACTTTTCGCAACAAGGCTCATTTGTTCCTCCACTTGGTTCTGGCGTTTTGATTGTTGGTCGCGACCTGAGATCAACCCGGCGCCGCATCCGTTATTCCGCAACAGGTGCGGCCGACATGAAAAAGGCGCCGCGAAACCGCGGCGCCTGTTTTCTCTGGTCATTTTTCCGCAGATCAATTGGCCTGCTGGATCGCCGACAGCATCCAGTTGCCGCCGCGCGGCCGCACGAAGGTCCAGACCTCGGTGGCTTCCACCGGCTGCTCGCTGCCACCCACAAGGCGGCCGCTGTTCACATCGAGATAGCGGTCGACCATCGAGAAGCGCATCGCGACGCTGGCATAATCGGTGTCGCCTTCGCGCCAGGCCTCCGCAAGATCGCCCTGCAACAGCCTGGTGTCCGACACCTTGTTGACCTGGTTGCGGGCGCGGTTCTGCTGCATGTCCTCGGTGAAGAACGCGACCATCTCGGGCGTCGCGATGGTCCGGAGCCTCGCGATGTCCTCGTTCGAATAGGCTGCCTGCATCTCGACCAGAAGCCGCTCGAAGGCTTCGTAATCGGCGGGCTGGACCTGCAGCGGCGCATTGCCTGATCCCAATCCAAAGCCCATGCCGCCGAAGTTCGAATTGCTGGTGTTGCCGGGGTCGCCCGCGGCACCGGCGCCGGCATAAGCGTGCTGCGGCATCTGGCGGCGCTGCCACCACGACATCGCAAGCCGCACCGCGAACACGATCAGCGCGATCTGCAACAGGAGGCCCAGAATCGACGAAAAGCCGCCGATGCCCGAAAACAGGCCGCCGCCGAACAGCATGCCGAACAGGCCGGCGCCGAGGAAGCCCGCGGCAAGACCGCCGAGCAGGCCGCCGGAACGGCCGAACATGCCGCCGCCGCGGTTGAACAGGCCACCGCCCGCCGTCGAGTTCATGCCGTTGCTTGGCTGACTATAGGTGCGGTTGAACGGCTGCGTCATGCTGGGCGCGGTATTGGTCGAAGGCGGCGCGGAGAAGGTGCGCGCGCCGCGCGAGCCCGAAGAGAACCCGCCGCCGACACGCGCGTCGGCCGATGGAATCGCGAGCGTCGCAGGCAGCGCCAACGCCAATGCGACGGCGATCGCCTTGATGAGCCCGCGCAGACGAAGAGTGGAGGTCATGACGGTTTTCCCAAAATCCCTGGCAGGGGAACCACCCATAAGATGGGCTTAGCTTGCCGAAAGTGAAGCCGTTAACGGAACCCGCGGCTGCGGCCCTCCGTCGCGGCCAATGCTCGTTACTCCCGCGCTTTCCCGGCGTCTAGCGCATGATCCGGAATCATGACGAGCGAAGTCGCTTGGCGAGCTTACTGCGGCGTCATGGTTTCCTTCACCGCCGCGACCAATTGCGTCAGCGTGAAGGGTTTTGGCAGGAACGAGAACTGCTCGTTCTCCGGCAGGCTCTTCTCGAAGGCATCCTCGGCATAGCCGGACACGAAGATGACCTTGAGGCTGGGATTGCGGCCGCGCATTTCCTTGAGCAGCGTCGGGCCGTCCATTTCCGGCATCACCACGTCGGAGACGACGAGATCAACCGCGCCGTTCTTTTCATCGAGTGCCTCCATCGCCTCGACGCCGTTCGCCGCCTCGATCACGCTGTAGCCGCGCGAGCGCAGGCCGCGCGCGTTCAGCGAACGCAGGCCGTCCTCGTCCTCGACCAGGAGAATGGTGCCCTGGCCGGTGAGATCGGTGCTCGGCGGCTTGGCGGCGGCCGCCTCCGCCTTCGCCGCGCCATTGGCCGCGGCGGCCTCGGGATGCTGTTCGGCCTGGGCCTCCTGATCGGCGCGATGGCGCGGCAGGAAGATCGAGAACGAGGTGCCCTTGCCCTCTTCCGAGTCGACATAGATGAAGCCGCCGGTCTGCTTGACGATGCCATAGACCGTCGACAGGCCGAGGCCGGTGCCCTTGCCGACTTCCTTGGTCGAGAAGAACGGCTCGAAGATCTTCTCGCGGATGTCGGCGGGAATGCCGGTGCCGGTATCGGTGATGTCGATCCGCACATAATCCGCCGCCGGCATGCCCTTGTAGGCGAGCTGCGCGGCGTCGGCAGTGGTGACATTGGCCGTCTTCACCGCGAGCTTGCCGCCGTCCGGCATCGCATCGCGCGCATTGACGGCGAGATTGACGATGACCTGCTCGAACTGGGAGAGATCGACCTTCACCGGCCACAGATCCCTGCCATGCACGACGTCGAGACTGACCTTCTCGCCGATCAGCCGCTTCAGGAGATTGCGCAGGTCAGACAGCGATTCGCCGAGGTCGAGCACCTGCGGCCGCAGCGTCTGCTTGCGCGAGAATGCGAGCAGATGCCGCACCAGCGCCGCGGCGCGGTTCGCATTCTGCTTGATCTGCATGATGTCCTGGAACGACGGATCTGTCGGCTTGTGCGCGTTCAACAGGAAATCGTTCGCCATCATGATGGCGGAGAGCACGTTGTTGAAGTCGTGCGCAATGCCGCCGGCGAGCTGGCCGACCATTTCCATCTTCTGCGACTGGTTGATCTGGTTCTCCAGCGCACGCCGCGCGGTGGTCTCCAGGATGTAGACGATCGCAGCCTCGGTCTCGTCGTCCTGCCCGACCGCGGTGACAAAGAACTGGCCCCAGCGCTCCTTGGCGCCTTCCAGCATCACCTCGACCGGCTGGATGTCGCCCTGCCCTTCGGCCGCCTGGTTGATCGCCGCGATCAGCGTACCGCGGTCGCGGGCATTGACGGCAAGGAAGATCGATTTCGCGGCCACCCCCTCGCCGCCCAGGCCCTGCGCCAATTTGGCGTAGCGGGCATTGGCGCGCACGACCGTGCCGGCGCGGTCGACGGTGGCGATCGCCATCGGCGTATGGTCGAAGAAGCGCATGAAACGCACCTCGGCGGCGCGTTCGGGATCGGAGCGTTCGTCGCGGGCGCGGCTGATGACGAGCGTGCGCGACGGTCCCGGCCCGCCGTCCGCGCCGAAGGCGAGCTTGTGATAGAGCCGCACCGGCACAGTTTTCCCGCCGCGCATCTTCAGATCGATATCGAAGACCTCGGTCTTCACTTCGCCGGGCACCGCGACGATCGAGGTCAACAGCGACGCGCCGTCGCCGGTGACGATGTCGTTGAGCTTGAGCCCGCCCGAACCGATCTCGGCGAGGTCGTAGTCGAGCCAGTTCGCCAGCGTCGCGTTGACATAGGCGAGCTCGCCCGCGGCGTTGACCGAGAAGAAACCGCAGGGCGCGTGATCGAGATATTCGATCGCGTGCTGGAGCTCCTTGAACACGTCTTCCTGGCGCTCGCGGTCGCGGGTGATGTCGGCGATCGACCATACCGCATATTTGGCGGCGCGCTTGCTTAGCCCGAGCGGCCGCACCCGCATCCGGAGCCAGCGGCCGTGACCGCCGTCCTGACTCGCGATGCGGACCTCCTCCTGCTGCCGCTTGCCTTCGCGCGCGGCCTTCAGCAGCCGAAACACCGCCTCCGACACGTCGGGATTGCCGATAAACACCCGCTCGACCGGACGCACGTCCTGCGCCCCGGTCGCGCCCGTCAGCGCAAGATAGGCGGCGTTGAAATAGACGACGTGGCCCCGCGCGTCGGTAACCGCGAGCCCGTCGAAGGAGTGATCGGCGATATGCCCCATGACCGGATCGTCAGCCCTGCGGTCGACAAAGCGGACGATGCCGGCGGCAAACGCAAACAGATTGAACAGCCCGACCATCGCGAGCACGGCCAGGAGCCCGAGAATATAGGGCTGCGCCTGGCTGCGCCCGATGGTCATCAGCGCCACCGCGACCGCGACCAGTCCGCCCGCGACCAGGAGCACCAGCACGATCGAGCCGCGCCGCCGCAGCGGCTCGAGCGCGGCCATCGGCTCCGGTGTCGGATCGAGGTCGTTATTGGCGTTCATGGCGGGGAACCCGGCCCTCCGGTCGTTCACGCGATTCTCCACGCGCTGGTTCCTGAGTGCCTGAATCGGGCCTGCAAGCGCAAGGGCGGCAGACCCTTATTTGGCGATTCGCAGGCATTTTAGGCCGGTTTTGCAGGCAATCTTATGATGGCCGCCGCCCGGAGAGGTTGCGCCTGAGCCCCATGACGTAGCCGATGACCTCGGCGACCGCGTGGTAGTGCTCGACCGGAATCTCCTCGTCGATCTCGACGGTGGCATAAAGTGCGCGCGCCAGCGCCACATTCTCGACCATCGGGATGTCGTGTTCCTTCGCGACCTCCCTGATCTTGAAGGCGATGTGGTCGACGCCCTTGGCGACGCAGATCGGCGCCGACATGCCGCGCTCATATTGCAGCGCTATCGAATAGTGGGTCGGGTTGGTGATGATCACGGAGGCCTTCGGCACCGCCGCCATCATCCGCTTCTTCATCCGCGCCACCCGCAATTGCCGGATGCGGCCCTTGACGTGCGGATCGCCTTCGGACTGCCTGAACTCCTCCTTCATCTCCTGCACCGACATCTTCTGGCGCTCGTACCATTGCCGGTACTGGAAGAGGTAATCGAGGATCGCGACCACGGCGAGCATCGCAACCACCGCGCCCAGGAGATGTGTGGCCAGCGAAAACGTGACGCCGAGCAGCATCGCGGGATCGAAATGCACCAGCGATTCCAGCCGCAGCCGCTCCGGCCAGAGGATCGAGGTCATGACCGCGCCGAGCGCGATCACCTTGAACAGGCCCTTTCCGAAATTCGCCGCCGCCTGCTTGCCGAAAATGCGCTTGGCGCCGGACATCGGCGAGATCTTGCTGAGTTTCGGCTTGAGCGGCTCGCCGGACCACACCAGGCGGTGCTGCACCATATTGGCCGCCATCGCGGTGATCGCCAGCATCAGCATCGGCAGCCCGATGGCGGCAATGACGGCGTATTCCAGGCTCCCCGCCAGCTTCAGCAGCCCGGGGCCGTCGGTATCGATCATCCAGGCATTGGCGATCAGGTTACGCATCGGCACCAGGATGCCGGCGCCGATCGATCCGCCGAAGGTCGACATCACAAGCGTCCCGGCCGCGATCATGAACCAGGTGTTGATCTCCTGGCTTTTGACGACATCGCCGCGCTCGAGCGCCTCGTCGAGGCGCTTTTGCGAAGGGTCTAACGTTTTATCGTCGGAATCGGCCTCGTCGGCCATCTGACCAAGCCCTTAATTGAGCGGCATCATGTCGTGCATGACGCCAGTGAAATAGTCGAGGAAGGTTCCCATCATCGCGGCGAGCACGATGGCGAGAATCAGGAAGCCCGCAAAAATCGAGAGCGGCACGCCGACGAAATAGACCTGCATCTGCGGCATCAGCCGCGCCAGCACGCCGAGCCCGATATTGAAGACGAGCCCGAACACCAGGAAGGGCGCGGAGAGCTGGATCCCGATCTTGAAAGCCGCGGCGAAGGCCTGGGTGGCGAGCGAGGCCATGTCGCCCGTCGTCACCGTCTCTCCGGGCGAGAAGATCTTGTAGCTGTCGCTCAGCGCCGCGATGACGAGATAATGGGTGTCGGTCGCAAACAGCATGGTGATGCCGAGCATCGTGAGAAAATTGCCGATCAGGACACCCTGCTGGCCCTGGGTCGGGTCGACCGAGGTGACGAAGCCGAGCCCCATCTGCTGGGCGATCACGCTGCCTGCGACCTGCAGCGCGGACAGCGTCACCCGCGCGGTGGCGCCCAGAATGATGCCGATCACGATCTCATGCATCATCAAGACCAGCAGCGAGGTCAGCGACGACATGTCGATGTGATAGGCCGAGCGATGCAACGGCAGGATGATCAGCGTGAGCAGAAGCGCAATCGACAGCTTGAGGCGCACGGGGATGTTGCTCTCCCCGAGGCCCGGCAACAGCATCACCATGGCGGCGACGCGGGCGAAGGCCAGCATGAAGGCGGCGGCAAGGGCCGGCAGCAGGGAAACATCAACGCGCATCGCCGAGCGTCCCGGCCCCAGCATCCGCACGCCGCCGCGGCATGCGCTTTAACGAATGTCGGAGCCGAAAGGACACTCGCAAACATTGATCTGACGTGCGGATCTCCACCGCACGACCCATTTTGCATCAGCCGCCGATGATTCGCGACGATATCCGCATCATTTCAGCGTGCAGCGAATCGGCCATGAACGGCAACGCCAGCAGCAGCGTGACAAAGATCGCGAGGATCTTCGGCACGAACACCAGGGTCTGCTCCTGGATCTGCGTCAGCGCCTGGAACAACGATATCACAACGCCGACCACGAGGCCGACCACCATCAAGGGCGACGACACCACCACGATGGTCCAGATTGCATCGCGCGCGACATCGAGGGTTTCAGCACCGGTCATTTTCTATCCCGCAGTTGGTTGGCCGCTTTTGAGCCAACGCTGAGCCCAGTTCAGTGAATGGCGAGCAGCCAACGGCAATGGACCCGGAGACGACCGAGTACTCCCCATTCGCGACTTGCCGTTCGCCCTATCAAATCGTCATCTTCATGATGTCTTCATAGGACTGGATCACGCGGTCGCGCACCGAGACCAGCGTCGACACGGCGACGTCGGTCTCCGCGACCGCCGTGACCACGTCCATCACGTTGACCTTGCCGTTGGCCATCGCCAGTGTCTGCGCGTCGGATTTGTGTCCCGCTTCCATCACGCTGCCGAGCGCGTCCTTGAGCACGTTGGTGAACGAAGGCCCGCTCGTGCTCGTATCGGAATCGGAGCCCGGGCCGCGACCTCCCGAATCGAGGATCCGGGCGAGATTTGCATAGGCGTTGGCGGCAACTGTTGGAGAAGCCATGGTTCAGAACTCCCTGTTCAAGCCTTGAGAATATCGAGCGTGCGTTGGATCATCCGCCGCGTTGCGCCGATAATGTTGAGGTTCGCTTCGTAGGACCGCTGGGCATCGCGCATGTCGGTCATCTCGACCAGCGGATTGACGTTGGGATATTTGACGTAGCCGGTCTGGTCCGCGGCCGGATTGGAGGGCTCGTATTTGGTGCGGAAATCGGAGTTGTCCGGAGCGATCTTGCCGAGGCCGACGGTCTTTGCATTGAGCGCGTGGTCGAGCTGCGAGGTGAAGGTCGGTATCTTGCGGCGATAGGGATCGCCGCCCGGCGTCTGCGCCGTCGAATCGGCATTGGCGATATTTTCCGAAATCACCCGCATGCGGCCGGCCTGCGCGCGCAGGCCGGAGGTCGCGATCCCCATCGATCGCGTGAAATCGCTGATATTGTCATCGGCCATGATGTTCCTCCTGTGCTGCCCTGCTAGCCTTTGCCGATCGCGGTCTTCAGCAGATGCAGGCTCTTGCTGTAGAGCGAGGTGACCGCCGCGTAGTCCATCTGGTTGGCGGAGACCTTCATCATCTCCTCCTCGAGGCTGACGGCGTTGCCGGCAGGCCGGGTTTCGAAGCCGGTCTTGCCGTTGACGTCGAAAGTCTGGGCGCCGCTGTCGCTCGGCGCGAAATGGGTGGACGAGGTGCGCATCATCGCGAGCTGCCCCATCGACTCCGTCTGGGCGCCGTTGGCGTCGAATTTCGGCTCGACAAGGTCGCGTGGCTTGAACTTCGGCGTGTCCGAGTTGGACACGTTTTCCGAGAGCAGGCGCTGGCGCACCTGGTGCCACTGCATTTTGGTACGCAACGCCGACAAGACCGGAAGATCGCTGATTGACATCGCGCCGCTCCGCTGTTGGCCTGCGGGGCAAACGCCAGCAGGTGGGCAATATTTGCCGCACGTATGGTTAACAATCGGTTAAAGGGTTCCGCGGTGCAGCGCGACGGGCGGACGGCGATCTCCGCGGATGCGCATGGTGACGCTCGAATTCACGCATTTTCGCCACGAATTCTGCGTTAACCGCCAGGATGGCGCTTTCAGGCGGAATCCCAAGAAGTCGTTTTGGCCCAGCCGATTCATAGGTTATTAAGTCTGCGGGCGGCAGTTCCTGCCGTGGGGATTAAGAGATCGTTGCCGTCTCGGGACATCAATCGCCATCCGGCACCGCCTAGGGGGCGGTCGCCGAGCCCGAGAAAAGCGGTATTTGGCGGGGACTAAAGCATGTCGGGAACACTGACTTTCATCTTCGCATTCTTGGTGGTGCTTGGCCTGATCGGCCTCGCCGCCTGGCTTGTTCGCCGATTCGCCGGCAACCGACTCGGGGCCAACGCGAATCGCGGGCGCATGCCGCGGCTGGCCGTGATCGATGCCGCCGCGGTCGATGGCCGCCGCCGCCTTGTCCTGGTGCGGCGTGACAACGTCGAACATCTCCTGATGATCGGCGGCCCGACCGACATCGTGGTTGAACCGAATATCGTCCGCGCCACCGCCGCGCGGGATCAGCTGCCGCCGCGCGCCAGCGCCGAGGCGCCGCCGCGAATCGCGCCGTTGCCGGATGCCGCCTGGGCCGATGCCGATGACGCCCGCGCCGATGCGTTTCCGCATGCCGAACCGCAAATGTCCGAGCCGCCGCCACGCGCGGCCCGCCCCTCCTTTGCCGACGACCTCCGCCGCCCCTCGCCGCCCCCGATGCCGATGCCGGAACGTCGCGCCGATCCGGGTTTCCCGCCGGAACCCATCAGCCGCCCTGAGCCGAGGGTCGAATCAAGGGCCGAGCTTCGGCCAGAGCCCCGCGTGGAGCCGCGGGCGGAGTCGCTGCCGCCGCGATTGCCGCGCGAACCGATGATGCCGCGCGCCACCCGCCAGGGCGACGCGCCGAAGCCTCTGCCGATGCGTCCGGTGGAGCGCTCACCCGCGCCGCCGCCTCCGCCCCCGCCGTCACCTCCCGCTCCACCGCCGGCCGCTTCCGCCGCGGATCAGAATCTGGCCGAGATGGCCCAGCGTCTTGAGGCTGCACTGCGTCGGCCCACCGGTGAGACCGCGGCGCCGCCGGTCGCGCCCGAGCCACAGCCGGCCCGGGCCGCACGTCCCGAGCCGCCGCCGTCCCCGCCCGCCCCCACGCCGCCGGCCAAGACCAGTTTTGAAAACCTCGAAGACGAGATGGCCTCCCTGCTTGGTCGGCCGAAGTCGTCCTCGTGAGGTTCTCGAAAGTCCCGCGTAGAGTTTTAATCCTGACCTCCCTGATCGCCGCGGTAACGCTGGCGACCCCTGCGCTTGCGCAGGACATCAGCATCAATCTCGGCGGCGGCAATGGCGGCGTCACCGAACGCGCGATCCAGCTGATCGCGCTGCTCACGGTGCTCTCGGTCGCGCCGTCGATCCTGGTCATGACGACCTCGTTCACCCGGATCGTCGTGGTGCTCTCGCTGCTCCGCACCGCGATGGGCACGTCGACCGCGCCGCCGAACTCGGTGATGATCGCGCTGGCGATGTTCCTGACCGCCTTCGTGATGGGACCGGTCCTGCAGAAATCCTATGACGACGGCGTCCGCCCGCTGATCGCCAACCAGGTCACGGTGGAGGAAGGGTTGCAGCGCGCCTCGGTGCCGCTGCGCGGTTTCATGCTGAAGAATGTGCGCGAGAAGGACCTGAAGCTGTTCATGGACCTGTCGGGCGAGCCGCCGCCGGCCACGCCCGAGGAGGTTTCGCTGCGGATCCTCATTCCGGCCTTCATGATCTCCGAGCTGAAGCGCGCCTTCGAGATCGGCTTCCTCCTGTTCCTTCCCTTCCTGATCATCGACATGGTGGTGGCCTCGGTCCTGATGTCGATGGGCATGATGATGCTGCCGCCGGTCGTGGTGTCGCTGCCCTTCAAGCTGATCTTCTTCGTCCTGGTGGACGGCTGGTCGCTGGTCGCGGGCAGCCTGGTGCAGAGTTACGGCGGGTAACGGCGGCGCCCGGCTTCCACGTTTCAAGTCACGACTGACAAGTCGTCCTGTCGCCCTTGTGGTTGGATCGCGACGCCCGGCTTCGCTATGATGCGCCTCAAGCACATCCAGGAAGCGCGCCATGCAACAGCAGCATTTCGACCGCAGCGCCGAGGACCTCGGCAACTCGATCCACCTCGAACATGTCAACGTCCAGGTGCCGGACCAGCGCCTGGCGACATTGTTTTACGTGGCGGGCCTCGGGCTGACCCGCGACCCCTATCTGATGGTGTCCGACAGCAACATGTGGGTGAATGTCGGTCGCAGCCAGTTTCATCTGCCGACCGGCGCGGCGCAGGTGCTGCGCGGCCATACCGGTCTCGTGATCGCAGGCCGGGAGGCGCTGCTCGATCGCCTTGCCGCGGTGGCGGGCAAGCTCGCCGGCACCGCCTTCGCCTTCCGCGAGCAGAACGACTATGTCGAGGCGACCTGTCCGTGGGGCAACCGCGTACGCTGCTATGAACCCGACGCCGCGCGCTTCGGGCGGATTACGCTCGGCATCCCCTATGTCGAGTTCGACGTGCCGGCTGGAACGGCGCGGGCCATCTCTGCCTTTTATCCGGAAGTCCTGGACATCCCCGCCGAGTTCAGGAACGGCGACGGCGCGCTCGCGCGCGTGACGGTCGGCAAGGACCAGTATCTGCAATTCCGCGAAAGCCCTGCTCCGCAGCCGGAGTTCGACGGCCATCATGTGCAGATCTACGTCACGAACTTCTCGGGCCCCTACCGCCGCCTCAGGGAGCGCGACCTGGTGTCGCAGGAGGACAACCAATACCAGTACCGCTTTCGCGACATCGTCGATCCCGCCGACGGCAGGCGCCTCTTCACCGTCGAGCACGAAGTGCGCAGCGCAACGCACCCGATGTACCTGCGGCCGCTGGTCAACCGCGATCCCGCGCAGACCAACCGCACCTACGCGCACGGCCACGATCAATGGCCCTGGGCGATGGGACCGGACGAATACGACCGCCGCTAGGCCAGCGGAAGAGGGACAGGCAGCGTCGTCACCGCGAAATTTCCGGGCGCGTCACGCCTTACAGAAACGTGATCGCCGCATTCTTCCGTAGCCGAAGGAGACGATCATGGTCGCAGGACTTGTGGCGTTGACGCTGGCGGCGGCATTTGCCGGCGCCGCATTCTATGTCGGTTTCGCCGAACAGCCGGCGCGGCTGCAACTCGACGATCAATCCCTGCTGAAACAGTGGAAGCCGAGTTACGCACGCGGCTTCGCGATGCAGGCGTCGCTGGCCGTGATTTCCGCGGCCTGCGGATTCCTCGCAAGCTGGCAGCTCGGCGATTGGCGCTGGGCGCTTGCCGCCGCGCTGATCCTGGCGAACTGGCCCTACACCTTGCTGGTGATGCTGCCGACCAACAAGCGGATCGACGGCTGGGCAGCCGAGGACGCGAACGCCCAATCGCGCGCACTGGTTGTGCAATGGGGCAAGCTGCACGCCGTGCGCACCGCGCTCGGGATCGCCGCGACGGCGGGCTATCTCGTCCTGGCTTCGAATGTGTGAGCGAAGCGATAGCGGCATCCTGAACGCCGAGTGTCGGGCGCTGACGCTCGCGGGGTCAACTTCGGGTCCCTTGCACTCGTACTCGTACGGCGACGGATCAGCCGCGACGCATCTTCCTTGCCTTCTTTCCGGGTCCGGCTTTCGCCGGCGGCGCGCTTGTCGGCTGCGGTCGTCCAGCATGGCCGGACTTATTCCGATGTTTCTTTTTCTTCCCAAAACCCGGCCCGCTCCCAGATTTCGACCCGCTTTCGCCGTGAGGCTTGCCGCGTTGCTGCGGTCCTGTCGCGTCACGAGAATCGTCGCTTCGACGAGCCCTGTGATCGGTGTCGCCGGCTTCGCGCCAAGGCGAGTGTGACCGCTTTTGCGAAGGCGTCTGGCCCGGGGAAGTGTCTGCCAGCGGCTCGATACGGATGGTGTCTTCCTTGTCCGGACGCCGGATCTTGACGGCAAAGGATTCTGCAACCCGCTCGGAAATTTCGAACTCGGTGGTGGTGTCCAGAATCCGGATGGCGCCGATGTCACGCTTGTCGATGCCGCCACGACGGCAAATCATCGGCAAGAGCCAGCGCGCTTCCGCATTCTTTTTTCGTCCGATGGCGGCCCGGAACCATACGCTGGCCTCCGCCATGCCGTGACGCGACGATGATTTTCCGGTCTTCGATCGGAACCCGGTGGGGCGATCATCGCCACGCGACGTTCGCACGTTTTCTCGACCGCGATCGTCACGAGGGCGGCCGCTATCCCGGCCGGGATCGAGAATGTCTTCGGGCGAAGGAAGCCGCGCGCGATAAAGCCGCGCGAGCGCCGCGGCGATATCCTCGGGCGACCGCTCGGCAAGCAAGGCCCGCGCCATGATCAGATCGTCGGAGGTCGTCTCCTCGGTGAACACGGCATCCTTCAGCATGCGTTCATGATCGAGCTTGCGGATTTCATCCGCCTGAGGAGCTGTGCCCCAGATGGCGGCGATGCCGGATAGATTCAGCAGCAATTCCGCGCGCCGTTTTCGTGCGGGCGGCACCAGCAGGATGCTGACACCCTTTCGACCCGCACGGCCGGTGCGACCCGAGCGATGCTGCATGACCTCCGCGTCTTTTGGCAGATCCGCGTGAATGACGAGGTCAAGGCTCGGCAGGTCGATGCCGCGCGCCGCGACGTCAGTCGCCACGCAGACGCGGGAGCGTCCGTCCCGCAACGCCTGCAGAGCCTGGGTTCGCTCGTTCTGCGTCAATTCGCCGGAGAGAGCGACCACGGAAAAACCGCGCTCCAGGAGCGCCGCCTGCAAATGCCTGACAGCATCTCTCGTGTTGCAAAACACAAGCGCACTCGGCGCCTCGAAAAAGCGCAACACGTTGACGACCGCGTGCTCGACGTCGCTCGGGGCGATTCGGATGGCGCGGTACTCGATATCGGCATGACCACCTTCATCGCCCGCGACCTCGATCCGAAAGGCCTGTTGCTGATACTGCTTTGCCAGCGCAATGATGCCACGCGGAAAAGTCGCCGAGAACAACAATGTGCGGCGTGTGTCCGGGGTGGTCTTGAGGATGAATTCCATATCCTCGCGAAAACCGAGATTGAGCATTTCATCGGCCTCATCGAGGACGACGGCCTTCAATTCCGAGGTGTCGATATGCCCGCGCCGCAAGTGATCGCACAATCGGCCGGGCGTCCCGACGACGATGTGAGCGCCCGCGGCAAGCTCGCGCTGTTCGCGGCGCGGATCCATGCCGCCGACGCAGGAGACGACGCGTCCATCCGCATATTGATAAAGCCATGCGAGTTCGCGATGGACCTGCAAGGCGAGTTCGCGCGTTGGCGCGACGATCAAGGCAAGCGGTGCGGCGGCCCGCTCAAACCGCTCGACCCCGCCCAGAAGATTTTCCGCAATTGCCAGCCCGTAAGCGACGGTCTTGCCCGAGCCGGTTTGGGCCGAAACGAGAAGGTCGCGGTCGACAGCTTCCTCCGCAAGCACGGCGATCTGAACGGGAGTCGGCCGATCGTAGCTGCGCTCGGCTAAAGCTCGGGCGAGCGGCGGACTTGTGGTCGGGAATGACACGAGATGAAAACCTTGGTTGGTTCAGGCGCAGAACGTCGAGCCGAGTGGCTCGAAGCTGCGTGCCCGGCGGGCGGCACAGCCGCACGCGTGGCGGCTTGATTCAGATGCTTTACGCCAAGAGAGGCCCAAACGCCAAGAGAGGCCAAAACGCCAAGAGAGGCCAAATCACCATGCCCCGCATGCCGCATCGCATTGCTGGATGCAGAGCGAAGCCTTCCGGCGTGCACGAGGTCAGGAGGCCAGCCCTTGCCCCGTGGCGAGCACCCTACCCTTTCACGTCGTATTGTTTGGCGAGATGGTCCCCGATCTGCACCAGCATCGCGACTGCCTCGGGATAGCCGGGCTTCTCTTCCGTCGCCTTGTCGGCGCTCGCGCGGAATTCCCAGCTCTCGCCGTCGCGCAGGATCGAGATCATCATGCCGTCCGGCGGATCGGCATGAACCTTCAATTCCGCCTTGGCCATCTCGATCAGTTCGGCCTGGGTCTTGACGGGCTTGCTCATGCAGTTCCTCCGGCGAATGGATCGCCGCAGGTTGCCGTGTCGGGATGCGGATGTCGAGGGGAGCGACAGCGGTTTAGCCGCCCACCCGGCGCATGCTCGCGGCGATCGGCGGCAGCGAACCGGTCGGATTTGGATCGGCCGCAGGCGCCCGCGCGGTGGCGTCGGGGAAGCGCGACTTCATCTCGCGCAGGAAGCCGTCCATCGTGTCGACGCTCGCCGCCATCTTGGCCACCGCGGCAAACTCGCCGCTGTTGGTCGCGCGCGGCCGGCTTGCGGTATCGAACGCGACCTTGTCGGCCTCGCCGCTCATCAGCGGCGCGTATTTCTCGCGAAAGCGCGCCATCCCGATCGCATCCTCGCCGAGCGCGTAGCCGATGACCGCGCGGATGATGTCGCTCTTCTCGGCGGGATTGAGCGGCTTGAAGTCGTGCCAGCGGTCGCCGTAGTAGAGCTCGATCTGCTCGGACGACTCCCGCCAGCGCCGCGCCGCCCAGAAGATGTCGGAGCGCAGCCGGATCGCCTCGCGTCCGGTGAGGTTGGAGACGATGTCGAGGGCGAGATCGTGGCGGCCGACGTCGCTCTCCGCGCGCGCCTCCAGAAGCAGCCGCTGCTGCCGCAGCTCGCCCGAGAGATCGGCAATACGGGTGGAGCGCAGCGCGGTGATGGCGCGATCCGGCTTGCGGTTCATCAGATAGACCATCGCGAGCTTGGCCGCGACCTGGGCGCGCGCCGAACCTTCGAGGCGGTGGTCGACCTGGTATTGCAGGAGCTCGGCCGCCTGGTCGAGCAGATCAACCGCGACCAGCCGGTCCGCCAGGCGGCGGATCATTTCGTCGCCGCGCCGTCCGATCGGGGTCAGCTCGCGGAATTCGTAGAACATCCCAAGCGCGTCGACCGGCGGCAGGTCGTCCCCCTTCTGGCTCAGGAAGACCTGCGAAAACAGCGCCTGCGCGCGGTCCTGCGCCGCCCGTGAGATTTCGGAATTGGGCTCGAGCCGGGTCGCCGTGCGCGCCGCCTGCAGCGACTCCGCGTAGCGGCCGGTGTCGTCGTACATCTGCGACAGCATCTCCAGCGTCTTCACCTCGATCGCGTCGCCGCGCCACATCACCGACAGCGTTTCCAATTCCTTCAAGGCATCGGCCTGGTTGATCTCGTCGCGCTTCTGCTTCAACCTGATCTCGTGCAGCTTGGCCTCGGCAGCCGCCTTGCGGTCGTCGGAGGCGACGGCGGAAGTGTATTCGTCGAGCGCGTCGCGGTCATGCCCGAGCGCTTCCGCAAGCCGCCCGCTGAGCACGGCGGCGGCCGGCTTCAGATCGGCGGGCACGCCGATCACGGCGAGCTCGGCGCGGCGCTTGGCGGCGCCGGCATAGTCCTTGACCTCGAGCGAGGCCCGCATGGCGTCCATGGTCACGATGCGCTGCAGGTCGAGCGGCAGCGAAGCGATCGTGAACTCGACATTCTTGAATTTTTCGCGCGCATCGGCCCATTTCGACTGCCGTTCGAGCGCCAGCGCCTGCCACATCTGGGAATCGTAGTTGCTGCCGATCACAGGGTTGGCGAGATCCTTCAGCCCCTGCGCGGGCCGGTCGATCAGGATGCTCGCGATCGCGTGCATCATCAACGTGACGGCTTCATCCTTCTTCGGATTGGGGTCGGAGAGCGCCGCCTCGGTCTCGCCCTTGGCCTCGTAGTACATGCCGCGCGCCATGTAGAAGCGCGCGAGATCGAGCCGGGCCTGTGGGCGCTGATCGGGCTCGGCGGACGCGAGCGCACGGATCAGGTCGTCCGCGCGCCGATTGAAGTTCGCGTTCTGGTTCTTTCGCCACTCCTCGACGTCGAACAGCGGACGCACCGCCATCGGAGCGCGGTCGGCGGCGATGTCGACGGACGACAACGTCAGGCCGCCGGGCCTGCCGACAATGACCTTGGTGCCGGCGATTTCCACCGCGACGTCGTCGGAGTTCGGGCGGACCGCAACGCCATGCGCGGTGTCGAGCAGCGCGAAGTCGACAAAATCCTGCCGCTTGATGAAGCCGCGGATCGGCGGCACCGCGGTCACCACCAGGAACGTGTCGCCGGCATCGGGATCGACGACGCGATGCAACAGGCCCGGATTGACGAGCGGCACGGCAACATTGGCGAGCGCCGGATCCGTGATGTTGCGGACCACCGACAGAGGCTGCGGCGGCGCCTGCACCTTGTCGGCGAAGATCAGATTCCAGACCAGGCCGGCGGCCCGTTCATCGCTCGTCAGCGAATGCATCTGCGGACGGTTGAGACGGATGCGGATCGCCTGCCCGGTCTCCAGCGGCATGCGGCTGACGTCGCCGATGATCGCGCCACCCTTGGCGCGGATCGGCTCGACGTCGAGCGGTCGCCTGGAATCGAAGATCAGCCACACCGTATCGCCGCGCCGGAATGACGCCGCCGGCGTCACCGTAGGAAAAGTGAAGGTCAGGCGCAGCCCGTCGCTGTCGCGCCAGGCGTCGACCTTCACCGCGTCCGCGGTTTTCGCGTCCGGCTTGGTGTCGGATCTGGCGTCCGGCTTGGCCGCCGCCGGCGCGGCCGAGCTCATCTTGGCGGCTTCCGCAGGCTTCGGCGCCTCCGCGGTCTTTGGAGCTTCCGTAGCCTTTGGAGCTTCGGCGGGCTTTGCGGCTTCGGCGGCGGGCGCGGACGGCGGCGCCTCCGCGACCTGCTTAGGTGCTTTCGCGGGTGCGGCGGCAGCCACAGGCTCGGACTTGGGCTCGGACTTGGGCTCGGACTTGGCGTCCGCCTTCATCTGGCGGGCGATCGTCTCCGAGGTCGGCGGCTTGATTTGCTCCGAATGCTTGTCGGCGTCCTGCTTCGGCTTTTCGGCCGCGGGAGCCGCGGCGGCCGGCATTGCGGCCGAAGGCAGCACCTGCTGCTTCGCCTTGTCGGATTGCTGGAACGCCACGTCGATATTGTAGGTCCTGTCCTCGCGGAACGAGTGCACGTCGACGTCGCCGATCGTGGTGATGTCGACCAATGTCTTATCGCCATCGATCTTCTGGTTGATCGAGGCGACGTTCGGCGGCGCCGCGATCTTCGCGTCGGCCAGGTCGAAGGTGAGCGGCGCATTGAAGGACAGCGTCAGTTTCTGGTCGTTGAAGATCGAGGACACGCCGACGCCATCGGGCATTTCGAACACGAAGCGCACGAAGGTCGGCTGCACCAGGGCACGCACCCGGATCGGCGGACGCTTCTTGGCCATCGTCTCGGCGCGCTGCTGGCGCAGCGCGCGCTCGGCCGCCCTCGCCCGCTCGGCGAGTTCACGCACCACCTCGATCGGCAAAGGCGGCGGCGGCCCCGTCCAGCCGTCCGGCAACAGATCGACAAAGGTGCGTTCGCCGGCCTGCATGGTGTTGACGGTGACGCGGCGCGCGAGCGACAGCCGGATCGCGGTGCCGTCGGGATCGAGCCGCACGCCTCCGACATAGTCGGGCACCGACTCGGCAAGCCGATCGGCCGAGATCTCGACCGGCCGCTCAAAGCGGACCACCACGATCGAGCCGGCGGTAGTGACATCTGTCGCGATGTCGTCGGAGAATTTGAACACGAGCCGCGCGTAACCGCCCGCGTCCGAAAGCGTCGCCTCGCCTTTGACCGGGTCGGGCCGTGCCGGCCCGGCCGCAGCGAAAGTCGGAATCGTGAGCAGCGCGACGGCGAAGGCCAGCGCAAGCGCCGGCCGCAAGCAGCCACGAACGGCCCGCGTCCATGCGCCGGGCGTCGACGAAAATCCCTCAAGTGGTCGTTCCACGCTTCGCGCCATGTTCGAGAATCTTCCAGTTCAGCAGTCCGGATCTTCGGCAGGCGGAGCGTATTTATCCATCACGCGCTCCGACTCTAGATTTGGCGAATTAACGCGCCATGATACATCTCGCCAATTTTACTTTTGCGGCAGCACTTTGCCCTCGATCTTGGGAAGCTCGGGGGCGGCACTCGCGGATTTCTCGCCGCCCGCCCGGCGGGCAAGCTCGACCGTCAGCCGTTCGGCGGCGTCCGGCTGCATGAGCCCCAGGATGTCCGACATCTTGCGTGGCGCGATCTGGGCGGCGATCTCGATCAGGACAGGCATTTCCAGCCGGTCGAATACCCTGGCGGCATCCTTCGGCTTCATGCCCTCATACATCGTGACGATACCCTTGAAGCGCGCGTTTTCGGCTTCGGCCTTCTGCTCCTTGTCGGCGGCGGTCTTCGCCTCGACCGCCTTCATCTCCTCGACCTTGGACTCGATCCGCTTCTCCGCCGCCTTCAGAAGGCTCTCGCGGATGTCGATTTCGCGGGAGCGCGCATCGAGCTCCTGCCGCCGCGACTGCAGCCGCTCCAGGATGGCGCGTTCGGAGCCCGAGACCGCCTGCTGGTTGTCCTCGGGATGGATCACCGTGCCGTCGGGCTTGGTCTCCGGCGCGTCCGCCTGCGGCTTGTCCTGCTTCGGCGCCTCCTGGGCCGCCTCCTTGGGCTTTTCGACCGAGCCGGTGACGTCGGGGAGATCCTTCGCCACCGGCGGAGCGACCCGCTGGCCGCCGGGGAAGTTGAGGTTGTCCTGCGCCCAGGACGGTCCTGACCGCTGCGGATCATAGTCGAACACATAGCTGCCATTGATCAGGAGGCCAGCGACCTTGAGCACGGCAAGGCAGAAGACCGCGACAACAACGACCGGAATGACGCGGATATTACGAAACGATTTCATGCCGCGAGGCCACCGGCCCTTCGCCGTTCAGAGAATGCCTGCGCCGCGGCGGCGACTGCCTTGGCGTTCGTGACCCGAGGTGCCGGGGCCGGTGTTAAAGTCGTGGTCGTAGCAGTCGGCGCAGTCGCAATCGGAGCCGGAGCCGTGGCCAGATCGGCTTCGGCCGCGGCCTGTGGCGGCCGCGCGGCGATCGCGATCTTCGACAGCCGCCGCATGAAATGGTCGCACTCCGAAAGCTGGCGCTTGAGATAGTCCGACATCTGCGTGGCGGAGGCGATCTGGTTGCCGAGATTCTCGTTGACGTCGCGCACGGTGTGCTTCAGCCCGCCGATGGCGCGCTCGGCGATCTCGGTCGCGGTGACCAGCTCGGCGATGACGGCCTTGAGCGAATGCTCGTCCGCCCGAAGCCGCTTCAGGCGGGCGTTCAGCAACATGCAGTAACCGATGGTCACCATCAGCAATATCGCGACCAGGGTTTCGATCATCAAACCTAACGAGTGGTTCATTGGGCCTCCAACATCTTATTCTGCTCGTCCGCTTTCTCGAACATCGCCAGTGTCATCTTGGGTTTGCGTAACGGTTTGGTGACGCGAATGGCGACGCGGTCGCCGACCCGGCCCATCCGCCCCTCCGTCAGCGTGACGCTGCCGCAGCGAACCGACACCAGCGCATCCGAGCGCATCTCGAGCGGCAGCGTGTCGCCGACCTTCAGCGTCATCAGCTGCTTCAGCGGTATATCGGATTCGTAGAGCACCGCGTCGACCGCGATCTCGGCCTGCGCGATCTGGGTGGCGAAATGGCCTTCCCAGATCGGGTCGCGGCCGAATTTTTCGCCCATGAACATCTGCAACAACACGCTGCGGATCGGCTCGATGGTGGCATAGGGCAGCAGGAGCTCGACATTGCCGCCGCGGTCTTCCATGTCGATGCGCAGGCGGACCAGGATCGCGGCATTGGCCGGGCGCGAGATCGCGGCAAAGCGCGGATTGGTCTCGAGCCGGTCGATGGAGAATTTCACCGGCGACAGCGGCCGGAACGCCTGCTCGGCATCCGCCAGCACCACCTCGACCAGCCGTTGCACCAGCGTGGTTTCGATCGTGGTGTAGGGACGTCCCTCGATGCGAAGCGCCGAGCTGCCGCGGCGGCCGCCGAGCAGGACGTCGATGACCGAATAGATCAGGCTGGAATCGACAGTGGCGAGGCCGAAATTCTCCCACTCCTCCGCCTTGAACACGCTGATGACAGCGGGCAGCGGGATCGAGTTCATGTAGTCGCCGAAGCGCACCGAGGTGATGCGGTCGAGCGAGACTTCGACGTTGTCGGAGGTGAAGTTGCGCAGGCTCGTGGTCATCAGCCGCACCAGGCGGTCGAACACGATCTCGAGCATCGGCAGACGCTCGTAGGACACCATCGCCGAATCGATGATGGCACGAATGCCGGAATTTTCGTCGAGATTGACGTCGCCGACGGTGAAACCGAGCAGATTGTCGATTTCTTCCTGCGACAGAACGCGCTCGCCGCCGTTCTTGCCAGTGCCGAAGTCGCGACTGCCGTCTTCGACCATCGCGGCCCATTGCAGCGCCATCGACTCCGTGAGCTCGTTGGCACTTGCCTCCTGCGCGGCCGCCTCGGGATCCTCGGAATCAAGCGAGGCTTCCCACTGCGCGGCTATCGCATCCTGGTCGACTGGATCATTGCCCGCCATTGTCCGGATCCGTTCCTACTGAACCACGATTTCCTTGAACAGCACGGCGCTGACCTTGATCGGTGCGACCGCATTGTTCACCCGCCGCGTCATCTCCTCCTTGAGACGGAACAGGCCGGCGGACCCGTTGAGGTCGGAGGGGCGGAGCTCGCGCATATAGGTCTGGAAGATGTCGGTGACGCGCGGCATGTTCGGCTTGATCTCTTCGATCTGCTTCTCTTCCTTGAGCTCGAGCGCGACCTTCACCTTGAGATATTGCACGCGCTCGCCCGGATTGCCGGTCAGATTGACCAGCATGTCCGGCACGTCGACATAGACCGCCGGCTTCGCCTTCTCGGCTTCCGCATGCGCCTCATCGCCATGGTGACGAAAAAAGAAGAAATAGCAGCCGGCGCCGACGCCGAGCACGGCGAGCACGCCCACAACCATCACGATCAGCTTGAATTTGCTCTTGGGTTGGGCGGCGACCTCGTTGCCCTCGCCACCACCTTGGGATTCTTTCTCTGCCATAGCTGCTCAGTCCGTTTCAGACGCTGAGCCCGATGCCAAGCCAGGCAGCTTCAAATCACGCGATACATTGCCCCCAGCGCAACCGCGCTCTTCCTGACCTGGACGCTAGGTAACAATGGTTAATCAAATCTTTCGATTGCGCTCCGGCTAGGAAAAAATTGCCGGGCAAACATGGTCAACAAGACCTTTCTGCCGGGTGGATTAACCCCCGGCTAAACATTCAACCCATTGAAAATACGTCATTTTCCAAACTGGCACGGCTTTCGCTGGAAGGGAAAGCGAACCGCCCGGCTTGGGAGAGCCTAAAGGCGGTTCATCAGGATCGGCTTCATCGCTTGGGAGAGCGGCGGCGCAGATCGACATGCAAGGGGAGCACTACCGATGGAGAACGCACTTCTCGTCGGACTTTCGCGGCAGAGCACGCTCGAGCGCCATCTCGACGTGATCTCGAACAACCTCGCGAACGTCAACACCACCGGCTTCAAGGCCAACCAGATGCTGTTCGAGGAATATCTGACCTCGGGCGCGCATGAAGACAATTTCAAGGCCCCGGACCGCCGCATCTCCTACGTCCAGGACCGCGGCACCTACCGCGACTTCGCCCAGGGCCCGCTGGAGCGCACCGGCAATCCGCTCGACGTCGCGATCAACGGTTCGGGCTTCCTGGTCGTGCAGACGCCGGACGGCGAACGCTACACCCGCGACGGCAATCTGCAGATCAGCAGTACCGGCCAGCTCGTCACCAATTCCGGCAAACCGGTGCTGGGCACCGCCGGACCGATCACGATCCAGCCGACCGATCACGACGTCACGATCTCGGCCGACGGCACCATAACCGTGCTGGAAGGCGTGAGCCCGATCGACACGATCCGCGGCAAGCTGCGCATGGCGAGCTTCGCCGATCCGCAGAGCCTGCATAACGAGGGCGACAACGTCTTTTCCGTCGGCCCCGGCGTCAACGCAGCTCAGGACACCAAGTCGACGATCGAGCAGGGCTTCGTCGAGAAATCCAACGTGAACTCGGTCGTCGAGATGAGCCGCCTGATCGAGGTCAACCGCACCTACGCCAACATCGCCGGCATGCTTTCGCAGCAGGCGGACCTGCAGAAGTCGGCGATCGAAAAGCTCGCCGACGTTCCGGCCTGAACCCGAACCTGATCTGAGGAGTACGCAACATGCAGGCGCTTTACACCGCTGCGACCGGAATGGCAGCCCAGGAGCTGAACGTTCAGGTGATTTCCAACAACATCGCGAACCTGCGCACCACCGGCTACAAGAAGCAGACGGCGGCGTTCCAGGACCTGATCTATCAGCATGTGCGCCGCGTCGGCGCGCAGGCCTCGGACCAGGGCACCATCCTGCCGGTCGGCATCGATCTCGGCGGCGGCGTCAAGACCGTCGGCACACCGCGCTCGATGACGCAGGGCACCTTGTCGCAGAGCGGCAACGATCTCGACCTCGCCATCACCGGCGAAGGCTTCTTCAAGATCCAGATGCCGGACGGCACCTACCAATATACCCGCGACGGCACCTTCCAGATGGACAACCAGGGCCGCATCGTCACCGCGCTCGGCAACCCGGTGCAGCCGACCATCACCGTCCCGCAGAACGCCTCGGGCCTCACGGTGAACCAGCAG
>Ga0153954_1000354_pt1 | contig 38426 bp, 29 predicted proteins | sample TSFL038MetaG_FD_102277 | JGI IMG/M metagenome (GOLD analysis project Ga0153954, IMG submission 102277) | Attine ant fungus gardens microbial communities from Florida, USA - TSFL038 MetaG | ecosystem: Host-associated > Fungi > Mycelium > Unclassified | place: USA: Florida, Wekiwa Springs State...
GATCGCCTACAAAATGCCGGAAGATCTGAGTGAAATCCCTGGGAGTTATGAGTTGGACGCACCATCAACCGATGCTCTGTAGATGGCTGTATTGGGTGGCACTGGTGGCTTGTCCACCAGTGGGCCAAGGCTAGCGCCACTGGTGGGCAAGCCACCAGTGCCACCCAATACGCCCATTTACATCGACCTGGGGCCTTCCACTCTCTTGCTTTGGGTGTATGCCATCCGAACGGTACTTGCGCTAGACCTTCGGTACAGCACGAACAAATTCTCATTTGGCCGTGGCCTGCGGAGAGCCGATTGGTGTATGAGCACAATCGAGCGTCCGTAAACAAAGCACGTACGATACAACTCTGGTAAAGGGCGAGCCCTGGCCTGCCAAGGTCGTTCGCGAAAGCCTCGGCAGGCCAAGGCCTGCCCTACCGGAATCCACCAATCTCAGGCGACTGCGTGCCATCGCCATGCTGGAACGAGTGGGAACCCCCGAGGCCCGTGCGCTCCTCGAGCAGATGGCGCAGGGACATCCCGGCGCCATCCAATCTCGAGATGCGAAGTTGGCCCTCGACCGCCTGAGTCGCCTCACGAAGCCTCAGGCGGGTTCCTCGACAAGATGAGCGGCGTCAACGCTTGTTGCCAGTGCGGGCTCAGGGGCCGCTGTTGGCGCTGCAGTGTCTGTCTTGGACTTCCGCTTTCGTTCTCGGTACTCGCTGAAGCGCTGGATCACGACGTAGAAGACGGGGACGAAGAAGACGGCGAGCACCGTCGCGGCGAGCATCCCGCCAAAGACGGCCGTCCCCAGGGCTTGCCGGCTGGCGGCCCCTGCCCCATGGGCGTTCACCAAGGGGACGATCCCGAGAATAAACGCAAACGACGTCATCAGGATCGGCCGGAAGCGAAGCCGAGACGCTTGAACGGCCGACTCGACGATACCCATCCCCTTCGCCCGAAGCTCTCGTGCGAACTCGACGATCAAGATCGCGTTCTTACTGGCCAGCGAGATGATGAGCACGATACCGATCTGGGTATAGATATTATTATCCATACCGCGATACGCCACCGCAGCGACGGTTCCGAGGAGAGCGAGGGGGACGACCAGAATCACCGCAACCGGTGTGTACCAGCTTTCGTACTGAGCCGCCAGCACCAGGTAGACCAGTAACACAGCCAGCACGAAGATATAGATCGCCTGCGAACCTACCCGCTTTTCCTGGTAGGACATGGCCGTCCACTCGTACCCCACACCGCTCGGAAACTTCTCTTCGGCCATCTGCTCCATCAACCTCAAGGCTTGCCCTGAGCTGAATCCGGCGGCCGCCTCCCCTGAAATCGACGACGACGGATACAGGTTGTACCGAGTGATGATTTGAGGCCCGGGGTCTTCGCGGATGCTCGCCAGGGTTCCCAGCGGCAGCATCGCGCCCGAACGGTTGCGAACCTCGAGCCTGCGAATGTCGTTGGGCTCGAGCCGGAATCGATCATCAGCCTGGACGCGAACCTGAAACGTCCGACCAAAAAGGTTGAAGTCGTTCACATAGGACGATCCCATCGAGGATTGAAGCGTGTTGAAAACGGTATCGAGCGGCACGTCGAGGCTCTTCGCCTTCACACGATCGATATCGGCATAGAGCTGCGGCACCCCGGCGCGGAACGTGGTGTTGAGCGAGCGGAGCTTCGACGCTCCTCCGGGCCCCTTCTGGCCGTTGCCCGCGACGATCATGTCGTCCGTCAGATCCTGGATTTCCTGGAGTCCGACGTTGCCTCGGTCCTCAATTTGAATCTGGAAGCCCCCAGCGACTCCCAAACCCATGATGGCGGGAGGTGGAAAGACGAAGACGTTCGCCTCTTCGATCTTGGCGAACTCATCACGAAGTCGGCCGATGAGCGTGTCCTGGCTCAGCTCGGGGGTCGTCCGTTCTTCGTAAGGATCCCAACGCACGTAGATCGTGGCCGCGTTCGAGGCCACCGTCTGGTCGAGCACCGACTGACCACCGATCATCACCCAGTGAGAGATCCCCTTGATCTTCCTGAAGATCGTCTCGACCTGGTCGACCACGGCTCTCGTCCGGTCCTGGGAGGCGGCGTCCGGAAGCTGAACGCCGACGATCGCATACCCTTGATCCTCAACCGGCAGGAAGCCCGTCGGCAGCCGGGTGAACCACCACCCCGTAAATACCGTCACCACGACGAACACGAGCATCATCAGCGCGGTGCGCTGCACAAGCCGTGAGACGATCGCAACGTAGATCCCCTCGCAACGGTCGTAGATCGCGTTGAAGCCCCGATAGAAAGCATTCTTCCGAGTCGGGGTCGGCCGCAGATAGGTTGAGCATTGCGCGGGTTTGAGCGTCACCGCATTGATGGCGCTGATCACGGCCGTGGCGGCGATCGTCAGCGCGAACTGACGATAGAGCTGTCCCGTGATCCCTCCCAGGAACGCGGTCGGCAAAAAAACGGCCATCAACACCAAGGTAATGCCGATGACCGGCCCGATCACCTCGTCCATCGCCCTGATCGTCGCTTCCTTGGCAGGAAGCTTGTCATGATCGATGTGATGAGCCGCGTTTTCGACGATAACGATGGCGTCGTCGACCACGATTCCGATCGCCAGGATCAGGCCAAAGAGCGTGAGCAGGTTGACCGTGAACCCGAGCGCGAACATGGCCGCAAAGGCGCCGATGATCGTGACCGGGACCGTCGTTGCCGGAACGAGCGTGGCCCGCCAGTCCTGGAGGAACAGGAGGATCACGATCAAGACGAGAACGCCGGCCTCGAACAGGGTCTTGTAGACCTCGTGGATTGACTCCCGGACGAAGATGGTCGTGTCATACGGCGTCGAGTACTCCATCCCCTCCGGGAACGTCTTCTTCAATTCTTCCATGGCCTCGACAACCTTGTCGGCCACTTCAAGCGCATTGGCCCCCGGGAGTTGAAACACCGCGCACCCGGCGGCGGGCCGCCCCGCCACATCGCACCACTGATCGTAGACCTGAGCCCCCAACTCGACACGGGCCACGTCTTTGATACGGGTGAGCCTGGCCCCAACCCCCTCGGCGCTACCGGCTGGGCTGGACTTGACGATGATGTTGCCGAACTCCTCCGGATCCTTCAGCCGCCCCTGAGTCCTGACGCTGTACTGGAAATCCTGGTTTCCGGGCGTGGGAGGAGCCCCAACCTGCCCGGCAGCGACCTGGATGTTCTGCTCCTGAATCGCCGTGAGGACATCGACGGTGGTGAGATTACGCGCCTTCAGCTTCTCCGGGTCGAGCCAGATTCGCATTCCATAATTACTCGATCCGAAAATCTGGATGTCGCCGACGCCGTAGATCCGGCTCAAGACGTCCTTCACACGAAGCGTCGCGTAGTTACTGAGGAAAAGGCTGTCGTACTGAACCTTGCTATCCTTCTTGGACGTGAGTGCGACGACGAGAATGATCGCCGTCGACTTCTTCTTCGTCGTGATCCCCTGCCGCTGGACCTCCTGCGGAAGCTTGGGCTGTGCGATCGCCACCCGGTTCTGCACCAAGACCTGCGCCATGTCCAGGTTCGTGCCCACCTCGAAGGTGACGGTCAGTGTATACGAACCGTCCGAGGCGCAGGTTGAGGACATGTAGAGCATCCCCTGGACCCCGTTGACCTCCTGCTCGATGGGGGAGGCCACGGTGTCGGACAGGGTCTTGGAGTCAGCCCCCGGATAAGTCGTCGTGACCTGAACCGTCGGCGGGGTAATTTCGGGGTATTGCTCGATCGGCAGCACGAAGATCGTCACGGCCCCGATCAGCATCGTGATGATGGCCAGAACGTTCGCAAAAATCGGACGTTCAATAAAGAATTTCGTGAACATAAGTAGGACTCAACGCACCATCACTAGTGTTGGGAGGGATTCGAGGCAGTCGCAGTGGCAACGGCCCGCTCGGCCTGTTCCAACCGCTTCGGCTTGACCTTCGCTTCCGGCCTGGCCTTCTGAAGGCCGTTGACAATCACCAGCTCGCCCGGTTTCAGGTTCTCTTCGATCACGCGCAAGCTGCCCTCGAGCGCCCCGACGCGCACCTTACGCTTCTCGACAAGATCTTTGTTTCCCACGATCATCAGGTACCGCCCCTCCTGGTCCGTCCCGAGAGCACGCTCCGGCACAAGCAGGGCGTTGGGCCTTTCCTCCAGCGCGACCCGGATCCTGACGAACAATCCGGGTAGGATCACACGGTCGGCGTTGGCGAAGACCCCTCGCGAGAGGACCGTCCCACTCGCCGAATCAACCGCAGGGTCGGAGTAGTCGATCACGCCCCGATGCGGAAACCCAACCTCATTGGCAAGGCCAAGGTCGAGAGGGATCTCATCCCCCTTTTCGAGGTTCTTATGTCTCCCCTCTCGGACCATCTGGCGAACCCGGAGCAGGTCGTTCTCGCTCATGTTGATATAGGCGTAAACCAGGTCATCGCGATAGATCGTGGCCAGGACGGTAGCCTGACCGTCGCCAACAAGGTTCCCCACGTCGAACAGCCGGCGCGTGATTCGGCCGTCGAAGGGGGCCGTGATCCGGCAATAGCCCAGGTTAATTTCGGAGTTGCGCACGTCCGACCGAGCCGCTTCGACAATCCCCTTGGCCGCCAGGATGTCGGTCTGGTAGTCGGCGATCGTCTGGTCTAGATGGGCCTGGTCGGCTTTGACCTGGGCCTCGGCCTTGCGCCGCGTCGCCTCCGAGTGATCAAGCGCCTCGCGCGTCCCCGCGTTGCGGTCGAGGAGGTTCCGGTTCCGTCGCTCATCGAGCCTGGCCAGTACCAGCGACGCCTGGTCCAGGTCGTACTGGGCCGCCGCAACCTCCTTGGCCTTCGATTGCTCGGCCCGTTTCAGGGTAGCCTCGGCCTCCGTCAGCCGCGCCCGGGCCATCTCCAGCGTGACTTGAAACGGTTCCTCGTCGATCACGAAGAGCAGTTGGCCCTTCTTAACCGGAGATTTCTCGTCAAAGTGACGCTCCTTCAAGAATCCCTTCACACGGGCCCGGAGGTCCACCGTCTCCAACGCCTTGGTGGTGCCCGTGTATTCGAGGTAATTCGTGACCGACCGCTGAACCGGGACGCTCACCGTCACCTCGGGTGGCTCCGGAGCCACGTAGGAATCTTGTCGACCGCAGCCGGTGATCGCTCCAAGTACGGACAAGCCCGCCGACAATACGGATGCCAATGCCTTCCGTTGATAGCGTCTCAAGGTCGAACACCTCATGATTAACAGACTCTTCCGTGAACTCATCAGTACAACACAAGTACGACTACGCAAAGCGTACACCCGCTCAGAGTCGGGATCGTCGCGATCGCTCCACCGAAATTTCGCGCGAGGGTTTGCGTTAAGGAGGCAAAAGTCGTCGCAGGGTTCGCACCGCCTCGTCCACCAGGCGCTTTGCCTTGGTGGACGATGAGTGCCCCGAACTCGCCATGAGCCTGTCCCTTGATCGAGCATTGATCAAAGCTTGTGAGCGGCGCCCACCCACAAGTTTCATGACTTCTCGCCTGGTGCCGGGTCTTGGAAGAAATTCGTCTGGAGGCATGCTAGGCTTTTATTTACTTTGGTAAAGTACCTACCACAAAGTAGGGTGCTTACCAAATAGTTTGTAGTGAACAGAAAACCATGAAGCCAAAGCGAGCTTATGGCAGTGGACTGGAAGCCGCTTTCGACGTGATTGGCGGAAAATGGAAGATCGTGATTCTCTGGGAATTACTACCGCAACCGCGGCGATTTGGAGAGCTAAAGCGTTTGGCGGCGGGCATTACCGAAAAAATGCTGATCCAGCAGTTACGGCAGATGGAGGCCGACGGCATCATCCGTCGCGAGGCCTTTCATGAGATTCCGCCGCGGGTCGAATATTCGCTGACCGAATTTGGGATTTCGCTCAAGGAAGTCTTGGATCCGCTCTGCGCCTGGGGCAGCGAGCACATGGAGAGAATCGAGCGTTGTCACGGCCGGAAGTGCGGCGAGACCTCCGGGCCGCAACCAGAGGAAAGCTGTAACGGCCAATGCCAATCGAAGCCGCCGTTATCATGAAGACATACCGAGACTCAATCCCAAAGACTTGGGCACACTAAATCCGATGGGATTGATCATTGCGAGGGTTTTCCATGGAAGCGTGTGGAAGTGATTGTTAGCCTGGGGTACCTTCTCACCCGACAGCCCGCAATCATCTCTCCGCCAGGGAGAAAGCAGATGATCCCCGTTGGACAGCCCTATCGTGCTACCGGCCCGATCGAGATTCAACCGGTTCTGATAACGATCATCCTCGGGATAGTTACGGGCATTTTCGGTGCGGGCCTGGTCTGGCTCTGGGAGAGCAGTCCGATCCCCACACTCATGATTCTCACTCCGATCATTCAGGGAATCATCGTGGGCTCGGCGTTCGGTTTCATGGTCGGGCGGCTGCAAATGCGAAATCCCAGGCTGGTCGGCACCATCGCCTTCGCCTGTGGTCTCTTGAGCATCGGGCTCGTCCACTTCGGACACCATCTTCAACTGACAACAGAAATCGCCTCGCAGATGCGTCACGACGTTGAATCGGATCCGGAGTTGCCTGCCCAACAGAAACAACGCATCTTGAAACAACTCGATACCGCTCCGGAAGCAGCCGCCGATCGTTTTCTCGTCATGCGTACGGGTTCATCCGGCCTGCTCGGCTCCATGAAGTTTCGGAACGAAATCGGTGTACACCTCAAGCGTACCCTGGTGACCGGTACGGTTCTTTGGGGTCTCTGGGCAGTCGAAGCGCTGATCGTCGCCACAACCGCATGGGGCCTGGCCGCGAAAGCAGCAGGCAAACCGTATTGCGAGGATTGCGGCTATTGGTGCCTTCACCAACCAGACGTACTCGTGCTCCCCGTCGACCAGGGCCAGTTACTCCTCTCAGCCCTGCGTGAGGACAACTCCGAGCTCGCGAGATCGGCGATCGACCAATCCTCAACGGATGAAGGCACAGGACATGTCGGCGTCTCCCTACACGCCTGCCCGAATTGCGACTTATGCTTTGCTGACGTCTCCCAGCGAGCGCCGCACGGCAAATCGGAGATGAAGGTCACGCAACTCGCGCAACTTCTCCGGATTTCCCCGGAAATGGTGGGCACGCTCACGAATCCACGAACTGACGCCGCCCATGCCACTGCCGAGCCTGAGCCACCGCAGGAAGAAGCGACACTCCAGCCCGAAGCCTAAGTGGCTTTCCCGTAGGGTGGGCACTGCCCACCAATCTCGTGGCTTCGACCAGGGTTTAATCTCTGGTGGGCAATGCCCACCCTACAAGAAGGTGACTTGCCGGATGAGCCACCAAGTGGTCCATCCGGCAAATCCCCGTCGCATAGTGTGGGGACCGCTCATCAAAGATGTCTTCTCGTAGGGCAAGAGAGCCTCGGCAAGCCAAGGCCTGCTCTACAAAAACTTGCCGGCTCATCCGCTGTCCACTGGGGGATGTCTTTGGCGCAGGGGGTAACACGGACAAGCGAATGCACGCTTGTCCGTGTCACTCATACTCAGGGAAAGCCCCGCCGGTTCGTCAACCGCCGACACCGACGGGCTGGGGTTCTCCCAGTTGGATGAGCGCGGCGGTCTCGGCGGCATGCTTGCGCAGGTCTTCACTGATCCGCATCGAGCAGAACTTAGGACCGCACATGCTGCAAAACGCGGCGGTCTTGAACGCATCTTGGGGCAGAGTCTCGTCGTGCATGCGACGGGCGGTGTCGGGGTCGAGCGAGAGGGCGAATTGCTGCTCCCAGTCGAACGTGTAACGAGCCCGGCTGAGAGCGTCGTCGCGGTCACGTGCGCCGGGACGATGACGTGCCAGGTCGGCAGCGTGAGCGGCGATCTTGTAGGCGATCACGCCCTGGCGCACGTCTTCGACTTCGGGAAGACCGAGATGCTCCTTGGGGGTGACATAGCAGAGCATGCTGGCCCCGTGCCATCCCGCCAGGGCCGCCCCGATCGCGGAAGTGATGTGGTCATAGCCGGGCGCGATGTCGGTCACGAGTGGGCCCAGCACGTAGAACGGAGCCTCACTGCATTCGACGGCCTGCTTCTCCATGTTCATGGCGATCTGGTCCATCGGAATGTGACCAGGTCCCTCGACCATCACCTGGCAGCCGCGCTCCCAGGCACGACGCGTCAGATCCCCCAGCGTCTTCAGCTCGGCAAATTGAGCCGCGTCCGAGGCGTCGGCAATGGAGCCGGGACGCAGGCTGTCCCCCAGACTCCAGGTGACGTCGTACTGACGCATGATGTCGCACAGGTCATCGAATCGCGTGTAGAGCGGATTCTCTTTCTTGTGTGCGATCATCCATTGCGCCATCAGGGCGCCTCCGCGCGAGACAATCCCGGTGACGCGGTGGGCGGTCAGGGGGATGTAGTCACGGAGAATCCCGGCGTGCAGCGTCATGTAATCGACGCCCTGCTTGGCCTGATGCTCGACGATATCCAGCAGGTCTTGCTCGCTCAGGTCCTCGACCTTCTTGACCTTTTGAATCGCCTGATAAATCGGCACGGTCCCGATCGGCACCGGGCTCGCGGCGATGATGGACTGGCGAATCGCATCGATATTGCCGCCGGTCGACAGATCCATCACGGTATCCGCGCCCAGGTCGACAGCCATTTTGAGCTTGGCGAGCTCATTGTCGATGTCGGAGGTTACGGCCGAGTTGCCGATGTTCGCGTTGATCTTGCAACAGGCCTTGATCCCGATCCCCATCGGCTGCAAGCCAAGCTTGAGGTGTTCGACGTTGGCCGGAATCACCATCCGTCCCCGCGCCACTTCCGCCCGCACCACCTCGGGTTCGAGCCGCTCGCGTTGGGCCACGAATTCCATCTCGGGTGAGACGATCCCCTGACGCGCCTGTTCGATCTGAGTCATCTGATCTCCATCCTCCCCGAGGCCGACTGTGTCGATCTTCGGGATCACGGCAACGGCGTACCCCGTATTGCTCTGGGCGTCGAACCAAGCCCCATCGTAGACGGGCCCCCCCGGCTCGGTCAATTCTCACCAGGACGGTCTTCGGCCGAGTCAGTTCTGGACGGCTCTTCACCGATCTCATTTCAACAATTCATAAGCCAAAACACCTCGTGCTTCAACAATGGGGGGGGTGACTTCGTGTCTAAGCGTCCGTCGTGGTATGATTCGACAAGAAACCTCGGTGGCCGCTTGATTCACTTTCCTTGTTGTGAAGCGAGATTTCGTTCGATAACTTTCCCTAAATAGAGCCCAGCAGATCTCCTGAGCAGCGGGTCATTTTCTTCTTGACCTTCCTCATTCCTTTGGTTGTCCCTCCGGCCCCCCTTGCAGACCCTGGAGCCTGTTTGCATGGTGGTGAAACTCCTCCGTAGCTTGCTTTCGATACGTAACGGCCGTCTCGGATGGCTCCTTCTCGGGGCTGCGCCGATTCTCACGATCGTAGGGGGAAGCTGGTGGCTAACGGCCCCACTTGAACCAACATCGGTGCGTTCGGACGCCAGACAAACCGTCAGAGTGAAGGCGACTCCTCTTCAAGGCAAAGTGAAGGCGACTCCCCCTCAAGACAACGAGTCACTTCCCCCTTGGCCCGAGCATCGGCTCGAGGGGACCGCCGCCAAGGAATTGCTCCTCGCGACGCTGATTCGGGTCCACAACGAATTTAAAAAAGTCGAAGGCTACACGGCCACGTTCTATAAACAGGAGCGGCTGCGTGGAAAGCTGGGACCCGAGCAAACGCTGGCCATGAAGGTTCGGGAGCGGCCGTTCGCAGTCTACTTCAAGTTCCTGGCTCCGGTCGCGGGCAAAGAAGTCGTCTATGCCGAGGGTTATCGCGACAACAAGATCATCGCCCACTCGACGGGAGTGTCGCGCCTGCTTGTGCCACGGTTGTCGGTTCCTCCGAATCACCCCTTAGCGCTGGCGGACTCGCGCCATCCGGTCACGGAGGCCGGCCTGGGGAATCTGATCGATCGGCTTGTCGGTTTCCGCCGTAAAGACGCCAACGACCCCTCGGCCTCAACAATTCTCGATCGGACGACTGACCACGCCGGAAAGCCCTGCCTGCGTTCGATCCATCTCCACGAGCACAAGACGCCCGAGCGGCCGTTCGCCCGGGTCGAGGTGCTCTACGATCCCGAGTCACGGGTGCCGGTCAGGATCAGCAATTACGATTGGCCCGAGCCAGACCACCAAGGCGACCTCCTTCTGGCCGAGCGCTATACCTACGAAAACGTTAACACCCACGCCTCGCTCTCCAATCTCGACTTCGATCCAGCGAATCCGGCTTACGCGTTTCACCGTTATTGACTCACCCACAGGGTCGAGCGTCGAAAGATCCCTGCACGAATTCCCAATAGGACGTATTTCGCCCAAAAACCTGTTTACTTCTATTTTAATCGTTCGTCTTCATCTCGATTTGCTTGACATCGCCGCGTGGATAGGCACGCAGCTCTCCGAGCAAAAACCACTTTCGCTACGACACGGCCCGGTCGATTTCCGGTCGGGCGCAATACAACGCCGACTCAGATCGTGAGACCGGTCTCGATGCCCTACGATGCTTTTCCGGTTCGGACGCTTCTCACGCGGGCTGGATCGACGTATCGTACATGCGGATTCTCCCATCTCTCTCCATGGGAAGAAGCGGCCAAAGCCATCGATCGTCCCTGAATCACCGGGCGTGTTTCGCGCCAGGTACAGGGCGGAGAGGTAACTATCATGTCCAAAACCGAAGTTCAATGCTCGTCCCGAGGGTGCACGGAACCCGCGACTTACAAGATCGCCGCGCTTTGGAGCGGCGGCAGTTTCTCCGAATTGAAGACATTCGGTTTCGCCTGTTCCGACCATCTGGGCATGGTCTTTCGGGAGTCCGAAGGACGTAAGGCCAGCTACGTTCCCTCGAGTGGCGAGTCGATCGAGGAGATCGCGATCTATCGCTACGAGCAAGGCAAACGCGATCGACAACTCCAACGCCTCTGGGGGCTCGAAGAGAACTATCGGTCGTAGGGTACCCGCGCCATCGGCTCCAGCTCGATGGAATGAGTGTCGGGCATTCTGACTTTGTCGGTGGGGCAATTCCGCAAGCCGCCTCGCGACGTGGGTCCACGCCCCGCTGCGACCGCTCTCCGCTCCGGATCACCACGAAGACCGCCGGATGCGAGTGCGGTTCCCGGGTTTTTGTTCTCACATTCTCACTTCCTCATCGCCAGATCACCGCGTGGATTGCTCGCTACAGGTTCCCTTTTTCAGGACCATAGGAGGAACCCTCCGACCTGTCGTTCCCGGCCGTAGCGTGTCAACAAGAGTGACAGTCCGGCGTCGCTAAATCCTCCCCTGATGCAACCTGCACGATGCCGGGCGCGGCCGCTACGAACGGAGCGATTGGCGCAGCCATCGCAAAAGGGCGTCGTGTCGCCTTTTCCGGCGTCCAGGGCTCAGACCGACCGCGATGCCGCGACGATATTACGGTCGGTCAAACCTGCCTCGTGGCCCTCGGTGGGAGCCGTAGGGACGGGGCGAGGAGTGTCCGCGGGATGCGTCGTGGCCGAGTTCGGTGATCCCGGAGAAGTCCACGGCTTTTCATGGATGGTCGCTGATTTGACCCCCCATCGGTCGGCCTGCTTCAGCCGGGGACACCAGGTGTCGCGTCGGGCTGTGGCGACGCCCAGCCCGACGTTCAAGGAGGTAAACAGGAAGTGAACATCGTCACGACCCGCTTCGGCCTGATACCAGCCTCAGAATCGGATCTGATCCGAATCCCGGAAGGGCTGGTCGGGTTCCGCTCGTTCACGCAGTACGTCCACTTCTCAGACCCGGTGGTAGCTGGCCTGTCGTGGTTACAGAGCGTGACCGCGCCTGAGCTTGCCTTCGGCCTGATCGCCCCCCCCTTGGCGATCAGCGACTATCGGATCGAGCTCCGCCCGGGGGATCGGGCGGCGCTGGAATTGGAGGAAGAGCGTTCGGCGCTCGTCTACGTGATCCTCAATCGCGGCGAGGGGGGAGGCCTTACGGTCAACCTCCAGGGGCCCCTGGTGATCAATCCAGTCCGCCGGCTTGGACGGCAACTGGTCTTGACCTCCAGTCGCTACGCGGTGCGGTACCCGCTCGAACCCAATCAGGCCCCGGCACCCACCCTGCTGCCTGGTCCGTCACCGCTTCGAGCGACGGCGTGACTAGTCGGACAGGGGCATCACAACTTGCGACGTAACATCCCTCGTCATCAGCCCCGTCGTGGTAACCGAGAGCCCGGGCAACGTGATCAGGGACGGTCACGGGTCTCGTTGGCAGGAGGAAGGAGCCTGAAATGTTGGTCCTGTCCCGACACCGCGACGAAAGCATCATCATCGGCGATGACATCGTCATCACCGTGGTGGATATCCGGGGTGACAAGGTCCGATTGGGGATCGCGGCCCCCATCGAGATCTCCGTACACCGTCAGGAGGTGTACGAGGCCATTCAACGCGAGAATCGACAAGCGAGTCGACTGGATCCCCAGGACGCTCGTCAGCTCGAACATCTCAATCCGCCGCTTCGACGCGACATCCGTCGCCCCCGAACCGACGATCTTTGATTGAGAACGCGACGAATGGGGGGTGTAAGGGCACGCCCGAACCCCCTCGCCCCACTCATCCAGAGTCGCATCCGACCGGGCGCGCATCCCTCGCGGAGGCGCGTCCGGTTCCTGTTTTCTACCCTGACCAGTTTCCCGAGGGCCGCCCGCCCTCACCCTTGCCCAACTCAGAGGCTCCATCGCCTCTCGGCCTCGTCGGCTTCAGTCCAGTTCGATCACCATGTCGTCATCGTCGGGCCGTCCACCCAGCATGTTTCGCCAACCCGAATCTCCCGTATCCTCGTCCAAGTCCGAAGGCCAGGAGATCGCCGATGCCGCCGCCGCCGGCACCCCGAGCGGAGTTGGTGAGGCAAATTCCCCCGCCTGGACCGGACCCTTCGCAGACGCACTCGACACCGGAGACATCGCGGGCTTCCGCTCACCCCCCTTCACGCCGGTTCGCTGCTGCCACTTCTCGGACGGAGCCAGGGCATCGTCGGGTCCAAGATAGACTCGGACCTTGTAACTCCCGAACGTGACTCGGTCGTCGGGCAATAACGCGGCCCAACGAATCTTCTGCCCCTTGACTTTCGTCCCGTTCGTGCTCGCAAGATCACGTATGACCAAAAGCCCGTCCGTCTTTACCAAAACGCAATGCCGCTTCGATAGGCTGACATGATCAATCACCACATCACAATACGACCGACGTCCCACGATGGTCATGTCTCTGGTAATCGGAATCGGCGCATCCCCATTCTCGGGAACCAACTCAGCTTTCATGGTCGATCCCTTAACGACTACCCACTCGGAGCGTCACCTAAAACGCCCGCCATCGTCGGTAACTTATGGGTGCATTCTACCTCGTACGAGTAACAGTCACAATATCCACGAGCACCATCATGCACGCTGTGATGCATGAAATCCCACCCTCAACGAACTTCCTCTGAGTGGGGATTGCCGCCAATGTATCCCCTCCCATAAAATTTTAAGTGGACGGTGATTAAAGTGATGACCAACTCGAGAGACGCAACGTCGTTGACACGACCCGCTGCCATTGAGCGGGGGCATCCTGCTAGTTCTTACGGCGAGGTGTTTTCGTCTTGTCTTTTTGGTGATTCGCTGACAACTTCCTCCGAGCCTAACGAGACGCTGGAGGCAATCGACTTCTCCTTCTCCCCTTTCCGATCGAGGAGCATGCTACTGTTTAAAAGGCCGTTGGATCGCGGAAATTTCACCCGAGGGACTACTCACAACTCAGGTCGTATACGAACATCGAAAAATCGGCGGAGTTGCCGACCAGCACTAAACTTTGGTTCGTAGTGAGATAAGAGCTACGATTCTTTCATGGGTCTAACCGCCAGCCGGAGCGTCCACCATGTTTTCTCGATCTGTCCTCGGGCTGGGTTTTTGGCTGACGACGCTGGTCTCCACGTCGCTCCTGAATCCTGGCGTGTCCGTCGGGCAAGAGAACACACTCCCTTTGGAACAACCGCAGGTGAACCCTCCGGCACCCGCGGCTGATGACATCCGTCGTTCTCCGTTTGCCAATCAACCTGCGGCAAATGCCGCGGCAACCGAAGCGAACGGCGATTCTCCCGCACAACAAGAGGCAGGATCCCCGCCCGAACCAGCGGCCGATGCCGCGGGAGCCGAGAAAGCCAGGGCCAGCGGTGATCCGCCCGCACCTGGGGCGACCTCACCATCCCCGGCCGTAAACAACGGTCCGGTCAAACCCCTTAACGACGGACCACTTCACGAAGCCTTTCTCTCTCTGGCCAAAGACCGTGATTTGAACCACGTAGAGAAAGCACCTCCGCCGCCGATCGTCGAACGGCCGGGGGTCGATGCGCCCAACCCGTCCGCACAGTGGATTGAAGGTTACTGGACCTGGGATGAAAACCGCAAAGATTTCGTCTGGGTGACCGGCACGTGGCGTAACCCACCTCCGGGCCGATTCTGGGTGAACGGCTATTGGAAACGAGACGACACAGGCTGGTATCGCGTCCCCGGATTCTGGAGCGATCGCAGAACGGACCGGATCGATTTTCGTAAGGACGGGCCCCCGACCGATCACCCCGACGACCAACCCGGCCCTTCCCCGGGAAACGACTTTTTCTATGTTCCAGGGTACTATGCACCCGATGGTAATGGTGTCGTTTGGAAGCCCGGGTTCTGGTCGAAGGGTCAACCGGGATGGGCGTGGGTCCCTGCCCAATGGGTACAGCAACCCGAGGGCTGGACCTTCCAGGAAGGATATTGGGACCGGACCCTCGAAGATCGCGGAACGCTCTTCGCTCCGGCCGAAGTTGCACCTGAGGCTCGAACACCGGGAACCGTTTATCAGCCGTACACCCAGATCTCTCCTCAGAGCTACGGGTTGCTCTACGGCGCTTTCGGACGGCCGAATTCCTCCTACGACGGTTATCCTGGCTGCTACTATGACTCGGACGGCCGATACTACGGCTACGCCCAGTACGGCTACCTTAACCCGTACTACGGCTACCTCGACTATCCCTACTACGGCACTCTCGGCTACCCGTATGCAACCTCGCCGGTGAGCTACGGATACTACCAGCCGAACACCATGGGTTACCCCTACGGACCTTACGCAGGGGGATACAACTACGCCTTCAACGGGGGTTTCGGCGGGTACGGACTCGGTCTGTATAACAACATTCTGGCCCGTTCTTTTGGGTTCGGGCTCGGATTCAACACGGGCTTTGGCTTCGGCTATCCCTACTATGGTTATGGCTTCGGGTATCCTTACCTTGGGTTTGGATATGGATATCCGTTTGGCTATGGGGTGGGCTACCCGTTCCTTGGCTTCGGGAACTTCGGGTTCGGAGGGCTCGGATTCGGAGGGTTCGGAGGATTCGGATTCCCATTCGGTTTTGGCTTCGGGTCTCCGTTTGGCTTCGGATTCCCGGCCTTCTTCGGAACTGGATTCGGGTTCCCCTTCGTTGGTGGGTTCGGATTCCCCTTCTTTGGAAACCGGTTCGGATTCCCCTTCTTTGGAGGTCGGGGTGCTTTCGGATTCAGACACCAAAACTTTGGTTTTGGCCACCAGGGTGTAGGCCGAGGACACTTCCCGTTCCACCCTGGACGCGGTAATCACTGGGCCAACGGGCGTTGGGGGATGAACGGCCACTGGGGAGCGAACGGCCATTGGGCCGGTAACCGGCCGGGATTGAATGCGGGCCGTGGAGGACTCGCGGCGAATCAGCACCGCCTCGGCGGCGCTGGGAACGCGGGGATACGTCACGCCTCGCTTGTGTCGGGAGCCGGTCATCGAGGAGTGAGCGCTCCTCCGTCTTCGCGCCCCTTCGGAAACCCATTCCACAGTGGCTCGATCGCCCATCGCGGCTCGGGCTTGACGGGATCGAACTGGGGTCCGGGATTCAATGGAGTCCATCGCGTTTCCCACTCGGCTGCGCGACCGAGTTTCTCGGGCAACAGCTTGAATCATGCTCGCGGCGGAATGTCGGCAGGTATAAATCAGTTCAATCATGGCGTCGGCCCGCGCGGCCCGGGCGCCGGCCCCGGCCACCAGGGAGGTCTCGGCCCCTACCAAGGTGGATTCGCTCACGGTGGCTCGGCGGGTGGTCTCAATCATGCGGGCGGAGGTCTCGGGGGCTTGGGCGGCGGAGTTACCCACCACGGTGGTGCGGCGCCTGGCCCGGGAGGAAATCCGTTTGGTGGTGGCGAGCGCGGTCGTGGGATCGGCGGACCGGGCCTGAATAACCTCGGCGGACCGAACCGTTTCGGAGCGGGAATGCCCAACCAGCCGGCAGGCGCAGGGGCTGGTCGTCTTCCCGGCTTGGGCGGCATGCCCACGCATCATCCCGGAGGGGGTTTTCCGGGAGGAATGGCGCACCGCCCGATGGGTAGCATTGGTGGAGCAGTTCCTCCCATGGGCGGACTCGGAGGCCGTAGTCTGGGAGGTATGGGTGGTGGCCACATGGGTGGCTTTAGCGGCGGCCATATGGGCGGCTTTAGCGGCAGCCACATGGGTGGCTTTAGCGGTGGCCACATGGGTGGCTTTAGCGGTGGCCACATGGGTGGCTTTAGCGGCGGCCACATGGGTGGTGGTCATGGTGGTGGCCATCGCTGATCCCACCTGAATCGTGGAATCACGCCTTCGAAGCGACAACGGCCGATCGCGAGGAACGCCTCGCGACCGGCCGTTCGTGTTTTTCTCGGCAAGCTGCACCCAGTAGCCATAGCCACAGGCCGGCACATCGGGTCGGCTCAATGCCTGAAGTGACGTCGTCCCGTGAGGATCATGGCCATGCCATGCTCGTCGCAAGCGGCGAGCGTGTCATCGTCGCGCTTCGAGCCCCCCGGCTGAATCAGCGCGGTAACACCTGCCGCGGCGGCCGCATCCGGGCCGTCTCGGAACGGGAAGAAGGCGTCGGAGGCGAGCACAGCGCCTCGGGCGCGATCTCCGGCCTTGCTCACCGCGATGCGGACGGAGTCGAGCCGGCTCATCTGCCCCGCGCCCACTCCGACGAGCTGACAGCCATGCGCCAAGACAATGGCATTCGACTTCACGGCCTGGCAGATCCGCCAGGCGAACCCAAGCGCCAATCGCTCGGCGTCGGTGGGCACTCGCTTGGTGATGACTTTACCGGCCGCCGGATCCGACTCCGTCGCGTCCCAATCCTGGACGAGCAGCCCGCCCTCGACTCGGCGAAGGTCAAATCCAGCCGGAGCCGGTGACTCCGGACCCAGATCGGCACCGAGATCGAGCAGACGGACGCTGTTCTTCCAGGTCGGCTTCGTGGTCAGGATCTTGAGTGCGTCCTCATCATAACCGGGGGCGACGATCGCCTCGATGAATCGCCCGGCAACACAGAGACGCTCGGCGGTCGCGCGGTCGACGCGGCGATTCAAGCCGACGATCCCTCCGAATGCACTGACGGGATCCCCTTCGTAGGCAAGTTCGAACGCTTCGGGGAGGTTCTCCGCGATCGCCGCGCCACAAGGGTTGTTGTGCTTGAGGATCGTCGCCGCCGGCTCAGCGAAGTTACGGACCACGCGCAGCGCGCTATCGAGATCGAGCAGGTTGTTGTACGAAAGCTCCTTGCCATGGAGCATCCGCGCCGTCGCCAGATTGGGTCCCTTGGTCGCCGGTTCCACGTAAAACGCGGCGCGCTGATGGGGATTCTCACCATACCTCAGCACCGTCCGACGCTCGAACCGGGGCGAAATCGAGGCTGGGAAAATCTCCTCCTCGCCACCCGTAGGTCCCCAGACGCGGCCGAGATATTCGGAGATCGCACGATCATATTCTGCGGTCTTGGTGTATGCCGCCAGGGCCAGCGAGCGACGAGTCTCGAGGGTGGTTCCCCCTTGCTCCTTCAATAGCGTCGCTATCCGCTCGTATTGGTCGGGGTCGGTGAGCACCGCGACATGCGCATGGTTCTTGGCCGCCCCTCGGATCAAGCTGGGGCCGCCGATGTCGATATTTTCGATGGCCTCGTCGATCGAGACGCCTGGTCGTGCGACCGTCGCCTCGAACGGATAAAGGTTCACCACGACAAGGTCGATCGGCTCGATTCCCTGCGCCGACAAGGCGGTGAGATCTTCGGGAACGTCGCGCCGAGCCAGGATCCCACCGTGCAGCTTGGGATGGAGCGTCTTCACACGGCCGCCAAGAATCTCGGGCTGCCCCGTGTATGCCGACACCTCCGTCACCGGCAGCCCGGCATCGGCGATTGCCGTCCGCGTTCCACCGCTGGCCAGGAGCTGTACACCGGATTCGACGAGCACGCGCGCCAGCTCGATCAACCCTCGCTTATCACTGACGCTCAGCAGAGCTCGGCGCACCGGGACAAGATCGGACATTCTCTCCTCGCTTCCTCATCGTCGGGACAGGCGATTTACCCCTCTCCCATCTAGGATAGTTTCCGCACGGGATTTCCATCACGGTTGTTCTGTCCACCCCACTTGCGAACGCGTTTCAAACGACGGCACCGGTCGCCTCCCCATATGGAGAGGAGCCGACCGGTGCCGATGGATCCGCTCATGCGGCATCGTACGTTGATTCTTCCGTCGTTACTGCGGCGCTTCTTCTTCCTTCGGGGCCTCTCCTTCCTTCGGCGCCTCATTCTCAAGCGTGGGAACGGTATCCGCATCCTTCGGAGCGAGGTCTTGACCTGCGGGTGGCTGCTCCGACCCGGGCGTAACCGGTGCGGGCTGGGTGTCAGGGAGACCCTCAGGCGGAATGTACCCGAGTGGTGGCAACTTGGGATCGCGGTGTAAGGTCGGCTTCAACTGACCGATTTCCCGAAGGCCGATGACGACACCCGACTTCGTTCCCAGATAGAGACGATCGTTGAGCGCATTGACAACGCTCAGATCATAAGGGCGAAGGTTCAGACCCGCGCGTTGAAAGGTCGCTCGGGGTTCGGAAATGATCCGCCCGGTCGCCCGGTCCACGATGAAGAGGTCGTCGTCATGCGTCTCGAGGTACACCTTGGTGGGGCTCACCGACAGCAATCGGCCGCCGTGGGTCGAGGTGGACCAGCGCACCTGGCCGCTGTGCACGTCGATCGCCGTCAGGATCCCTGATGCGTTGACGACGAACACTTCGTCCCCCGAAACGAGAGGCTGTTGCATGACCGCCGACCCGGTTGGCGAAGTCCAGTTGACATGCCCCGTGAAGAGGTCGACCGAATAGACGTTGCGATCTTCCGACGGAATCAACAGCGTTCGCGTTCCATAAGAGTTCATCGCAGCGAAGATCTCGCCACCGGAAGCGAACCGATAGAGCAGTGTGCTGGACTCCGTGAGCGCCACGTAGAGCTTGCCGTCGCGTGCGCCGAAAGCAACCAGTTTTCCGGCGAGCAACGGGCGCGAAGTCAGGGGACCGTTCGTCTGCCAATTCCAGATCGGGATCGGCCGGGTCGCCAAGATCGTTTGATCATTCTCTGTCTTGATGACCTTCCCTTCCTTGTCGTGCTCGCGGAGGTCAAATCCTTTCAACAGGCCCGAATTGAGCCCCACCACGACGTAGGTCTCGTCGCAAGCCACCGCACTGGTCGGCAAGACTTCCAGGTTCGCCATCCAGACCAGGCGCCCCGTCTGCCGGTCCAGTGCGTAGAGGAAGTTAGAATTCGTCAGAAAAACAAGTTTGGAATTGGCCGCGGCGGGATGAACGTCGCCCGTCCGTCGCCCCAGATTCGTGCCCCAGAGCAGACGTCCGGTTTCGGCATCGAAGGCATAGAAATTGGCGTGATCCGTCTGGGCGAAGAACAGGTTGTCGTCCATGCTGATCTCGGACAACCGTTCGGTACCGGTCAGCGGGACAACAGTCATCCATTGCTGTTCAAGACCCAGTCGCCCCAAGGCGGTCCGAGTCGGGAGAAGGTCCCGAGGAAATGGCCTCTGCGCCTGCGCGGTGGTCCCCAATAAGGCGACCACGACCCATCCCCATATCAACTGGCGGGACATAGGCCCGCTCCTTTCCGCTTGTTGGCGACTCTTGATGTTGGTCTTCGGGAAAGAAGTCCTATTTTATCCCTATCCGACGTCTTGCATCACGTCAAGTTGGGGAGACAAGGAACCTCTGAGAATCTCAAGAAATGCGTCGAAGGAACGATTCCCGGAAATTTTTTCTACCGGCCAGAGCGATTCTAAGGGGGAAGGGAAGCAAGAATTTTCATGGTTGCGAGTCGAGATGGATTACCTCGTGAGAATTTCACACCTCGCCGAAGGGGAACTCGCTCACTTGAGGCTCGACCTCGTCTTCGGGTTCCTCTGGCTCGGGTTTCCCCAGGCATTTGGGACAAGCATCGGAGAGTCCGGTGTAGGGTTCACCGCAGCGGGCGCAGAGGCCTGCACTTCGTCGCAGGGTTGGCAACGCCGCGCGAAGGCTCGCTCCCTCCGACGTGGTATCGAATCGCGCCGCAACTTGGGCGGAAAGCTCGGCGACGTCGGGCCTCACGGTTCCCGCTCGTAACCGTTTCTGAATCAGGCCCATGAACCAACGGGCCAATTCCTGGTCCCAAAGCCGCTTCGGCTCTGGAGCAAGTAGCGGCATCAGTGCGTCGTGCAGTTCGAGCACGCGGGTGGTGTCGTTGACCTCACGCGCGGCCACCACCTTGGCGCGGAGCGACTCGGCGGCGGATTCTCGGGCTTGTTCCAGCTCGCGCGCAAGAGCAGGGACCCGAGGATCTTCCGGGGATTCGCTCGCGAACGACCGAAACCGTTCCTCGGCCTCTTGCCAAAGTCCTTCGCGAATCGCCTTGCGAACCTCATCGTCGGGCGCAGAGCGTGGAGGAGTCCCCCCACTCAGCGCTCCCCCTCCTGCTTCCAACCCTTTGGCGATCCGCTCGAGGAGTTGGAGGAGGTGTTCTTCCCGAGCCGTGCGGGCGTCACTTCGATGTGTCCAGGACGACAGTACCTGGGCTGCCGTCCGAGCTAGATGGCCGGCCACCCACCCAAGGCCACCGAAGAAAAGTAAGTACGCAAAGAATTCGCTCAACGCCCCCAGGTAACTCGGCGTGTCCGTCTTCCCGGAAAGGTTGGATAGTCCCCGTCCCAAACCAAAAAGCAACCCGAGCGACCACATCCCCCACTTCACCGTTGGGAACACTCGCCCCAGGAGCTCCTCGCCCGGAGAAGTATTCCCGATCTTCGCATCCGGCACAATCGCCCCGGGTTCTGCTTGCGTTTCCTTGAATTCGTTGGACCTGGCTAGCGAAGCGTCTCGGTCTGTCATGGTCGCCTGAAGAGAGAGGACTCGTGTCTCGGGGACAAGTCGACGAACCGATTATCACAGGCGGCCGACCCGGAGGCCAGTTGCAACGCGAGATCCCGAGCGGTCTGACGATCGACGCGAAGCCGGAGTCCAGGGCATCCATCCACCCCAGAAAATCAAACGGACCGAACTGGCCTGGCTGCAACGCCTGCCCGCTCGGTCCGCACTTCGCCGTTGAAATGGAAGGGTCCGATCCCTGGCCTGATCGCGCTCGAAATCGAAACTTTAGTTCTCGAACTGCCTGGCGATCCGATTCGCGGGAACCGCGTTCTCTAGGATCGACTCGTCAAGCAAGTACTGCATCACGTAGGCGTCTTCTCCGGTGTCCTGGTAGTGCTCCCGGACAACTTCCAGGGCGCGGAAGCCTTGCACCCGGAAGAAGAGCTGGGCTTGAAGGTTGGTTTCACGGACACTCAGAACGATCCGAGTGCGTCGATGGTTGGAGAGCTTACCGACGAGCTTGGCCACCATTTGGTTGCCAACCCCCTGGCGGCGGAATTCGGGGTGTGTGGCGAAGTCGAGAACGTGGAGACGGTTCTTATGAAGTTCATAGATCATGAACCCGACAACCCGTTCGCCATACTCGGCGACCATCCCGATGCAGTTCCGCTGTCGGAGCACCCGGAGAAATTCTTCTTCGCACCACGGGAACTCGAAACTGGCGTGCTCGATGGCCAGGACTTCGGGCATGTCGCGGCGGATCATCCAGCGTATATGGACGCGGACCTGAGCCTTGGCGGTCGGGACCGTGCTCATCGAGCCTCCTTCCATGGATCGGACGGACGGAGACCATCCCCCATCTTGGGGGCGGTCGGCAAAATCAGACCCGCATCTTCATCGGCGCGATTCGCCAAGCTGGAAGTGACGCCTCGGCCGTGGGGGGTATTTCGTCCCCGGGAGTCCAGGGAACAGACTGACATCCCCGAGGCGAGGCGGATTCTAGCGAAGGCCACGCGGCCTGCCAAGGCCGCTTCGCTGGGCGTTTCACAGCCGAATTCGCGAACCGGCGCACGCGCTGATTCGCTCCACGGCAGAGGGGACGGCCCAGTCTCTGTTCCCCCCCTGCCGGCTCTATCTATCGGTCGATCCGGGCAGGAATCGTGAGGATTGTGCCGATTATTCTCCCCCCCGAATCCGCTCCGAGCAGGCCACCCCCCGCCCGTGATCACATGACAATTCTGCCGACACGTAAGGCTTGCCCCTGAGTTCCCCTCGAGCGGTTTGCGATGGGATCGCCTACAAAATCCTGGAAGAGCTGAGTGAAATCCCTGGGATTTCTGTGTGGGACGCACCATCAACCGATGCTATGCAGATGGCCGGATGGGGTGACACTCGTGGACAAGCCACCAGTGCCGCCCCAACCGGCCTCTTTACTTGCTTCGAGCCCCAGGGTCACTCTCTGGCCTAAGTGTGTGCTATCCAAACGATAGCCGCTCTAGAACCGCCCGAACGAATACTGGCTACTCGCGGGATCAAAATCGGTGTCGCAGAGTCCCACATTCACGCGAACATTCATATAGGTATACTCTTCGACCAACTCAGGATGTTGCCCGGCGCGATGGGGCCAGTCGTAGGCTTCGAATCGAACGGGGAGTCCATGTTCCTGGCTGATGTAGAGCTTAACTTTATGAAAGAGAAACTCGGGACGCTTTTGCGGATGAGTCGACTCGATCATCCTACAGGGATGGTCACCGACGCGCGTGTTCGGGTGAATCTGGACGGCGGACTCGTCGGGCTTGAGTTCGGCCAACCATCGTTCCGAGACCGTCTCGATGAGCTGTCCGATACCTGCCTCGGTAATCGGATGTCGATTATCAGACATGGCCATCGTTCCTCGCGGGTCGAGATGCATCGTCCCGGCGAAGAATTTCCCGAGGCCTACGTCATGGGCCACGATTCGTCCCCGATTCTGACCCGCGACGAAGATAGCCTCGCGCCCCTTATTGGGGGTAACGAACTTGAAATAGATGCTTGAAGGCTCCGACCTCGCTTTCATCGACATCACGTGGGCGTGGTGAAGCCGGCCGTCGATTCGTTCTCGTTTATAGAAGGTGCAGGTATAGTCGCGAATCTCGGAGTAACGTCGCTTGCACTCGGCGATCGCTTGCAATGCCAGGGCGATCGATTCGGGTGAGGAACTGGCTGCCGTGACCGAGGAGTGGCTCCCCGTCGTAGCCAAGGGAAGACTTGCCGGTTGATTCCGCCCCACGGTACTCGCCACCCGAGCCGGTGATCGTTCCGCTGACCCCGGATCGGACCCGGCTCTCGCGTCTCCAGACTCCCCCCCCGTGAGTATCACGTCGCGATCGAGTTCGGCTGCAGGAATCGATGGATCCCGCAGTGTCACGACCAGACGGGCGCTCCCGGAACTCTTGGCTGTTGAGTAAGATGATGGCTGCGATGAGAATCCCGGCTCGCCCCCCCATCCGGAACGCGACGCCGAAATTCCCACGACTCCTACAACTGTGAAAGCGAACAACCCCCGGACGATCCATCGCCGGTCCGGATTCACGCCGACAACCCGTGACCTCAAATCGATGTTCATACACTATCCTTCGTACCGGCCGCTCGACCGGTGGATGGCGGGTGTGACTCCCAAACGAACGGTTGGAGATGATGGGGAAGGAGCGGTCCGGTCGCGTGATTACGCGCGAAGTGCCCGCGAAACGGCTACGGCTGAGCTGCTTCCCTCAGGAGGAAACTCTACCTTGCAATTTCGAAGCCAGGCTAAAAAATGTGGAAACCGTGTGTGTCGTTTCAAAACATTCCGACATTGACGATTGCTCGTGCGGAACACGCCCTCGTCGAGAAAGTGATTTTGTTATTATTGCAACCGTGCGGTCCAATTTACAACCGTGCTGTCGATTTCAACCCAGGCGCGTCCAGGCTGACGGAGCAGTGGAATGAATAGGCAAGAGATCGTGATCGTACCGATTGAGTCGGCTCCCTTCGGGGAGGTGTCGTACCTGGCTTGGCTCCCGGATCGAACCGAGGCGGTGATTTTCGATCCCGGCTTCGACACGCAAACCCTGCTCGAAACGCTCGGGAAGAATGGGCTCCGCTTGGCGGCGATCTTGAACACTCATGGGCACGTCGACCACATCGCCGGTAACGCGGCCATGAAAGGGGCCTTCCCCGACGCCCCCTTGGTGATCGGACGCAACGAAGCGCACCTCTTAACGGATCCGCACGCGAACCTGAGCGCCCTCTACGGCTTCCGCATCGTGAGTCCTGAGGCGAATCGCCTCATTGACGAAGGAGAGCAGATCGAGTTCGCGGGAATCACGATGGAGGTTCGTGAGATCCCCGGGCACAGCCCCGGATCCGTCGTCTTCGTTTGCCACCAATTCTCGCCCCCGATCGTCTTCGGTGGCGACGTCCTCTTCGCTGGCTCGGTGGGGCGAACCGACCTTGGCGGCGATGCTCCCCTGCTCTTCTCGGGCATCCGCTCCAAGCTGTTCAACCTGCCCGGGGAAACCCGGATTCTGCCGGGACATGGCCCCGAAACGACGATCGACGTAGAGCGTCGCTCGAATCCGTTTGTCGGCGAGAACGCGAATCTTTTCGGTATTGGACGGTCATGAACGTCTGGGCAATCTCCGACCTCCACCTCTCCTTCGCTCGCCCCGACCGGCGCGAGCGTTACGCAGAGCGCTGGCGGGACCACGCGATCAAGCTCGAGCAGCAGTGGCGAGCCGTCGTGCGCCCGGACGACCTCGTGCTCCTCCCCGGTGACGTCTCGATGGCCCGAAACCATCGAGACCTCCAACCCGACTTCGACTGGCTTCACCGATTGCCCGGGGTCAAGGTCCTCTCGGCCGGGAATCATGACCTCTGGTGGAATGGGGTCGACAAGGTTCAACCCCTCCTTCGAAAGTCGATTCTCGCTGTCGGCGGAACCGCGGTGAAGTTCCAGGGTCTGGTCGTCTGTGGAACTCAGGGGGCCCCGGTTCCCAATGATGAACCCGCAAGTCGCGACCTCGAAGCCTCGAATCGAGAACTTGCCGCGCTCGAAGCCGCCTTGGAACAAGCGACGACGTTGCGCATGGGAAGAGAACCTCTCATCGTGCTCTGGCACTATCCTCCGTTCGACCAACACCGACGCCCCGGCCCCTGTGTTTCCCTATTTCAGAAGGCTGGCGTAAGCGTCTGCCTTTATGGGCACCTCCACATCCAAGCTCAGTGGTCACTGGCCATTCAAGGGGCCGTGCAAGGAATCCGTTATTACTGCGTGGCTGCGGACGCTCTCGGGTTCCGACCGCTTCGAATCCCACTCTCGGTGCGATGAACTCGGACGTCGCCGGGCTTCCGCCGTGTCGCACCGAGCTTCCCGAATGGTAACAAGCTTAGCCCCCTCCACCGGTCAAAATGGGAGCCGAAAATCCCAACCAATCGACGTCACAGCTCGGAACCAATCCGCGCACAACCCGCGACAACAGCAGAAATGATCGTTTTTCGTCGTTTTAGATCACAAAACATCCGTTTCTTGAGTTGCTCCACCCCGATTTTTCGCACACGGAGTGACGCCTCCGGCGGCGATCGAACCAAGGTTGCGAGGGGCGACTTCCCATCGAAGTCATATCCGCTGGCGCGTATGATTACAGCCAACACATGATGAAGGCTTGAAGGCAATCCTTCGAAGAGTCCTCGTCGCGCACCGAGATTCACCGCAGCGGAGCTTGCCCCGAGGCCAAGCACACGAGAGGACATCACTTCTGACTCGCATTGTTCAGGGCCGTGCTTTTCGCGATCGTGTCGCTTCTTGATGAATCGGCTTCATTGATCGAGTGACACGAGCCTGTCTCACTTGATGGCCCGAAAACCAGGTATGGCAACTCAGCCTCCCATTTTTACAATTCAGGACGAGGAAGGGGCGGCAATGTTGACAAATGACCGGCCTGGCAACTTCGGTCCACTAGGGTCCTTTTCAAAATACAAATCCTCTTGTCTCAATAATTTAGGCTGAAACGTCGATCCTCGAGACTCTCTTTGGCACTGGGTGTGCTTTAAATATGGACAAGAACTTGAGCCTGCCAAATCGGCGGCGGAGTTTCGACATCGCGGCAATCACCAAGAGAGGGAGAGAACCATGTTGGTTTTGAGCAGGAAGCTAGGAGAAAAGATCGTAATTGGTGACAACATCGTCGTGACCGTCGTGAAGATCGATCGCAACCAGATTCGGATCGGGATCGAAGCCCCTCACGAAGTGCCGGTTTATCGTGAAGAGATCTCCCCGAACCGAACTCTCAAGGCCGTTGAGGACGAGCCGGTCTTGAACCGTTGAACGGTCGTCTCTCGCGAAGGTCGGGTTTCATCACGCGCTCGGCCAGACCGAGCGAAGAGCTCCCGCAACGTGGCGGGCGACGGCTTCGTCGCTGAGGCCCCGCAGTGAGCGGCATCCCCCCAAGGGTTCGGCGGTGACAGGCCCCTCATATCCTGCCGTCCAAAGGCGCATGAGGTGGTCTCTACAGTCCACTGCACCGTGTACTCTGGGCAGGCTCCGGTCTTGATCCGTGATCGCGCCGCAGTCCTGCGGTGCTGACGGATCTAGGTCCGATACGTGGACCCATACCACGCGATCGATCCCCCATGCGAGACCGGCCTCCACCGGTTCCCCAGCCGCATAGAGGTGATACGAGTCGTAGAGAATTCCGAGGTTGGGAGCTTCGTCCCAGATCGCGGGAATACGACGGTCGATGTCGGCCATTCGAGTCACGAAGGGAACACCGTTTCCCTTGCGAAACGATGCGACGCCGATCACTTCGAGACCCAGTCGAATTCCGTAGGGTTCGAGATCGCGCGCAATTTTTCCGAGACGGTCCACGTGCCAAGCCGCCACCGAGGCGAGATACGAGGGCAATTGGTCCTCCGATGCAGGACGCGCAGGCGTCTCAGGCAGGACCCATGTCCCGGTTCTCGTCAGGCCCAGGATCGAAGCGGCCTCGGCGTAGCGTGGCAGACGCTCGAGGTCGGCCGCGAATCGGTCGGCATCTCCTTTCCAGTCGACCGGCAGGGGAAATGCACCGCCCCGAAGTCCGCAGTCATCCATGCGCGCCCGGAGTTCCTTGGGGTCTTCCCCGCCGTCGAGGACGTCACGTAGGAGCAAATCCACCCCCTCGAACTGTTCGGCCGAGGCCAATTCGATCGTCCTCCGGGCCGAGAGTTCCAGGCCGAGTGCACGCGCATTAAAACTTGGATACATGGAGAGTTTGGCTCCTTGATTGCTACATTCCATCCCGTCATCGTCGAGGTTCCCGAGTGGCCGCGATCCTCTTGGGGTTCGAAGCAAGTGTGAGAATTCTTTGGGAGTCCTTCACTTCGGGGGCTACCGTAGACGACTTCACTATCATGGATCGCGTTTTCTTGCCCGGGCAATGCCACAAAGCGGGCCGTCATATTAACCCAGGCCTTGGCGCAGTTCGTGCGAGCCTTCAAAATCGAACGCTTGGGTCCTGCGACGGCCAGATGCAGTTGACGAGGCCTTCGACCCGAGGCGGGCGCGACGAGAGCGCGGGGCGATATTAGACATGGTGTCGACCTGGATCGAGGCGGCGGCAAAAGGACGTCATGGCGGACCGGTACGGGCGGGGGTCTGGTCGGCCGTTGTCGTCGGCACCCATCCGATCGAGGCTGACCAAGTCGTTTGGCTTGAAGTCTCGGCAGACGACGTCCCACTTGGTCCCTTACCGGCCTTCTGGATCGAAAACAAAGGGGTCAACAGCCTCTGGCACGTGCCCATCCCACCCCAGCCGGTCGGTGTCCGCCTGCATTACCGCTCGGCGGTCAAATGCGTCGGCTCCGACACGGTCTATAGTCCCCCCCAGGACACGATCGTTCGCCCTAACCTTCCCGACCGGACCGAATCGGCCGAGATCGTGGGAATCAGCCCCGAAGGCTTGGTCGGCAACCGGCAGATGTCAGCTCGGGTCGATGCGCGAGGATCGACCTACGACATTTACTTCCCCACCGTAGGTCTCCACTCCGACGTCCGGCCCGCCGAAGGTGACCGACCTCAGAGCCGTTCCCATTTTCGCGCCATTGTAGGCGGACTGGCCGTGGGGCGTCGGCTCGATTGGTTCACCGAGCGGCTCAGTTGGGAGCCTTTCCAGCATTACCTGGGGGCGACCAATCTACTCATGACCGAACTCTCGTGGCGCGGGGGACCAATTCGGGTCCTCATCACCGACTTCGTCGCGATGGGGGGGAGCCTTCCTCGCACGGCGGGAGGAACAGAGTCTCCCGGCCAGTACCTGAAGCGGTTTCGCGTCAAGAATGAGGGAACGGAAGCCCGACGGGCACTCCTGGGCGTCTACATCCATGCAGAGGTGAACGGCGGCATCGGCGAGCCGGGGCTGAGCTGGCATGACAGCGACCGGACCCTGCTGGCGACGAACCGGGGACACGGCCATGTGAACCGCAAGCTGGCTCGTGACGCCACCGTGGAGTTCGCCGTCGCCCTCGACGACCGAGGCGACGTCTATTGCGAGCCGACAGGGGCCAACGAGGCCATCCTCTTGCGTTGGCTCGATCTGCCCGCCGGAGAAACCGTGACCGTCGACCTCCTCGTCAGCGGTGCCTTCACGGGCTGGCGTGGCGACCCGGGTACGTTCGAGCATTGGCTCCGGCCCGCCCTCGCCTGGTTTCGTTCCGCCGACCTCGACCAGGTTGAACAGACCACGGGACAGGAATGGGATGCCTTCGTTGAACCACTGCCCAGCCTTCACTTCGCGAAACCGACCTATGCGGTCAGCCTCAGACGCTCGGCATTGGCCGCCGCGCTTCATGCCGACGCTCAGTGGGGGGCCATCGCTTCGGGCTTCGATCGCGGTCTGAGTGCCTACTGCTGGCCCCGAGATGCCATCTGGGTTGCCGGAACCATGGACCGCCTGGGCCATTCGGCCACGGGGCGGGGCGTTTTCCAGTGGCTCTCACGCGTCCGCGGTCAGAACCGGCCGTATTCCTACTGGTTCCAGAAGTACACGATTGACGGCGGTCCCGAGTGGGAGACCCCGGCTGTCGACCAAACGGCGATGATCCCCTGGGGAATCGAGCGCCACTATCGGCACACGGCGGATCGCGAGTTCGTCGCCTCACTCTGGCCGATGATCGAGCAGGCGGCTATGGTCTGCGGGGGTGAGTCGGGACACCCAGGACTGCGCTGGGTCGATGAGCTGAAGCTGATCACCTCGGCCGGTGTTTGGGATTACAATTACGGTGCCTTCCTCTATTCCAATGTTTGCGTCGTCGCCGGCCTGAGAGCCGCGGCAAGACTGGCCGAGATTCTCGAGCGCCCCGAGCCGGCCGCGCGCTGGCGTGCGCTCGCCGATCAGGTCTGGGACATTGGCATCCTCGGCCAGGGGACGCCCCCAGGAGGAGAGGGTCCTGGTTTGGTCGACATCGAAGCCGGTCGCTTCCTCGACGCGAGACGACTCTCTCCCATCCGAAGCCTCTGGACCGACCAGCCGGACGCCTTGATCGATCGATCAAGGGCTCTCGACATCAGTCTCCTGGGGCTCAGTGTGCCGTTTGGTTTGATGCCCGCCTCCGACCCTCGCCTGATCCGAACCGCCGAGGCGATCCTCCGCTACAACGCCGTCGGTGGTGATCCGAATATGCTCGCTCGGTGGTCGACCGACCCCAACCGACCGAACAAGAGCGTCGCCCCCACCGAGGCGCACAGCCACGATATTTCCAGCCTGGCGACCCTTTGGATGGCCCGCTACCTGATCGAGCTTGGCCGAGAGACCGGCCAGGTCCGGCATTGGAACCGAGCCGTGGCCATGCTCGACGGAATCTTGGCCCGGCTCTTCCCCTTGGGTCTGCTTCTGCGCTCGTCGCTGCGGACCAGCGACGCCCCCAAGAACACCGTCGGCGCCGCCGCCGGAGTGTGGGGACTGCATGCGATGCTCGCCGAGACGATGCTCGCTTTCGCCGGCCTCGACTTCGACGCCGTCGACCGCCGCCTAACGCTCAAACCAGCGCTCCCGAGCTCCTGGCCGCATGTCGGCTTGAGCCAGACCTTCAGCTGTGGCGAAGTGACGTATCGGCTCGAACGACCGATCGGCGGTGCCGTTCACCGACTCGCCATCACCGCCAAACTTCAATACCCAATCACACTCGAAGCCTGTTTGACCTGCCCAGGGCTCACCGAGCTCGGTCCCTGGCAGTCGGCCCCGGAAACACCTCCTCCCGCATACGATCGCCGCATCAGTCGACTCGAGTGGCGCACCGAGCTCCCGGCCGGTGAGTCCTCGTGGAGCTGGCAATGGGGATGATGCATTATCCATTTTTTGTTCTCAACGACGATTCTCTCAAAGACAACCTTTGAGTAAAAGTATTTCATGATTTGCTGAACAAGAAATATCTTGCAGAAACTCTGATTCGTTAGCGACTGTTCAGCGAGAGAATCTACCGTCTGCGATCAGCCACCCGGTGTATCGTGGAGCGAAGCCCGATCCGAACGGGACTACTGTCGATGCGCGGTGGCAAGGTGCGTTGCCGCGTCCTCGCCTCGGTGTGCCATACCTTCGTCGGAGGCACTTCGCCCCGATAAGAGGATTGCTAAGAACGGCACTGCCCCCCGGCCTTTGGAACCGTCCTCGGGAGCTCACGGCCAAGTCCTCGGGGCCGGACGAAGGCCAGGAACGTTGTCCTGTAACACTCGCCATTCTTCAGCAGGCCGCTCGAATGCACCGACCGGGTCCCCGCGTTTGTGCTCGATGGGCTTTGCTTCGACGAGCATGACTTGGAACGGGAAGATCACGACATTGCGACCCATAGCCACAAGAAGATCAACCTCATCGCCTTTGCCATGCTGATGCAACGGTGCTATCCCCGCATCCACGGCCTTCAGAAACAACGCTCCCGCCGCCTCGACCCCGGACCTGACTATATGATCCGCTAAACAACCCACGCCTTGTGGAAATCTGGTCGTCTCTTGCTTTCCACATTGCTTGAAACTATTTACCGCGGTTTCCGCTCGGATTTCACACACCAAGGCTCGAGTGTGGCAACATGGCGAGATCGACGTAAGGAGGCTCTCCGGGTAGTCCTCATGGCTATCCGCCAATGGGCTGGGGCTCATCCCACTGGTGGCTTGTCCATCAGTCGGAGCAGACTTCGCCACTCGCGGACAGCCACCAGACCACCCAACCGGCTTATTCACATAATTTTGGCGATCCCCCACGGCCTTCGATTCAGCAAACAACCTCGTCGCAAACCGCTCAGGTATGTGCCATCCGATCGAAGACCGCGGTAGACCGAGCCGACCGGACAATCGGTTTCATCCGACAACGAACGATTTTTTCAGAGGGGAATACGCTGGTGGTGCAATCTGTGATCCTCGGTATGGGGACAGGACGTTGTGGTACCCACACTTTGGCGGACCTGCTGAACCGCCAGCCGGATACCCACGTCACCCACGAGCAACCGCCGCTCTTGTCGTGGGACCGAGTCCCGGGCCGGACCGGAATCCGGGAAAGGCTGTTGAGGTTGCGAAGGTCCAGGCCGCAACGGTTTGTCGGTGACGTGGCGCTGTTCTATCTGCCCTATGTCGAGGAAGCGATTGCTCTGGAACCAGGTATCCGGGTCATCTGCCTGGAGCGTCCTCGGGATGAGGTCGTGGCCAGCTTCTGCAAATGGGGCGACACCGTCCATCCGCTGCCGACTGACCACTGGGCGGCCGCGCCTGCCGAGGGTTGGTTTCATGACCCGATCTGGACCCGGATCTTCCCTCAGTACCTAGACACTGTCGGCCGCGAGGAGGGGATCCGTCGCTACTGGGACGAATACCATACGAAAGCCTCGGATCTGGCTCGCCGGTACCCGAGCAGCGTCCGAGTCATCCCGACCGGGATGTTGAACACAGAGGCCGGGGTGCGTGAGATCTTGACGTTCGCCGGGTTCCCGACAGACCGGCATGCATTACATTCGCGGCTGCAAGCGGCCGCGACGGAAACGACTCCGCCGCATCCGAGACGCAAGACCCTTGCCGAGGCCGGTCCCAACGACCCACGTCGTTGCGCAGTGTTGGTTCCGTTCTCCGACCGTGTTTCCGCAGAGTGCGAGGCCGGGCTGCGCGGGCTGGAGCGTCGCGGGTACCCCGTCATCCGCATGGGTGGTCATGGGCCGGCCGACGACCGACGCAGCCTGATGGCCACCGAGGCACTGGCCTATGGGTTCGAGGAAACGATGTGGATCGATCCCGATATCGCGTTCGATGCCGATGCAGTTGACCGGTTGCGGTCTCATCAGAAGCCGGTCGTTTGTGGGGTCTATGCTCGGCCGGGGGACCGTGGTCTCTCGTGCAAGTCTCTGCCAGGAACGCCCGCGCTTCAATTCGGAGTAGGCGGAGGGCTGGTGGAAGTGTCGCACGCATCGGCTGGATTCATGCTTATCCGACACCGCGTCTACACGGACCTGGCGAGGAAGCTGCGACTACCACTCTGCGATGAACTGTCGGGCCGGCCGCTGATCCCGTTCTTCCGACCGGCGGTCGTGCCACAAGACGACGGGGCATCTTATCTGTCAGGCGACTTCTCATTCTGTGAATCGGCCCGTCGTTGCGGCTATCGCGTGCTTGCCGACACGGCGATCCGGCTCTGGTACCACGGTCCATACGAGTATGGCTGGGAAGACGCAGGAGGGCCACCGCCGCGGCATCCGGAGTTCACCTTTCGGCTGGCCTTCCCTGGCCCGTCTTCTGCTTGATCCAGAGCAGCCGCAGGGGGTGCAAGTAGTCATCAGGATGGATCACATAATAACTGGTGGGTAATCCAGTCTCTCGGCCGCGGTGGTTTTTGTTGAGCTGGTCGAACAGGTTTCGGTCTTCGCTCATCCCCCGCGCGTCGTTGGGAAGTGGATAGCACCACCAACGCAAGACAGTATCGCACTTGAGTTTGTCAATCATCAAAGAATTTGGATCCACGAATCCGCCGAAGCGTTCCTGGTACGCGCCGACGCCCGGACCGAGGGATTCCCAGTCGTCGACACAGAGTAGAGTCAACGTTTCATGGTCGACATACCAGCGTTTCGAGAACGCGTAGTCGTAACCGTCCAGGGCATCGCGGAGCGTGCGGAGGTGGTCGGCGCCGAACCAGTTGTCGTCATCGAGGTACGCGACGGCATGGCTATTGGCGGCGTAGCTGAGGAGGGTTCGAATCGCCCCTCCGCATCCACCAGGGTAGAGACCACCGTTGCGGCCTGAGGTGGAGTATCCGAGGTCGAGGATAGTGAGCGCGCAGTGAGACGGGCATTCGTCGCGGATCTTATCCAGCACGGCAGGATCGCCGAGCGGCCTGTCAACGCCGACGAGGATGTGAATCCGCCCCGGAAAATTCTGACTGAAGACCGATTGGACCGCTCGTGCGAGCGAGGGTTTAAGAATGGTCGGGATGACGACAGCAGCGTCGAAGGTAGGTTGAAGGGCGGCCCCGATCAGGGCGGTGGTGATGACGGCCTGGTCCATCGATTCCCCGATACGCGTCCATGAAACCCACAACGTCCGGACGAGATAACGTAGCCCACCGGAGCCTCACCAGCAAGCGATTCACGGTCAAAAACGCATTCGACCGCAGTGATGTCCGTGACGTACCAGGCGGAGATAAAAAGTTCTGTTTCCTGGTATGATTACCTGTGGTAACGTGCTCGCCCTCAGGCTCCCCCCGACCCGAAGTTTTGCAGTGCTGGGTTGGGCCGGGTAGGCCGGTCTTCTCTCGACCAAGAGGTAGTGGTGGAATGATCGCAAACGACTTGTTGACCTCGACGCTCGGCGAGGAGCGCATCGACGTGCTCAACCGGCCCGAGGACCAGCTCGAGCGAGGCGTTGCTTTCACCCGGGAGAACCGATTCGACGATGCCGAGTCGTGTTTCCGCCAGGCCGTGCGACTCCGCCCAGATTACCCCGAGGCGTACAATAATCTCGGTAATGTGCTCGCCCGTCGCAAGGCGTACGCCGAGGCAGCCGAGGCTTATCGTGAAGCCGTGAGGCTGAGGCCCGATTACGCCAAAGCATACAATAACCTCGGCAACACGCTTCGCGACTCAGGTAAGCTCGATGAGGCCGAGGCCGCTTACCGCGAAGCCGTGCGTTTTCGGCCGGAGTGGGCTGAAGCCCACAACGACCTGGGCCACCTCCTGACTCGACGGGGAAAGCTTAAGGACGCGGAGGCGAGTCTGGGCGCAGCATTGAAGCACCGTCCCGGCTACCCCGAAGCATTGAACAACCTGGGAATCGCGCAGGCGCAGCGGGGCAGCTATGAAGCTGCGGAGGCCTCGTTCCGTCAAGCCATTCGGCTCCGCCCTAATTATCCCGAGGCACACAACAATCTTGGCAACGCACTGAGTAGTTGCGGCAAACGCGAAGACGCGATGGCCGCATATCAGCAAGCCATCCACCTCTCCCCCGGATACGCCAAGGCGCATCACAATTTGGGCCGAGCTCAGGCCGGCTTGGGCCGGCACGCGGAGGCTGAAGCAAGCTACCGGGAGTCACTGCGGCATAACCCGGCCGAGGCTGGTGTGATCAACGATCTCGGAATCGCGCTAGCGGCGACTGGCCGGCTGGAAGAGGCCGCCGAAGCTTACCGCGAGGCCATTCGTCTTCGCCCCAACTATCCTGAAGCGCACAACAACATGGGCAACGTCCTCCGCGAACTTAAGCGGACCGAGGAGTCGCTCGCATGTTTCGACGAGGCCCTACGACACCGTCCTGATTACGCCGAGGCGATCAACAACCGCGCGATCTCCCTGAGCAATCTGAGCCGCCTCGACGAGGCGACGGCCTGTTACACTCGGTCCTTGTCGCTCCAGCCGGAGAACCCATACACGCATCTGAACCGGGCTCTGGCTTGGCTCCGCGCGGGGCGGTTCGAACTGGGCTGGCCGGAGTACGAGTGGCGCTGGCGTCGAAAGGAGACGCCTCAGCCGAAGTTCGTCCCGCCTCCCTGGAACGGAGCCCCGTTGGAGGGTCGGCCGATTCTGATCTACGCCGAACAGGGGTTAGGCGACACCCTCCAGTTCATCCGCTACGCATCGATGGTACAGGACCGCGGCGGCCGCGTGGTGGTGCAATGCCCCGAGGGCCTGATCAAGCTGCTGTCCCGATGCCGGGGAATCGACCGGCTCGTCCCCCGTGGCGGACCTCTGCCCGATTTCGACGTCCATGCCGCGATGATGACTCTCCCCAGCCTCTTCCACACCACGCTCGCGACTACCCCCGCCGATGTCCCTTATCTTTTCGCGGATGAGGAGCTTGTCGGCGACTGGAGGCGGCGGTTGGCCGACGTACCGGGCTTCCGGATCGGCGTGATCGGGCAGGGAAATCCGAAGTTTGGTAACGATCGAGCGCGGTCGTATCCACTGAAAGCCCTCGCCTCACTGGCGAGCTTGGAGGGTGTAAGCCTCGTCAGCCTCCAGGTCGAGAACGGCCTCGACCAGTTGAAAGATGTCGACTTTCCGGTCCTTGATTTCGGGGCCGATTTAGTTCGCTCACCAGGCATGTTCATGGACGTCGCAGCGATTGCCCGCAACCTCGACTTGGTCGTCACCTGCGACTCCGCCGTGGCGCATCTAGCCGGTGGGCTTGGCGTGCCGGTCTGGCTTGGGTTGCCGTACTCCGGTGACTGGCGCTGGTTGGAAGGCCGGACGGATAGCCCGTGGTACCCAACAATGCGACTGTTCCGCCAGCCGGCCGCCGGAGACTGGGACACGGTGTTCGGGAGGATGGCCGGCGAGCTCTCCGAGCGACTTGACGCAATCACCCGGCCGGCCTCCAGGCACAAGTCGGCCGCACGACGGCCTCGGCGCGTGCTTAGGCCGTGACCAGACGGAATAAGAGCGGAACTTCCAGGACCGCGGGGTGGTGGATACCGTGCTCCCAGAGGTCGTCCTCGCCCCAGGCGTCGCCGTGGTCACCACAAATGACCACAGTCGCCTCTCGAAACCTGGAAAGCAGCGGTTCCAGGGTCCGGTCGCAGTGCTCGAGACATGCCTTTTGACGCCTCCGGCATTCCATGGCGTCGTTCTTGTCTGCGAACGGAACACATGGATTGTGCGCCCGGTCCCAGGATGCCCCTTCGTGGTAATAGGGAACGTGGGTCTCGCCGACGTTGATGAAGGCAAAGACTGGCTGACCTGGTGGTGAATCATCGATTTGGCCAAGAAGCCAATCGACCTGCCGGGCGTTTGACCAGGTATTACCTGGATAGAAGTAACGCTCGAAATCCTGTGTCAGAAGCCTTCCGGGCTGGGTCGCCGGGTCAAACCAACCAACGGCGCCAGTCCCCAGCGTGAGGAACCCCTTGCGCCGGAACCCATCAATGATGTTATGCCCCTCCAGCGCGATATGAGCGCGTCCCCGGCCTGGGAATGCCGCGCCGCCGAGCTTAAAGATCTTGCCATACTTGGGATTAACGAACGATTCCCTCGCCGCCGCCACGCCGGGCGTGAAACCGGCGAAGATCGCCGCGTGCGAGGCGAACGTGAAGTAGCTCGGCGCCATAGCCCGGTGCATCGGCCCGACCCTATCGAGATTCGGCGTTACCGAGTTCTCGAACGTGTCGAAACGGCACGAGTCCAAGGTCACGAGCAGAACGGAGTTCCTGGAAAGTTCTGTCACTTCTAGACGTCCTTGCTTTTTCTTTATTGAGAATAATTCGGCTAATGCGAGTTGCATTTTGAATAATGCCGTGAAAACGACCGAGGGATTGTGAAGTTCTTGTAAATCCCCTTAATCGTTCGGCTTTTTTAATTGACGGAAGGCTCTCGCCTGGTAAATTCCCGAAACCTCGATAGCCACGATCTTCCTCTTTCAGAAATCCTGCAAATACTATTACATCCTAGACACCTTATAGTATCCAGGTATTTAACAGTATTATTATTAATGCCACGCAAGGATGCCGGCATGACTTCGCACAATCCGTCCCAGCCACGTTGGAAAAGAAATCTCCTCCGCCTCGCTTCGAGAGCGGCCAACGGGAACAAGCCAAATCGGGTCCATCGAACAAGGATCGAGGAGTTGGAAGGGCGGTTGATGCGGGCAGGTGATGCGCTCGACTCAGCGCTAACGGTTCTTCAAGCGGCATTGGCGGCTAATGACGGCGCCGATCAGAGCAGTGACGCGAGTTCGCTCTCAGCATACAACTCCGCTGTCTCGGCGGCTGTCAGCTCACAAAGCTCCAGCGATCAGGCAGCCTGGTCGACATACAACGCGGCGGTCGATAACGCGAACAATGCCCAGGCGTCAAGCAATTCGGCAGCGTTAGCGGCTTTCAGTTCGGCGCAGTCGGGGGCGAGCGCAACACAGGCCGCCAGCGATGCCAGGGCTCAGTCGACTTATAACGCAGCACAATCCGCCGCCTACGATGCCCAGCAGGCGAGCGATGGCGCTGCGCAGTCGGCTTTCAGCTCGACGCAGTCGGGGGCTAATGCTACGGAGTCGGCAAGTGACGCCGCGGCTCAGTCGACCTATAACTCCGCACAGGCGGGAGCCGACTCCGCCGAGTCAGCTAGTGATGCCGCGGCGCAATCGGCTTACGATTCTGCAGAGTCGGCCGCCGACAACGCTCAGCAGGCGAGCGACAATGCCGCACAGTCGGCTTACAACTCGGCTCAGACCGGGGCCGATGCCGCCGAATCAGCCAGCGATGCCGCGGCAGAGTCAACATATAACGCAGCCCAGTCGGGGGCCGACGCCGCAAGGGCGTCGAGCGATGCCACGGCGCAGTCGGCTTACAACGCCGCAGAGTCGGCGGCGGATGGCACACAGGCGGCAGCCGACTCCGCCGCGCTGGCCGCGTTTCAGGCAACCCAGTCTAGCGCTGACGCAGCCTACGACGCGGCACTGGGGCCGGCAGGGGAAACTCAACTGGCAGCGCAACTCGCGGCTGCCCGTGCGTACAGCGATGCGACTGCCGCAGCGAGCAGTATATATAATGAAATCGTGATAAGCGCCATGTACGCCTACCAGGCCGCTTACGATAACGATCCGACCGGTAATTACAGCTGGATTCTCGCCTCGGTCTATGCTAAGGGCTTGCGCAGAAATAACTTTTACAGGTTTTCGCTAATCTGATGAGATGTCATAAGTTCTCCGTCGCTAAAATTTACGCATAGACCAACGTTAACTTGTGAAAGTTATTTCTGCGCAA
>Ga0153954_1000355_pt1 | contig 38379 bp, 33 predicted proteins | sample TSFL038MetaG_FD_102277 | JGI IMG/M metagenome (GOLD analysis project Ga0153954, IMG submission 102277) | Attine ant fungus gardens microbial communities from Florida, USA - TSFL038 MetaG | ecosystem: Host-associated > Fungi > Mycelium > Unclassified | place: USA: Florida, Wekiwa Springs State...
AACCCCTTTCCGCAGAGCCGTTTGGGGACGGACCTCGTGCGGCTGCGCCGCCCCGGTTGCAAGCAACCGCGGCCACCCAGGATGCAGTCCTTCGATTCATTTCGGAGTTGTAACGGAGTCGTATTAGAGCGGTTTGCGATGGGATCGCCTACGAAATCCCGGAAGATCTGAGTGAAATCCCTGGGATTTCTGTGTGGGACGCAACATCAACCTATGAAATGTAGATGGCCGTATGGGGTGGCGCTGGTGGCTTGTCCACCAGTGGGCCCAGGCCTGCGCCACGGGTGAACAAGCCGTCAATACCACCCAACCGGCCTCTTGACTTCCTTCAAGCCACAGGGTCACTCGCTGGCCTGAGTGTATGCGATCCAAGCGATTACCGCTCTGGCTGCCCGCGCGGTTCGCAAGACGGTGAGAAGCCGACGACCGGGCTGATGTGGTCTGTTCATTTCGTGGCCACTCGCGGCAGGGATGCCCGGGTCCTCCAAACATCCCTTCCGATCCGGCCCCGGCGATGAGCAACATGGCCTCGTCGGGTCGTTGCGCGCCGTCAACCGCTCGAAGTGAAGTGATCAAGCCCCACCACCTTCACATCGAGCGGAGTTGGGCTACGCTAGATGAATGTGGAAGTATTAGGTGTTGAATAAATGCTATGTGAATTTTTTTGTTGTCATCGGGATGGAAAGATCGTTCTCTCGAGCCCTGATCACTCAAGATCGGCGTTTTTTTCATTTGGTACCGCGCAATGCCTCGCTGATCGCGCATCCACTGGCGGGTGCCATGTGTTGCCTATGATGATCGCTGTGAAAAAGGATAAAGCTGTCGGTGGTGTTTCTTCCGATAGAAACGTCGGATTCATTCGAAGGGGCCACACCCTCGCGAGCACCCGATTGCGCTCTCGAAACTAGAGGGGTTATCGCTTGGATAGCCCGCACTCAGGCCAGCGAGTGACCCTGTGGCTTGAAGGAAGTCAAGAGGCCGGTTGGGTGGTACTGACGGCTTGCTCACCCGTGGCGCAGGCCTGGGCCCACTGGTGGACAAGCCGCCAGTGCTACCCCCTCCGGTCATCCACATGGCATCGGTTGATGGTGCGTCCAATACAGAAATCCTAGGGATTTCGTAGGCGATCCCATCGCAAATCGCTCTAGACCGTTTCCAAGGACGGGAGGATTCATGCACCTGCACAACCGCCTGAGACGCTTCGTTTCGTTGAACGCGGTCGGCTGTGTGATCGGATGCGCGACGTTCTTCCTTATCGAGGCGGCCGCGACCTGCCCGGCGCTTGCCGGTTGTCCCTGTGGCAAGAACTGGCCCCATATGAGATGCGCCCACCATCACGTGGCAGGGCATGTGCCGGGGCCTGGCGATATCCACGATGGTGCGATGGGGGGCATCTGGTACTGGTCGCACAGCCCCGAGCAGGAGCGGCGCGTTGTCATGAATCTCTACAACCGCTACTGCATTCGGTGCCACGGCGTTGACGGCCGGGGCGTCTGGGACATCCCTGATGTCCCCGATTTCACCAACACGGTCTGGCAGGCGACGCGTCCTGATTCGTACCGATCTCGGGTCATTCTGGAAGGTCGCGGGGCGGTGATGCCGGCCTTCCGAGGCACCCTCACCCTGGAAGAAGCGTGCGCCATGGCGCGGTATCTCCATACGTTCGTCCCGGGCACGGAAGTGTCGCGACCCAGCACGAGCTCCCCCGCCGCCGAGAACGCTCCCGCCACGAAGCCATCGACCACCCCCCGCTCCTCGACCACTCCGGCGCCTCCCGCCTCAAGCACTCCGGGGCCGTTTAGCCGCTGACCAGGCCACGCTGGGATGATTGGTCGCGTCGCGGCGTGACAGATCCATTCCGTTGCCGCCACCACGGCTGGTCTCTCTCCAGGGACCAGCCGTGATTTTTTCCCACACACGCTCGTCAACACCAGCCGCTCTCCGTGCTGTGGCGTCCTCTCTGCGCGGATCCCTGTCTTACGGCTTCTTCACTGTGACTTTCCGCCTTTTGCCCTTCAACTTTCGCCATCCAGCCCTCGGTTTTCGCCATCGCCATCGCCACGCGCGACCCGACCGGATCCGAGGCCTGAGTGCCGCCTCGCGTGCCGTGCTTTGGTCGAGGGTGGGTGAGGAACGCGAATAAATCCGCTCTAATCACATGGTAAACGCACAAAATGGAGATCTCATTAGTGTAGTTGATTCCGTAATCATTTTTTAAGAAATTAGTTTCCAGAGATGGATTCCGTTGGGGAACGTCTGAAATATCAGGAAATGTACGCAAATTCGTCAAATACATAAAAGTCTACCAGGTCCCGAGAGCCGATAAGATCTGGGGTGAGACCTTTCGAGGGCCGGTCAGGCCCATCATCAGTCCTATCGTTCGCGATCGAGCCAAGAATCAATGGGGAAAGATTGCTTTCAACCCGCAGATCTGGTGCGAGGGCGTTCCTCATGAGGCAGGTGCTGAACCTGGGAATCCTCGGGTCTCTGATTCTTGCCTGCGGCGCCAGGGGTGACGAGCCGCCGAAGGCTCAGCAGGCGGCCGCTCGCCCGGACGCGAAAGCTGCAGAAGCAGCGAATTTGCTCACCGCCGTCCGAGAGGCGTTGGAGCGGAACGCCCAGGAAATTAAGGATCTGAAAGAGCAGTACGCCAGGGACATGGCCGAGCAACGGAAGAAGATCGAGGAGCAGCAGAAGAAGATCGAGATGCTCGAGCAGTCGGCCTGATTGGCCCAAGGGATGCCCCGCGACGATCCGGGGACGGAGCGTCAGCAGAAGCTCTCGGAGCTCCAACAGAAGCAGATCGGGGTGCTTGAGGAACAGTCGAAGTTGACGGCCGAGCAACTCGAGAAGCAGGCTCCTATCGTCGAGAAGCTCCAGACCCAGACGGCCAAGCTGGCGGCACGCTCACGGCAGGCGGCACAGCGAGACCAGGAACTCGCCGAGGCGCACGACGCGCTGCTGGATTCGGTCGACAGCCGGCAGAGGAATCCGCCCTGGTTGCCTGCCCCATTGAAGGAGCTGTTCCTCCCCACCGGAACGAATGTGACCCCCTTTACGATCTATAACACGGTCTCGACACGCTACGACGTCTTCCCAAACCGCCGTGGTGCGGGGACCTTCGCCTTTGAGGAGTACACCCCCTTTCTCCTCTATCAGCTTAACAAGCGCTTCCTGCTCACGGCCGAGACGAGCTTCACCCAGAGCGGTGTCTCGCTTGGCCAGGCTCAGATCGACATCTTCCTGAATGACTGGCTCACCGCGGACGTCGGCTACTTCCTGGCCCCGATCGGGTTCTGGAACGAACGGCTTGACCCTCGCTGGATCAACAAGCTTCCCGACATCCCGTTGGTCATGCGTCAGGTCATCCCCGATGGGGGCTCACGATGACCGGCCTCCAGTTCCGCGGCGCGAAGTACATCACCAGGAGCCCGTGGAGGCTCGAGTATTCGGCCTTCATTGACGAATGGGCTGGGGGTCCCGGGCGCGGGGAAAGCGGCGGACTGGTACGACCTCGGGGCGTTGACCGCGACCACGGCGTCCGTCAACAACGCCATGGCCTATGGCGGACGGGTCGGCGTGTGGCTGCCGAGACAAGGGATCAACTTCGGCGCCTCGGAGTTCGTCAACGCCCCCTACAGCAAGGGTGACGGGGCACTCGTGAGCCTCTGGCAGCCGTACTTCAACTACCACCGAGGGAACTGGGACTTCCGGTTCGAGTACGCTCAGAATTACGAGCGGACCAAGCCGTTCATCGGCACCAACATCAACCGCAATGGCTTCTACACCCAGCTCGCCTACCGGAATTACGAATCGCTGCACACGCACCTCCAGCGGCTCGAATACGTGTTCCGCTACAGCGAAACCTCCTTCCACGGGATCGATCCCAGGCTGCTGGACCTAACGGCCTTCTCCGCGCCCCAGAACGCGCCGGTGAACCGCAACCAATACACGATTGGGCTGAACTACTACTTCTACGCGTCGAGCATCCTGAAGTTTGCGTACGAGATCAACGCGGAGACCAACAAGTCCCTGCGGGACAATGTTTTCATGATGCAATTCGCCACGAACTTTTGAGCGGGATGGTGACGGGCAGTCGTAGCCGGCCGAGTGGGCATGAGGGGTGTTGCGTTGGGCGGCAGGTCAGGCTGGCCTGTCTCCTTTTGGGGCGAGGAAAGGGGAAAGAGGAATGGAAGCCCAAGGTAACGGTCGGCCAGGTTGGTGGCTTGCCCTGTTCATCGGGCTGGGCGGGTTCCTGCCCCTCGGCTGCCAGAGCACACCGGTCGACCTCTCCGAGAGCCCCGCGCCCCTGCGCATGCCGTGGCCAGGGGGAGACGCTGAGAGCTTCGAAGATTCGCTCACGGGGGGTGAGGTGTTCAGCATGTACTGCAACCAGTGCCACAATGCGCGGGCGCTGGGGGAGCGACCGTTCTCAAACTACCAGAATGTCGCGGCGCACATGCGGGTTCGGGCGAATCTGACGGGGACTGAATATGCCAAGCTCATGCAGTTCCTACGCCGTTGGCACGACGTTCCCTCTCCCACTCCGCCCGTCGAACCCTCGCCCAAGCGGATGATCTTCTCGCAGCCGGTCGCCGAGCTACGTGACGAGTCCACAGCACCCCCGGCGCGGTCCGATGCCCCCGCACCACCCCAACCGCAGCCGGTCCCAGCCGAAGCCGATCGGCTCCCTCAACCGATCCCGGACCAGCCCCCCTCGTTCGCCGATCTGCCATGAATCCGCTCGGAATGAAGAGGACGAGCAGGGGTGGCATCAACAACGTCGACCGGCGGTTTCGCGTTAGAGCGGATTGCGATGGGATCGCCTACGAAATCTTGGAAGAGCGGAGTGAAATCCCTAGGTTTTATGTGTTGAACGCACCATAAACCGATGAAATGTAGATGGGCGTATGGGGTGGCACTGGTGGGCAAGCCACCCGTGCTACCCAAATACACCTCTTGACGTCTACCTGAGACTTTCCACTCTCTTGCCTTAGTGGATCATCCGGCAAGTCTCCTTTTTGTAGGGTGGGCATTGCCCACCAGGGATTAAACCCTGGTCGAAGCCACGAGATTGGTGGGCAGTGCCCACCCTACGGGAAAACCACTTGGCGGATGAGCCACTTAGTGTGTGCCATCCGAATGGTAACTGCTCTCGCGGCCTATTCCGCGACGTTTTATGATCCAGTCCGCAATCTTTCCGGCCAGGCAATCCTTCAGGTAGTCGCTTGCGGCGGCTCGTTTCCACATCCGCCCTGGTCTCCAAGTCATGCCAGCATCGAGGATCGAATTCGTAACCCGCCTCATGTAGCTGCGTTAGGAGTTGTCGGAGGCAGCTCCCCTTGCGCCGGTTTTCTGTTTTGTTGCTGGCGAGATGGCCCACGGTCGAGATGTGCCTGAGAGGAGTCAGCGGCCTGAGCTTGGTGATGGCGAGATGATTTTTCTCGGTGGAGTTCGCACTCAAGGCTTCAGGGCGACCCGAGCCTGGGCTCGGGCCGCCCTTTTCTTTGTGCTATTCACAGGTGTAAGCGAATCAGGGTGTTGATCTGGTTAATCGAGGACACGCAGCCCCACCATTTCGCTGGGCTGTTGCTCGAGTCGCCCCTCGAGCTGGATGCTCTTACCGTCAGAGGTGGTTCCTGAGATCCGAATATCGATGTGGCCATCGGTGTACTCGGTCACGGTGTAGTCGAGTGGCTCGGGTTGGACGAGGAGCCGGATCTGCTGGCAATTTCGCCCTTCGGTAAATCGCCCGACCACGCGATACGAGACTCCCGGCTTTTCTCGGTTCTGGCGCTCTTCCACAATGTCGCTGTTCGAGCAGAAGATCCATCGAAGAGAGCCGCTGAGAGCGACTCGCTTGTTCGTTTGTTGCCTGTAGACCTTGAGGTTGCTCAAGTTACCCGACAGGTGGATGGGAAGACCGCCGACCACTGGCTTGGGGGCCATCGCGACTGGCTTGAGCGAATCCGGCCTCGGGCTGTCGAGCACCCTGTCGGCGGAAGGCGTCGTGGAGTGGAGGGTTTTGGCCAGTCTCGATTCGGCAGGAGTCGCACGGGGCGGCACCGGTTTCGTTTCGGCAGGAGTCGCACGGGTTGGCGTCGGCTTCGAATCAGCGGGCGTCGGGCTGGTTGTCGCCGTTTTCGTTTCGGCAGGCGTCGGACTGGTTGTCGCCGGTTTTGTGTCGGTCGCGGTCGCACTGGGAGCCGTCGCACTGGCTGTCGCCGAGGGTCGGCTGTTGTCGACCGAGGTGGGGCTCGTCGGGGGCATGGTGCTGGAGATCGAGACACGGCTGACCGGCGTTGACGACGGTCGGTTAGCGCCGGTCTCGGCGGGGGGAGTGGGGGCCGTCGAGGCTGCCGCCATGAGCGTCACAGGACTGTTGGCTTTGAGCTTGTACATCGTGACCAGGTGCCAGCCGTGCTGGGCCGGATCCTCACCTTGGGGGACACGATTCTCGAGCTGAAGCCCGAACGCGTACACGCTATGACCGGACGTTTCTCGCGTGCCGTTGTCGTCGGTTACCTGTACCAGCCGAAGGGACTCGAAGGGGGCATCTTTGACAAACTCGTCGACGGCTTCAGTCCCGAAAGGGATCACTTCCCCGGATAAGTTGCGTCCATGGAGGAAGAACTCGCTAGAGCTTCCCACCTCGATTTTCGCCGAGCCGCCGTTCGGCTCGACCTTGGTCCATCCCTGAGTCAGTTGGTAGGTGGAGACGCGTTTGCCGGTCGGGTCGGCCGGATCCTTTTGCTTGACGTGATAGCGTACGGCAACGAAGGCCGGCTTGGATCCTTGATTGATGATGCTGACGCGTTCGGCAAGAGCGGGAACCCCGGCCCAGAAGCTACCGAGGGTGGTCGCCACGACCCAGGCAACGCACGAGACACGATGGCGAGACATTGGGCTGACCTCCTGAGTCTGGGGCACGCGGCACGACAACGACCCGAGGCAATCTTCGCGGTGGGTTCTTGACCCATGAACGACAGCACTTCACCTCGTCCCGTCCAGGCCTGAGGCCACGACCGGGATCGTCACTGACACGCGCACGATTGGGATGAAGCGCTCGACTTCCTGGCCGTTCATCCTGTTGATGCTCGTTGCGATGATATATGTCTCGGCCATTTGAGCAAGATAGCTTAAAACGGTTTGGTCCCTTGTTTGCTGGTTCTGACCCAGCTTTCCGACTAGGTAGATTCGGGGTTTTGAAAAAAGAGCAACGCCTCGGGTGAGTCGGATTATTAGGAGGACTGTGGTAGCCCTCTCGACAATCCGATGGTCCCGAGGCGTAAGGGGACGATCCTTGAGGGAGATCCCAACGCCGAGGTCGAAGCGATCGACGCTCTCTTGCGTTGAAAACTCAGCGCCCGCCTTTGACGGGGAGTTTCGCTCCCAGCGTGTCTTTATTGGGGGTGAAGCCACCGCCGTCGACGTCCACGAAGATCGGGTTCGAGACGGCCACCGGCAGGTCGTTCTGGTGGGTACCCATGACCGGGCCGAGCTTCGAGCCTTCACCAATCGTGGCCACGATGACGTGCGTGTCGCGTTCCAGGGCGAGCGGGATCTCCTGCTCGAACTTCACGACGGCGTTGGAGAAGCGCTCGGCGGCCTGCTTTCTCGTGAAGTTGAGTGACTCCACCGGACGGCCGTTGAGGAAGACCTGCACGCGGTCGATGTCGAACCAGTTGGGGCACTGAACGCGGACTTGCAGGGTCGCTTTGCCGCCGGGGATCGCCACGTCGTCACCCGGGATGGCCTCGGACGCCGTCGAACCCTTCCCGGCTTCCCCGCCGCGGAGCTTGACCTCCAGGAAGGGGCCGTTGGACATCACGACGTGTCCCTGCTCGGCGGCGTGCACCATGTCGAGCGTCTCGACTTTCGCCGGGTCGTCGCTGTTGCTCTTCAGGTAGTTGCGCAGGAAGCCCGAGCCGTGGAAGTTGTAGTGCGCGTCGGTGTTGACCACGCCGGGGATCCGGTACCCCTGGTTGAGGAGTTGCATCCAGTTGAACATCGGATTGTTCTGTTGGCGCCCTTCGTGCTCGGCGATCCCCTGGGCGAAGATCAGGTGCGGCGGATGCACCTCGATCACGTCCATGTTGCCGGCCATTCCCGGGTAGCCCTTGTCCGGGGTGCCATCGCCGTTGCGGTCGTAGAACATCCAGCCCATGTCGGGATGGTTGACCTGCACGAGCTTCTCGGAGTGGCCGTCCCAGAGGGCCAGGCGCTCGATCTGGACCTCGGGATCATCGGCCGAGGTCGGGGCTCCGTTGTCTTGAGTGTGAGGCCGCATGACGAGCGGGAAGGCGTTTTGGTGGTTGAGGGGCAGGGGGGAGCCGGTCAACTCCATGCCGGTGCAGGTCGCCATCAGAGGCTCAACCCCGAGATGACGCAAGTGCGGGGTGTAGGTCGAGATCCGGTTGTGTTCGGTGCAAGGGGCGAACTCGATCTGCTCGCAAAGGAGGTTGAGCACGCGACCGAGCTGGCTCGCGGTGTTGTCCCCCGAGGGGCTCGCGTGGCTGTGAAAGTCGGCGCTGATCCAGCCCGGTGTTCGGACCGAGCGGACGAGCGTCGCTTCGAGGGCGGCCTCTTTGCCCCGAGCGACGTCGAGTCGAGTGAACACCGCGTCATGTTCCGTGCCATAGCTGATGATCACATCGTAGCTGCCCGGCGCGAGGTCGCGGTGGAACTGGCCGTTGTGGCTGTAGTAGACGTTGCGAATGGCGTGCTCGCCGCTGTCCGGTCCGAAGTCGGGGCTCGGCGTGCCGTCTCGCCCGACGAACTGAACCTTGCAAGGAATCGGTCCCCCCTGGGCGTCCTTGATCTTGGCGACGACTTTGCCGGCTTCCGGAAGTTCGACGGTCAACGCCTCGGGGGCGTCGGCGGCGATCGCCTGCGACTTGGTGCCACGAGGGGCCGATGCCACGGTCAGGGTGGCGGCGGCTTCGGGAGCCGTGAAGACGATCATCCCGCGCCGGTCGGTGCGTCCCCAGGCCTGCTTCTTGCCCGAGGCCTCGAGCGCCACATCGGCCTCGGCGACGGGGTGGCCCGCGGCGTCCTTGACGCTCAGGCGGACGAGACGGCTCGCCTTGCCGTCGGCTTGACCGGCGAAGCGCTGGACGTCGAAGAGGTTGGCGCCGGGGGCGACCTTGCGGGTTAGGCGGTACGACTCGCCGGGGGCCAGGGTGATGCGCACCTTGCCGTCACCGTTACGATACCGCATCAAGAGCTGCCGGCCGCCCGAGCCGCTGATCTGGTGCCCTTCAGCGGACCAGCCGTAGGCCTGGCCGAACGCCTTGTCGTATACCCAGAACAGGTCGGCGGCCCCGTCCGGTGCCTTCTCAAAGGAGTTGTCGGCGCGAATCGAGTCCACCAGATCCGTGCTCAGGGACTCTTTGCTGTGGTTGGCGAAGACGGTCGTCACGAGCACATAAGGCGAGCCATCTGCCAGGGTGTACGAGACGGCGACGTCGGGGGTCTTCTCGCGAGGCTCAGCCACCATCCGCAAGGTGATCTTGTTCGCCTTGACGAAGGTCCGCTCCAGCTCGGAGATCTCGTAAGTCGTCGGGGCTTCGACCTCGATCCCGCCGAACTTCAGGTCACGCGCCTGCGCTCCCGGGTAATAGGCCGAAAGCTGATCGTTCTGACGATCGCGCCGGGTCAGGTCGATGATGCATCCGCCGACTTCGCGAACGGTCATGTTCGCGTTCCGCTTCCGCTTCGGATGCGCGATCACGGCAACGATTCGATCGTTCGCCAGCGCGAAGTCTCCATAAATCGCGTCGGCCTCTTTACCCTGCGGGGCAAAGCGCTCCCAGGTCTCCGGTGAAAGCGTGACCAAGTCGGCCGCCTTCGCCGTTCCTGCCATGAAAAATAAGGGCAGGCACAAAGCAAGATTCTTCAAAGAGACACGACTCATGGTAACGTCGCTCCGACTCCCGGTGTTCGCGCCCCCTCAATCGGCTCGTTGCGGGGGTGTCTCGAAAGCGCCTGCTGGCGCTGGAACGATGGAGGATGACCATACACCAGGGCCGAGGTCCAGAGAAGTTTTTGTTAAGCCTTGGAACTTTGAGGAACTCAAGGGGTAAGCCCGAGTTACACTCCCCGGCTCCGGCGTCTGTGAGCGGAATGTTCGCGGATCGGGAGACCTCTTTGGCCGCGGATCACCTGGCAATTCTCATCGACCGAAAGCGACATGAGGGTGATTGCTGACACGCTCCATGACGGGTAGGCTCTCTGACGTTTGGGTCATACAGGAATTCAGTCCATCCCGCTTGAGAAGAGCACCGATGAAACCGGTTTTGAACTCCTTGCGCCATTGCTTGACGTTTCTTGTTGTCGGGGCGGCCTGGCCATTGTCTGCGGCGGAGCCTCAGGTCTCGGGTGTCCTTCAGCCCTTCGTGGACGGTCAGACGCTGGCGGGGGCGGTCGCCTTGGTGGCCGCTCCGGACAAAGTGCTGAGCCTGGAAGCCGTCGGCTACTCCGACGTCGATGCGAAGACACCGATGCAAACGGATGCACTTTTCTGGATTGCATCGATGTCGAAACCGATGACTGCCACGGCCTTGATGATGCTGGTGGATGAGGGCAAGGTTAAGCTCGACGACCCCGTCGAGAAATACCTACCCGAATTCCGCGGTCAGATGCTGGTCGCGGAGAAGGGGGAGGATCGCCTGGTCTTGAAGAAGCCGGGGCACCCGATCACGGTGCGCGAGATTCTCTCGCACACGAGCGGCCTGGTGGTTCGCTCGCCCCTCGAGCGCGAGCTCGACATGCTCTCGCTCCGCGAAGGCGTGATCACCTGCGCTTTATCGCCCCTCCAGTTCGAACCCAACAGCAAGTATGAATACTGTAATGAAGGGATCAACACCGCCGGGCGAATCGTCGAGGTCGTCTCCGGCCTCCCTTACGAGACATTCATGCAAACCCGCCTCTTCGAGCCGCTTGGCATGAAGGACACCACGTTCTGGCCCAGCGAAGAGCAATTGAAGCGGCTGGCGAAGTCGTACAAGCCGAACGCGTCGGGCAAAGGGCTCGAGGAGATCAAGATCACGCAGCTTACCTACCCTCTCACCAGCCGTAAGCGCGCCCCTTACCCTGCGGGGGGCTTGTTCTCGACGGCGAGCGACGTCGCCACCTTCTGTCGCATGATCCTGAACGGCGGTGCCTTGAACGACCGGCGCTACGTCTCGGAATCGGCCGTGCGCCAGATGACCTCGACCCAGACCGGTAGCCTGATCAACCAGGGCAGAGGGGAAGGGGGCTACGGGCTCGGCTGGTCCACGTCGCGCATGTCCTCCAGCAACACCGGACGAGCAATCCCCGGCTCTTGCGGGCACGGCGGCGCTTATGCCACCAATATGAGCATCGATCCTGAGAAACAACTCATTACCGTCTACATGGTGCAACACGCCGGCTTCCCGGGCATCGACGGCGCCAAGATCCACGAAGCCTTCGTCAAGGCCGCGAATGAGGTGTTCAAGAAGTAGCGCCGTGTGTACAACCTACCCTCACTCCGATCGCGGCATCTCGGCAAAGGATCGGATGTCATCAGCAGCCTCCGATTTCAGCAATGGTGCGTGATTGGAGTGAGCATAAGTTGAGATAATCGCGTAGTGGAGTCTCCGCCAAGTCTCTTTCTTGTAGGGTGGGCATTGCCCACCAGGGATTGAACCCCGGTCGAACCCATGAGATTGGTGGGTAGTGCCCAACCGACGGGAAAGCAAGTTGGTGGACGAACCACTTAGTGTCTCCTAAGATGTCGCGATACCATCGGTAGGGCAGGTCCTGGCCTGCCTAGGCACTTCCCTATACCTCGGAAGGTTATGGTTGGCTCTACAGGTAAGTGTGCGGCACAGACATGGCTTTTCAAACTCGCTGTGGAGCGGCTTCCGTAGAAATTGTGAATTGTTACAGATGCTTGAACTTCGCGAAGACCTACTTTAGCCTAATGGAGAACCCTCAAACGGAGCTTACCTTCGAGAAACATGTCCATGGTCGCCTCTTCGACCGATCCATCGTGCTCGGTGATCGTGCCTTGCTCCAATCAGCTTGAGTTCACGCGACATTGTGTTGCGGCTCTGGCTCGGTATACGCGAGCCCCTTGGGAATTGATCGTCGTCGACAATGGTTCGAGCGATGGAACGGCCGCCTACTTTCAAGGGGTGCAGGACGTCGCGCCGTTCCGGGTCGAGGTGATCACGAGTCCTGAGAATCGGGGGTTCCTCGCTGCTTGCAACCAGGGGTTGAAGGTCGCGCGGGGCGAACATCTCGTCTTGCTCAATCACGACGCTGTCGTCACGGACGCCTGGCTCGATCGGCTGAGAACTCTGGCCGGTTCGAAGCCCGAGATCGGCATGGTCGGTCCGATGTCGAACCACGCCACACCGCCGCAACGGGTCGAGGACGCGACTTACACTGACCTTGACGCCATGCAACGGTTCGCCGCGCGCTGGCGGGCCGAGCATCTCGGGCGGTGGCGGACCGTTGAGAAACTCTCAAGTTTCTGCTTGTTGATGAAACGCCGACTGCTCGAGGCGATCGGCGGGCTCGACGAACGGTTCGGCCCCGGCTTCTTCGACGACGATGACCTCGCGCTGCGGGCACGTCGCGCCGGTTTCGAACTGGCAGTGGCTGACGACCTCTTCATCCACCACTTCGGCAGCCGGACCTTCGCCGGCGCCGGGATCGACGCCGAGAAGCCGCTCGAGGAGAACGGCGACCGGTTTACCGCCAAGTGGGGATTCGCCGAAGGACAAGGGCCGGGGAGACGCCTCGCGCTCCTCCCCCGGTCGGCTCCCGAGAGGACGGCACCGACCGAGCGCCCCAAGGTCAGCCTGACGATGATCGTCCGCAATGAGGAGGCGAACTTGCCCGCCTGCCTCGAATCGGCCTGCGACCTCTTCGACGAGATCGTCATCGTCGACACCGGCTCGACCGACCACACCGTCGAGATCGCCCGCTCGTTCGGAGCGCGGGTCTTCGACTTCGTCTGGGTCGACGATTTCGCCGCTGCCCGCAACTCCTCGCTCGCGCGTGCCACTGGTGACTACGCCTTCTGGCTCGATGCTGACGACATCCTTGATGCTTCCGAACGCCTGAAATTGAAAGCGCTGTTCGACAACCTCGGCCGCGACGGCGAGGCCGCCTACGTCGTGCGATCGGCATGGGACCCGGACAACGACGGGGACGGCGGCCAGACGGTCGTCGACCACATCCGGCTTTTCCCACTCCGCCCAGACGTCCGCTGGACTTACCGTGTCCACGAGCAGATCCTCCCTTCGCTCCACCGCGCCAACGTTCCCGTGCGTTGGACCGACATCATCGTGCGGCAGGCCGGCTACACCGACGTGGCCTTCCGTCGCCGCAAGCTCAAGCGCGATGAAGCCATCCTGCTCGAGGAACTGGCCGATCGTCCCCATGACCCGTTCATCCTTTTCAACCTGGGCTCGATCGCGATCGAGCGCCGGGACTGGCGCACGGCGATCGGCTACCTCCGCAAGAGCCTGGCCGGCTCGGTTCCCACCGACTCGATCACCCGCAGCAGGCTGTACGCCCTGATCGCCCGAGGTCACCAGATGCTCGGCGAGCAGAACGAAGCGCTCGCCGCCTGCGCCTCGGGCCTGGCAGTCGACCCCGACGATGCCAAACTCCTGTTCCGCGAGGCCGTCATCCGCCGCAACCTCGGCGATCCTGCCGGCGCCGAGCGTTGCTTGCGCCGGGTTCTCAGCTTGCGCCGGACCAACCAATTCCGTAGCGTCGATCAAGGCATCTACGGCCATCTCACCTGCCGCAGCCTCGCCTCCTTGGCCGAGCAGTGCGGCGACCTTACCGAAGCCGACCGCCTCAGGACTGCCGTCCTCGCCGAATGCTCCCGCGATCGCGACGCCCTCGCCTCGCATCAGCGGTCGTCCGTAGGGACCGCGGCTCCCTTCCCCCAAGCGCACTTCGGAATCGTTGTGACGTCCGGCGAACTCAAATCACGCGAAACGTTCGGTGCGTTTCTGAACCGACACAATCTCCTCGGCCATGGGGCCGAGATCGGCGTGGAGAACGGCTATTTCGCGCGCCGAACCCTCGATCTTTGGCAAGGTCGACTCCTTTATCTTGTTGATATCTGGCAATATCTCGATGACTACGAGGACGTGACGAACGCCCAGAGCCCCGAGCAGATCGCCCGCTTCCGCCGGACCATCGAGAATGTCTCCCCCCATTGGCATCGCGTCCGCCTCATCCAGGAGCGTTCCGAGAACGCCGCCACCATGATCTCCGACGGCTCGCTCGACTGGGTGTACCTGGACGCTAATCATGAATATTCCCACATCCTTCAAGATTTGAAGATCTGGAGTCCCAAGGTTCGCGAAGGTGGACTTATCGCGGGCCATGATTTTCTGGACGAGGAATTATTGATCAACGGAGTGCGCACCGTCTTCGGTGTGAAACACGCGGTCACCGAGTTCTTCCCAGGTCGAAGGATCGGGATCACGAACGAACGTTTTCCGACGTGGTACGTTATCAAGGAAAGCGCCCCAGTTCTCTGATTGTTGCAGTGAATTTAAATATCATTAAAATGATAGAGGTTGGAGTCGATAGGTTTCCGGAGGGGCAGTCTTTTAGTCTGCATTAGGCTTTGAGCATATTCGCCTTGATATTGAGCCACCCATGGCTACAGAGGGCCCGGCGATCGTGCCCCGTGGGGAACGTGGTCCGTCGGTCGCACTCGAAAGTATAGACCCGGTGGGACGGTACGCCTTCCGTGCCACCTCAAGAGGACCGCTTCGGGTCGGTCGTGACCCTGGCCACCAGGATTGCCTCGGTCATCTGACAAAAGTAGAATGCTCCCGGCATCTGACCGATGGACCTGAGCCTGGAGGTCAAGGAACATGAAACGGGTGATTCTGACGGCGCTCATGGGGATCGCGCTCGTGGGGGGTGTGCAAGCGGCCGAACTGCGGACGATTCATGGCCGCGTGCTCGACGAAAACGGGATCCCAGTTTCGGGTGTGGATGTCAATTTCTTCTGGACGGCGAACGGGCCACTCAAGGATTCGAATGGCAAAGAATACGACGTCGACACGGTGGAAGGCTGGAAGATCTACTCGGCCAACCTCGGAAAAATGTTCCCCTTGGGAGACCTCGACAACCCAACCAGGACGGGGAAGGACGGCCGATTCTCGATCCGTGCTCCCAGGAATCGTCATCATCTGATGGCGATGGATCCTTCCCGGGAGCGCGGTGGGTTGACGCTGGTGCCCACAGGAAAGGAAGCGGCCGACGTCGAGATTCACCTTGGGCCCTTGGTTCGGGTCCGAGGATCGATCGAAGGCCCCGAACGCGGCGAGCGCCCGACCCATGCGACCGTACTGGTGAGTCTGCTCGAAGATCCCACTCGACCTTTGGACATGACGAGCCTCGTCGTTGGCGGGTCGATCGACGGCCGGTTTGGGCTCTCACTTCCGCCGGGCCGTTATCTCCTCGAGACCTACAAGCTGAGGGCCGACGGCAACGAAAAGGCAAGTGTCGTCCCGGTCCGGGAGATCCTCTTGTCGGGGGAGGTTCCGGAATTCGACATGGGCGTATCGCGTCTTGGCCCGTACAAGCTGCGTGTCCCGGGGCGGATCGACCGGGCCAAGGCCGCAGGCACCTGGACGGAATACACCCAACATTACGGCGAGAAACCGCCTCAATGGCACATCGCCGACGCGCGTGGCGTCTCCAAGGATGTGCAAATTGCCGACTTCCAGGGCAAGTGGCTCCTGGTCTACTTCTGGGGTCTCTCCTGCACACCGTGCCTCAAGGAGGGCATCCCCAATCTGATCAAGTTTTATGAAGACCATCAGGACCAACGTGATCGATTCGAGATCATCTCATTCTGCATGGACGTTGAGGGCGAGATGAAGTCTCTCGCCGAGCTCGATCAACAGTTGGAGACCGTCGTCAAGCACGTCTGGGGCAAGGCAATGCCCTTCCCCGTTCTGCTCGACCCCAGCTTCACCACGTGGGAGCGCTTCGGTCTCCCGGCATTCGGCATCCCGATCCTGATCGATCCCCAAGGAAATTTGGCCAAAGGGGATGAAACCGTCCTCGCGGAAAAGCTCAAGCGACGATGAGATCTCTTTGGAGAGTTTCTTGTAGGGCAGGCCTTGGCCTGCCGAGGCTCTCGCGAAGAGGCCTGGCAGGAAGGCCTGCCCTACGAGAAGACATTGTTGATGTGCGGTGCCCACTCTACGGGAAGGGGACTTACCACGGGTACGTTCCCCTCGCGACGGCCGATGCTGAAGACGAGTTAGGCTTCCGACCTGCGCGGCGTGGAGATCGAAGATGCTCACCGAGCAAAAAGTGCGCGAGATGTCAACGCGTCGCACGTGGGCGGTCTTGCCCGCGATGACGTGCGCGATCGGGGCTGTGTTTCTTTACTTCATCGGCATGGGCTACTTCCGCGAGCCTCTGACCTCGCTGGCCGTGAGCCGGTTTGGCGAGACGGTCCGCGACATTACTCCGATTGCCCTGATTCTCCCAGCGTTCGCTATCTTTCTCCTCCCGAGTTGCCTTGCGGAGAAGTACGCCGAGCGCTTCAAGACCGTGTGCCCATCGTGCCGTCAGGACATCTCATCCAGGACCAACCAGGTCCTGGCTACGAGATGTTGCCCGGCGTGCAGCGAGCGAATCCTCGGCGGCGGGCGAACTCATTCCGCCGCGGTCTACAAGCGCTACCAGGCACTTCAGTCGCGTCATTTTCTCAAGTTCTGGTTGTGGGCGTGGCCCGCTCTCGGTGGACTGGCCATTGCGTTGTCGTTGTTCGACCGCTCGGCATTACAGCGTTGCCCACAGTACTTGTGGATCGGTCCATTGATTGGCACCGCTACGGCCGGATGGGCGTGGCTTCGCACCATGGAGCGTCGATACCTCCCGCAACTGCTGGTATCCGTCGTACTCCTCGGTCTTGGTGCGGCCATGTTTTGGCAATCGCTGTAGACGACCCTCGCTCGTACTCGATGCAGCGTGGCGTGAGTCATCTCGTTCAAATGATTGCAATAGAATGATTAATAGGCATTCGTGTGATATCGCGACGGCCGTCTGATAAAATCCGCTTGGGTGAATAGCCTGAAATAAGCATGGCCGAACAACGATGCAACGGATTGGCTATCGGAGATAGGGAACAGTTTCGCCGATAGCGAACAACGCAACGGGACTCTTGACGCCTGGGTTCGTGGTGGTTACATCTGTAATCGAGAGGCGACGATGGCCTCGCTCGATGCCCGTGGAAAATCGTTCTTCCAAGGTGTTGTGGTTCCGGGGGTTCGGGGCCGGCTTGTCACGAGTTCGACGAGTGAGGAGTTTTGCCATGTGGTCATGCCGCGCCGGTGTGGTTGGACTCGGGCTGCTCATTCCGGCCTTGGTGGTGGCCTCCGGCGTCTTCGAACGCGAGGCGAACGGTCAGGATGCGACGACCTCCCCGGATAAGGATAATGCGGCGAAGCGAGCCGAGAGGCTCGAGGAAATGGATCGGGTCGCCGGTACGATCGAAATCAGTTCGGTCGACAACCAGGGAAAAGAGACTCCGGCGGTGATGTCGGAGAAGCCGCTCCTGCGCTGGACGGACCCGACCCGGGAATTCAGCGACGGTGGTCTTTGGGTCTGGCGCGTGTCAGGTCGGCCGGTGGCTGCCGTCGGGATCGAACTTTATGCTTGGTGGTCACTCGAATTCGCCTCGCTATCGCCCGGGGTGGTTCGGGGGAAGGCGAGTGAGGTGCGCTGGACGCCTCAGAAGGGGGTTGCGTTCAAGGACGTGCCCGGCGCACCGGTCCCTGCCGCCGACGAGGCTGGTCGTCTGCGACAGATGCGCGAACTGGCCACTCGGTTCGTGGCGCGCGAGTACTGGGTGGGAGGAAACGGGCAGCACTACGCACTTCGTCTTCTCACACGCCCTCTCGACCGTTATGCCGATCCCGCAAATGGGGTGGTCGACGGCTCACTTTTCGCTTTTGCGCACGGGACGAACCCTGAGATCCTTCTGATCGTCGAGGCACACCGGAATGGCGACAAGCCGCCGAAGTGGTCCTTCGCGGCCGCGCCCCTCTCTCATGCCGAAGTGGCTCTCAGGATTGGGACGCAAGATGTCTGGACGTCTCCCAGCAAGGACGCCCCAAACAATCCCAGGCCCGAGGACCCCTACTTCGACAGACTGACCCCTCGACTTCCCGCTGGGCGATCTCGGCCCCACCAGAGCAGTTTGCGATTGGATAGCCTACGAAATCCCGGAAAATCCGAGTGAAATCCCTGGGATTTCTGTGCTGGACGCACCATTAACCAATGCTATGTAGATGGCCGGATGGGGTGGCAACCAGTGGCGCAGGCCTTGGCCCACCGGTGGCCAAGCCGCCAGTACCACTCCACCGGCCTCTTGACTTCCTTCGAGCCACAGGGGGCACTCTCTGCCCTGTGTGTGGGCTATCCGAGCGATTACCGCTCTAGGCGAATGTAAGGATCGTTCGGCGGGTTACCAGTGCCAGTCGTTGTCGACGGAGTCGCCCTGGGCACTATTGTAGTCGTTGAAGATGTCGAGGTCGCCGCCGCCGAACCAGTGGAGGCTGTGGTGACGTACGAACGTATCGGCACCGGCGCCTCCGACGAGGAAGTCGGCGTAGAAGTCAGGATCGGGGTAGCCGCCATCGAGGTAATCGTTGCCATTGCCGCCGTAGAGCGAGTCGGCGCCGTTGTCGCCGTATAAGCGATCGTTGCCGTCGTCGCCGTAGAGTGTATCGTCACCGTTACCGCCGTGGATGACGTCGTTGCCATCTCCGCCGGAGATCGTGTCATTGCCATCTTCGCCGAAGAGGCTATCATTGCCGCCGTTGCCGGAGATCGCGTCGTTGCCGGCGCCGCCGAAGACCGAGTCGGCGCCGTCGAAGGCGGAAACGCCGCCACCACCAATGAGTATGTCATCATTGTTGCCTCCGTAGAGAATGTCATTGCCTTCGTCGCCTTCGAGGCGGTCGTTGCCGTCTTCGCCGAAGAGGTAGTCATCGCCTCGTTCGCCGTAGAGCAGGTCGTTGCCGGTTCCTCCGTAGATCATGTCGGCACCGTCGCCACCTCGGATGTAGTCATCGCCGGCCCCCCCGACCAAGTAGTCCGCTCCCGTGGAGCCAATCAGGGTGTCGTTACCATCCTCGCCGTTGGTGTAGCCGCCGGCGGGCCCGGTTTTGATCTGGTCGTTCCCTGGGCCGCCATAGATGCTCGCGATGGCGTTCGACAGGTTGGTGATCTGGTCGTTGCCGCCCCGGCCATTGACCACGACGGGGTTGTTCAGATCAAGTGTCGAAGTGTGCATGGCTACGGTCTGGCTGAAGAGCAACTGGCTCCCCGACCACTCTTCCAGACGCAGCTCAACGCTTCCCCCGGGCTGGTAGTTGAGGATCTCGATGTGGTCTTCGAAGTCAGAGCCATCGACATTTATGTAGGTGAGGTTGCCCCTCGTTGCGAAACTTGCGGAGAGACTCGTGTCGAACGCGGGCAGGGTCATGCGCTCGGAACTGGGTGGCGACTTGACCGCGCCGGAGATGGCTGTCGCAACAGGGCCTACGGAAAAGACGCGCCGCGATTCCAGGGACTCGCAATCGAGAGAGACGTTGCGCTTGCAACGGGACATGATCAACTCCTCATGAAAAGGAACAGGGTTGTGGATACGGCAAGTTGGAAGGTCAACGCTTCACTCCGTGAGGAGTGATTCGTGATTCTTCTCGGCCGCCGATCCGGGAGAGGCTTGGGGTGAGTCGCGAAGGGCAAGGGACGCTTCTGGGGACCGGCTGGAATGACTGTTTCGCTGGTCCCAGCTCTCACTCAGGGCGTGGAGGTCCCAGGGCGAGAGGAGAGAGGTCTCTCGAAAATCAACCGGCCCGCTTGCGCAATTCGCGGGCCAAGACAAAGTAGTAGCTCACCACCCCCGTGACGGCTCCCGCTGCGGATGTGGAACCATCCGGTGATATGCCGAGCGCTTGAGCCAACGGGACGATCGCCAATGTGGATACCGCCGAGATCGCCAGAACCTGTAGTCGTACCGTTTTCATGGATGGACTTCTCGTTCCTCATGACCCACGGAGGTTATCCGGGCCAACGCCCGGTCACGTCGTGAGGGTTATCAGGAACGACCTGCCGCCCGGACACGAGCTTCTCGGAACCGGCCGAATCGAACGGGGACTGGCGCCGCGCAGATGCGGCGCCAGTCCCCGTTTTGCTCGGTGTTTTGAGTCGTTTTCGGCGGCTTCCGAGCCGTTAGAGCAGGTCGGCGATGGGTTCGCCTTGGTAGACCTGGTGGGGACGATCGACGTCATCTTGCCAGGCGGCCAGGGCGGGGATTCCCAGGGTTCGATAGATGGTGGCGGCCATGCTTTCGGGGGTCTGAGGGTCGGAGGCGGGGTGGCCGCCGATGCGGTCGGACGAGCCGATGACTCGGCCGCCCTGGATACCGCCGCCCGCGAAGAAGACGGACTGCACGTGGCCCCAGTGGTCGCGCCCGGGGAGTTTGTAGGCCGAGGGCAGGAGAGAGATCCGAGGCGTACGGCCGAACTCGCCGGCCATGACGATGAGGGTCGAGTCGAGGAGGCCGCTTTCGTGGAGGTCGTCGAGCAGGGCCGAGACGGCTCGGTCCATCGGCGGCAAGAGCTGATCCTTCAGGTGCGGGAAGGCGTTTCCGTGAGTGTCCCAGGTCTCGTTGTTGCCGAGGTTGACCTGCACGAGCCGGACGCCTGCTTCCACCAGGCGCCGGGCCATCAGGAGTGACCAGCCGAAGGCGTTGCGGCCGTAACGCTCGGTGATTTTCGGGTCGGCTCCGAGCACGTCGAAAGCCTGGCGGGCCCGGCCGTCGGTCAGGAGGGAGACGGCGGCCTGGCGATAGCCGTCGAGTCGGCCGGCCTCGTCGGATCGGTCGAGATCGGCGCGCTGTTGGTCCAGGTGCTCGAGCAGCTCGAGGCGATGAGTGAGCCGGGTTGCGCCAAAACCTTCGGGGAGCGTCAGATCGGGGACGCTGAACGCATTTCGCCGTGGAGTCCGTTTGCGATCTTGATGGTCGAACTCATACGAAGGGTACGCCCCGTAGGCCGTAGGATCGAAGGGGGAAGCCTCGATAAACCAGGGGTCACGGTGAGAACCCATCACGCCGGCGAATTGTCCGGGGATGATCCGCCCCGTGTTGTGGACGAGCCGTTCGGGGAGGACGACGGCTGGCGGCAGATTGTTGCTCGCCTGTGTCGTTGCGCCGGCGACGGCGGCGATGGAGGGCCAGTCATTGGGCCGGGGCTGGTTCGGGTCGAAACCCGTAGGGAGGTCCGACCGCCCGGTGAGCATGATGTGGTGCCCTGCCGAGTGGTCGTTCGAAGGATGTGTCAGCGACCGCACCAGGGACCAGAGCCGGCTCCGCTGGGCCAGCATGGGCAAGTGTTCACAGATGAAGAGTCCTGGCGTGGCCGTGGCGATCGGCCGGAATTCGCCTCGAATTTCCTCGGGGGCGTCGGGCTTGGGGTCGAAGCTCTCGTGCTGAGCGAGTCCACCGGAGAGGAAGATGTAGATCACGGACTGCGCTCGGCCCTGGCCAGGCGTGGGACCACTGGCGGCCCTGGCAGCTCGCAAAGCTTCCAGATGGCCGGAACCCAGTCCCAAGAGGCCCACGGCCCCGGCCTGGATGGCGAACCGTCGCGTGATGCTCGGGTGTCGAGGAATCGCGTGCGAAGGCTTCGAAGAGGAAGGTCGCATGGCGAAACTCCGGGAGGCGGGGCAGGGGGGAGCGTCGGGAAGGCACAGGCTTCGTCGCGGCTGACCAATCGTCGGTCCGTCGTTGCAGCGTCAAGGCGCCGGAGAGTTATCTCGTGCATCATAGTCACGATCACCGGCCAATACTATCGGTTACATCCGAACTTCTGGAATGGAACCGCTCCGTGGTCTTCGAGAAGCGTTCTGGCATTTCGTTCAAAGGTGTTGGATCACAGGAATTACGTCAAAAGGCCCGACCGTGTATGGTCGGGCCTTCGGGAGTTGCTCTGGGATGCCCTGATCATGAGATCATGGCCGCCACGATGGAAAGTAGGCGGTTCCCACTTCATTGCGCGTCCGGGGGCTCCGAGGCGGGAGCCTGCTCCCCGCGCTTCTCCATCACGATGGTCTTGAGGGACCCGAGAAATTGGCCCACCGACCTGTCGAGAGCGAGGGCCTGGTCGAATGACTCTTGGCCTTTGGCTTCATCTCCCTGAGCGAACGAGAGGAGTCCCTTGATGATCTGGCCCAGTCCGCTCTGGGGTGCGACTTCCAGGGCCTTCTGGGCGTCTTTCTCGGCTTCGTCGTCCTTCTTTTGCAGGATGTAGGCGATCCCTCGCCCCAGGTAGCCGATCCTTGCGTCAGGGTGAAATTCGACCAGTTTGCTGAAGTCGGCGATGGCTCCATCCAGGTCTCCCGAGGCACGCTTGACGATGCCGCGTGTGTTCCATGCTTCCAAATCCTTGGGAGAGAGTTCGATGGCCTTGTCGAGGTCTTTAAGCGCCAGTTCGAGCTTCTCTTCCTGACGGTGGTAATAGCCGCGGAGCATCCAGAGATAGGGATCGTCCGGGATCTGGCCCTTCAGGGCGGTGCGAGCGGCATTTGTGCAAAGGTAGGGAACGAAGGCGCCTCCACCGTTGATGTTGGAACAATTCTTCCAGGAGCTGAAGGCGTCCTGGATCTTGCCATGACGCTCCAGGAATCGGCCTGTGAAATACTCGAGGTAGGAACATGTTTTGGGGTCTGGCACCTCGCGTAAGGCGTCGAACCGTTTGCGATTGAACGGCTTCGCTTGCTTGGGGTCGAGCGCTTCGCGGAAGACCGTGGCGGCCTTGGCGGCCGCGGGATTGTTTTCCTTCGCGACCTTCTCCCAGCATTCATCGCGGAGTTGCGTGTTGTCGACGGCGTCGGCGAAGCGGGCGAGGAACATCAGCTCGAGCCAACGCTCGAAGCGCTCGCCCGAATTTCCGATGGTTGGTGACGTCGATTCGAGGAGACGTTGGGTGATCTCGACTCCCTTGGCCGGCTCGTTGGCAAGGTCGCAGAGGAGGATTGCCAGGCACTTCTCATTGTCGGTGAGGTTGACCCCGGCCCTCTCCACGAACCCAATGGCCAGTTGGGCCGCGCCGGCCTCGTCGCCCCGGCAGGTCCGTTGGCAGAAGAGGAACCACTGCATGAACGATCTCGGGTAGCGTTCAGCCTCGCTACGGAACCAGTACTCGGCCCGCTCGTACTCGCCCATCCCTTCGTTGCATTGGCCGGCGATCTCGAAGGCCCAACCCGCTCCGGTTTGGGCCGCGAGCTCGGCGTAGGGTTGGGCTTTATCCCACTGGTAGAGATTCATGTAATACCGGGCGATCTCTGCCTGGATATTGGCATGGTCCAGGCCGCTGTTGTCTCCTCGTTCCAGAAACTCCTCGAGAGTTTCTCTCCACCGCTTCAGATCTTTCTGTTCCTTATAGCTATTGGCCAACATTTGATAGGCCCATATCTCGGGTGATTCCACGACGTAGCGTTTGAGAACGCGCTGCGCGTCTTCGGTGGGACCCCTCTCGGTGTAGTGCCGGGCGAGTGCGGCGAGTAGGGTGGGCGAGTTTCCCGTGGCGGGGTCGTTCTCCCACTCCGCGAGATGCGGCTTAGCCTTCTCCCAATCCTTCTCGATCGTCACGGCACGCCCGAAGGGCGAATGGGGGCTGACCGCAAGCAATTGCTGAGCATAGTACGGTAAGTTGGACATATGAAACGTGGCTTGGGCCATGTCGTGTGCGACGTCGTCGAGATGGTAGAGGGGGGCCTTGGCGGCGAAGAGCGCCCTGGGGGCCTTGATGCTGCGGTAGAGCGTGCTGGTCATCGAAGATTCGTTGACTTCGATGTCGGCGATGTTCAGGGTTTTGAGCAGATCCTCGAGTACCTCGAGTGCCTCGGCGGGAGGGAGCGTCAGCGACTCCAGGTAAGGGCGGTAGCGGTGCTCGAGGACATAGATCCGAGACGTGGCCCAGTATTCACCAACCGGGACCGACCACTTGTCGCGCATGAACGAGAGCCGGCGGTAAACCTGGACGAAGCTGGTCTCGGCGATCAGGTGGCCGAGAGCTTCCCACGACGGTTCGCCGTGGTCCTGGCTGGGCTCACCTGCTCGGCGAAGCGCCTTGACCATCGCAGGCTCGCCCGCGTGATGCTCGATCGTCTCGCGTACGGGGGCGGGGAGTGTCTCGATCGCCTGCATCTTCTTGGGGACGACCTGCTGGAGGATCTGCGGGCCGACGGCGGTGGCGACGTGGAGGTCGCTGATCCCTCCGACCTGGCACATCGCATCGATCGCTCGGAAGCAGTCCGGAACGCGGGTCAGCACGTCCTTCGTCGCCGCCATCGTCTGGCTTCTCAACCAGGGGAACTCGATGGCCAGGAGATGGAGCAGAGCGGCGAGCGTTTCCTGAGTCCCGGGTTCGGCGACGAGGCGCTTGGTGTCGTATCGCAGAAACGCGTCGATCAAGGGAACCCAATCCGGGGCCTTCGCCGCTCGGTCACCGAGCGCCTTGGCTTGCTTTTCCGCTTCCACCAGGTCGGCTCGAGAGCTGACGTGCATTCCCACGAGCGCTCTGACGAAGGCCCGGTTCCAGAGTGCAAGCGGGTCGTTCGCGTTGCGGGCGACGAGCCGTTGCGAGTACAACAAAGCCCTTGCCTTGAAGACTTTATGAGCGGGGTCCCACAGGAATTCGGTCAGGACGCCGAGCAAGGCGTAGCTCCGGGCCAAGGCCGAGAGCCGCGCGGGGGATTCTCCCTCGGTGCGGAGCGCGTGGTGCAGGTCGCGGACGGCCGCAAACAGGTCTGAGTAGCCCATTTGCTTGAGGCGGTCCTCGGTACCCGGGGGCAGCGGGGCGTCGGCCTTCTGCGGGTTGGGTCTCCCCTCCAGACCGAGCTGCTTCAAAACCGCGGGGAATTCGGTCCTTGAGAGTTTCTCCACCGCCTCGACGAGATCTGGGAGTTCATAGGTGGTCAAAGGTTGATCCAAGAGCATCTCGGATTGCTTCTCACCGAGTCGTCGGATCATCGCATGGCTTTTCTCTTCGCGACGGTAGAGCGAAGCCACCTCGACGTCCGGATTCTTGGGAGCGCCCACGAGCGATTCGCCGAGCGCTTCGTCGCGTGTCCCCGCCCCTAGCTCGTCGCGCGCGGCGATCAAGACGGCCTGTCGGAGAATCTCGCGCAAGAGGATCCCCGGATCCGTCCCTTTGATAACCCCCTCGAAATCCTCGGCACACGTCGGTCGTTGAAGCATCACGACCGGCCGAGACTGACTGCCTTCGCCGACCCGAGACACACTCAGAAGGCTCCGCGCTGCGGCCGGATGCTGAGCGGGATCAACGGGTTGGCTGGGCGCTGGTTCCGGCTTCTTTGTGGAGGCTTGAGCCACCAGCCGTTGCAGCCAATCGGGATTTTGCTTCAACTCTTCACGAACGGATCCGGCGATGACGACTCCTGCGATGGCCAGAACAAGAGCGGCCAAACTCCCTACCAGCGCCGATTTCCTCGATCGGTCCACGTTAACCTTACTTTGGCTCGGTTCTAAGGGGGGGCCTGGTTCGGATTCCGGACAATCGGGACGGCTCGACTCTTCCGCTGTCATTGGAACATCCTCGCACAACGGCCGGTGGGGGAGAGGGCCTTTTCACGCAATCAGTCACGATACCAATGGTTTAAGGGATTGGGGGGTGCCGATGCAATTGATATTTCGCGAAAAGGCTTCTATGTCGGACGTTTCCCGTGTAATTTTTCACAAAACCATCGACAAAAGAGTATCAAGACCCTCCAACGCCTTCGCCAAGGACAGACGATGCCTAACCTCTTGGCCGATCGACTGTTCGAGAGATAAGTGACAGCGAAACTCCTCGTCGCGACCGGTTCGCTGGCGAGAGTCCGAGCCTGTCGACTCGATCTCAACCGGAGCCTGGAGACTCTGCCCTACGAATCGGCAAGGGCTTCTCCCACGTGTGGACAAGCCGCCAGGACGACCGTAGGAGTTTTGCCCTGCCGCAGCCCTCGCGAACAGTTCTGTAGGGCAGGCCTTGGCCTGCCTGGGTTGTTCGCGGAAGCCTTGGCAGGCCAAGGCCTGCTCTACGGGTATTTGTGACGTTGTCACTCGTGTGAAGGGCCGCCGGCTCCAAAGGAATCGGCGGAGAGGATCTGGCCGTGCCAGAGTGTGCTCAAGACGCGGTAAGCGCTGAGGGCATGATCGCGTTCACGACCAGGAGCTCGATCAAGGTGAACGTGCGACGAGGGCGAGCTTGACGAGGGAACATGTACGATTTCTTGTGGGGTGTCCGATTCTGTGGGGCTCTTAATTGCTACAAGGGCTGTTTGAGGTAAGCGAGTATGACCAATAATTGATGTCAATGGCCGCCTCGTTTACCGGCTCTGAGTTTCTGGTACGATGGTGATTGACTCGCACCGCGCGGGAGCCGTCAGGGGTGGGCGAGAGTGGCCCGGACAGTTCGACTCGTCGGAGCCACAACATGATGACGTCCCGGCACCATTTGACATTGATCGACCAGATGGCCACCGTCGGGGCGGCCGCCCTGGGCATGGCCGTCCTCGTCTGGGGCGGGCTCCCCCCGCGCCTACCCGCCTGGATCGTCATCTTCTGGCTCACCTGCCCGATCGTGGGCATCTTGGGGGACCGGTGGCGCGGGGGCAGGGGCATCCTCGGCGGGGCACTGGGCGGGGCCGCTTATGCGGTCTTCTGGCTGATCTGGGTGGTCACCGGCCCCCATGGCATAGGGCGCGGGCCCTATGATATCATCAGATCTCCGGTTCTGGTGGTCTTCGGGGTCGCCTCCTGCAGCACCGCCGGCGCGCTGACGGGTGTCGCGGCCTGGCTTATGGCAGCCATGATGGAACGGTCTGTAGCCCCACCTCGCCGAGTCCCCATGACCGATTCGTGCGACAGCGGTGAAGCATGAACGATGATTGACAGGTACGGGAAGTTTCGAGAGAAACTGTTCGAATTCTTCCGACACGACTTTGGGAAATTCTAAACATCAATCATCGGTTACACCCGGGCAAGCGATTCATCCGTTTCGTCGTCCCAAACGGCGAAGGGATCAACGAAGTCGGCCCAGCCGGACTCATTCATCACGAGTTCGTCATCCGTCAGCAGGCAAGCATCCAGGGCCGAGGTGAGCAACTCTCGGTCCATGCCGACGCCGATGAAGACCAACTCTTGGCTCCGGTCGCCGAACCGGGGGTCCCAGTCGTCGAGGGCTTCCTGGATCTGTTCGGGGTCGTCGGGCCACTCGGCCTTGGGAGTGGCCGCCAGCCAGTAGCCGACCGGTTCAATCCGGCTGGCTCCGCCGGCCTGGGAATACATCCCCATAAACTCGGGGCGGGTCGCCAACCAGAAAAATCCTTTGGCCCGGAGCACGCCTTCCCAGTCCTGGCGGAGGAACTCGTAGAGCCGTTCGGGGTGGAACGGACGCCGGTCTCGGTACACGAAGCTCGAGATCCCATACTCCTCCGTCTCCGGCGTATGCTCGCCCCGGAGTTCGCGCATCCAACCCGGTGCCTCGGCTGCCTTGACGATATTGAACCGGCCGGTGTTGAGCACCCGGTCGAGTGGGACTCGCCCGAACTCCGCCCGCACCAATTCGGCCCCGGGGTTCAACTGCCGCAGGATACCCTCGAGCCTGGCCAGGTCGTCGGGATCAACCCGATCCACCTTGTTGACCACCAGGATGTCGCAAAATTCCACCTGCTCGGTCAAGAGGTCGACTACCGTGCGGTCGTCATCATCCCCCAGCGCAAGTCCTCGGTCGCGGAGGTCCTCCGAGGCGAGGTATTCGCGGAGAAAGCTGGCGGCGTCGACGACGGTGACCATCGTATCGAGCCGGGCGACGTCTCCCAGTGATCGGCCGTCGTCCCCCTCGAACGTGAACGTCTCGGCGACTGGCAACGGTTCGGAAATCCCCGTTGATTCGATCAACAAGTAATCAAATCGCCCTTCGCACGCCAGCCGGCTGACCTCGATGAGCAGGTCCTCGCGGAGAGTGCAGCAGATGCAGCCATTGGTCATTTCAACGAGTTTTTCATCGACGCGGTTGAGTGCGCTCCCCTCGCGGACGAGGTGGGCGTCGATGTTGACTTCGCTCATGTCATTGACGATCACGGCCACTTTGCGCCCCTCGCGGTTGTTCAACACGTGGTTCAATAAGGTGGTCTTCCCCGCCCCCAGGAATCCGGACAGGACGGTGACTGGCAGTCGGTCGGCCACAGGCCTACTCCTTTTTTTACGCTTGAATCTTCAGAAATGAAACGTGTGGAAAATGAAAGGTCGGGTGGAGTCAATATCCCGTAGGTCAGGCCTGGGACTGCCGAGGACGTTGCAAACGACCCTGGCCGGCCAAGGCCTGCTCTACGGGAAGGAATCAAGGCTCCGCAGGGGATACGAGGAGCGGACGACTCTCGTTCGAGGGCTTACGAGTGACGATGGCCGTGAAACCGATGCCCGACCTCATCCCAGCTCACGGTGTTCCACCAGGCGGAGACGTAGTCAGGGCGTCGGTTCTGGTATTTGAGGTAGTAGGCATGTTCCCAGACGTCGAGGCCAAGCAGGGGGATGCCGGAGTCGTCCATCAGCGGATTGTCCTGGTTGGCCGTTGAGGTGACGGCGAGCTTGCCGTCCTTGCCTTTGACCAGCCAAACCCACCCCGAACCGAAGCGAGTCGCAGCCGCTTTGGAGAAGGCCTCCTTGAACGCCGGGAAGCCGCCCAGGTCTTTGCCGATGGCCTCGGCCAAGGCTCCTTTCGGCTCGCCGCCGCCATTCGGTTTCATCACAGACCAAAAAAGTGTGTGGTTGTAGTGCCCGCCGCCGTTGTTGCGCACGGCCGTGCGGATCGACTCGGGCAGCGCCGACAGGTTCTTGAGGAGTTCCTCAATAGGCATATGCTTATGTTCGTGGTGCGACTCCAGGGCCTTGTTCAGGTTCGTCACGTAAGCCTGGTGATGCTTATCGTGATGAATCTCCATCGTTCGGGCGTCGATGTGCGGCTCGAGCGCGTCATAGGCGTACGGTAACGGAGGCAGCGTGTAGCCTCCTTCTCCGTGCGATGCTTCGTGGTGCGGTTGCTGAGCCCGCACCCTGCGGGAAGCGCCGAGAAGAATCAGGCCGCAGTTCGCCAACACGGCGCGTCGCGATAGGATCGTGTTCATGAAAAAGAGTCCTGGAAGACTATTCCGTGTTACGAGGTCCGTGGGAAAGGGCGCTACGAAATTCAGGTGGATGCAAGGTGGGCCGTTAGGCATGGTTTGACCGTCGCGCCGACCTATCGCAGGCCATGGATCAGGAAATCAGCCAAGGATCTCATTTCCTTTTGATCTTGTGCACCGTGTGTCTGCGAAGCCTTGGACAGTATTTCTTCAGCCCGTCTCTCACTCCCTCCGCGATCCCGCCTCGGGTGTTGATCGAGACCCGGTAGTTCAGCTCGCCGGTCTCGGTGCATTGGAGCCAGACGTACTCGCGAGCTCCTGACTTTGCCATTTCGGGATCCTTTCCAATCAAAATCAAATCGTAGGGCAGGCCTTGGCCTGCCAAGGGTTTCGCAAGAGGTCCGTGCCCAAGGGTTTCGGCAGAAACCTCTTGTCGTTTCGCGACTCAACATTGAAAGGGTTGTTGCGTGATGAAGTCAAAATATTAATATTTAAGTTGGCCTGGGACTTTCCACCCTCTTACCTTGGTGTGTGCGATCCAAGCGACCATCGCTCTAAATCCAGGGGGCTTCGAAGACCGCGACGGTGCCGGTGGCCGTGCTGGCGGCGAGGGAGCGTCCCGAGGGGTGCCAGGCGACCTTGCTGATTTCGGCTCCGAGGTTGGCGGCGCCGAGTTTCTCGCTCTCTTTGCCAACGCGCCAGATGCGCAGGGCTCCGTCTTCTCCGCCGACGGCGAGCACAGCTCCCGAGGGGCGGAACGCCAGGGCTGTGATGAGGGTTCGCCGCCGGTCGACGGCGATCGGCGTCGTGCCGGCTGGTCCTTTGCCGTCGCAGTCCCAGATAGTGACGTGCGGGCCGCCGCCGGTGGCGAGATAGCGGCCGACGGAGTCCCATGAGAGTGTGCGGACCTTGGTCGGGTAACCGTACATCATCAGTTCATGGCCGGTCTTCACGATCCAGAAGTGGACGGAGGAGTCCTGATCCCCCGTGGCGATGTAGCGGCCGTGCGGGCTCCAGGCGAGGGCGAGCATCGAACCTTTCCATGTGAACTCACGGACGGGCTCGGGCCTGTCGGGTTTCCAGAGGGCGAGCTGACCGTAAGCGACCGAGGCGAGTTCGTTCGAGCGGGGGCGCCAGGCGATGTCGGCGATGGTGCTCGGGTGCTCCGTGACTTCGTTCAGGAGTTGGCCCGACATGTTCCAGAACCGGAGCGTTCGCCCCGAAGCGGTGGCGAGGACGTCGCCGGGTGGCGACCAGGCCACGCGCTCGACCCAAGGCGAGCCCCCTTCGACCCGGAACTGTTCGGCTCCCGTGGTGGCATTCCAGGTTCGCGCCAGGCCGTCCTGGCCGGCGCTCGCCAGGAGCGTCCCGAAGGACGACCAGCACAAGGCGGTCGTGCCGAAGCCGTGCCCCGCAAGCTTATGCTGAATTGTTCCCGAGGCCCCGTCGAACATGCGGATGGGGCCGCCGACCGAGGCGGCGGCCAGTCTTGAGCCGTCGGGCGACCACGTCAGGTCGATCACGTGATCGTCGACCTCGCCGAGCCAGATCTCGCCCAGCGCCTTGACGCGGTCGCTTCCGTTCACGCCAGGCATGATCGGAACCCCTCGGTCAGTTCGTCGCGGTCGAGGTTGCGGCCGATGAAGATGAGCTTGTTGCGCCGGGGTTCATCACCCCACTCCCGGTCCGGTCGCGAGTCGAGGAGCATGTGCACCCCCTGGAACACGAGCCGTTGCGGGCTGCTTTGCAGGCTCAGCACCCCCTTCATCCGGAAGATGTCGGTCCCCTTGGTCTGGAGCAAGTTACCCATCCATGTGTTTAACTTCTTTTCGTTTAAGTCTCCCGGCAATTCGATTCCAACGGAGGAGACGGCCTCATCGTGCTCGTGGTCGGGCTTGTACTCGTGGCTCCATCTCGGGGTGACCACCCCTCTCTGCCCTTCGAGCCGCGCGAGAAACTCGTTGGGGTGGTGTTCGGTGAAAACCGCGTACGGACCCGGCCGCGTGATGCGGACCGGGAACCGGACCGAGCCGTTGCCAAGGATCAGCGTGGAGAGATGTTTTCCGGGAACGATCGTGTTGTCGGAAGTGACCTTCTGCCCTTCGTCGGAGAAGGTGAGCACGGCTCCCATGAGCGCCGGGTCGCCGATCTCCGTGGCCGCCGGGTCCAGAGGTAGGAGCACGAACCCCATGGTCGGGTCCGGGCCGGTCTCCATAGCCCACGCGTAGTCGCCGGGCTCGAGTCGGTAGATGCCTCCCCACTCGAACGGGTACTCCGGCTCCATGAACTTCGGGTCCACTTCAAGGGCCCGCTCGAGGTTGAACCCGCCGACGTTGAGGATTTTGTTCATGTCCACCAGCGAATTCTGAGTCCGGTGGATCTTGGCTGCCGCGTTCATCGACTTGAGGCGAGACTCGAGCTTTCGCAGGCTCTCCCCATCAACAAGGTCTGTCTTGTTGAGCAGGATGACGTCGGCGAAGGCAATTTGTTCCTTGACCTCGTCGGAGTCGTCGATGTGTTCCCAGACGTGCTTGGCATCGACCACGGTGACGATCCCGTCGAGCTTGAGCTTCTGCTGCATCTCGTCGTCGACGAAAAAGGTCTGCGCCACCGGCCCGGGATCCGCCATGCCGGTCGTTTCGATCATGATCGCGTCGAACCGATCCTTGCGCTTCATCAGGTTGCCCAGAATCCGGATCAGGTCTCCGCGCACGGTGCAACAGATGCACCCATTATTCATCTCGAAGATCTCTTCATCAGCATTGATGACCAAATCCTGGTCCACGCCGATCTCGCCGAATTCATTCTCAATCACGGCGATCCGCTTACCGTGCTCGGCGGTCAGGATGTGGTTCAAGAGGGTCGTCTTGCCGGCCCCGAGAAAGCCCGTCAACACGGTCACGGGGACGCGTTCCTCTACCAGTGTGCTCATTGTTGCTTGATCCTCGATCTTTGTAATGATCGGTCGAATCAGGATGCCACTACGCGAGGGGCCGGCTCCAAGACCATGAAGTGTCTAGCCTCTTTCTGCGAGTGCCCTGAGTGGTTCATCCACCAAGTTGCTTTCTCGTAGGGTGGGCACCGCCCACCAATCTCATGGGTTCGACCGGGGTTCAATCCCTGGTGGGCAATGCCCACCCTACGAGAAAGAGACTTGCCGGACGCTCCGCTGAGTCCTCAGTTCGTTGACAACCTTGAACTGGACCAGCCAGTTGGTCAGATGAGTGCAAGAAATCCTGATCTGCACAATTGATGTTGCTGGGTCGCTCGGTTAAACTTCTGCGCTGGCTCGGAGTCCCAAGGTGCGGATATCCGCGTGCGTGACTTCGGCGAGGGCCTTGTGGATCTTGTATTGGCGGGGCTGTACCGATTGGCTCAAGACGGCGATGACGGTCTCGAGCGGCGGGCAGCCCGGCTCGGTGCAGCGCAGTTCGGTGACCATCACCGCGACGTCATCCGAGAGTCCGAGCGCCTCGACGGCCCACGCTTTGATCTGAGTGGTTCGTGCTCGCGAATGCTCCGGCTTGGGACCGAACAGATTCACGGTCACCGTTCTTCTCTCAGTCCGCAACTCGGCGGGATGGCGTCTTGGGGTTCCGACACGAACCAGTCGAAGCGATGTGGCTGCAACTCGGCCGGAACCTCCAGGAGGGTGCTGGCGGCATGGCAGGCCTCGGCCCAGCGCAGCAAGGTGTCGTAATGGTGCGTCTCCAGGCCGCCGTACCATGCGGTGCCCGTCGAGTCGACGACCACCGCGACGTTGGCCACGTCGCAGGGGCCGACGCACCCGGAAATCGTGAGCTGGATCGTGCGGTTTAGGCGGCCGCTCTTCCACGCTGCCTTGATCCTTTCCACGGGGACCTCGGGGAACCCCCGGTCGGTCCGCCCGCAGCAGCACCCTTGGCACAGGATCACCTGGCCTCGAGCCTGCCGTTTGGAAGCAACCGAATTCCCCCGCCCCAGCGATTCGGCCACCGTTATGCCTCGAGCGTTTGAGCCGACTGACCCAGCATCGGTCGCGCGACCTCGCGCCGGCCTCGATGTCGTCCCAGAAGCCTCTGGCCAGCCCAGGTCAGCCCGGCAGCCACGACGAACGTGATCAAGGCGTAAATCCCGAACGCCAACGCATGGTCCAGTGGAGTCACTGGGTTCAAGCCAAGAGCGTCGAGGCCCTCGAGCATGTTGTGGTGGGCGAATATCCGTGGCATCATGATCCTCTTTCGACTTCAGACCCGAGAGAAATCAAGGCGGTTCCAATCAACCGCCGGAACGAAACGCGACCTACCAACCCTCTCGCGACGACCGACGATGGGATCGGCGTGGAAAGGGTGCTGTGCAAGACGTCAGGAGACGTCTTGTCGGAATCGTCGCTCTCACTTTCGACCTGACCGGCGGGAAAGGCCCTGCGCCAGAGCCGTCCCACTACAGCGCAGGCGACAAGAATCAAAATCAAGCCCACATAACCCAGGATGAACATCACAATTGCGATTCCCAGTTGGGTATGGAGAAAGGGGGGCTCCAACACGTGGCCGTGCGCTCCGTGGGGAACCATGGGCCTCGCGCCTCCAAAGCGGGATTCTATTTGTGACTGATCATCTTCAATGATGAGCTTATGAGCTTACAGCAAGGTCCCAAGAGGCTCCCACCTCTTTTGACCCTTGCTCGCTCACTCGTAGCAGGCCTTGACCTGCCTCGGACGTTATCGAAGCCCCCGGAGGCGAACCAAGGCCCGACCAACGAGGCGCCCAGGCTGGCTCTCGAGCCGAGGCGTGCTCATACGGTAGTGCCGCTCAACCCGGTTCAGTTCCGAGAAATATGCGATACGGGGCTGTGAGACTGGCTATTCAAAAATGGCCCACAAGCTTATGCGATGACTTGTCGAATCGGTGTGCCGAGGCTGAGGGCGTGGGGCCGGCCGAGGGGGTCTTGAATGGTGGTTTCGGGGGGAAGGCCCAGGATCTGGTAGATGGTGGCGGCGATGTCCTGGGGGGTGACGGGGTCTCGGGCGGGGTAGGCGGCGAAGGCGTCGCTAGCGCCGAAGATGGAGCCGGCGGGAACTCCTGCGCCGGCGAAGAGAACGGTGTAACAATGGGGCCAGTGGTCGCGTCCTCCTCGGTCGGCTCCCGCGCCCGAAGTGATCTGGCCGAGCTTCGGGGTCCGGCCGAACTCTCCCATCGCCACGACCAGCGTCTCGCTGAGTAGTCCTCGGTCGTGCAGGTCGGTGAGCAAGGCCGAGAACGCCCGGTCGAACATCGGCAGAATCGACTGTTTCAAAAGCGGGAAGTGGTCGCGGTGCGTGTCCCAACTCTGGTCGTACCGGGCCCCGGTGCAGACGGTCACGAGCCTCACCCCGGCCTCGATCAGGCGACGGGTCAGGAGCAGGCACTGCCCCAGGTGCGGCAGACCACCAAACTGCCTGGCCTCATGCTTGCGGTCATTGTTAAGGTCGAGCCCATAACGCTCGCGCACGGCCTGGGGCTCTTGTGAAAGATCGAAAGCCCGCTTCGCCTCGGGGCTGGTCACCAGCGAATATGCCTTGCGGTAGTGGACGTCGAGCCGGTCCACCGCATCGGTTGACTCCAGGCCACTCCCGATCACGTCCAACAGCGAGCGTCTGCGGTCGAGCCGCTCTGCCGACAGCCCTCGCGGCAGCTCGAGCCCCGGCACCTTGTACCCCGGCAGGCTCGGATCCCCGGTCAAAAACGGGTCGGCCGTCGCTCCCAGAAACCCGGCCCCCTGACCCGGCAGGAACGAGCCGTTATTGCTCATCCAGTCGGGCGTCTGCACGAAGTCGGGCAAGTCCCGCCCCGAAGGCCGAAGCTTCGCCAGCACCGCCCCGAACGGGGGAAAATCATCGGGCGAGGGCGACGTGATCAGCCGCCCCGAAGCCAAAGGCTCGCGGCCGGTCAAGGCGAAGTAAGCCCCGGCGTTATGATCCCCGATCGTATGATGAACCGAGCGGACCAGGCAAAAGTGGTGCGCCTGTTTCGCGAGCATCGGCAGATGCTCACAAAATTGCAAACCAGGAACGGTGGTCTCGATCGGCCGGAACTCGCTCCGCACTCCCAGGGGAGCGTCGGGCTTCATGTCCCAGAGATCCTGGTGCGCGGGTCCCCCTTCGAGAAAGAAGAGGATCACCGACTTGACCTTAGGGCGAGTGGGCGTCTCCGCCCGCAGCAGCGTGGGCAGTCCCAGGCCGATCATCCCCAGCCCGCCCAACCGCAAAATCTCGCGGCGCGTGGGGCCATTGCCGAGGCTCTGCGTACCCGCCGTGATTCGGAACATCACCGGGGACCTCCGGCCAAGTTGTTGGGGGATGACCGAAGCCGATCGTAACCCCCGCCGGCTTTGGCTCAAGAGGTTATCTTATGCCGGCACGCTTTCGTTCTGACGAGGCTCCCTTGAGCGAGAGTCTTCCCTCAATCGATAAGATCAACCACCGGCTACGAGTCGTCGAGCGATCTCAGGCCATGAACTGATCGCGGGTCCGCCTTCCTCCCCTCCCCGTATCACGCTAGAATGAAGATGGAGGATGTACTGATGGCTACCGCTCAAAAACCACAAATCGATTCCGTCTTCACACCCGAGGTGATGGCCGAGTTGCAACGGGTGGCCGAAGACGCCGCCAAGGGCATCCGCGATCCCGAGAGGATGCGAAAAGCCTGTGAGCGTATGGACCGAACACGAGAGCAGATTTTCCAAAGAATCGGTTTGGTCGATTTTGCCGTTCCGACAATCCGGGCTTTGCGTGATGGCGACGACGAATGAGGCTCGTTCTGGATTCTTCCGTCGCCATCAAATGGTTCCTGGCTGAAGCGGATTCAGGCAAAGCCCTCCGTATTCGGGATGATTATCGGCAGGGGATTCATGAACTGATCGCTCCCGACATCTATCCGGTCGAAGTCGCCCATTCTCTCACTCGGGCGGAGCGGCAGTTACGAATCACGCCAGTCGAGGGCCTGAACCATTTTCAGGACATGCTGGGAACGCTTCCCATTCTGCACAGATATCTGCCCCTTCTCCCTCGCGCCTACCAGATCTCCTCTCAGGCCCGGCAGGGTGTCTACGATTGCCTCTACGTGGCCTTGGCCGAGCGCGAGGGCTGCGAACTCCTGACGGCGGACGACAAGCTGGTCCGCAACCTCCAGCCGAGCTTTTCATTCATCAGGTCGCTGGCATCGATTACATAGTCTTTTGCCCTGCAATCGCCTGTGACCTGGTATCGATACCCCTTGGCTCAAAGAATCGAACATCGTGCGGTAGTAGGCAGCCCCGATAGCTCGCTGACCTTCGGCGAGGGACATTGCCGAGGATGGGCGAGTCATCAGGGCTATCGAGTCAGGACTCCAGGATTGTATCCAAGGTGATCTTGGTATTCAGAAGTTTGGAGACGGGGCAACCGAGCTTGGCTTTGCCGGCAAGCTCGTCGAATTTCGCCTGGTCTGCACCGGGGATCTTGGCTTTCAAGGTCAGGTGGACGGACGTGATGGCGTAGCCGTCGCCGACCTTGTCGAGCGTGACGTCGGCGGTGGTTTCCATGTGTTCGGCCGTCAGGCCGGCCTCGCCGAGGATCAAGGACAAGGCCATCGTGAAGCAACCGGCGTGTGCTGCGCCGATCAGTTCCTCGGGGTTGGTTCCCGGCTTGCCTTCGAAGCGGCTGGAGAATCCGTAGGGATAATCCTTGAGGGCTCCGCTTCGGGTCGAAATGGCTCCCTTGCCGTCCTTGATGCCGCCCTGCCAGACTGCCGATCCGTTCGTTATCATCGTGAGGTCTCCTTAATTTGGCCTCGAAACTCTTCGGAAAGGAATCGCTGCGGCTGCTTCCCCACGTGGGCTCTATTTTATGCCCAGCGCTGAGGGGGAGAGATATGCCATGATTTGAGGATAATTGGAGACGTACACGGCTTCAATTCCCAAGCATATTTCTGCGTGCCGTGGCCGCTAATCACTCGTCATTATCTTAAATGGTTGCTCGGAAACTTCATTCCCTCTGATGAACATGTTAAGTCAGTGCGACGGCGTCTCCGAGACGAACGAGGCCACTGCGGGTGGTCGTGGCGTAGACGCCGATGTTGCCCTCGTTGGCCTGGACCGCGGTTCGGAGCACGTTGGGGTCCTTCGGCAGATTGCCTTGGCTCAAGGTCGTCATCACGCAGCGAGGGCAGGGGCCGTCGATTTGCAGCCGGACGTCGCCGATTTGGAGCGTGTGGCCGATCCAGTCGTTTTCGACGAACCCTTCGGTCGGCTCCGTGAGATCGATCACGAAATTGGGGCGGAAGCGTCGTACGTCGAACTGGCTGTCGGGGGAAAGGGAGCGCAGGCGATTGAATGTTGCCGTCGTGATGAGGTGGACGATTGCGCCGTCGAAGAAGGTGCCGGGCGGGAGGGGGAATTCGAAGACCTCGTCACGGTTGGGTAGCCAGTCGTGATCGGGCCAATAGCCCTCGGCCGTCGCACCCTCGGGGGCGGATCGCGCCAGCCTTACCGAGCGTCCGACCGCCGCGGTCAGACGAGACTCGGCGTCGGCCTGATCCGTGGCGAGCATGGTTCCGTCGGGAAGGGTGATCCGTACGCGAGCGGGCGAGCCGGCTTCGTGAGGAGGGTCGAGAAACACGGCTCGGAAATTCAAGAGGTTGGGCCAGAGGCGAGGATTCTTGGCGCTGACCACTTTCCCACGCTCGTCGTCGACCAGGGCATAGGCTCGGTCCCCGAGTAGGCCACGCTCGGTGACTTCGGTGGCCTCCAACTCTTCGCCGGCCATCGATTTGACCGGGTATCGCCAAATGGAGAGGATACGTCCGATTGCCTGACCGTCCGCTTCGGCCATGATGTCGAAATCTCCCTTCGGGAACCGGTCTGCCCGTAGCTCGTCTGTGACAGGATCAAGGACATCGGGTTGAGAAGAGCTGAGGACCGAATATGCTTAAACATGGGCTGCGGCGGCTCACCGTCGACGTTCGGTCCTGATGGTGGACTCGCACCGGCCGTTCTCCCAGAAGACCCTGCTTAGAGGCTATCCGGGAAGTGAACACCGCCGTGAAGATGCATTGTCTGGGTGGCCGGGGACGAGTCTTCGAGGCCCCGGGGATCGGCCGAGGCTCGTCCCGGGGCGTCGCTGCGCTCCTCCCCGGCCACCCACCTTTCCTGACTTCACAT
>Ga0153954_1000356_pt1 | contig 38372 bp, 33 predicted proteins | sample TSFL038MetaG_FD_102277 | JGI IMG/M metagenome (GOLD analysis project Ga0153954, IMG submission 102277) | Attine ant fungus gardens microbial communities from Florida, USA - TSFL038 MetaG | ecosystem: Host-associated > Fungi > Mycelium > Unclassified | place: USA: Florida, Wekiwa Springs State...
ATATGCTGCCTCAAAAATGTACAATCGCTATTTACATAAGGATGATGTCTCTCAAAATTACCAAGAATATAATGCCGAAATTGATGAAGAAGATCCTCCACGTTATTATCAAAAACGAGATGATTTTTCTGAAGAGCTCTCAAGATTAGAAAAAAGAAATAAGCCTGGTGAACCAGATCCTGCTGCTGAAGGAACTCCTCATACGACGATTCAGGGAGTTGGTGGAGATGGAAAATATACCACATTTAATGGCGATGGAACTTATAAACAATATAGAGGATCTGGAAAATCTCATGGAAATATTGATAGACCTAACGTAAAAGAAACATCGATCCATAATTCTCCTGAAGGCCCAAAAATTGGAAAACCAACTGTTAGAAAGCCACGATTTGATGAAATTCCTTTAAATTAAAAGGTTTTATGAAAAAGAAATACGAAGAAACATCGATATATTCAAAAATATATTGGTTGATACAAGATCAAAAAATTACTTCTGGTGTTATTTTTGATTTTTTAAATTTTTTTTGGCCAAATTTTATATGTAAGAGCAAATATGTTTTTATTGAGTCTAAATTTAAAGATTCTTCTTTTAAAGAATTAGTTGAGGTAGGGGTTAATCCAGAGTATTGGATCAATCTAATTACAGTAGATGATTTCTTTTCTGATGAGATTTTTTTTGAAGAGTCTATGTGCCTTGTTGAGTCTCTCTCTGAAATTTTGTCAACAAAATTAGAAAAAGATTTTCCTGCTCTAAAATTCACTGTCGAATATTTCGGAAATGAAGATGAGGGGGATTGTGGTTTGACATTTTATCAATCAGAAATAAGATCCATCCTTAAAGGAAACCCTCCTTTCCCAATAATTAAAGAAAATAAAATTGAATTGTTTGATGATTGTTCTAGGCCAGGAAAACCAGAACTGCGGATGCCCAGATCAGATGAGATTCCGGAAAAATAATGGATTCCATTTATTTGTTGCTATTGAGTTAGATGATGAAGTTTTTATTCCGATATTAGATAGCCAAAGGAACGTTGTCGCTCTTGTAGATGCAAATACAAAAGAAGTGAGAGAAATCTATTCTTATACTGCTTTTGGGGAAGAATTTGATTCTGGATTTATCAATCAATACCAAAGAGGGGACAATAATGTTAGACAATTTTATGTGGTTATTAAATTGGTTCCAAGATCATTGTGACGCTGATTGGGAGCATAGCAGTGGAATACATCTTGAAACTTTAGACAATCCTGGTTGGGCCTACACCAGTAGAAGCTGTTGCAAGAGCAAGAGTGCCTCCTGCAGTCATCTCAGTTGCTCCTCCCAAAGCTCTTGCAGCTCCTTGCACGTGGGGATTTTCCAGAAAGCTAAGAGTATTGGATAAGTTCGTCATATTCTTCTCAGTTAGTGCGCTATTCCACATTCCAAGAGGAGCAAAAGCGAATAATCCGAGAGGATCGCGTTTTGTGAGAGGCTGATTGAAAACATAGGTATAAAGGTTAAAACCTGCTTCAAAGCCAAGAGAGTCAGGTGTTGTCCAACGTCCTGTGGATGGGTCATAGTCACGTTGACCAAAAGAGAGATGACCTGTAATGGCTTCGTGGCGTTTGGAGGCAAATGTCCAAGGAGAACTGGTACTGCCTAACTGTTCACCGAATGCTGTATATTGCCAAGATTCAATGAGATTACCATCTAAGTCAAGAAGTACAGTAATATTGCCATTGTGGTCATGAAGTGGAGCATAGACTGTTCCATCAAGTTCAAGTGCAACTGTTGCCCCAATATCACTTCCAAGCCCTATCCCAAGAATACGAAGAGAATCATCATCACCAATTTCAAGACTTTGATGTCACATGTGTTGGATCGATGAATGTAACAATCTTTGAATCAATGATAATATCAAAATAAGATCCTTTGTCATCAATAGGATCACAGTATCTTTTCTTTAAAAAACGATCGCTTGAAATTTCACATTCGATAAACAAAATCAATGTACTATTTATTCTTACTTGACCGATTGATTGAAAATCTCTATAAGGACAACTTCTTTTTCACTAGATCAACCGAAAATGTAAAAGGAGTTTCCATGACTGCAGCAATGAATTTGACAGAGCGTGATGAAGCGTTTTTTAAAGACGTCTTTGAATTAATCCAAACCAAATATCCTGACATAAAAGAAAAGTTTGGAATTTGGAGAGCACATCAACATTTTCCTTTAGAAAAAGATGAAGTTTTTCATGAAACAAGCGATGTAAAATCAAGAGAATCTACTTTAAAAATCATAAAAAAATCTGAATTACCAGAAAATGCTTTTGCTACTACATGGAAACTTTCTAACGAAGGACCGATTGTGGCAGCCTATTGCTGTGATCTAGATTCAAGACCAACAACAAATTAGTGTCTCCCTTTAATGAAACGACAATTCTCTTTTTTTCATAAATTAGATCAACTTTGGTGCGGCAATTGCCAAATTTCAGCATTGTCTTTTCTTAAATTAACAGGCAACCAGGCAGCCTCATTGAAGCTCGCCTGGTATCGTCTAGGGCTTTTTTTATCATTACTGTCTGAATTGGTTGGCTATTTTCTAATGACTTATGGGTTAGCAAAAGCTGCTCCCACTCAGATATTTCTTATCGGACTTGGGCTTAAAATTGGTGGTGTTTTCGGCGAATCCTTTTTTCAGAACAATGCAGGTGTTTTTTTATTTATCGAATTAGAAAAATATCTTGAAAGAGTAAAAATAAATCTCTTAGAAATTCGTTCCTTTTTAACTAATCAAGGATGCACTGAGGTCGAAATTAATTCTCTCCAATCTATTCCTGGGGACGTTTATCAAACAGAACTTAATCCTTATCAGCTTACAAAAGTCTTAAATATTGGCATACCTATTGCATGTGGATTAGCTCTCTTCTTAACTGGGGATATTTTGATTTCCGCAGTTGTAATGGGATTAGGATTGCTCGCTATTCCAATCGGAGAACGTTTTTTTAAGGAAAGTACCTTTCGAAGAGATTCAGAAATCAGATTAGGAATAGCTGCTGAATTTCATACGTATGTGGAAAAAATCTATAAAGAACATATAGCATTAACAACAAAAGTTAATCTGTTATCCCAGCTTCCTTTATTATTATTTGCTGTCAAATTTATTTGGACAACAGCTTCAGGTAATATTCTTTCTGCTTTTTTTGCGCTGACCCAGGGATTAGTTGGTTTAACAGGAACATTAGCATTCCAAAGAGCTAGAGTAGCTGCTATTCGAACAACAGAAACAGCAACGCATTTGATTCAAGCTCTTTCCAGCTCTCATTTAATTGCGACACCACAACGTTGGCAAGAACATTGCTTCAATGGGGCTAAGGAAAAATTCTCTCATAAAGCTGCTTTCTTTGACGGGACAGTTATTCATGATTTTTCACCATTTCTGCCAAAAAATTCTGAAGAAATTTTTAATCTTACGTTGAATCTTCCATCAGGTGGAATTTGTTTTCTTAAAGCGCCTTCAGGAAAAGGAAAGTCTACTTTTTTATCTGCTCTTTTTCATTTGACAGAGCATAAAGGAGATCTTGTCTTTTTGCGGAATGGTGAAGAAATTAATGTTCACTCTCTTACTAGAGAAGAGTTAAATGAAAAGATTTTTTTCTTTCGAGAAGAAAATGTTAAAAGTAGTGCAAGAATTGTTGATTTATTCAAGTCTGTAACAATTCATGAAAATGAATCCATACTTAATAAGGCCAAACAAGAGTTCAATCCTGTTCTCATAGATCTTGCTTGGAAAACATCAGATAACTTACTTGAACAAGAAATACGTCATTTAGATGATGGCAGACAAAGCGTGTTTCCACAAGGACTGAAAGCATTCTTGAAAAATTTACGAGAAGGTCAATTAAAACAGGTGCAAAAGATTTTGGCATCATCCTCTGGTAATCTTTCAAATAACCGGATTCATCCAGAGAGAAATTTTTTTACATTATCGTCTGGGGAGCGCCGGAGATTGGTACCTTTACTTGCTTTTGAACATTGCAAAGTTAAAAACAGTAAAATTCAATTAGTTGTTTTTGATGAACCTTTTACTCACCTTGATCAAGAAAATATCTTATTTCAAACAAAAGCTATCCGTAATCTACAGGACCTTCAGCCCTCTCCTTCCATCTTGACTATTTCTCATTATCTTGATGACGAAATTAAAATTAGCTTTGCTGGAGTCCAAGAAGTTGTTTTAGATTAAAAGCGTGCTTTCTGGAACTGCACAGCTTCAAGCCAAAATTGCAAATAGTCTAACTTTAGGAAGAGCGTTAATGTTCTCATTACGAAGCATCACTTTTCTTTGTTATTTTTCTAGCGGACCTGGCCGCCACCCACAAGAATTTGTTCGGGAGACACCATTATTTCGACAATAGGGTGTTTAATTGAAAATTAAAACCCTGTTGTTAAGTTATGCAGACGGAATGGATTAATCGAACTTAGAAGCTGTTCCAATGAGGTTGTGAGCGCTTTCTACCCCTTCTTCTGGATTGTTAGATTGGGGGAGTGACTTTTCGGCTGTTTCGGAAATTGTGTCAGAAAAAGTGATTCCTTCTATTTTTTTGGAAAGTGCTTGTACATCTTCGGAGCTTGATATTCGAATGATTACAGGCGCGTTAGGTAAGATAGTGTTTTCAAGATTAGAAATCATCTCTTCTAGTTTGCTTATTATTCTTTGTGCCTCTAGCGTAAGTTTAAAGGTGGTCTTACCTAAAGTAGGATTTTTCTCAAATGGTTTTAGACAATTTAAACGGGATTTCAATCCATCTATTAGCTTTTGAATTTCAGAGGTCTTATCAGCGGGGTTTGGTAGCATGCTCATAGCTATTTTGTAAGCCCCTTTGCTATACGTCGCCTCATTATTGGCAATCTCTGTGAGTAAGGGGACTAATCGTTGGCTGATAGAAGACATTGCACCTCTCTTTTTCTTTCAATCGTCGGCCTCTTTTCCTAAAAAAACAATAAAAAAATCATAAGTGCGATTTTGCATGGAGATCTTCACACAATTTTGTAGCAATTTTAGTGTAGAAGAGATAGCTTTTGGCCTATGGCGTCACCTATATCATCATCTTCTTCTGCAAACACCAGCACATCGTCTGCATTGCCGGCAATGGAACTACCATCATTGACGGAAGCCGTAACTGTCTTTGCGGGCGGGATAATCGCTGCAGCCAATCCCTCAGAGCCTGTACCTGTCGTAATTACTGAAGGCCGGGTTTCCCGTGCGCACCGAAAGATCGTTTATCCCGGTATTGACTCTTGTTTGACTGTTACTCTTTCAGTCTTGGGATCTAATCATCAATCTGCTCTTATTGGAGGGCATTTTGTCGTAGTTCCAAATTCTGAACAAATTCCACCTGAGCAAGCTGTTGAGAAACTAAATGAGTTAGTTCTCGATGAAAGTATTACCTCATTTGCTGTAATAGGGGACGAAGGGTGGACAGCTAAACAGCTTGGCATTCAGTGGCCAATGATAGAAGGAGATTCAATGAGAACACTCGCTATCATGTTAGCTCTGAAAGGATTTGGAATAGAGAATGTTTGGTATCGCGCTGCACAGGGCGATTTAAGCGTTTCTCTTCAAGAACCTTTATCTCCGCCTTTTACTCTCCATTCAGGCGAAAATCCTCTTAATCTAAATCCAGCTTTTGATGATTTTATTTCTTGGGAACAGATTCAATTAGAATTAATAGCGATGGAAGAGAATTTTTAGGTTAGCGCAGGTTAAAACCTGCGAAGACAAGCCCAGACTAAAGTCTAGGCTACTTTCAGTTTCCAAATTTTAAAATTAATAGAAAAGCCTGCGAGGATGCCAAGCGAAAGTCTAGGCTATCCGTGTTATTATTTTTTTTAATTCTAATTATGTTTGTTTGATTTTGTTTGCGTTTTGTATATAAAATAATATGAAATAATGTTATTATTAATTGACAATTTAGTTATTTTTTATATTTTATGATATTGTCAGTCAATGAGTTAGGGTGTGATGACCATTTTGAAATGTATGGTCAGATAGGGAAACTTGTAGGTAATGCGAGTGAACCAGTAGACCCATCGTTTTTGCTAGAAGTTTTGTTTGAATCAGCGCAAGAAACGGGAAAGCTAAGCAAACTTTCGGCTGCTTTAAAAAATGCAAAATTATTGACACCACTTCTTCTAAAAAATGGGGTGACTAAATCAAGTGATTTGAACATTGCAAGAGGAATACTTGCCATGAATGAGGTCGCTTATTTAGTTGATCAGTTGGAACGGGATCAACGTCAACCGAAAGTCATAAGATCTATAGAAACAGATATCTTTTATGTATCTGCAGCTTTAGCAACTTTTGCTGGTGGTATTGCAGCCTTAATAGAAGGTCAAATGTCAAACAATACTAATTTCACAATTGCTGGAGGCGTGCTCCTATCTTCAGCGACATTGGCAATAGCGGCTTTAGCAATGGATCGTTTCCTCGAGCGTATTCTGTAAGTTGTTTTATGTTGATGCGCTCGAAATAGCATCAACATAGATTTTTTCCCCTATTCAATATCTAAGATAATATCCCTAATCTAATCGGGGCAAGATTTCTACTCATCCATAGATTCTAATTCACGCACAAAAAGGTTGACCGCATGTCTTTTTTTAGTGTTAAATACCCAAGGCCCAATACAGGGGCGAACAAGTGTAGAAGACTCGAGGAAAGCTTCTACAGTCGGGAGTTATTCCTACTTAAACCACTACACATACAAATCTCTATTCTTTTGAAAATGGTAATCAGGTTTAATTAACTGCAAATCATTCTAAATAGAGAGAATATATGAGCAGTGGTTTCGGAAATTCACAATCTATTCAAGTGCAAGGACATTCAGAAAGTAGGTTTATAGAGACACTTAAGTCCATTAAATCTGGTTCAAGTGTATTTAGTGCAGTCGTTGTATCAGTGATTAGCATTGCTCTTGTTGCGTTTGGCAGCAAATTAATCCAATCTGGAAATCCAATTGGGGGAAGTATCCTTATATTTTTTGGAGGGATTGCGCTAGTGGGTGTCATTGCGGCAATTGCAGCTTTAGCAGCTATCAATCTTAATTCATGCTTTAATTCTCGCTCTGATTATTCTTCCATTTGAATCGTAGGAGAATAGTTTGAGTAATTCAGTCTCTTTTTTTCAAAGAATCCAAGATCCTTCAGAGAGTACCTCTTTAATTTTCCAAGAGTCGAATCGGAGGTTGATAGCTGTTGTTGCAAACCTTGCCATGATGATTGTTGGTATTGGGCTTATTGTGCTTGGAAGTAAAGCCGTCAGCATCGAAGGATTGGGGATAGGAACAGGGGCTATCATTGCAGGTGCGCTTATAATAACATGCACCTCTATAGCTTTGATTTATATTTCGCCCCTTTGTAAAGGTAATCCAACCGTAGAAGATTGTCTTCCTTAGCCATTGTGGTATTGGGATCATTGATCTTCAGAATAGAGCCAAGTCTGTGTGCCCAGTGTAAATTCAGCAATAGATGCAACCCCGGAAGGGGGCACTCAAGTTTAATTCTGCTGCCGATTGCGAATTTTTAAGTGTTAAATAAATTAAATTAATTTAATAATTATTGTAACAACTGAAAGAGGAGTATTTATGACAGGAGTGATATCTGCCCAACCTAAACCAAGTGCATCTTCTACTGATTCATTCTCTAAGCCGACAGTACCTTCTTGGTGTCAAACTGCAATATGTTGCGCAACCTTAAGCTTAGATAAGTTTTTGAATCGCCCATCTTGCTGTCACGATAGATCAGATGGTTTACGTCCAGAAGTAAATGCCTTTGCTGATAAAGTTGATAAAACTGTACAAGAATACTTTGAAAATCCGATTTTTACAAATGAAGGGATTGAGAGTTATTGGAGACCTGAAGACCTTGGATACTACATACCTGAATCTGGAAGCGTACAAGATCCACATGAAAGCGAACAATATCCACAACTAGAACCGGAAATATGGAAGCGTACAAGACCACAACTAGACCAGAATGATAAGGAGTGGTTGTGATACGATACGGATTATTCATTTAACAGTTCAAAACAATAGTTGCTCGGTTTTGTATGTTTTTGAGGCAATGTGTAGCGCCACTAAATTCTTTGTAGTGCACTTTGCCTCCTCCAAATTGAAGAGTATTGACCATGTTATAACCTTGTTTGAGGTTAATTTGTTGGTCATCTGTCCCTTGAATAATATAAACAGGCAATTGCTTATCAATTTTTGATGCAGCTAAAAGAGGATCTCTTTGGTTGATCCAAGCTTCGTCATGGATCCCTTGTTTGAGCCCAAAATCATCGATAAACATCTTTTTCATGTCTGGACGGGTCAAGATCATCTGACGGAGGTCTAATAATCCTGAAAGGGAGATGATTTTATTAAATCGTTGTTGCAGCTCTGGAAAGCGAGCAAGAGCTAAAAACATCTGCATGCCTCCACGACTAGCTCCAAGAAGAGTCATTGGATGGGAAGGGAGAGCAAGATCTAATTTTTTTTGTAATATAGGTAAAAAGTCGATGAGGTTTTTGACATCGTTGACATCGTTCCCACCAAATTCGTCATGTCCTTCGCTTACACCTCCACGGTAGGTGGTGGAGATGGTGGTGTAAGGATCACAACATATCCAGCACATACCGGGACTTGGAAGACCAAAAAGGCGATTTCCGCCTCTTAAATAAAGGAGCAGTGGGTTCTTCTCCACGTGTGAAGTGAAGCTAATAATCCCTTTGATAGAGAGCTGATCGCTTGGATAGGTGAAAAGAAAGACTTTTCTTCCATTGCGCATGGACTGTTTTTCTCTCTCTTCGACAAGAGGGCTTTGTAAAAGCTTAGAAGTGATTTCCATGAGATCGACCCCTGGATCCATCTCATAGAATTTTGCAATTTCATAGAAAACAGGGTCTACTTCTTGCATCAGTTTAAAGCCAGCTCTAAAAGGGTAGAGGGGGGTGGAGAGGCAGGGTGATTTTGTCGATTGCTGATCCAGTAGGTTTTATTGGGAGAGACAACAGCCCGTCGGTTTGTTTGTGGGTCGTGGAAAATATAGAGGGTGTTTTTTCCACTATCTATAAGTCCATCGCAAGAAGTGGGGCCGTAGATTTTCCAGAAAGTATTGTCATTGACCTGTTGGCCAATCTCTTCAAATCCTTGTTCTGGATCGTAGAGAAAGGTAGTAACTATCGACTTGTCCCAGACCCAGCCTTTTGATGTGTAAATAGTTTGTAATCTTCGGCCAAAAGCATCGTAGGAGGCTTTCCAGCTATAAGAAGGGGACTGAAAACCCACTAAGTGGCCCCATGGGTCGCGTATCTCTTGCCCATCTGAATGGAAAGGGGCCTCTTGAGAGGGCTGTAGACCGTTATTGAATGGGAAGGCTGGTCTTACAAGGGAGCCATCTACTCTATAATCATAGGTCAAAGACATCCCATCTGTAGAGACAGATTTTAGTTTGTCTTCTGAGACATAGTGGAAGTCTCTTCGATGGTCGCCAATCTGTAAAGTTCTTGAGAGAGGATCCCACACTTGATGGGTCTGTTGTAGAAGCTTCCCTTCAAGGAAAATTTCCTCCATCACAAGTTGCCCAGCAGGGTTATAAAGCCGTTTTACTAAAGAACGATCTGGCCCTGTCTGCTCGGCAGAGACGATAAGACCTCGATGATCGTAGGTGTAAAGTTTTTCGAAAATCTTATATTCAGAGACTTGTTCGCTTGTATTTCTTACAAGGGTAAATCCGTCTCCGTAAATAAAGTGGATGGGATGCAGTTGATGTTCTGCAAGTTGAGAAATAATACGTCCTTTATGGTCGTAGGTATTTTCAACGATTCTTTTTTCTTGTTTTGTGATGCCGACAATTTTGTGAGATTTGTCATAGTCATAGGAGATAGTGTCACCATTTGGGAGGGTAACAATTGTTAGTTCTTGAATGTCGTTGTAAGTGTAAGAAACTTTATGGCCATTTCCAGCTATAACTTCTGAAATCAGTCCTTGATCGTTGTAGCAAAAGAGAAGATTTTCATTTTGGTTATTTTTCTCTAATGTCCAGCCATAACCAAAAGGGCCTGAAAGAGGGTTAGAGCTTGTGTAAACACGGCGTACGTATAGTCCACTCGAAGATAAGAGGTCTTTTTCATCTAAATAAAATTGGCCAGAGACGACATCGACAGTCATAGTCTCTTTACACGGAGGGATAAAGCGACGTTCTTCCGTTTTTTGAATAGTTTCTTCAGGAAGTGAGGGTAGAGGAGGAGGGAGCACAGGTGGTGTGGATATAGGTGGGAGAGGAGGCTCTGGTTGTTTTTCTTCTTCTACAATGGGCTGTTCGTTCGGTTTAGTAGTAACAGTTTCAGTGCAGTTCTTTAAATTTTGGATAGCTTGTTCGATGCTGCGGATTTCAGCTTGTATGCTTTGGATATGGCTGCGGATGTCATTTCTAAGAGGGGTGAGAGAGCTTTTATAGTCAACATCACCTGTTCCGTCGATTTTTTGATCGACAGTAGCGTAACAACGGACAGCCTGCTGCATGCAGTGACCTGCGTCTTTAAGAAAGGCAATTCGCTCATCGCGAGAACCACTTTTCTTACTTATTAGCCTCCCTTTTTCTAGCCACTCGTTTGCCTCTTTTGATTTATCATCTAACACCTTCTTTACTGAGGCATTTAATTTGACCCACTTATCTGATGGGCTTGCTTGGGCCGGAGGATGGGCCGTAAAAAGGAGCAGAGTTAATAAATAAGGACCGAATTTCATCAGCATAAAAGCCTAAAAATAGATAATTCGGCATCGTATCAGTCTATTGTTCGGAAGAAAAGTATTTTATTTGAAAAAGTAAAAATAGTTGATTTTCTAAGAGATAAAGGTAAAAGAGAAAATCGGGAAAAGAAAAGTCGCCCTTTTAGCTGGTGATAGAACCTGCCAAAAGGGCGACTATTAGATTATTTTGCTTCGTGTTCTTTAACGAGCAAGTCGAGAGTTTTTTGTGTTAGGATTTCGAAATAGAGGCGGTTTTCTTTCTCTTTTTCGTTCATCTCTGCAACAAGGATTCTCTCTTTAAGAGGACGTACCATCTCTTCGTACATCTTTTCACGTTGCATTTCAGTAATAAGAACTGTGACGTTTTTATCTTTTGCAGCTTTTAGGACTAGATAGATGGTAGCAAGACGGTCTCTAGCAAGTTTTTCGGCCTCTTCTCTTAAATTAGCCGCGTTGTTGCGTACCCACTCTTCTGCTACGCCTTGTCTCATGTAATCTTGTACAGTGTTCCGTAAGATCACTTCAACTTCGTAGTCAACTAACCCTTTCGGCATTTCAAGAGGGAATCTGTCTTTCAAGAATTCTGCGAGTTGGTGTCTTTTTTGAGCTTGGATATAGCTTGCAACTTGACGTTCATGTTCGTTTTTGAAGCGCTCTTCAAATTGCTCACGTGTCTCAACACCTAGTTTTTTCCAGAAAGCCTCATCCAATTCGTGAGGGATCATTTTTTGGATGGAACGGATCGTGATGTTGAATTTTCTGGAGCCTTCACCACCAGCAACACCATCTGCACCTTCGCCAATAGCTTCAAACGGCTCGTTCAGCTTTTTGCCGATGATGGCGTTGAAGAGCCAATCGCTCACTCTTTTTTTATCGAGGAAGAAAGTTTTTCCGCGAGAGACTTCTGACGTTTTGTTGTCGCTGATCAAATCTATATCTAAGCCGACAAGATCAAGCTCTTGAGCAGGACGGTCTGTAACATTTTCGCCTTGCCCATGATAAGTTCTTAATGTCTCGATAGCCTCTTCGACAGATTCAGGTTCTGGCGTTTCGATAGGTTTGAAAGTAAAATCGGTCAGGTCGATAGTTGGAGATTCTGGTTCGACTTCGAATTCTACATCGATAACAGCCCCTTCTTCTTTTGAAAGTTTTTCTAGGTGAGGGTGACTCATTCTGTTGAAAAGTGGAACGATTTTTGTCTCTTCCAAAGCTTTTTTGACTAAAGCGTTTACAGTTTCATCTTTCCAAGCCTTTTCTACTGCTTGAGGAAACTGCTTTTCGATCAAATGATCTGGTGCTTTCCCTTTACGATATCCAGGAATCGTTACAGATTTGTTAACCTGTTTGACTGCTTCTTTAAATGTAGCTTTAACGTCTGCAGCTGTACCGGACACACGCATTCTTCTGCGCGATGCTGGAAGTTTTTCAATGGTTGTAGAGGATTCGGTCACTAGAAAACCTATAGATAAGTTTAGCGGGTGATGAGGTTCGAACTCACGACCCTCACGTTGGCAACGTGATGCTCTACCGCTGAGCTACACCCGCAAAGAAAGAAAAAATTAAGTTCTACAAAGCGGGTGATGAGGCTCGAACTCACGACATTCACCTTGGGAAGGTGACGCTCTACCAACTGAGCTACACCCGCTCGGAAACTTGGTGAGAATTCTACCGATGTTGGGATTTTGACTCAAGCCAAATTGTTTTTGTAAAATTCTCTCATAAGTTCTTCGTTGCCCATCCTCCCTGCTGCACGGGCAAAATAACATAAAGCAACCAACAAAAATGCTTTGTGCCCCCAGTATTGAAGAATCTCTGTAGAAGGAATTTTTTGATTTAAGAAATCATGGTAATTTTTTAAAGCTTGCAGAGTGTCGGTCGGATAAAAAATGAATGTGATGGTAAAAAGTGTGGAAACAGTAAAGGCAACGAATAAAAAATGGCGCTCAGTGGATAGGTTATTCACAAAGGTAATGGCTTCAGATGGGGTTGGTATCCAACGTAAAGTTAAATTGCCAAGTTGCTCTAAACGATTTACTGCAATTTCATCGACTTTTTCGCCTCTCCTTGCGCCATGTAGAATGTCTTCGGATAAAAGAAAGAGAAAGTGCTTCAAAAATTTAGCAGGTGCTGAATCGTGCACTGAGAATTCTGGATTATATGAGTTTGGGCCAGCGGAATAGACAGTCATAACAGTTCTCCTTAGGTAAAGTGGTTTAGTGCTCATATTTATCAGAGAGGGATGATTTTTTTCTTGATTGAGTCTAGTCAAACCAGATAAAAGGGCAGTTTGATTAGCAACTTTAAACTCGAATTCGAATGCTCAACTTCCGCAAGATTAAGAAAGATTTCGCTCCTCAGGCATTAAGAGAGGGAGAACAACTCCTAGCAAAAGGAGGAGTCAAAGAGGCTAAAATTATAAGTCTCTCCACTTCAACAGTCCGTTTACACGGTCTTGTTGTAGGGAACTTTGACCACCTCTATTCCATTGAAATGGACATCGATAGGACTGACTCTTCGCTCATAGATTCCAACTGTACGTGTCCTCAATCGTTCGATTGTTCTCATTTGGCAGCCTTTGCTCTTTACCTAGAAAAAAACTTCGAATCGCTTGTTGTTACTTTTTCGAAAGGAAAAGATGAGGATAAAGTTGAAGACGAGTTGCAAGACACTTTCAAGGAAGCAGAGCGTATTGAAGGGGTTAAAAAGAGTAAGCGGCATCAAAAAGAGCTGCTTGAAAGTTATGTCCACGCAGCTGGCGTTCTTGCCCAATCGCCTTTCTTTTCTTTTGAGGAGACAGCTTCACAAGATCTGGCTGAAATCTCTGTTTTGTTCAATTTAGCAGACATCCAAGCATCGAAAGGTGTTGCGCCGGTTGAGTTTCAATTGGGGCTAAAACTTCCTTTCCGTTCTAAACCCCTTTTAGTCACGCAAGTGAAAGAGTTTTTGGATGCGGTCCGTTACCAAGAACCTATTTGGATTCAGCATAAACGCTATTTTTTACCGACAAGCTCTTTTGATGCAGATTCTAGCCGCATTTTACAGTCGTTGTTAAGTCATACCCGTTTCCACGAAGTTAAAGGGGACAAAGTGGGTAGAATGGCTACACTCGAAAGAGAGGTATTTGCAACGCTTCTTTCAGAGACGTGGGAATTTGCTTTGGCTAAGGATGTGACTCTTGGTGAAGAAGAATATCCTCCACTTCCATGTCTTTTTAACAACTCTTTTGAAGAACCTATTCGTTTTGCAACTCATCACGCTGAGATTCGTTTTGACTTAAGGACTATTTCAGAGCCTATTTCAGCCATCCTTTTGCAACCACAGGTTGTCTTAGAGAAAAAAGAGGGATTTCCACTCGATCAATTGACCCTCTTGGAGTGCTCCAAGCCTGGTATTTTGAGAGACGGGATTTACTACCGCTATACTCATAAAATCAAAAGGAAGCATCTACGGTCTCTCCGTCCGATTCAACATATGACAATTCCTGAACCGTTGATCGGGACATTCATTGAAAACAGCCTTCCAGAACTTCTTCGGTTTGCTCAAGTCTCTAATCAAGAGGTTTTGGGCAACTTTGTGACACTCCCTTTTGCAGGGGAAATTGGGGGGATGTGCGAAATCCATTACCTAGACGGAGAGTTAGAAGCGTCTATAGACTTTGTCTATGATGGTATTAAAGTCCCTTATGCCACAAGTCAGCTGAAGTTAGAACATTTCACACCGTTTGTTGCTGACGAAGGCATTTTGGCCAGAAACTTGGTGGAAGAGCAAAAGATAGTCGACGACCTTTTCCAAGATTTTGCTTACGACCCAGAGACAGCACTTTTCAAAGTGAAGAACGATAAGAAGATTGTTGAATTTATGACTGATACGATTCCACGTTACCAGTCACGTATTTTGTTTAATTGCCCTGAAAATCTGCTGGATCAGTTTGTTTACGACGATACAACCTTCAAACTCTCTCTCAAGGAGGGTAGCCGCATTGACACTTACGAGGTGGATTTGGAGGTCAAAGGGCCTCTTAAAGGGACAACGCTTGATCAGCTATGGGATTGTATCTCTTCAAAACGGGCTTTTATCGAATTGCCTAACTCGAAGCGGACAAAGAAAGACAAGATTGGAAAATATCTTGTTTTAAACCTAGATCGTCTCTCTCCTGTTGTGCAAATTTTTGATGAGATGGGCATTAGCAAAATCGATACCCATAAAGAAGAGCGCCCTCTTTGGAGCTTGGTGACATTGAACCAAGAACTATTTGAAGGGCTTCCTATCCAATTCAAAATTTCAGATCGCCTCCTTGAGATCCAACAACAAATGTTGGGCATGAAAGAGGTCAAAACAACGCCGATTCCAAAACTTGTTCAAGCAACACCTCACTGCTACCAGGTAGAAGGGGTCGCTTGGATGGAAAGACTCCGTGGAATGCATCTGAACGGTATTTTGGCAGATGATATGGGCCTTGGCAAAACATTGCAGGCTATCATTGCTTTGACCCAGTTCCATTTAGAGCACAAAAATGCAAAATCGATTGTCGTTTGCCCAACATCTCTTGTCTATAACTGGAAAGAAGAGGTTAACCGTTTTAACCCACAAATGAGGGTATTAACTGTTGACGGTACGCCAACTCAAAGACGTAAGTTGTTGGAAGAGATGGATAACTTTGACTTAGTTGTTACGTCCTATACTTTGATGCAAAAAGATATCGAAGTATATGAAAAGATTCCGTTTGGCTACGCTGTTTTGGACGAAGCCCAGCATATCAAGAACAGAACAACGCGCAATGCCAAGTCGGTCAAGTCGATCAACGCGAAGCACCGCCTCATTTTGACCGGTACACCAGTCGAAAACTCTTTGGACGAACTCTGGAGTCTTTTCGACTTCTTGATGCCAGGGCTTTTGAGCAGCTACGACCGTTTCTTAGAAAAATATATCCGTGTTCCAAGAACAGAACACAAAGATATGATGGAAAAACTGAAAAGAAAAGTTTCCCCGTTTATCTTACGCCGGATGAAAAAGGATGTGCTTGCAGAACTGCCTCCTGTTTCAGAAACAGTTTTCCACTGCAGTCTTTCCGAATCACAGCTCGAACTTTACCGCTCTTACGCCAAATCTGCAAAAGAAGAGTTGTCAAAGCTGGTTAAGAAAGAGGGCTTCGATCGGGTACAGATCCATGTGCTTGCGACATTGACCCGCTTGAAGCAGATCTGTTGCCACCCAGCTATTTTTGCTAAAGAAGAGGCAGAGACTGGCGATAGTGCTAAGTATGAAATGATGATGGACTTACTACAAAGTCTTTTAAAAGGAAAACACAAAACTGTTATTTTCTCTCAGTACACTCGGATGTTGCAGATTATCCAAAACGATTTGAAATCGAAGGGTATTCCGTTCTCGTATCTGGACGGTGCAAGTAAAAACCGGATGGGAATTGTAAAAGAATTTAACGAATCTGAAGAAATTCCAATCTTCTTGGTCTCCTTAAAAGCAGGGGGAGCAGGACTTAACTTGACAGGTGCCGATACAGTCATTCACTATGATATGTGGTGGAACCCGGCGGTTGAGAATCAGGCAACTGACCGTGTTCATCGGATAGGGCAGAAAAAATCTGTCTCTTCCTATAAACTCGTTACGAAAGGGACCATTGAAGAAAAGATTGTAGATCTTCAGTCTCGGAAAACAGGCCTCGTCAAACAGGTTGTCTCAACGGATGACGAAGCCCTTTCTAAATTAACTTGGGAAGAAGTCCTAGAACTGCTTCAAACTTGATGGAAAACTAAATGTCTGACCCAACAATGAAAGAAAAGTTAACCTCGATGTATCGGAACACACGGAGCCGTTTAAACAGCTTCCGTGGTGTTTTTGCAAATGACATCGGGATTGACTTAGGAACTGCGAACACTTTGGTCTTTGTGCGAGGAAAAGGAATTGTCCTTGCCGAGCCTTCGGTTGTGGCAGTTGATTCTAATACCAACGAAGTCTTGGCCGTTGGTCACAAAGCGAAAGCGATGTTGGGAAAGACTCCAAGAAAAATCCACGCTGTTCGCCCCATGAAAGATGGTGTGATTGCAGATTTTGAAGTAGCAGAAGGGATGATCAAAGAGTTGCTCAAACGGGTCACTCCATCCAGAAGCCTCTTCCGTCCAAAAATTTTGATTGCTGTTCCATCTGGTATTACTGGTGTTGAGAAGCGTGCAGTGGAAGACTCTGCTCTTCATGCAGGCGCTCAAGAAGTTATTTTAATAGAAGAACCAATGGCAGCTGCGATCGGGGTTGATCTGCCAGTTCACGAACCTTTTGCTAACATGATCATCGACATCGGTGGTGGTACAACCGAAATTGCCATTATCTCTCTTGGTGGTATTGTAGAATCTCGTTCTCTCCGAATTGCAGGGGATGAGTTTGATGAGTGCATCATCAACTACATGAGACGCACTTATAATTTGATGATCGGACCAAGAACAGCTGAAGAGATCAAGATGACCATCGGGTCAGCTTACCCACTTGGAACCAACGAACTTGAAATGGAAGTGCGCGGTCGTGATCAAGTGGCAGGTCTTCCTGTTACAAAACGGATCAACTCTGTAGAAATCCGTGAATGTTTGGCAGAACCTATCCAGATGATCATCGAAGGTGTTAAATTAACCCTTGAAAAATGTCCTCCTGAACTTGCTGCCGACCTCGTTGAACGGGGGATGGTGATTGCAGGGGGTGGTGCGTTGATCAAAGGGCTTGATAAAGCGTTGATCAAAGAGACAGGCCTCCCTGTCATTGTCGCTCCAAATCCGTTATTGGCTGTTTGCTTAGGCACAGGAAAAGCTTTGGAATACCTCGACAAATTCAAAAGACGTAAAGGCTAGCTCGAGATACGTAGCTTAGACTTTAGTCTGAGAATGTATGTAGCTTAGACTTTAGTCTGAGGTTGTATGTAGCTTAGACTTTAGTCTGAGCTTGTTTTGCAGGGTTTTAACCCTGCATCCTATTTTTAAAGGAATCAATATGAAAGGGCAAGAATTAGATGCATGGCTTGCATCGATGGTGTCACTTTTACAACCAAAAGAGGTTGTATGGGTTCACGGCGGTGAAGAAGAGCATCAAAAAGTCTTGCAGGCTCTTGTCAAAGAGGGTGTCGCAACTCCTTTAAACGAAAAACTTCGACCTAACAGTTTCCTTTTCCGTTCCGATCCACGCGATGTTGCCCGCGTAGAATCGAGAACCTATATCTGTTCTGACACACAAGAAGAGGCTGGCCCTACCAATCATTGGATGGCGCCTGCAGAGATGAAAGAAAAGTTGCTCCCTCTTTTCAAAGGGGTGATGCAGGGAAGAACTCTTTATGTTATCCCCTTTGCAATGGGCCCTCTTTCTTCCCCTTTTGTGAAATGTGGCATCCAGTTGTCCGATAGTTTCTATGTTGTTGCCAATATGGCTTTGATGACCCATGTAGGAGATAAAGTTTTAGCCAAAATCAAAGAGAGCAGTTTTGTCCCTTGTGTCCATTCGGTTGGTGCAAAAGGGAGTGATGCAAAGTGGCCTTGTGATCCAGAACATCTTGTCGTTGCCCATTTCCCCAGAGAAAGAGAAATTTGGTCTTACGGCAGTGGTTATGGTGGAAACGCCCTTTTAGGCAAAAAGTGTCTTGCCCTTCGCATTGCGTCTGTTTTAGCAAAAGATGAAGGATGGCTGGCGGAACACATGTTGATTGTCGGCATTACCAATCCTGAAGGGGAAAAAAAGTATTTCTTAGGCTCTTTCCCATCAGCTTGTGGAAAGACAAATTTGGCCTTATTAACGGCAGATCTTCCTGGCTGGAAAGTTGAAACTGTAGGGGATGACATCGCCTGGATCCGCCCTGGCAAAGATGGCAGACTATATGCTGTAAACCCAGAAGCAGGCTTTTTTGGGGTCGCTCCGGGAACTTCTTGGCAGTCGAACCCAAAAGCGATGGAAACAATTGCAAGAGATACATTGTTTACCAACGTGGCCCTCACAAGTGACAACGATGTCTGGTGGGAAGGAATGGGCGTTGTCCCAAAACAACCGGTGATCAATTGGCTTGGAGAAACTTGGGACGGAAAATCGAAAGCGGCTCAACCTAACTCTCGCTTCACAGTTTCTATCAAAAGATGCCCAACAGTTGATCCTGCATGGGATTCTCCTGAAGGGGTCCCCATTTCAGGTATTCTATTTGGCGGCCGTCGTTCTTCTCGCGTGCCACTTGTGATGGAATCACAAGATTGGACACAAGGAGTTCTTTACGGGGCTGCTTTATCCTCTGAAACGACAGCAGCTGCTGAAGGCGCTGTTGGGCAACTACGGCATGACCCTTTTGCGATGCTCCCTTTCTGTGGCTATCATATGGGAGACTATTTTGCTCATTGGCTCTCATTTGCCAAGTTACCCAACTTACCTAAAATCTATGTTGTTAATTGGTTTCAAAAAGATAGTGAGGGAGATTATCTTTGGCCTGGTTTTGGAGCCAATACCCGTGTGATGAAATGGATCTTCGAAAGAAGCAAAGGGGAGCATGAAGGGAAGAAAACAGCCGTTGGCCTTTTGCCTCAAGAAGAAGAGATCGATGTAAAAGGTCTTTCCTTGAAAGAGGGGGCAATGAAACAATTGCTTGCATTTGATAAAGATGGATGGAAAGAAGAGGCGGCAGAGTTGCAAAACTATTTCAAACGGTTTGGCAGCCATTTCCCTTCTGCTTTAACGATGGAGTTGGATAAGTGGGCAAAGCAGTAAAGAAGCCTCAAGTACAAGTACAAACGGCAGGGCCAGACGTCCTTTCGTTAACACAAGGGCTTTTAGTCAGTGGTGCGCTCAATGTCCTTCTTTTAATCATCGTTGTTGGGATGTTGATCCGAGAGACGCCTCCACTTGCTTTTGCCTCCTTCCGCGAATCTAGTTCTTTATCGATGCGTGGCCCTTTGAAAGGCTCTTCGATTGCCTTTTTAGAGATACTTTCGACCAAATCTTTTGCCGAACTCATCCCCCTTTTCCAATCGAATGATGCTTTAGAAGAGGGTGTCACAAAAAGAGACCTCGTTTTAGCTTGGATGGTAGCTGCCCACCATTTTGATTTAAGAAAAGCCCTTTTTGGTCTTTCAAAACCAATTTCTGACAGAATTGTACGGGTTAAAGTGAGCGAAAAAACTTGGGAATTGCGTCTGTTTCCCCGTCTTCCTCAAAAACATTTCGAATCGATCACCCAGTTTTTAGCGACCGAGAAATGGCCTTTTGATGCAGAAGGTCTCTATAGCAAACTCAAAGAGGGGATGAGAGAGCCAACGCTTGTTGAGGCCTTCTTGTGGACAAAAGAGTACCTTCTGGTAGAGCGTCTTTTAAAAGAAACAGGACTTAACGTTCGCCCGGATGAAATTGTCACCCGCCTTTTAGCGCAAAATTGGACATTGGAAATGTGGCGTTTTCCACCAACAGATCAACTGTATGCCCTTTTTCAGGTCCAAAAACCAAAAGAAATCGCTGTCAGAGTCCAGACCCCTTCCGCATCTAAAACTTATGTCGTCCAAGAGGGGGATTCTCTTTGGAAAATTGCTAAAAAAGAGGGGGTAACGGTTGAGAAAATCAAAGCCAAGAACCCTTCTTTACCTTCTGTTTTAAAGCCTGGGATTAAGATAGAACTGCCATGAAAAGCATCTTCCTTCTCTTAATACGAGGTTATCAACTCTGTATCAGCCCATTTTTGGGCTCTACCTGCCGTTTTTATCCCACATGCTCTTGCTATGCAACTGATGCAATTGGGCGATATGGGGCTTTAAAAGGGGGTTATCTGACCCTTATCCGCCTCCTAAAATGTGGGCCTTGGCACCCCGGCGGAATTGATGAAGTTTAAATAAAATTTTAAAAATAAATTAACAATTCACGTTTATAATAATAATTTAAATTGTGGGTTGTCATGTTAGATTTATTTAGCTTGGATGGTTATTTATCTCCCTCTCGTGATGAGAATGGATCTCGTCGTTCTGTTGAGGTTGCTGCATCCCCTGAAACTTTTTCTTGGCTAGGCCAAATCGTGAATCTTTTTGCTGTTCCAGAATTGGCAGCGCTTGAACGTGATCATCTTCACGCAGAAAAATTGATCGAAAAAGAGCCACTTACTTCCGATATTTCAAATCTTAAAAAAGAAAAAAACGAACTGGCTGAACTTTTTCAGAAAATTATCACAGTTGCTGACAGACAAAATATCAGAACACCACGTCCAACCTTGTTGACTTTAGATTCGCACCCCGATTGGCAACAAACAGCCATTGAACAGGGGATTCTTTCTGCTCTAAATAAAGAAAGCTTAAAGAGCTGGTTCAACGTCGATCAGTTAAAAGAGGAATTTAAAACATTCCAATCGATGATGGACACTATTCTGCTCCACATCGATTCCACAGATCCTACATTTTCAGCTGAAAAACAGGCTTATAGAGAGCAATTCAGTGCAACATTAGACAAGCTTGAATCTTGGTTACCTCAACTTAATACCTCCACCGAAGATTTAAAAGCCGAGATTGACGATTTGAGAGTAGAGCTTGAGTTTATGCTGCCCGCTCGATCCTTCTCAGAAGCTATTGTCGAAGATTCAAAAGCTTATATGTCCTTTTTAACAAACTCTTATCAAGAGCTGGATAAAGAATTTAAAGAGTTCGTTGGCGCAATCAGCGAAAAAGAGGTCGAAGGCTTCCAGAAGCTCGTAGGAAAGATCAAAACAGGCGAATTAATCGAAGATAGTGACTTGGTGATCTTGAATGCAGAGCTGAAAAGAGAAAAACGGTTACTGCAGACGGTAAAGACATTCCAAGATCGATTGAAGGAATTGCTCTATGATAAGCCTCTTTGGGCAAGATCGATTGTTCGAGTCGTTGCAATTTCTGCAGCCCATTTTGCTGGTGGGCCACAGGCGGGGATGAGCGCTAACGTGATCTCCAAGAAGCTAATGGAACAGATTTTACCTGCTGATCCCTCTGCCGAATCTAAGCCAGAAAAAATTGCACGGTATGTCACTGAGGCAGTCGGAGCCTATCTTGTAGGTGGAGCTATTCCTGGCCTTATCAGTGCAGGGAATAATCTTTTAGAGGAGACAGCCCCAGCTCCTATTAGAGAGGCTGTTGAAGTGGCCATTGTTGCTAATGCAGCAAACCACTATGGATCGCCACTCTTTTCAGCTCTTGGCATACCACTTGGAAGATTCAATCTACAAATTTTGAGCGTCGCTTTGAGCTATATGACGTTGGCACTGCTTAAGAATATAAAAATCCTCAAATCCTTTTTGAAGGATTTAAAATATGCTTGGGATATGACATTGAAAGAGCCATGGAAAGCGATTCCTCGTGCTTTACACTTTAGCCTTTCTGAAGTCGCTAACAACGGGCATGAGTTTTATGTTGCGACAAGAGAAGGTAAAGTCATACAGGCGGTTGTAAGACTCTCTTTATTCTTAATACTGGGTGTTGGGATGGCTTTAAGGGTAAGCACACTATTTGGGTGGCCGCTTCTTGTCGCCTTCTACGTTGTGAATAAGGCCTACTCTCTTCGATATGAGGGTGAAGCAAACTTGGATAATCCAAAGTTCCGTGAATACCTTATTCAAATTCACAATGAGACAGACACAAAGTTGCTTGAAGCTTTAAGAGGAGAGCTTGCTGAAAACGCTTCTCTTCATGACATCATCGACTTTATTGAAAAAAAAGCAGCTGAGCCCACAGCTGCAAGAACAGTTTAGGTGCTCAAACACACTTGCTCAGGACTTAAGGGGATATTTTGATCTTTAGCCGCCTTAAAATTGAGGAGAGCGTTTGTTGGAGAAGGAGGGACAGAGTCAAATCGTAGCCAAGAAGAAGAGACATTTCCAATACTCATTGTTTACCCTTATTTCAGATGATTTATAAAGCAAATGTCATCTTAAAGAGCATAAATATCAATGCTTACTAAAACATTCTTAGTTCGATGTTTTTCTTTTTTTGGCTGAAGGTTCTGTTGAAAGGCCGAGAGCATCTTTGGTGAGTGCAATATAAGAGGGGTTCGGATCTATTTCATTTTCGATCTTCTTTTGTTCAATGGATTGCATTTCAGTAGGATATTTTTTTTCAAGAGCAGATAACCAGTCGCGATTTTTACTAAGATACTCGATCACAACTACTTCATTGTCCAATTGTTCAAGAACGAGTTTTTTTGCTTGTTGTAGATCTTCTTCCGTTACATCACTTTGGTAGAGCATATGCTCTACGGTCCCAATAGGAAGGTTTAAAGGCTGTTTTAAGGAGACAAGAAGTTCCAAATAGTTCTCAATCTCATCGATATGTTTCTTGTGAAGTCCTTTATTTTGTAAAGCTCGTAATTCCAGAATCTTATTCTGGCCGAATTCAAAAAGAATTTGGATGGCAAGACCGCCTCTTTTTAGAAATTCAGCAAGTTTAGGCAAGTCAGTTTTATCGATATTCAAGAGCTCTTTTGCCACATGCAAATAAATATTGTAGAGGGCGACTCTGTCACCACAAGTTGTAGAAGCATCTATTAAGATTGTTTGAAAAAGTTTTCTGTACTCCGCACTTTCAATAGCTAAAGCAATGAAATCTGTGGCTTCTTGATAAAGCGCAGTTCTAAGAAGGCTTGTTTCTTTTCCATCTTTAGCGTCAGAGAGTCTTATTAACCATTGTTTTAAATTTACTTCGTTATCAATGGGAAAAGGGCTGAGTTCTTTTGTGCAGAGAATTTCAATATTAGGCGGGATATCGCTATTAGCTACTGTATAGAAATCTTCTAAAACTTCTGAGAGAGGTTTTTCTTTTATATCATCATCTTCTATAAACTCTTCAAAGAAGATGAATTGGGGGCCATAGGCTGTAGTAGAGAGCCATTCAAGCTCATCACGGCGCGTATCCGATATGGCAGTTTCAGATAAATTGATTTCGCAACTGTTCGGTAATTCTAAGAGAAGAAATGGGACTATATTTAATGCATTATTTCCACTGCAGTTTAGAACTTGAAGGTTGGAAAGAGTTTTCAACTCTTCTGGAATAGAAGTTAAGAGGTTGAAAGAGAAATCAAGTTCGATAAGTTTTGTACATTTTTCGAGATTTATTGGTAATGATTCGAAAAGGTTAAACGAACAGTTTAAATGATAAAGCTCTGTCAATTGATCAATAGGAGGCAAAACGCTCAGATTGTTATCCCACAGATTTAGAGACTGAAGTCTTGTAGCTAGACTCAATGTTGGTGGTAAATTTTCTAATAAATTCTCTGAACAATCAAAAGAGGTGAATGTGAAAATAGGAAGAAAAATCACGGGAGGAAGAGAAGATAGCATTAAACTGCATAGATCAAGATCACTCTTCTGTTCTAAAAATGCTTCAATGATCAAAGAACAAACTTTTTCTATATCAGCCATGGGTTCATTAGTTGCCCAAAGGTCTAAACCAAGTAAAGCATGCAACTCTTCTCTAGAGCATTGATGGAGATAGTTTTTTACTATATTGGTATCTTCTTCCGATAGAGGATACCCATGATCTTTTGCCTCTTGAAAGTGTTGTAGAGCCAAATCAAGTCTCTGATTTTCTGTAGATGAGAAAAAAATAGGAGTGGTGCTTTGTAGGGAAGAAATATTTCCAGTCACAGTTAACTCTTTGTTTTTAAAAAATTTTAAGTTAAAAAAATAGAAATAGTCAATTTTGATTAATCATTCTTGAGATAGATCATTCAATTCTTCGTTTTTTAGCAGGAGATTCAGTTGATTCAAGGGCTATTTGAGTTAGCTTTATATAATCAGGTGAGGGATCGATCATCTCTTCTGCTGCTTTTCTATGAATTTCTGCCATCTCATCAGGAAATTTTTTCTGAAGCACTGCTTGCCAAGTCGCATGTTGACTGATGTATTTAATGACGGCCTCATCGGTGAGCTGCTGAGAGATCAATGCTTTTGCATTCTCGATATCATTCTTTGTAAAGTCACTAGAGGTAAAAAAGAGCATATCTTTTATGCCGATCGGAAGATCGAATGATTCTTGGAGAGAGACGTAAAGTGCTAAATAAACCTCAACTTCTTCAACCTCTTCGTTTTCATCTATTTCTCCTCGCTCTTTTTTTTCTGCTAGTATCCTCTTTAATTCAACGATTTTGTCTTCAGCTAATTGAGCAATCAGTTCAATGGCAAGACCACCTCTTTTTAGAAAGCTGGCTAATGCATGTAGATTATTTTTATCTAGGTTGAGAAGCTGTTCAGCAATATGCAAATGGATGATGGAAAGGATAACTCGATCTCCACAAGTAGAAGAAGCTTCTTCTAGAATCGTTTGAAAAAGCGCTCTAAAATCGAGGTTTGAAATGGCCAGTTGGATAATTTTATCGACAATCTTAAAAAATTGTATTTTATGATCGTCTGTCTGATTACGTTTTTTTAATTCATTTGTGATCCAAGAAATTCTGTTTATCCAACTACAGAGATTTTTTTCGTGATCTACAATTCGTTTTGTAATTGGGTCTGTGGTGTTTGTAAAAAGTGCCTCAATTTGATAAGGAATTGCAGTTTTTATACTAATATAAAATTGCTCTAAAAGCGGGTAGAGGGGGGCTTCATTTTCATAGTCAAGGTCTTCTTCTTCTTCTTCTTCATAAAGTTCTTCGAAAATAAATTCCGGCCCATTTTGTTGGTCTCTTAATTGTTGGATGAAATCAGAATCTCTTACATCTCGTGAAAAACCTGTATAACTTAAATCAATGGTACAATCATTTAAATTCTGTAACAGGGTCGGTATCGTATTCAGTGAACTATTCCTAGAACAGTTAAGGGTTTTAAGTGTCATACAATTGCCCAATGTATGAGGAATTTCCGATATACGATTGTTAGAAAAGTCAAATTCCTCAAGAGGGCAATGGCTAAGCAAGAAAGGGAGTTCAGTTAATTTGTTATTGCTGCAATTAAATGATGTAAGAGCTGAGCAATTACCAATATCCTCTGGAATTTTAGTTAAGTAATTGTCTTGGCAACCAATCGTGTGTAATTTAGAAAAATTACCAATCCCATCTGGAAAAACAGTTAAAAGATTGTCATAACATTGAAGAATTTCGAGTCTTGAACATTGAGGAAAAGTGTTAGGGATAGACTCTAAGCGGTTGCCCGAACAATTAAAAGAGGTGAACCGGAAAATAGTGAGGAAAATGACAGGAGGTAGTTTGTTTAATTGTAAGTGAGATAGATCTAACCTTGTTAGATCATTTTTAAAGGCAAAGAGGATCCGATCGCAGGCTAATTGAGTTAATCCTGTCGTCTCTGAAGCCCAAGTTATGAGTCCAAGATCAGAAAGTAATTGGTGATCAGAGCGAGAACAAAGCTTTGCTTTTACAAGACGGGCATCTTCTACTGTTAAGAGTGTTCCATGATTTTTGGCATCTTCGAAGTTATTAAGTGCAATATTGAAGCGTTCTGGTGAAATTGTCGTATAAGATATTGAACCTACATTAGTTGAAATTCTTCTAGTAAACACAACGATCCTTAAATTAAATAATAATTTTAAACTTTAAAAACTATAAAAATCAATTTTATTATTTAATTAAGTAGTTCTTATCCTTCTTTTTTAGATATAATTTCTTTATTGTCCCTTTAAATAGCGGGTCATAATTTACCTTGAGGAGGATTGTATATGGAATACATGTCCATTCCACCGCTGGGGCAAAAAGTCTCTAGGATAGGGCTAGGGACTTGGGCCATGGGCGGTTCTCTTTGGGGAGAAACAGATGAGGCTGAATCGGTTAGAACGATTCATGAGGCTTTACTGAGTGGTATCACTTTTATTGATACAGCGCCAGGCTATGGGTTTGGTTTATCAGAAAAAGTAATTGGTAAAGCTTTGAAGCTCTATGGGAAGCGTGATGATATTGTGATCGCCACCAAATTTGGTCTCAATTTGAACGACCCTATGAACGTATTCCGAGACTCCCGAAGACAGGCTATTTTACAGGAGCTGGAAACCTCCTTAAGAAACTTACAAGTCGACTATATCGACCTATATCAAGTTCACTGGCCTGACCCTCATACTCCGCAAGAAGAGACTGCCGCTCTTTTAAAAGAGCTGCTTGATCAAGGGAAAATCCGCGCCATTGGAGTAAGTAATTATAGTATTGATGAGATCAATGCATTCCGAAAAGTAGCTCCAATTCATGCCATTCAGCACCCCTTTAATATTTTTGAGCGTGAAGCAGAAGAGACTATTTTAGCCTATTGCAAAAAGGAGAAGATCGCCTCATTAGGATACAGCTCTCTTTGTAGAGGTCTTCTAACTGGTACTTTGACAGAAGATTTTGAATTTGAAGATTTAAGAAAGAATTTCGATCCAAAATTTAGAAAACCCTATTTTTCTCAATATTTGATCTGCGTGGGCCGTCTTGAGCAGTGGGTGAAAGACAAATATAACAAAACGCTTGTAGCTTTGGCCGTCAGATGGTCTTTGGATAAAGGTGTCAATGTAGCTCTTTGGGGTGCCCGTAGACCAGATGAGTTAAAACCCATCCAAGAAGTCATGGGCTGGAAATTATCTCAAGACGACTTCAAAGAAATCGATCAGATCATTGCAGAGACAATTCACGATCCTATTGGGCTGGAGTTCATGTCTCCTCCCCATCGGCAAACGTAAAAAGGAGGAGCAGTATGGAATACACACATCTTCCTCATGTCGGGAAAAAAGCTTCTCGCATAGGTCTTGGCACCTGGGCCATGGGGGGCTCTCTTTGGGGTGGGACAGACGAAAAACTTGCCCTTGAAACTCTTCATAAAGCGATAGATCAAGGGATCACTTTGATAGACACGGCGCCAGCTTATGGCGATGGTGAATCGGAAAAATTAGTTGGAAAGGCTTTGAAAAAGAGCAGCCAACGGGACAAAGTGATCGTTTCTACGAAATTTGGCATTCATCTAGAACCAAATAGCGCCTATCGGGATAGTCGTCGTGAAACAATGGTAAAAGAGCTAGAGGCCTCATTAAAACGGCTGGGCATCGATGCCATCGACCTCTATTTTGTCCACTGGCCAGATGAAATGACCTCCTTTGCAGAGACTGCGGCTACATTGAAGCAGTTTCAAAAAGAGGGAAAAATAAGAGCCATCGGCGTCAGCAATTTCTCTGTTCAGCAGATCAAAGAATTTAGCCGGACTGTAACAATCGATGCTGTTCAGCCTCCTTACAATATCTTTGAAAGGGAAGCAGACCCTATCATTGCCTACTGCAAAGAGCATGGGATTGCCACATTAGGTTATAGCGGACTGTGCAGAGGGCTTCTTTCTGGAGCGATGACAAAAGATCGTCAATTTAAAGGGGACGATCTTCGGAAGGGGATGGATCCAAAATTCCAAGAACCCCATTTTTCAGAATACTTAGCTGCAGCAGATGCCTTAAAAGCCTGGGCAAAGAAAAAACATGACAAGCCATTGATCGCTCTTGCTATCCAATATTCGTTGGATAGAGGCGTTGATGTTGCCCTTTGGGGGGCTAGAAAGCCAGAACAGCTAAAAGAGATTGATGATGTTTTGGGGTGGAAACTTACAGATGAAGATCTGCACGAAGTAGACCATATTGTGCAGGCCTTTGTTAAACACCCTATTGGTCCTCAATTCATGGGCCCACCTCAAAGAAGTGAGCACATGACTTCAAAGCTATAATAACTTAGCTGGCTCTTCTAAAAGCTCTTTCAGAGTCTTTAAGAATTTAGCCGCTGCAGCACCATCGATCACACGGTGATCGACTGAAAGAGTCACGATCATTTCCATGTAAGGGACTACCTTACCATCGACAATTTTGAGCCGTTCTTGGGAGCCTCCAACAGCAAGGATAGCTCCTTGTGGTGGGTTGATAATTGCACCAAAAGAGGTGATTCCAAACATGCCTAAGTTAGAGATAGAGAAAGAGCCACCTTGAAATTCTGCTGGCTGTAATTTTCCATCTTTAGCCTTTTTCACAAGCCCTTTGATGGTGCTTGATAGCTCTTGGATAGATTTTTTATCCGCTTCAAAAACAATAGGAGTGATAAGGCCTGCTTCTACATCAACAGCAATGGAGATGTCGATGGAAGGGAAACGGAGAATGACGTTCCGGTTGCCATCAAAGCCAGAATTGATGCTAGGATGCTCTTTCAAAGCCAGGGAACAACCTTTTACAATAAGATCGTTAACAGTGATGCCCTGCTCTTTAAGTTCCGCCCTTTTTGCAAGAAGCGCTGTTACATCTATAGATTGGTTAACATAGAAGTGGGGGATATCTCTTTTTGCCTGTTGCAAGCGGGCCGCAATGATTTTGCGGATAGGAGACAATCCCTCTTCAGGGCCTGAAAAAGCAAGGCCAGCCAAATCACGGCTCATGATACGACCACGAGGACCTGTTCCTCTAATCGATGACAAGTCGATATTGCTCTTTTTGGCTAATTTTCTTGCTAATGGAGAAGCAAAAGGTCTTGCTCCTCTTGGGAGCCGCTCCTCTTTTTCTGGTTGGAAAGGAGAAGTGACAGATGAGGAGGGGAGTGTGGCTGTAGGCGTCGGTGTTGGGGCTTTGACCTCTTCAATAGGGTCATCCTTCCCTTCTGTCATGATTGCAAGTGTATCATTGACTTTGGCCTCTTGCCCTTCTTTTACTAAGATCTTCCGGATATAACCAGGATCTAAAGCATTGTATTCAACAGTAGCTTTATCAGTTGATACTTCGATCAGCAATTGGCCAGCGTCGGCAAAATCACCCTCTTTCACATGCCATTTGGCAATGGTTCCCACTTCCATCGTGGGGGAAAGTTTGGGCATTGTCAGAAGAAAAGTTGGCATGTCAAATCTTGCGGGATAAAGTTGTTTCGATCGTTTTTAAAATGCGCTCTACAGTTGGCATTGTCTCTTTTTCCAAGGTTTTGGAATAAGGCATCGGAGTCTCTTTTTGGCAAACTCTTGCCACAGGAGCATCCAATGCTTCAAAGCACCCTTCTTGGATTTGGAAGGCCACTTCACTTGCAATACCAGAAAAGAGATGACCCTCTTCTACAATGACTGCAAAGTGTGTCTTTTCTACCGATTTACGGACTGTCGCAATATCCAAAGGCTTGATGGTTCTCAAATCGACAACTTCAACAGAGATGCCTTTAGTTTTTAAAACAGCAGCAGCTTCTAAGCAAAGCTTGATCATCCGGCTATGCGAGATCAGAGTGATGTCTTTCCCTTCATGGATCACTTTAGCAGACCCAATAGGAACCAAATATTCCCCTTCAGGAACTTCCCCTTTGTCTCCGTAAGAAAGTTCGTTCTCAAGGAAAAGGACTGGGTTGTTATTGCGGATTGCGCTTTTTAACAAACCTTTTGCGTCGTATGGGTTGCTTGGAGCAATGACAATAAGGCCTGGCAAATTGCTGTAGATAGCTTCTACACAGTGAGAGTGTTGAGAAGAGACCTGAGCAGCAGCACCATTTGGTCCTCTAAATACAATAGGAACAGAAAAACGGTTGCCAGACATGTAGTACATCTTGGCAGCGTTAGAGATGATCTGGTCGGCTGCAACAAATGAGAAGTTGAAGCTCATGAACTCGATCACAGGGCGGAGGCCAGTCATTGCTGCACCGATTCCAAGCCCAGCAAAGCCGTTTTCAGCAATAGGAGCATCGATCACCCGTTTTGGGCCCCATTTGTCCAACAAACCTTTAGTCACTTTATAGGCACCGTTATATTCGGCCACCTCTTCTCCCATGATAAAAACACGGGAATCACGGGTCATCTCTTCGTCGAGGGCCTGACGGAGCGCCTCTCTCATTTCAATGATAGGCATAAAATTAAGACCCTCCTGCTGGCGCAAAGACATCTTGTTCTAAAGTTTTTGGATCGGGCCATGGACTTGCGTCTGCATGGTTAACAGCGTTAACTGCAATCTCTCTCATCTCTTTATCGATGGCTTTGTAAGCCTCTTCATCGATAAAGCCTTTTTCGATCATCAAATTCTTCAATAGAACAATAGGGTCCCGTTCCATCGCCGCTTTTAAATTGTCTTTGCTTCTATAAAGGCCAGGGTCAGAGACCGAGTGTCCTTTGAAACGTTCAGAAACAACTTCAACAAGAATTGGTTTTCTATCTTTCAAAATCTTTTTATGGAAGGCTTTAAAGCCTGCATAGCAGCTCAAATAATCCATGCCGTCCAGTGTGTATCCTTCCATTCCAAAGCCAGGGGCTTTTGTCTCTGCAAGTTTTGAAACAGCATGTGAACGTGAAAGGTGAGTGCCCATGCTCCACTGGTTGTTTTCAATGACGAATAAGCAGGGGAGTTTGTAAAGAGCAGCAAGGTTAAAGGCTTCATAAACAGCGCCTTGCGCGACAGCGCCATCGCCCATAAAGCAAACAGCAATTTCATCCTTGATGTCTAGATATTGGATAGTGAAGGCCGCGCCTGTGGCGATTGGCACTTGTCCCCCTACGATTCCAAATCCTCCGAGGAGACGGTCGGTGTAAAGGTGCATAGACCCACCGCGTCCCTTGGCATTTCCGTTAGCCCGGCCGAAAAGTTCTGACATGATTTCATTAGGAGTAGCGCCGAGTAGAAGCGCCAAAGCATGGCAGCGGTAAGTTGTGATCCACCAGTTTTTGGGTCCCATTGTTGCAAGGGCCGCCGTTTGAATGGCCTCTTGTCCGATGTAGGAGTGGAAGAATCCGCCAATTTTACCTTGGAGGTAGCAAGCTTCCGCCCGAGTTTCGAAGTTGCGGATTAGTAGCATTCTGCGAAGCGCTTCCATGAGCCCTTCTTTTCCTACTTCACCCAGTACCTTATCCCTATCAAAAGGGAAGAATGAATAGTCAATCATGCAAATATTATATCGCCTCACAGCGAAAAAAAATAGCTTTTATAGAGGAGGGGCGCCGATGCTTGCGGGCTGCAAAGCCAAAATAGGGCGAAGGCTCAAAAATAGGCAGGCCAAGCCTAGCCCATTTTTGGCCTTCTACTCTTTTGTCTTTTCGCCATCGCTCGCGCGCCCAAATAATTAAGAAATTAAGAGGGAAGCTTTCTTCTTGGATTTCAGAAGATTGACTGTTTTTACTTGAAATGTCTAATGCAAGACGAAGTTTTAGGAGGAGGCGAAGGGGATGAAATTGCGAAAAACTCACCCCTCGGCTTGGATGAGATCATTGCAAAGCTTTCCTGATTTGCTTTTTGGTCTTTTCGGAAAAAATCTCTTGTTTTCGACTCACCTAACTCTTTTCCGAGTTAGGCTCGTCTCCAAACAAGGATTTTTTCTCGAAAATCCTTAAAAATCAAATACAGGCTAGCTCTGCAACGATCTCATTATTGGCTTGCATACGCCGAGGGGTGAGTTTTATCGCAAGTTCGCCTCTGCAGCAAACTCCTAGACTGCGACGGATTCGTCTTCGGGGCTATTGGTAATGAGGGCTTCGCTGATGAGAATCAGTCCAGCCATGCCGCACGCATGAGAGAGAGAGTTTTTAATGACTTTGGCCGCATCCAAAATGCCAGCTTTAGCCAAATCTTCTACTTGGTCTGTCTCGACGTTGAAGCCGAAGTTACCACCTTTTGTCAGCACTTCGTTCACGATGACGGAACCATCAAAACCGGCGTTGTGGACAAGCTGACGGAGAGGAGCTTGGCATGCTTTTTTGAGGATCTCGCCGCCCAATTTTTCGTCACCTTCTAGCTTCAATTTATCGATAGCAGGGATAGCTTTTAAGAAAGCAACACAACCACCAACCACAACCCCTTCTTCAAGAGCAGCTCTGATGGAGCTCAGGCTGTCTTCGTAGCGTTGCTTTTTAGCTTTGAGCTCAGATTCAGTCGATGCACCTACTTGAATTTGGGCGATTCCGCCAGCAAGAGAGGCTTTCCGTTTTTCTAGTTTTTCTTTGTCATAGTTGCTTGTCGCATTTGGGATTTCAGCTTCGATTTGCTTAACCCGTGCCTTGATGTCAGACTCTGCCCCTTTACCTTCGATGATCGTCGTCTCTTCTTTTGTGACAATCAACTTGCCGCAAGAACCAAGGCTTGTAAGAGGGATCTCTTTTAAGCTAACACCTGTGTCTTCTGAAATCACCGTGCCGCCAGTTAAGATAGCAATGTCTTGAAGAAGGGCTTTTCTGTTTTCGCCATAACCTGGCGCCTTAACAGCAGCAACTTTCAAAGTGCCGCGGAGTTTGTTAACGACAAGGGTTGAAAGAGCATCGCCTTCGATATCATCAGCAATGATCAACAACTCTTTTCCAGTTGTTGCCATCTGTTGAAGGATAGGGAGAAGTTCGTGGATGTTTTGGATTTTCTTTTCAGAGATAAGGATGTAAGGGTTGTGCATCTCAACCAACATCTTTTCCAAATTGGTGCAAAAATAGCCGCTGATATAACCACGGTCAAACTGCATCCCTTCAACCATTTTGATAGAAGTTTCGACAGTTTTTGATTCTTCAATATTGACAACGCCAGTTTTGCCCACTTTTTTAAAAGCTTCAGCAATGAAGTGTCCAACTTCTTGGTCGCCAGAAGCAGAAGCAGCAGCCAATTGTTCAATCTCTTTATCGTCTTTAACAGGAGTTGCTTGACTTGAGATTTCTTCCAACATTTTATCGAGACATTTTTCAATGCCGCGCTTGACGCCGATCGGGCTTGCTCCAGCGGCGATCAATTTGATCCCCTCTTCGACCATCGCATTCAAAAGCAAAATGCCACGAGTAGAACCGTCGCCACATTTATCTTTAATTTTTTGAGCCACTTCTTTGCCCAAAAGAACACCCATATTTTCGAAAGGATTTTCAAGCTCGATGTCTTTAACAATGGTGTTGCCATCGCTTGTAATGGTTGGAGCTCCCCAAGATTTTTCAAGACCGACGTGACGACCTTTTGGCCCCAATGTGCAGGCTGTAACGGTTGATAATTTTTTCAGACCGTTTAAAAGCTCTTTTCTCGCTGCTTCCTCAAAAATAATATCCTTAGGAGTTTCTGACATGATGACCTCAAATTTAGAAGCGGGATTTTAATCCATTTCACCATTTCAGGGCGAGAGCCAACCCCCAATCGCCTTTGGTGTTTGCAAAACAAGAAATTTCTTTGGTGTAGCCTCTATAGTAAGTACATCCAAAAGAGAGGTGGCGACAAAGAGAGTAGCCTGTCCGTAAAGCAAAAGAGGTGAGGGGACGCCATTCGATTCCTACTTTTTCTTTTTCAGCAGCTAATGTCAAAGCGGGATGAGGATGTAGGGCTAACCCCACATTCAAACCTTTATTGTAAACGACACCCCAAGAGCCCCACCATCCCCATTCCCCCCAAAGGCCGGGGACAAAGCCCCTTTTTGTCCCCGCAGAAAACCCCATCGATTGCGAGCGAAAGGCAAAGGCTATTCCAGCATCAAATCCTTTTTCAAAAACATCGACTCCGCTTGCTAACCAAGAACAAAATGTTTCGTTGAAACCAAAACCTGAAATATTTTTTGACCCACCCTGTAGATCAAAGCGTGAGCCCAACTGCGTTCGAATAGCTGGCTGATGATAGGCTGAGGGGGCATCTAGAGGATAGGCGAGTGTCACCCCTCCCATCCCTTCTGCTTGAACAGAAAAAATCATGGGGTTTCATTATTACTGAAAAACGATTGATTAAAACACAAAATTCAGGATATAAAAAGGATATCTACCTATGGTGGCATAGCCAAGTGGTAAGGCAGAAGCCTGCAAAGCTTCCATTCCTCAGTTCAAATCTGAGTGCCACCTTTTCTTTTCCATGAGAGCTTTCCAAAATGGAAAAATTCAAAGAACATTTTACGATCGATTCCCGACTAGTTCGGGAAGGATCTACTTTTTTTGCCCTCGAAGGCGAAAAAGTAGACGGTCACTCTTTTTTGGAAGAAGTTAAAAAGCGCGGTGGAAAAGCAGCCGTTGTTAGAGAAAGATATGCAGGAGAAAATTTTGGCCTCGATCTGATCCGAGTCCGTTCTCCATTAGAACATCTACAAAAACTAGCTCAAGACAAAATTGAAAAAAGAAAACCAAAAATTGTTGGTATTACAGGTTCTGTTGGTAAGACAATAACAAAAGAATGGATTTCTACAATAGTTGGAGAGGCATTTCCTGTTGCATTTACAAAGGGAAGTGAAAACACAAAATGTACACTTCCTCTGACAATTTTAAACCATTGGAATGAAGAGCAATATCTAGTTTTGGAAATGGGGATGACCCATAAAGGGGATTTGGCTCGCCTCGCACAAATTGCTCCACCAGACCTTGCCATTATCACAAGCATTGCCTTGACACATGCTGTTAACTTTGCCTCTTTAAAAGGGATTGCAGAAGCAAAAGGGGAAATCTTTTCTCAAGATAAAACAAGCTTTTGTCTACTTCCTTATGAAGTGAATGAGAAAGAAACCCTCCTTTCTTGTATCAAAACACCTTATAAGACTTTTTCATCCACATCTCTTAGCGCAGATCTTTTTGTTACAGTAAGAAAAGAAAAGCTTGTTGTCATGGAAGAGGGGAGAGAAATTTGTTTCCAAAATCCCCATTTGCCAGATCACCTTCTCTCTAATTTAGCTGCAGCTCTATTAGCCGCTCGTCATCTCGGTGTGAGTTGGGAACAGATTGAGACAGCCATTGCAAAACTTAAACTTCCCCCAAAACGGATGGAGTGGGTTGAAAAAAGTGGCGTTAGATTTTTAAATGACTGTTACAATGCCAATATGCTTTCGACTAAAGGGGCTCTGCAATCTTTTGGGAAAGAAAATGGGAGAAAAATTTTTGTATTCGGTGAGATCCGAGAACTTGGCGATTTTTCTGCCCACTGTCATGAAGAGTTGGGCAATTTCTCGTTAGATCATGCAGATTTGTTATTTGCATTAGGGGATGATGCTGCTTTGCTTCATCAAGTCTGGCAAGAGAAAGGAAAAGAAAGTTACCATTTCCTTTGCAAACAGGAACTTGCAGAACTTTTGAAAAAGACAGTCAAAGAGGGTGATGTGATTCTATTAAAAGGATCAAAGCCACATGGTCTTTGGACGCTACTTGAGGAATTTTAAAGATGTTAATCGCCCTTCTTCAGTGGCTCTTGGGCAATGCAATGCCCCTTTTTCTTTTGAATACTTCAACAAGGATGATCCTCGCCTTGTTGACCTCTCTTCTTGCTTCTATTTTATTGGGCCCAAGATTTATCCGAATGTTGATCCGGTTAAAAGTTGGGCAGACGATCCGGACAGAAGAGTGCCCCCCACTTGGTGATTTGCATAAAAAAAAGAAAGATACCCCGACAATGGGTGGAGCTTTGATTTTATCGAGTATGCTCCTTTCTCTTTTCTTGTGGATGGATCCTACCCATCTGTTTACGTGGCTTTTGCTTGTTACAACTGTTTTTTTGGGGTTTGTAGGGGGGTACGACGACTATCTGAAACTCCGCTACAAAAATACAAAAGGGTTGTCTGCAAAAAAAAAGATGCTTTTGCAGGGAGTATTGACCCTTTTTATTGTTGGCACTTTTTATGCTGTGAATGGGCCCTTAATTAAAGAGGTCACTGGAGAGACAACTTCAGTCGACCTTTTTAGCTTTGTCCAACGGGTTTACCTCCCTTTTAAAGAAGCTCCTCTTCTTGAGATGGGGGCGTTGATTACTCTTGCGTGGAGCTTTTTAGTGATCAGCGGAACCTCTAATGCGGTTAATTTAACCGACGGATTAGACGGTCTTGCTAGCGGCTGTTTGATCATGACAGCTACCTGTTTTGTGATTGTGGCTTTCGTCTCTAATAACATCGACTTAGCAAGTTACCTCCATCTGCCCTATATCGAGGGGAGTGGAGAGGTTGGCATTTATCTGGCCTCTATGGTGGGGGCGATTTTAGGTTTTCTTTGGTACAACAGCCATCCTGCCGAAGTTTTTATGGGAGATACCGGATCGATTGCTTTAGGGGGGATTTTAGGTGTCTCTAGTATCCTCCTTAAAAAAGAACTTCTTTTGGCCCTTGTTGGCGGAGTTTTTGTAGCAGAGGCCCTCTCTGTGATTTTGCAAGTGGCAAGTTACCGCTATCGGAATAAGAAAAGAATATTTCTCATTGCTCCTCTTCATCACCATTTTGAATACCTTGGCTGGGCAGAAACAAAAGTGGTGATCCGGTTTTGGATTGTTTCTCTTATCCTTTGCCTCATTGGCATCATCTCTCTCAAAGTGCAATTCGTATGAAACTGGTTTTAGGTTTAGGTCTCAGCGGAAAAGCGTCGGCCCGTTTTTTAGTTAAACAGGGCGAAGAGGTCACTGTTTATGACGATGACCAAAAAACCTATAGCCAAGTACCGGGTGTTCATTATTTAGAGCAGGGAAAGCCTTTTGATTGGACCTCATGTGAGCAGGTGATTGTCTCTCCAGGCGTTCCACCTTCTCATCCTCTTTATCAAGGGGCTTTAGAAAGGAAGATTGAAGTGATCGGTGAGGTGGAATTAGCTCTCCGTTATTTGACTCACCGCCATCTTGTGGGGATTACAGGGACAAATGGAAAAACCACTGTCACTTTGTTAGTGGCTCATCTTTTAGAAGAGGCAGGTAAAAAAGCCCGTGCTGTGGGTAATGTCGGAACTCCTTTGATTGATGAGGTTTATCATCCAGATCAAGAGGCTATTTTATCTCTTGAACTCAGTTCATTTCAGTTAGAGCGTGTCCACACGAAGAGTCTACTTGGAAGCACGATCTTGAATGTCACCCCTGACCATATCGATCGTTACCCCGATATGCAAGCTTACGCCAAAGCAAAGGGACAAATAGCCACGATTATGCAAAAAGGGGCCCCTTTATTGCTGAATCCTTCCATCAAATCGTTGACACCCGAATTATTTGAAAAAGAGCATCGGCTCTTGCCGACAACTTCGCGAGAAGATGAAAATATTGCAGCAGCGGTAGCTTTGGCAAAAGTATTTGGCTTAACCGATAGCCAAATTGAAAAAGGGCTTTCGACATTTAAAAAGCCTCCTCATCGGATTGAGTTAATTAGAAATTTGAAAGGGGTCAATTACTATAATGATAGTAAATCGACTAATCTTGACTCTACAATCCATGCTTTATTGACATTAGGAAATAATATCCTCCTCATTGCAGGAGGAGTCGATAAAGGGTTCTCTTTTGCCCCTTGGGCAGATTATTTCCCTAACAGAGTCAAAGGACTTTTCCTGATCGGACAAGCCGCTCATAGAATTGAATCCGAGCTGAAAGAGAGTGTACAAGTTTTTCAATGTGGTACTTTAAAAGAGGCTTTACTCCTTTCAACAACTCTGGCTACTCCTGGAGATAATATTCTCCTTTCACCGGGTTGCTCTTCTTTTGATCAGTTCAAAAACTATGCCGACCGCGGTGACACTTTCCGACAATGGGTAGAAGAACTTTAAGCTATGGCTGCATAATTCTTTTGTTGTAAATATCTCATTTACAATATTTACCACGGAGAATGCAGAGAGAAATAAAAAAACATGAAAAAGTCTTTACAAAGTAGCTAAAGCTAATTCAATTTTGCAAATCCTCCGTGCTCTCTGTGGTTGAATAAATGAGAATATTTTTATTTTTTGAGTGTTTTTCAATCGAGAAAGGCATCATTTTTTCATGCATCGAATCAAGCTGAAAGAGAGTTTTTGAGGTCATTTTTACCACAGA